>Ga0101944_10006276_pt1 | contig 12807 bp, 9 predicted proteins | sample DewCreD2012metaG_FD_75245 | JGI IMG/M metagenome (GOLD analysis project Ga0101944, IMG submission 75245) | Hot spring sediment bacterial and archeal communities from British Columbia, Canada, to study Microbial Dark Matter (Phase II) - Dewar... ... | reverse complement strand
GACTGCTGCCACGTGCTGAAACGGGTCAAACAGTATCACGGGGACACAGTCGGCAACTCTCACCATAAGGGTAATGAACGGTTCCGCGGTTATCAGCGCATCATAGCCCGTTAATGGCAAAACCAGAGGAGATCGGCTCAATGTTGTGTGTCCATTACCAACGCATATTGCCTGTGCCCCGTGAACCTGCTGCGAAGCTACCAGTAACGAAAGATCAAATTCAAGTGCGCTGCTGACAGCAGAATAATTATTTAATACCGCTCCATCTTCATCACCCGTGTCTATTCCCAAATTGAGCGTCTGATAAGGGCCGGTGCTGTATCCGCCGTTTCGGGTTGATATGGCGTGAAGCACATGATTAAAGGGGAGAAGATTTTTAAAATAAAGAAAGGGTATTGCGGACACAATTTTTTCTATCATATTATCACGTGCCAGTGCCAGCGCACAAGATGACCGGCATCATGTTTTTTTCTGAATTTGCACCCGGCAGGTTGGTGAAGAGGAGGTCAACGTTGCTGGTGAAGCGTCTCGGAAATGGTCGGGAATACACACAATACCTTCAGGCACTGAGCTGTTGAGGGTTGCTCTGCAGACAATCTCGCCCCGGCGCGAACGCACGCTAACCATATCGTTTTCCTGGACGCTGAGGCGGTTTGCATCGTGCGGATGTATCTCAAGCCATGGGGCAGGTCGAACTGCAAGCGGCCCCTCCGCGTAGGTTGAGAGCGTGCCACAGTGATATAGGGAACTGTTACTGAGCATGACAAAAGGAAATTCCACATCATGCTCCTCTTGAAAGGGTTCCGGTGCCTCTGCAAAAAATCGCCCGCGCAAATCAGGATTTTGAAAAAATACAGTACCAGCACCATCGTCTGTAATAGGCCATTGCACGCCGTGGCGTTGCATTACACGAAGATGGGCGCCGCGGTATTGGGGAACAGCCGCTTCAATCTCGTGAAAGATGTCCCACGAACTCGTATAATCCATTGGCTCAGAAAAGCGCCGGGCAAGTTCCTGAATAATACGCCAGTCAGGCAGCACACCAGAATCCGGGACCAGTGCTCGATTCATCCACTGGATGCGGCGATCGCCGCTGGTTACCGATCCTTCTTTTTCAGCAAATGACGCCGCCGGCAGGACCGCATGTGCCATCTGCGCTGCTTCAGTATAAAACAGATCTTGCACCAGAAGAAAGTCCAGCTTCTTGAGAGCTGCGCGTGTTCTCTGGGCATCAGGAAAACTCATTACCGGATCGCATCCCATGAGATACAACCCTTTTATTGTCCCCTGTTCTATTGCTTCAATCAGTTCTGTGGCGTTCAATCCCGGCACAACCGGGATGTCCTTATGCCAAAGATTTGTCAGCGCATTGTTATCAGAAAGGCGACGATACCCGGGCAGCATATCAGCCGTGACGCCCATATCACAAAGGCCTTGGAGGTTGTTTCTGCCTGTTGAGAGAAAACATCCGCTTCCCGCCCTGCCTACATGCCCGGTCAGCAGGAGAATGTTGCACACAGCGCGAACAGCCTGCTCCCCATCAACCTGCCGCAATAAAGAGTCGCTGCATATAACAGCACCCGCAGCAGGTCGCGCAATCTCCCGCGCCGCTTTTTCAATAAGCGCGACGGGAATTCCGGTGTGCGCGGCCACTGTTTCCAGCTCAACAGAAGAGAACATTGCGCGCATCTGGTCAAAATTTTCCGTGTGGTGTCGAATAAAGGAACTGTTTTCCAGTCCGCAATCAAGGATCGCCTTCACAAGGCCGGCAAGCAGCATCAGTTCCGACTGTGGGCGATAGCGAAGTCTGGTGGTCGCAAATGCATCAAGTTTAGTGTTCAGCGGCGCCGCGATAATAAGCCGCGCATCATTATCTCGCGCAGCCCGGATAATCGGCAGTGAAGCCACCGGCATTTCGGCGCTAAAATCTGAACCCACAATAAATATTGACTGGGCTTCTTCAATATCACGGTAGGAATTGGTGGTAGCGGGGAACCCGATGCTGTGTTTCAGGGGGATGATCCCGCGGAGAAGACTATAGCGCGCAACGCTGTCAACATTATTTGTTCCCAGAACCGTTCTGAAAAATTTTTGGAATAAATAATTATCTTCATTTGAAGCATGCGGCGAACCCAGTCCGGCAATACTATCAGGGCCATATGCCGTAATAAGTGTTTTAAATGAATCAGCGGCAAAATCCAGAACCGTATGCAATGTTGCTGACACAAGCCGACCCTGCCGCTTAATGAGCGGTGATTTAAGACGGCTGCGGTTATGGACAAATCCAAAACCAAAACGGCCGCGTATGCAGAGATTCCCGCGATTGGCGGTTGCCGTGTCGTCTGATGTAACGCGAACTATGTGCTTATCCCTCAGATTAAGTTCAATAGCACACCCGGTGCCGCAGTAAGGACAGACGGAATGCACCTTCGTTAATTCCCAAACCCGGGCTCTATATTTAAAAAGTTTGTCAATAAAAGCGCCAACCGGACAAATGGCAACACACTGCCCGCAAAATTCACAATCAAGTGAAGTTCCACTAACCGGAGCAATTCGCGCTTCATAGCCGTTTTGCATAAAATCAAGGGCATGGACACCCTGGACTTCCGTGCAAACACTGACACAGCGTCCGCACATCACACATCGGGCATCATGTTTTTCAATAAGGGGGGATGAATAATCTATGTGAAATGACGGTCTTTCAACCGCAAACGGTTGTTCAGTAATGGCAAATTCGTGGCACAAATTCTGAAGTTGGCACTCCCCGGCCTTGTCGCACACGGGGCACTCAAGCGGATGATTCAACAGGATATATTGAATGGCTTGTTTTCTGAGTCGGTCAAGAAGGGGGCTTCTGGTTATTACCCGTATCCCCTCCTTAACCGGCGTCGTGCATGAAGCCATGGGCTCGGTCACCCCTTCTATTTCCACCACGCACAATCTGCAGGAACCGATGGGGCGAATTTTGGGATGATAACATAAATGCGGAATGGCAATTCCGGCTTGTAGTGCGGCTTCCAGTATGGTTAATTCTGGACGAGCAGTAATCACTTTTCCATCAATAGTCAGGGTAATCACACGACTGCTCCCTGTTTATTCATTTACCGCAAGCAGCGCTACGCGATAGCACCTTAAACAGCGGGCTGCATCGTGAATTGCCGCCGCAGCGCCCAGTCCCAGGTCAACTTCATCAAAGGTAGCAATCCGCGTTTCCACCGGCAGGCACGCAGCAGGTGGCCTGCCCCATCCGCCGAGAAAATTTATTTTTTCGTTACCGTCAAACACTTTAATGTGATGGACGTATTTTTCCAGTTTACGATAGGGCGGAAGCTCAGGTTTTTCGCCCTTCAAATATCTGTCTATGGCAAGTGCCGCATCTCTGCCTGCTGCGAGAGCCTCTACCAGAGAAGCTGGTCCCGTGACGCAATCGCCCCCGGAAAATATGCCGTCATGCGATGTCATAAGACTGTTCTCATCAGTCTGGATAGTGCCCCATTTACTGACCGCTATCTGCTCTTCACTCATAAATGCCAGGTCGCTATCCTGACCAATAGCTGAAATAATGACGTCAGTTTCTATGACAAATTCCGATCCTTCAACCGGCATCGGGCGTCTTCTGCCGCTGGCATCAGGTTCACCCAGTTCCATGCGAATACATTCAACCGCTCTGACTGCGCCATCCTGGGCAATAATCCGTTTGGGGAGGGTGAGAAAATGAAAAGCAATCCCCTCCTCTTCTGCTTCTTTGATTTCCACAGCGTCCGCGGGCATTTCGGAACGAGAACGGCGATAAAGCAGTTTTACCTCTTTAAATCCAATGCGCAATGCCGAGCGCACACAGTCAATAGCGACATTACCGCCGCCAACCACTACCAGCTTTTCGCCGCGGGGCACATCAAGGCCGAGATTGATATTGCGCAGGAACACAACTCCGGGTATGAACCCCTGGTATCCCTTATCTTCCCCTTCAACACCCATTTTTTTGCTGTCATGTGCGCCAACACCGATAAAAACGGCACGGTAACCCCTGTCCCTAATATCCTGGAGGGTAATATCTTTGCCGACTCTGGTATTATAGATAATCCTAACGCCCATGCTTTCTATAATCGCAATCTCATACCGAAGGAAATTTCTGGGCAAGCGATAGTCGGGGATACCGACCGCAGCCATGCCTCCACCCTCAGGTAAGGCCTCAAAAATAGTCACTGGATATCCTTTGCGGGCCAAATAAAATGCGGCGGCAAGGCCTGCCGGGCCTGCTCCGACAACAGCTACCGGGGCATCTTTATGGGGCTCTTTTTCCTGCATGGCATACTGCTGACCATGCGCGAACTCGTATTCAATAACGTATCGTTTGATAGATTTAATGTAAATTGCTTCATCAAGCAATAGCCGCCGGCAGTTGAATTCACAGGGACGCACACAGACTTTTCCGCAGACGCCGGGCAGCGCGTTGCGCTCGCGCATTACCTCGGCAGCTTTTTTGAGCTTGCGTTCCTTTACCAGCTCAACATACAAGGGGATATCAAGGTGCACCGGACATGCGTCAGTGCAGGGCGCCGTGAGATGAGACAGATAGCGCTGCTGGGGAATTGGTGTTTGCGCAGTTACGGCATTTATAAATTCTTCTCTAAAATTATTGATACACGCAATGATTGGCGCCGGACCAGTCTGGCCAATCTGGCATTTAGCGCTTTTCTGTATATCACACGCAAGATGTTCCAAACAGGAAAGGTCGTCGGCGGTGCCCCTTCCCTGCTGCAGCTTGAGCAGCAGGTCGTGTATAATCTTTGTGCCTACCCGACAGGGAAAACACTTGCCGCACGAATACTCCTGAAGGGCAGCCGCATAAGCGCGGGACATATCAATCACATTTACCCGCTCATCAAACAAAGCAAACCCCGCCCATCCCATAAATGCTAAGACTTTTTTATGTGGTTGAAATTCAGCGGGGATGGGAAATCCGGCGGGAACGACCTGCTCATCAGGGGCTTTCCCCCGATTATCAATGCATGCATCTGCCCATATGCCAAAGATTAATCGCGCCATAAAACGTTCGCAGCCCTTATGAAAAAAATAGCCAATAACCTTTTTTTATTGCGAATATATTTTTTATGCGTGAAGAGTTTATAACAAGGCGAGCGCGTCTGTTGCTATAGATGTCAGCAACCCATAAAAACAGGGATGATTATAGTGAAAAACGACTGGAGCGCAAGTATTTTTGCATGCCGCCCAGAAAATTTTTTATTGACACTGATAGGCCCTGTTACTAATCGTCATTCGCGGAATCCAGTCGCCCTGAGACCGCTTTGCTCATGTTATAAAAGAATGTATGAAAATCTCATGGTGCCCTATTTTCTGTAGTATTTCATTGCTTCAGCGATATACGTGTTGAGATTTTTCATTCGGGTTGCATCGGCAGGGTGAGTGCTTAAAATTTCTGGTGGCGCTGCACCGCCGCGTTCAGACGCGATCATGCGTTGCCAGAATGCCACTGCGCTGCGCGGGTCATAACCCGCCATTGCCATAAAAATAGTTCCCAACCGGTCTGCTTCCGATTCCTGGATTCTGCTATACGGCAGAAGTATGCCCACTTGCGCGCCGGCGCCAAACAGGTTTAAAAATAATTCCTGGGTTTGCTGCGGCTTTCTCGCAAGCGCCGTTGAAAGCGCCATGCCGCCCATCTGCACCAAGAGTCCCTGGCTCATGCGTTCGCCTCCATGATTGGCAATGGCATGGGCTATCTCATGTCCCATAACAACCGCCAGCCCCGATTCATCGGCGGTAACCGGTAATATGCCGCTATAGACAACAACTTTGCCCCCCGGCATACACCACGCATTTTTTTGCTTGTCCTGCACTAAATTAAATTCCCAAGCATACCCGCTCAACTGAGAGGAGCGATTTTGCTGGGCCATGAACCTCTCTACTGCCTTCTGGATATTAAAGCCGACACGCTGCACCATGTTTGCCTGCGGCGTTCCCCGTATAACTTTGCTCTTGGATAGAAAATCGCGATAGGCTTGAAAGCTTAAAGAATTGAGTTGTGCTGACGAAACTAAGCTGAGTTGTTGCCGCCCTGTTATGGGAACCGTTTCACAGGAAATGAAGCTCAGGAAAAAGCACAAAATTATTAAAATTCCTTTTTTCATGTGCTAACCTACCTCCATTGCTTGACAATAGGTTTAAGAAACAAAATAACTAATTAGAAGTAAATGGTGTTTTTTATAATGTATTAAAAAAGGCAGAGCCGCTCATACAGCTCTGCCTTTATAGTATTTGTGTCCATGAGCCTGGCCTGCCTGCGCCAGACCGTCTTTTTATCAACTCTGCGGCTGCCCCTGCTGCTGGATCGGCTCTATCACTATGTTCACCCGCCGGTTCAATTGCCGCCCCGCTGCCGTGCTGTTGTCTGCTACCGGATTGGATTCCCCCATCCCCAACGCCGTGATCCGCTGCTCGCTTACCCCCTTAACTACCAGCGCACTCTTTACCGCATTCGCCCGCCGCTCCGATAACTGCTGATTGTAACTCTCCGCCCCGGTGCTGTCTGTATACCCCACTACCTTGATCCTCGTCTCCGGATACTTGTTCAGTATCTGCGCCACCCGGTCTATCTCCCCAGAACTGTAAGCCGCCGGCTTGATGGTCGCCGAATCGGTGTCAAACAACACATCCGATTTGAAAGTCAATATCAGCGCATCCTGCTCCTTCTGCACCCCCTGCATGATTGCATTCTGCTCCCGCGCCTGCGACTCTGCCAGCAACTGATCAAATTCCCGCTTCTGCTTGTCCATATAATGACCAATGGCTCCCCCTGCAAGACCACCTACCACCGCCCCGATGGCCGCCCCTTTGCCTTTACCCAACCCATATCCCACTCCCGCGCCGATCGCCGCACCGGTTGCCGCGCCAATCGTGGTCTTGGGATTTTCCTTCATGGTTGCACACCCTGCTGCAATAAATGCCATGGCTAAAAACAATACAAATATCTTCTTCATGTTTTTCCTCCTTTCAGGTTAAGAAAAAACGTTTTTAAATATGTATCTTAATCCATTATATTATTAACAATAGTTAATGAAGTTGTCTTTGTCAATTATAATCTCATGTGAGGCTTTGAGCATCATTTACAGCGGGTTATTTTGAAGCAGCATTCGCTGTCCCCCGCAGGCATATGTTTCAGCCGTTGCCACTTTGCCACCTTGTATTGTTCGCCCAGTTTGCAATCCATATCACAGATGATGGGACAGGGATCGGGCAATTTTCGCTTTCTTGTGGCCTCAAGATGCGGACAGTGTTCCAGATGTTCAAACCATACCGGCTCGCCGTTCTCCTCGCCTTTTTCAATCCATATTTTCCAGCCGGTTGCCGGAAACATGTCTATCTCATACATCATGATATCGCCAATGTCTTTGCCCTCAAACATTTTGGTTCTCTTCTTAAAACCTGCCTCAAACAGATCATCGTAAATCTTTTTCCCCTGTTCTTCTCCATACACGCTAATAAGGTTCTGGTACAACAGTGGAAGCTTCAACGCATTCATTTCAACCAGCATGTCGCGCTGCTTTTCAATGGGAATCTCTTTACCGTGAACTTTTTCCATAATATCCTCCCTAAAAAATTTAACACATATCCATAAACCTGAGGCAATAATAAAACAGGCATGACCAAAATTGTTAGATTAAATATATGCTATTGATAATCTGGTGTCAATACAACATAGGCATCTGGGCAATAAAAGCAAAAGAATTTGTTTTGCGGTTGGTTACCTGATACATTATGACGTAAACATGATAAGAGGAGCCCAGTATGATGATCAATCCTCAAAAGCCATCAGGAAGTAACACCCCATTGTGGCAGACAACAGTGGGGGGTGTCGCAATAGTTTTAGCTTTTATTCTGGAGAGGCTGATTTTTCTTATAAATGGCGGCGCTTTTGTGGCAAAACCGCTCGCCTTCGCCATGCAATACCTTGACCCGCTGCTGCTGAAAGAAGATCTGGCACAGAGCCTTTTCTACTTGCATTCACAGCCGCCGCTGTTTAATGGTTTTCTCGGCGTTGTCCTAAAACTATCTTCAACACCGTCGTTATCGTATGAAATATTGTTCCATACTGCGGGAATTATCGTCTGTTTAAGTGTCTATGGCATACTCTCATATCTCGGTATTAACTGGGTTATCAGTTTCTTCATTACCGTTGTTTTTATGCTTAATCCTACTCTCATCCTTTATGAACATCTGTTATATTATTCCTATTTTGAAGTGCTTTTTGTCTCGCTCTCGCTGTTTTTCCTTATCCGCTGGTGCAGAGAAAAAAAGATTGCGGATGTCCTCTTATTCTGGGCATCTCTTTTGTGCCTCTGTGGCATACGCTCGGTATTTCATCCCCTCTTTATCCTTGCAACTTCAATAAGTCTGACTTCTTATCTGTGGTTCTGGATTAAGGATAAACAGTTCGCAAAAACGTTATTTCTTGCCTCTCTGCTGGCGCTGGCACCGCTAACCGCACTGTGTATTAAAAACTTCCTGGTCTTTGGTTTTTTTGGAACCTCGTCATGGGACGGCATGAATTTGTGGACCAAGGTAAACGGTTTTGCGCCTGAACAACTGGAAGACCTTCACAATCGGGGAATCGTCAGCTCGCTCGCCGTGAAGGCAGAACTGAGAACATTCCAGCAGCCGATAGGAACTTATTATGAAGAATCTGAGTTAAAAAATATTCCCTGCCATCATCCGGCAGACTGTAACCAATTTAAAAGCACCGGTTATCCGAATTTCAACCACAGCGGCTTTATTGCGCTTTCTAAACAACTGCGCAAAGATGCCCGCGCCTTGATTTTATATGATCCCGCACAATTTATTTTTTACACGCTGGGATCGTATAGCCTCACGCTCTGGCATTCCTCAGATTCAGTGCATGCTCTTTTGGACAACAATATGGAGGTGGTTAAAAAACTGGAAAAAATATACCGTTTTCTCTACTTTGGCTTTTTAGGGGTAGAAAGTAAACTTGATAAAAGGATGTGGGAAAGAACCATCATTATAACCATTCTTTTTATGATGGTATATATCAGCACACTGATTCATGCCTTGAGAAGAGATGATTGCGGCCTCGCAGGCATAAAACTTTTTTGCCTGTTTTGTTTCGTCATCCATTTTTATACGATCGCTGTTTCTTCTATAATTGAATTTGGAGAAAACAATCGCTTTCGCTTTCCGGTGGATATGGCGTTCCTTGCGATGACGGCGGGAAATATTATGATGTGGAAACGGGTATGGAATTACCGCCTAAAAATTAAAGTGCCCGGTTCAATAAGTAATCGCAACGCTTAGGAAAAGATAGCGAATAAATAGATCTGCCCCCTTTATTATTCCTGTTTCATGGACGATGACCATTTGTATCGCGCTATCCGCTATGTAGAACAAAACCCGGTGCGCGCCCGGATGGTTAAAGATGCCTGGGAGTATCACTGGTCAAGCGCCAGAGTGCTTGCGGGCATGGCAAAGTATGAAGAACCGTTGTCGATTAATACTTCGACATTTGCTATGAGTCCACGTGAATCGCGAAAATATCTTCGGGCTGAGGACCGGGAAATGTGCAGCGAGATGCGGTTAAAGACAGGTAAAGGATTGGCGATCGGCAGCGAGGGGTATGTAATGTCAGATTTTACGGAATATAGTGAATATATTAAGCCCCTCTGTCCATTTTCTAAATTTAGCAGTATCCTGTTCAAAGTTAGAGTTCAAATTACCCGAAAAACCGCAGATGCCAATTACTACATCATGCTTTGAGGCAGCAATTATACATTGCCCAAACATTCGCTGAAGTTCGCCATTTGGCATACGACCATTGTGTACTCTTACCATCTTTATCTCTACTGCAAGCGTCTGACCTTGTTTATCTCTTACAATCATGTCGAATGTATGCTTTGTGCCGAAAGCAGCGATTGATGCCCAGCTTTTGCTCTCTCTCCAACATAATGGACATCCTAATTGACGATTACCTGTACCCAAAGATGCTGTTTTACAATCAGGGTGGCATTTAGTCTTGCTTCCCCATGGATGAATAAATAGCAGTATTTGTTTATCGTTTTTTGCAATATGTTTTGCAACGCGTACAACAAATCTTTGCTCAAAATCTTTTTCATTTTTAATATTTTGCGGTATTGGTTTTTTCGTTAAAGCCCTTTTTAAATCCTTTGCGAAAGCAAAGATATCCATAAATCACACCGTTGTTTTTCGTTCGATCATAGCAAAGATAACTGTAACCGCTTATAGTTCCAATTCTTAAAACATCGTTTGCAGCTTGGCTTTATTTCGCCACGCTGTTTGCAAACGGCAAATGAAGGTATAAAGGGGACGGCGCCCTTATTGCGTTTCTTTCCGCGGCCTGCCCTGAGGTTTGCATACCAAAGACCTCTGCAGCTTGTTTTCTATCTTCCCGATAAACTTCTCGGTACCAACACCAAGACCCCTGCCGGCCTTTATTCGCATCTCACGGCATAACTCTTCGTCCTCGGCCCGCAGAAACCTTTTCCATTCTGCTGCCTCTAAGGCAAATTTCTGCATACTCTTGTGCCCAGGCACAATACTGCTCATAATTCTATCTGTTCTTCAAATATAGTTTGTCCGTAATTTCCACGCTGAGTTATATGATGGGATATACGGGGATTACGATGCGTGTCTGTCTCGGCATGCTGTGGAGAATAATAGAAAAGAAATGCAGCGTCAACAGAAACCTGCGCTGTCCCCTTTAACACCCTCCTTTCAGGCTTGAGTTTGTACAGCCAACGCTCCGGTTCAGCGGCGGCGAAGCGCCGTCCGTTTGAACCGGTTGTTAGCTATCGTCATATTTGAATCAGGCGAGGTCGAAGCGATCCAGGTTCATCACCTTATTCCACGCGGCCACGAAGTCCTGCACGAACTTTTCCTTTGCGTCCGCACTCGCGTAGACCTCGGCGATAGCCCGTAGCTGGGAGTTGGACCCAAATACGAGATCGACACGAGTCCCAGTCCACTTGACCTTGCCCGTCTTGCGGTCGCGCCCTTCAAAGAGGTCACCATCTTCGGAGATCGGCTTCCACACAGTGCCCATATCGAGCAGGTTCACGAAGAAGTCATTGGTCAGCGCTTCAGGCGTTGATGTGAACACCCCGTGCTTCGAGCCGCCCACGTTGGTTCCCAGCATCCGCATTCCGCCGACGAGGACTGTCATCTCCGGCGCGGTCAGAGTAAGCAACAGCGCCTTGTCAACCAACAAGTGCTCAGTCCAGCTTCCGTAGTTTCCCTTGGTGTAGTTGCGGAACCCGTCGGCGATTGGCTCCAGATAGGCGAACGACTCCACATCGGTTTGCTCCTGCGAGGCATCCATGCGCCCAGGCGTGAAGGGAACCGTCACGTCATAGCCGGCGTTCCTTGCTGCCTGTTCTACCCCGGCACAGCCGGCCAGAACGATCAGGTCGGCCATCGAGACTTTCTTGCCGTCTGACTGCGCACTGTTGAACGCCTGCTGGACGCTCTCCAGCGTTGAAAGCACTTTCGCCAACTGCGCAGGCTGGTTGACTTCCCAGTCCTTCTGGGGTGATAGACGAATACGCGCACCGTTCGCACCGCCGCGCTTGTCGGAGCCACGGAAGGTGGACGCCGAAGCCCATGCTGTCGACACCAACTCGGAAACCGACAGGCCGGTCGCCAGGATCTTGGCCTTGAGGGAGGCGATGTCCTTATCGTCAATTAGCCTGTGATTGACCGCCGGGATGGGATCTTGCCAGATGAGCTCTTCCTTCGGAACCTCCGGGCCAAGGTAGCGCACGCGGGGTCCCATGTCGCGGTGCGTCAGCTTGAACCAAGCGCGTGCAAAGGCATCGGCGAATGCTTGCGGATCCTCGAGGAACCGACGCGAGATCTTGCCGAACTCCGGATCGAAGCGCAGCGTCAGGTCGGTGGTCAGCATGGTCGGCTTGTGGAACTTGCCCGGGATGTGCGCATCGGGAATGATCTCCGGCGCATACTTCGCCACCCACTGCTTGTGGCCGGCTGGTGATTCGACCATCTCCCACTCATACTTGAACAGGTTCTCAAGAAAGTTGTTGCTCCAAAGCGACGGGGTCTTGGTCCACGTCACCTCAAGTCCGCTGGTGATGGTGTCCTTGCCATGCCCCGAGCCGTAGTTACTTATCCAGCCGAGGCCCTGCGCCTCGATCGGTGCGGTTTCCGGGTCCGGACCCATGTGGGATTCCGGTGCTGCACCATGGCACTTGCCGAAGGTATGGCCTCCGGCAATGAGCGCGACGGTCTCCTCGTCGTTCATCGCCATGCGGCTGAATGTGGCGCGGATGTCCTTGGCGGCGGCCATAAAGTCACCGCTCGCATTCGGGCCTTCCGGGTTGACATAGATTAAACCCATATGGGTAGCGCCGAAGGGCCCTAAGTCGCGGTCGCCCGTGAATCGCTTATCGTCGCCCAGCCACTCGATCTCCTCACCCCAGTTCACGTCCTCGTCCGGCTCCCACACGTCGGCGCGACCGCCACCGTAGCCAAAGGGCCGGAATCCCATTGTTTCGAGCGCCACATTGCCTGCAAGGATCAGAAGGTCGGCCCAGGAGATCTTCCGGCCGTACTTCTGCTTGATCGGCCAGAGGAGGCGACGCGCCTTGTCGAGGTTGACGTTGTCGGGCCAGGCATCAAGAGGCGCGAAACGCTGTTGGCCGCGTCCGGCGCCGCCGCGCCCGTCGGTGACGCGGTAGGTGCCGGCGGCATGCCAGGCCATGCGGATGAAAAGTGGACCGTAGTGGCCGAAGTCCGCCG
>Ga0101944_10006275_pt1 | contig 12809 bp, 9 predicted proteins | sample DewCreD2012metaG_FD_75245 | JGI IMG/M metagenome (GOLD analysis project Ga0101944, IMG submission 75245) | Hot spring sediment bacterial and archeal communities from British Columbia, Canada, to study Microbial Dark Matter (Phase II) - Dewar... ... | reverse complement strand
AAGTCTTGATTCGTTCCTCCGCGCAGCCGCCGCATCCCCATCGCGGGGGCGGCAGAGGCGCGTTTATTGTCGGACCAAGCGGAGGACCGTCTCAAAGTGAAAGGTTTGAGGAAACAAATCCAATCCCTCGACAAGGTCTATACTGTAGCGGCGCGGGTCGATCGCGGCGGGGCAACTCGTAGAGGACATACGACTCGTTCTGATAGACGATTCGATACGGCAAGCGCACCCGCTGCGACGAGACGACATAACGAAAGCCGAACTGCGCGGCCAAGCGGTCGATTTTGCGCCGCGGGAGTTCGTCGGGCCAGTTGAGCCACTTCAACGTGCCGTCTTGTCGGGTGGCGGCGTAGATCTCCTTCATGCGGCGATACCACTCGACGATCGCCGCGGCGTCTTGCGGCAGCTCCTTCCAGTTGGCCACCTCGGGCCGGCCCGTGTACCACTTGAACGTATGCGTCTGCCGGGGCGTGAGGAATGTTGCGCCCGGCGCGATCTGTTCGCTTTGGGCGATCCAGTCGCACAGGTCGCGCCAATGAGAAAACTGCGGCAGCTTATCGGCGCGCGGGGCTTGCGGAATAGGCCGAATCGAGGCCAAATCGACCACGTGCAACGCGGCTAGGCCGACGAACACCGCCGGCCAGAACCAGCGGGCGAAGCCGCGGCCGGTATCGCGGCGCAGGGCCACTAGCGAGGCCGCATCGAAGGCCGCGGCCAGCGGCAGCATCGCATCGGGAATCCGAAACCAATAGTATTTCAACAAACCCGCCGCGGTCGCGCGATCGAGCAGCGCCAGCAGCCCGCACGCCGTGCCGGTCCCCGCCAGAAGCAAGGCCGCCAGCGTCATGCGGCGGAGCATCCGTCGCGGGCCGTCGGCCGGCGTCAGGCGGCAGAGCAATACCCATCCGACGGCCAGCAGTCCGAAGCGCAACACGAATTGCGGCGGGAACGAGAGCGGATCGAGATGATGATAAAGCCGCTCGAAGACGTAGATCTGATTGGCCTCGGCCACCACGCGGGGATCAGCGCCCCAGTTGAGCATCCACACCGGCACCAGCCCGGGCAGGGCGAGCAGCCCGCCAAGCAGCAGCGCCGGTGCCATGGCCTTCAGCGAGGGCGGCGCGATTAGTGCCGGCCCGGATGGCGACGTTGCCGGCCCGGGCACTTCCGCGGCGACATCGCGCGGATGCGCCGCTGGCGAAGACGTTCCTGCTGCTGCCGCTGGCGGCGACGTTAGCAGGGGCGTCGCTCGTCGGGCCGATTTCGTGTGTTGATCCGGTGCTTGGTCTTCCGGCGTCGTGCGGACGCACCGCCGGGCAAGTGTCATCCCGAACCAAACCATTCCCGCGGCGACCACGGCCCAGCCGCCGACGATCACGTGAAACGCGCCGGACGCGCCGAAGAGAATCCAGGCCTTGTTCCATCGGCGCACGACAAGGGCTTCCAGCCCCAGCAGAAAGAAGACGTAAGCGAATCCTTTGGCCTCGACGCCGCCGATGACCCATTCGCCTGCCATGTGGAAACGATTCAGCCCCGCCACCCAAAGAGCGGCCGTTAGCACGGCATACCAGCGCCGCGGCAGCAACGCCCAACTGAGCCGTCGCCAAGCCCAAGCCAGCAAGGCCCAGATGAGCAGTCGGCCGGTCCACGCCAGGGCCAGCGGCGACAGAAGCAGGCTCAGCCAACCGAAGGTGAAGTAGAACACGTAGTGAGCGTCGGCCGATTCGAGAAAGAAATCGCCCGCCGCCCATTGCGGGTTCCAAAAGTGGATGGCCTTGCCCAGGTAGTTCGGCTCGTTCACGTCGGGCACCGGATAGGCGCCCTCGATGAAGAACACCAAAAGGATGAGGGCCGACTCCAGCAGGGCTTGCCGCCGTGCGTCGTTCATCGGCCGTCAGTCTCCCAAGGCGGTGATCGCCTTGAAATCGTCGCGGAGCGAACGATAGAGCTTTTGATAGAGCGGGAACGCCCGATCGTATTGCTTCGCCGCGGCGCGGTCGGGAGCGGTTTCGCTCACCACGCGGATCGTGGCCCGGCAGGCCTCGACGACGTTCTTGAACGCTCCGGCGCCGACGGCCGCCAGCAGCGCCACGCCGTAGGCCGGGCCTTCTTCCGTATTGATGGTTACCACCTTTCGCCCGAACACGTCGGCCTGAATCTGCCGCCACAGCGGGCTGCGCGACCCGCCGCCCGAGGCGCGAATCTGCCGCACCGGAACGCCCAAGCCGTCGATGATCTCCAGACTGTCGCGGAGCGAATAGGTTACGCCTTCGAGAATCGCCCGAACCAAATGGCCGCGTGTGTGGGCATGGGTGATGCCGACGAAGCAGCCGCGGGCGTCGGGATCGGCATGAGGGGTGCGCTCGCCCGAAAGATACGGCAGGAAGAACAACCCTTGGCTGCCGGGCGGCACGCGCGAAGCCTCGTCGGTGAGCACCTCGTAGGGATCGATGCCCGAAATCTTGCAGGCTTCGATATCCGCCTTGCACAGGGCGTTGCGGAACCACTGGAGCGAGCCGCCGGCCGAAAGCGTGACGCCCATCATGTGCCACTTGCCGCGCACCGCATGGCAGAAGGTGTGGATGCGGCCTTGCGGATCGATCTTCACCTCGTCGCTGTGGACGAACATTACGCCCGAGGTGCCGATCGAGGTGGAAAGCACGCCCTTGGCGACGATGCCGTTGCCGACCGCGCCGGCGGCGCAGTCGCCCGCCCCGCCCACCACCACGCATTGGGGCGAAAGCCCGAGTTGCTCGGCCACTTCGGGCCGCAGCGTGCCGGTTACGTCTTCCGATTCGTAGCAACGGCCCAGCAGCGATTCGTCCAGTTCCAAGGCCGAAAGCAGCTTGCTCGACCACCGGCGCTTGGCCACGTCGAGCAAAAGCATCCCGCTGGCGTCGCTGACTTCCGTGGCATACTCGCCGGTAAGGCGGCGGCGGATTTCGTCCTTCGGCAAGAGCACCTTGCGGAGCTTGTCGAAGTTGCGTTTTTCGTGGTTGCGCAGCCAGAGGATTTTCGGGGCGGTGAAACCCGTCAACGCCGGATTGGCCACCATCTTGATCAGGTTCTTCCGCCCGCCGGCGCGCTGCTCGATTTCTTCGCATTCGGCCGCGGTGCGCTGGTCGTTCCAGAGGATCGCGCGGCGAATCACCTTGTCGTTCTTATCGAGAAACACCGAGCCGTGCATCTGCCCGGAAAGCCCGATTGCCTTGACATCGTCGGGCTTCAGCCCGGCGGAATCGACCACTTGGCGCACCGTTGCAACAACCGCCTTCCACCAGTCCTCCGGATCTTGCTCGCTCCACAACGGCCGGGGAACGTAGCAGGGATAGGTTTCGGTGGCCGAAGCGAGAATCTTTCCCGATTCGTCGATGGCCAGCGTCTTGGTGCCCGATGTGCCGATGTCGATTCCCAGAAAAACAGCCATGGCAATCCCTCGAAACCCTTATTGTTTCTACCGATACGATCAAAATGCCGCCGAACGCCCAACGCCGGCGCGCCGAATCCTAGCCACCGTCCTGTTATAAACGCCGTGGGCCGGGGCGGCAACGCCCGGGCATGCCGCTTCCATCCGTGCGGTGCGCTCCCCGGCGACTGATGGCCGCCACTGGCCTTGGCGCACCGGCATTGCCCAAACCTCTTCAGATCGCCCGGGGCAACTTGCCGACGTGATCAGGCGAACAGTAGATCGGGCCACGTGCCCGAGTTCCCCGCGGAAAAATTGGGTTTGGACGTTTCTCGAACATCTGCTAAGTTGGGGCAGCCGTGAGGAAACTACAGGCAGTGGGAAGCGACGCGAGCAAACGCAACCCGCGCTCGGTCGCTCCGCTTGATCGCGCCTGTGGGCGCTCTTGCAATTGTGGGGAGCGCGATCCAAACGCCGTTGCATGGAAGCAACCCATTTCCGAGGTGGAGCATGGATGCTCGAAACGCGGTCGCCGCCTTCGGGGCGGGCGACGTCGGGCTGCGCCGCGGCGTTGCGGCGCACGTTCTTCGCGGCCGATTCCCTCGGCCGTTGTTCGCGCGGTTCGCTGTTGCCGTCGGGTTCTGCCTCTTGGCGGCAGCCTCGATGGGCGCGAAACACCGCACCCGCAATTTCGTCGTCGAAACGGCCGATCCCCGTTTCGCCGTGCAGATGGCCGAGGCGGCCGAGTACTACCGCCGCGAGTTGGCCCTGCAATGGCTCGGACGCGAACTGCCCGACTGGCCGACTCCTTGCCCGATGACAGTGCGTGTTGGCCCGAATCTCGGCGCCGGCGGGGCCACCAGTTTCGTTTTCGATCGGGGCGAGGTGTTCGGCTGGCGGATGAACATTCAGGGGTCGGCCGAGCGGTTGCTCGATTCGGTGCTGCCGCACGAAATCACGCACATGATTCTGGCGAGTCATTTCCGCCGGCCCGTGCCGCGTTGGGCCGACGAAGGCGCCGCCACCAGCGTCGAATCGGCTGCCGAGCGGCACAAGCACCGCCAGATGCTCTACCAGTTTCTCCATTCCGGCCGCGGCATCGCCTTCAGCCGAATGTTCGCCATGCGGGAGTATCCCGCCGACATCCTGCCGCTCTACGCCCAGGGCCATTCCGTGGCCGAATACCTGATCGAACTCGGCGGGCGGCGAAAGTTCATCGAGTTCGTCGGCGAGGGAATGAAGACAGAGAACTGGCCTGCCGCGGTCGAACGCCACTACGGCACACGGACCTTGGGCGAACTCCAGAACCAGTGGCTCGCTTGGGTGCGCGAGGGTTCGCCGCCGCTGAAACGAGCACCGAATCACCCGGCCCCGGCCGGTCCCATCGAATTAGCGGCCGCCGCGGGCCAAACACCGGCGGCCGGCGGCTGGGCCGGCGCAGCCTCTGCGCCGCCGGCAACGGGCAAGGTTTGGAACGGGCCCGGCGCCGATGCGGTTGCGGCCGTCCCGGTTCGCGTTGCTCCGCCGCAACCCATCTCCGGCGGTTGGGAACCGGCCGACGACGACCCGCGGCAGCCCCTTGCGGCGATGGTCTCCGCCCCGGGCGGGCGGCCCGCCTCGACGCAGCCATCGGCCCCGCCCGCCGGCAACGTCGCTTCGAACGCTGCGGCCGCCCCGGCCGGCAATCGACAGCCGGCATCGGGCGACTATTACGCCGACATCGCCGCCGGGCGAATCCCGCCGCCGAGCTTGGCCTCAACCGCCGCGTCGTTCGACGCGCCCGCCCAGTCCGTCGAACTGACTCGCCCGCAACCCTACGAACAACCGAAGCAGACGATTCTCGAATGGAGTCGGCCTCGCCAGTTCTGACCGAAACGGCGATCGTGACCCGAACGGCGATTCCAAGCGATTAATCGCGCCGGCGACATTGATCGCGCCGGCGACTTCGAGCGAAATGCCGCTGGCGAACGAACCGGCCCACGGCGCGCCTGGGCAGCTGCGCCCCAAGCCTGTCGCCTAACGGCGCTTGATGGGGTGTTTACCCCGGGGACATCGCCAGAAGAGAGCCGTCGCGGGAACGCGCCGTTTCCCATTGCACCAATGGGATTACGGCCGACGAGCCTGCGACAACTCGGCAAGCCGTCGCTCGGCCGCTTCCTTCAAGTCGCCTTCGGCTTTCGCGGCGACCATCTGATAATAGACGCGGGCCGCGCCGTGCTTCCCCTCGGCCCGCGCTTGTTCGCCGCGGAGAAAGACGGCCGACAACTCGCGCTGTCGGGCCTGCCGTTCGAGGTCGCGCAGCCGGGCGGCCTCGGCCACCGAAGGCACCGCCAACTCGGCCGAGCTGATCGACTCATTGTCGCCGAGACGATTCGCCCCGGCGCCGCCTTCCGCCGCCTGCGGTCCGCGATTGCTCGGCGACAATTCGGCCGGCGACGGCGCATCCAAAGGCCGCAATCGCTCGGGCAGCGCCGTGCCGAGGGCCGCTTGCGCGTTCACCGCGGCCGCGGGCGGATCGGGCAGCTCCCCGCGGTTTTGGCGCGCGGCGTGCTCCGCGGCAATGCGTTGCCAGGCGGCCCATCGCTCGGCGTCGGCCGCCGACGCCACCGACGCCCACGGACTAGCCGGCAGCGGGGCGATCGGCTCGGGACCCATGAAACCCATTGGGGCAAAACCACCAACGACCGGAATCACGCTGATGACGAACGGCGACATCGAGGCGTCGCCGATGTAGGCCGTCCCGCCGTTGGGCAAAGTAACCGACGGCGTTTGCGAAATCACACTGCTCCGCGAGCCTTGCAGGGCATGGAAGTTCAATTGCGCGGTGGCCGAAGGGCCGATCCAGGCCAACCCGCCGGTCAGACCGGCGCCCATGTCGGGCCGCCCGGCCGGGGGCAGCGGGATCTGCGGGCCGCCGAACTGGAAGTAAAACCCGTTGCCGCGGATTCCCCAGCTCGTTCCGATCCCCTCGAAGAAGCTGTTGCTGATTGTGTGCGTCGGCGCCCCAACGGTAACCTGTTGGGCATGCACCGCCGGAAGCGTCAGCGCGAACCAGGCTGCGGCCGCCGCCGAAGCGGCATGTCGAACCCAAAATGTCGACATTGCTCGTCCTCCTCTGCCCGGCGAACCGTGCCTTGCCCACCGTGCGAGGCCGCGCCCACCGCAACCCCGGCGGCAGGGCCGCCGGCCAACTGGTGCTGCCGCACCTGACGCAAAAACCGGTCCCGTTGGTCGCGGAAGTTCTTGCCGGGAGAGCAAGAAGTCCGGAGTGGGCGGTCCAGTCGGCCCTTCCGCCCCTCATTCTACGCCGCGCGAACGATTCGGGTCAATGAAAGGCGAATCGCGATCATTTTCGCAACGCGCACGTCTTTTGGGGATGTACGCCAGCTTTTGTGTGTCGGGCCGGGGGCCGAAGGGCGGCGATCGGAAAATGTTCGGCTAACGTCGCAACTGCGGGAAAGGCTCGTGCCGATGGCGCGACCGACCCGGCCGGAGAGATCGGCCAACCGACCGAACTCGGCCGCGACACCGGGCCGACGAGGCGCGGCCGGCTACTCGATCACCTTGGCCGACAGGGGGCGAAGCAGCGGCGGCGCTTCTTCGGCCAGATCGAGCCCGGTGGCGAAGCGCAGCTCGTTGAGCGTTTCTTCGGTTTGCTTCATGCTGTCGGCCACGAACTCGACCTGAGAGGTGATGAACTCCGGCTCATGGCGGTTGACGGCCAGTTCGCTCACGGCGCGGATGCGGTTTTCCACCTGCTCGATTTGCAGTTCGATCAGTTGCAGATTGTCTTGCGCTTTCCGCACATTGGCCAACCGTTCGCGGCTGGCCGCCAGGTTGTCTTCCAGCGTGCGCCGCAGCCGGAGCTTCTGCGGATCGTCGCCCTCGAGCTGTTTGAGCCGCTGTTCGATGCGGGCGACATCCTGCTCGATCTCTTGCACGCTGGTCTTGTGAAGAAACCGATTGAGCGCATGCTGCGTGAAGAGCAACCGCAGAAAGACCCAAAGCAGCCGATCGAGGCTTTCGGTTTGCGCCTGTTCGAAGGGCTGCTCTCCCATCGAACCGATCGGGCCGCGCATCTCCAGGGCCAGTTGCCTCAGTTCCAGGCATCGGGAGCGCAGCGCCGCGAAACGCTCCATCGCGTGCCGCGGCAGCGTCCGCATGATGCGCTCCAGCGAGGCTTGATTCGTCTGCTTGGTCTTCTCGCGCATCGCCCCGGCGCGCCGGGCATCGACCGCCTGTTGAAATCTCGGATGCGACGCCAGCAAGCCCAAATAGCCGATCTCGGCGGCAATCGCCAGCGGCCACACCACGTCGGGCCGGCCGCTGATCAACCCCAACGCCCCGGCCGCGCCGACGAAGAGCAGATTCCACCGCGTGAAAAACGCCGTTTTCAGATACTCGAAATAATTCACTGCTCGCCCAAGCTGCGATGAATGTCTTCGATCCGAGACGATAATTCCTCTGCCTCGAACCTCGGGTTCCTTCTTTTCCCGGAAATACTCCTGCGACCAACGGGAGCGGGTTCTCAATCGTTCCGCACGATTGCGCCAGCAGCCGCGTTCGAAATGGCGCAGACCTATTTAGGTTGTTCCCTCGGCGATTCGGCCTTCGAGTTCCAACTGCGTGATCAGGTTGCGGACGTAGTTGACCGTTTCCAAGAATCGAGGATCGCCCTGCATTTGCCGCGCGGGACGATCGGAAGGCTCGACCCACAACTCCCGCAAAATCGTGCCCGGCGCTTTGCTCATAATGTAAATCCGGTCGGCCAGAAATACCGCCTCTTCGATCGAATGGGTGACGAAGAAGATCGTCGCCTCCGACTCGCGCCAAAGGCTCAACAGCAAGTCCTGCATATTCATCCGCGTTTGCGGGTCCAAGGCCCCGAACGGCTCGTCCATGAGGATGATCCGCGGGCGGAGGATCAGGCTGCGGGCGATGGCCACCCGTTGCCGCATTCCGCCGGAAAGCTCGTGCGGGTACTTCAGCGCGTCGTGTTTCGGGTCGAGCCCGACGTGCTCGATCCACTCGTAGCCCAGCTCGCGGCGGCGGCGGCGATCGACCCCCATGCACTCCAGCCCGAAGGTGATGTTCTCCAGCACGGTGCGATGATCGAAGCTGGTGTAGTCTTGAAAGACCATGCCGCGATCGGCCCCGGGCCGCAGCACCGGAGCGCCGCCGACGAGCACCTCGCCGGTCGTCGGGGGATGTTGCGGCGGCAGCCCGGCGATCAAACGCAAAATGGTGCTCTTGCCGCACCCGCTAGGCCCCAACACGCACACCAGTTCGCCGTGGCCCGGCAGATCGCGAACGCGGAAGTTGATGTTCTCGATGGCGGTGAAGGCGTTCCGCCGGCCGGCGTTGTACGTTTTGCTCACGTTGCGGAACTCGACCACGCAAGGCAGGCCCGCCTCGGCCGCCGTTTCGCTGCGATCGACAATCCGCCCCATGCCGATCGAGGCGATCGACTTGGACGGCGGATCCTGTGCGATTTCGGGCGTCATGGTTTCTTCGTTTCCGATTGCGGCGCGGCGGGGCCGGGACCCGAGCCGGGCGCGCGCGATTGGTCGGCCGACCGGGAAAGCGCCAGGGGCGGCTCCGCCGGGCGGCGGAACATCGCCGCAACGTCCTCGCAGCCGCGGAGCACCAGCACCAGCGCGCGGTGCAGCCATCCCTCGCTGCCGTAATAGTAGGGGAAGAGCTGCCGCTGGATCCAATAAAGCAGCCGATCGACGGCTAAGGCGATCAGCGGAATGATCATCAGAATCAGCAAGATGTAAGTCCGCATCCCGCGGCGCTGCGCCGCGTTGATGATGAAGCCCAGCCCGCCAGCCTCGCTGCCCAAACGGACCAGCTCGGCCAGCATGATGTATCCGAACGCGATGCCGAAGAGCAGCCGCAGGGAATTGAAGATGCTCGGCATGGCCAGCGGCACGATGACTTTGGTGATGATCTGCCGACGGCTCGCGCCGAGCGTGTAGGCCGTGTCGATGTAACGGCCGCTGATTTCGCCGACAGCGTTGGCGCTGTCGATCACCACGAACGCCACCGAGGCGATGAAGATGAACATCATCTTCTGCTGTTCTCCGATGCCGAACCAGAAGAAGGTCAGCGGGATCAGCGCCGCGACGGGGATGTTGCGCCCCACGATCAACAGCGGCGCCAGCAGTGCGCCGAGCGATCGGAAGCAGCCGCAGAGAATGCCCACCGGTACGCCGATCAACGCCGCCAGGCCGAACCCCAGCACCACCCGCCGCAAGCTGACGGCCGCATTGCGGGTCAACTCCTCTTCGAACCACAGCCGCGGGAAGTCGGCAAAGGTTTCCGCGGGGCTGGGCAACAGCGTCGGGCTGAGCCAGCGCTGTTCGGGCGTTTCGCCCCGGGTGAGCAGCCACCAAACGGCCAGCACCGCCAATATCCCGCAAAGGCCCAACAGCAAGGTTCCCCCGGTGGAAATCTCGCTGCGCAAACCGCGAAACGGACGCACCGGCGGCCTCGATCGGCGCACAATCACGTCGGCCGATTCCGCCGCGGCTTGCTCAGGCCGCGCGGGCGGGGCGGCGGACGGCGGGATGTCGTTTTGCGGGGAATGAGCTTCAGGCATCTTCGAAGACATGCAATGGGTGTCGTTCTCGAACAGCCGGCGCCGACCGAATCATCTCGGCCTGCGCGTTGCCTGTCCGATCGAGGCGCCGATTCCGCGCGGCAAGCGGGGGCCGAATCTCGCGGCGCCGACGCAATGGCCGCTGCGGCGACGGCGGCATCGCCGGCGGCGGGCTACTCCACCTCCGCCGGATAAACCTTCACCTCGACGCGGCGGTTCTTCGCGTGGTTGAACGGGTTCTTCGGATCGGCCGGGCGGTCCCAGCCCATGCCATCGACCATCAGCCGCGTGGGATCGAGCTTGTATTCACGAACCAGCGCCTCGCGCACGGCCTGGGCGCGATTCAGCGAAAGCTCTTTGACCAGGGCCTCGGGCACTTGGCCGCGCATCGAGGCGTCGGTGTGACCCTCGATGATCACCCGCGCCGCCCCGAACTTGCCCACCAGCTCGGCCACGCCTTGCAGCACGCTTTTGGCGTTGGGGTCGTAAGGCACTTCCACTTTCTTGCCGTCGATCTCGCGGACGACCTTCTTATACACATCCCAGTCGTTCGGATAGAAGTGGATCACCACTGTGTTGGTGAGAATCTCGGGCGATTCGGCGCGAATCTCGCCGACGGTCTTTGGGGCCAATGTCACCTGGTACTCGTCGCGCTGCGAGGCGTACTTCTCTTCCTTGCCCAGCTTCTGGATCAGCGAGAAGTCCATCACCTTGTCGAAACTGACCGGCGCGTTCTGAATCGTGCCGATCTGCCGATAGAGATAGTACGATTGCCGCCAGATGCGCTCGAAGTTCGTCGGGTTGTTCTGGTTGAGGAAGAACTGGTAATTTTCGGCCCAATTCGTGTTGTGCATGTCGCCGAACATGGCCATCGCCTCGTCGGCGGGAATGTTGTAGCCGGCGGCCAGCAATTGTGCGGCGCGTTCCTTCCGATCCGGCTTTTTCAATTCCTCCATCGCATCGAAGATGCCGCGGACCAGCGCCTCGCAGATGTCGGGATGATCTTGGGCGAAATCGGCGCGGGCGAACCACACGTCGGCAATCAGCTTGTTGGCCGTTTGAGTCGTGACCAACATGCGATTGCCTTTCACCTTGGCGAGGTTGTAGATGTCGGGCGCCCACGAAACCGCCCCGGCGAGCGACTTGTCGGCATTGAAGGCGGCGGCCGCTTCGAAGGCGGTGTTGGTGTAGATCATCTCCACCTCGGCCGGCTGCACGCCGCCGGCCACGAGCATGTTCAAGGCGAAGTACTGCGAGGGCGAGTTCTGAGCCAGCACCAACTTCTTGCCCCGCAGGTCGGCCACCGTGCGGATCGACTCGCGGACGACGATCCCGTCGCCGCCGTTCGACCAATCCACCTGCTGGAAGATGCGCGGCATGACGCGGGGGTCTTTCGGCCGGCCTTGGCGATCGACCATCGTATCGACGAACAGCGGCACCATGTCGAGCGTGCCCCAGCCGATATGCACCTCGCCGGCCTGATAGGCGGCCAGCATCGCCGCCGGATCGTCGATGAGCACCAGCTCGACCTTGAATTTCTTGCCGGTCGGCGCGGTCCACTGCTTTTCGGCCTTGAAGCCGTCGTTGGCCAGCACGATCGGCGCCCAGCCCGCCCAAACATTCAGGGCAAAGCGGACCGTGCCGTCGGTCAGCGGCTTGTAGGCCGAGGTTTCCTTGATCTCGGGCAGGCGCTCGGCCGGGCGGAAGGCGTATTCCTTGACCGTGGTGATCGGCGCGGCATCGTCGGCCGATTCGGCATTCTGGCCCAGTTGGCTCGGATCGATCGCCCCGCCGGGCCGTTGGGCCTTCGGGGCGAGGATGTCGGCCCGATAGAGCGCGAAGCCCACCAGGCCGGCAATCACCAAGAACAGCACCACATAAAACGGTCCCTTCGGTTGTCCGTTCATCGAACGATCTCCTATCTTTCCGTCCTGCGGCGGCGAATCGCCTGGCCGCGGTTTTCAGGCCGATGGCTTTGCACAAGTGCGCGCGCCGTACATCAACCCGGCGGTCCGCACGATCTCGTCGCCGCGGAAGCTTCCGCAAAAGCCCCCGCGGCAGCGCGCCAAGGTTGTCGGGCCTTTGCCGCGGCCGGCGACGCCCGCGATGCCCCGTTGTTCAGCGGCGGGATCAACCCTCGAACGTCGTTTTCGGCTTCAACTGCTGCATCGTATAAACCGATTGCATGATGTCATAGGCGGTCAATTCGCACAACAGCCGCGTTACTTTTTCGTGCAGCTCGTCGGAAAGCTGCGGCTCGATCTCCTTCATCAGGGCGACCAATCGCTGCTCTTGCGCGAGCAGTTCCTGTTCTTCGACGACGCCGTCGGCCATCGTGTCGAGAAACGACTCGAGCCGCTGGGCGTGCTCGTTGATGATCGGTTCGTTGCTTGCTTCGTCAAACCAACTGCTTTTTCCGGCCATGAGTTTCCTTTCTGATAACCCCGGATGTCGTTTTCTCTCGTTCTCTCGGCAACATCTCCAGCGACCGACAGGAGCGGGCCGTATACCTCGCACGGCGCGGTCCGCTTCGCGCTGTTCTTTGTGCGCCCTTCGTTTGGGGCGAAAGGCGCGATGCGGATCGGAACTGCTTTCGAAGCACTGTTCGCTCGGAACCGCCTCTTTCGAGCTGTTCAAGCCGAACGATCTATTCTTTCGCACTCCCGCCGATGCGGCAACAGTGCCCTCCCCGCGTCGGCCGCCCTCACGAAGCAACCCCCTCGCCGAGCAGTTGGCGAATGGCCACCAGGCGTTCTTGCAATTGCAGCGCGCCGCCCGGCTGCGGGAACTGGCCTCGGC
>Ga0101944_10006274_pt1 | contig 12809 bp, 21 predicted proteins | sample DewCreD2012metaG_FD_75245 | JGI IMG/M metagenome (GOLD analysis project Ga0101944, IMG submission 75245) | Hot spring sediment bacterial and archeal communities from British Columbia, Canada, to study Microbial Dark Matter (Phase II) - Dewar... ... | reverse complement strand
GCAGTATACCTCCCCGGAGACCCTCCCGCAACGCTCCGTCGCGGGACGGATCGTCGCGTGGGCTACTTCTTGCCGCCTGCCCGGGCCTGCTTGCCCGCCTTCCGGCGAATGTACTCGCCTCTGTAGCGGATGCCCTTGCCCTTGTAGGGCTCGGGCTTGCGCAGGCGGCGTATCTGGGCGGCCGTCTGCCCCACCAGCTCCTTGTCGATGCCGGAGATCACCACGAACGGCACGCGCGTCTGGTTGTCGACGCCGACCTCGAAGGTGATGCCCTCGTGTGGCGGGATCTCGATGCCGTGCGAGAAGCCCACCTGTAGGGACAGGTTCTGACCGGACAGCGCCGTTCGGTAGCCCACACCGTGCACTTCCAGAACGCGGCGGTAGCCGTTGGTGACGCCTTCCACCATGTTGTTGAGCAACGCCCGGGTCAGGCCATGTAGTGCGCGCACCTGGCGCTCATCGTTGGGCCGCGTCACCCGCAGCTCGCTGCCCTGTTGCTCGATCTTGAGGATCGGATCAAACGATCGGGTGAGTTCACCTTTCGGGCCTTTGACGTGAACTTCAGAGTCGTTGATTTTCACTTGAACTCCGGCCGGAATCGGCACGGGCTTTTTGCCAATACGCGACATCACAACCTCCGAAGAAAAATCTGCCGCCGCACTACCACACGTGGCACAGCACTTCACCGCCCACGCCCAGCCGACGGGCCTGCTGGCCGGTGATCACGCCCTTGGGCGTGGACAAAATGGCGATGCCCATGCCCGACAAGACCCAGGGCACTTCACCCTTTTGGGTGTAGACGCGGCAGCCGGGCTTGCTGATGCGCTTGACGCCCGTGATTGCCGAGACGCGATGGCGGCGATCACCGACGTATTTCAGCCACAGCCGCAACGTCGCTTGAGGGCGGCCTTCTTCCTGGGCTACTTCAAAGTCCTGAATATAGCCCTCGTCTTTCAGGATGTTGGCGATGGCGACCTTGATGCGGCTGCTCGGCATAGATACCGTGCTGTGACCGACCATCGCTGAGTTGCGCACGCGGGTCAGCATGTCGCCGATTGGATCTGAAACGCTCATTCGTAAACTCCTCTGCCACCGGGTAGAGAGCACCCTGCTACACGCCTGACTACCAGCTCGACTTGACGACGCCCGGGATCTGCCCCTGCAACGCAGCTTCGCGGAAGCAAATGCGGCAAATATCAAAGCGGCGCATATAGCCGCGCGGCCGGCCGCAGATGCGGCAGCGGTGGCGGACGCGGACGGCGTACTTGCGGCGGCTCTCACGATTGACGATCGACTTCTTGGCCATAGTCCTAGTTTCTCCTGAAGGGCATCCCGACGAGCTCCAGCAGTCGACGGCCCTCGTCGTCGGTTCGCGCCGTGGTCACGATGGTGATTTCCATGCCGCGCAGCATGTCGATCTTATCGTACTGAATTTCCGGGAAGACCAGCTGCTCGCGCAGGCCCAACGTGTAATTGCCGCGCCCGTCAAAACAATCGGCCGGGATGCCGCGAAAGTCGCGGATGCGGGGCAGCGCCAGGTTGCACAACCGGTCCAGGAAGGCCCACATTCTCTCGCCGCGCAGCGTGACTTTGGCGCCGATCTGGCGGCCCTCGCGCAGCTTGAAGTTGGCGATGGACTTGCGCGCCTTGGTCAGCACCGGTTTCTGGCCGGTGATGAGCTGCAGATCGGCCACCGCGCCGTCCAGAATCTTGGGATTGTCCAGGGCCTTGCCCGCGCCGATGTTCACGACGATCTTTTTGAGGCGCGGGGCCTGCATCGGCGTGGTGTAGTTGAATTCTTTGATCAGAGTCGGCAGGATTTCAGATTGATATCGCTGCTTGAGATTCGGCATGTCGCTGCTCCGTTAACCGCCTGACGATTGCGCCGCTCGGCTGAGCGGGGCGAGAATCAGGCAATATCTGCGCCGCACTTCTTGCAGACCCGCACCTTGGCGGCGTCTTCCACGCGGTAGCCCACGCGGGTCGGCTCATTACATTTGGGGCACACCAGCATGACATTGGCCAGGCTGATGGCCGCCTCGAATTCGATGATGCCGGTCTGGGTGCGGCCGCGGCCGGCCTGCACCGGTTTCTGGTGCTTCTTCACCACATTGGCCCCGGCTACCACGACGCGGTTGTCCTTGGCGTCGATGCGCTGCACCTGGCCACGCACACCTTTACTTTCACCGGCCATCACCATGACCGTATCGCCCTTTTTGATCTTCGCCATCTCATTTGCTCCTCGCCGCGCGCTTACAGGGTTTCGGGCGCCAGCGACACGATCTTCATAAAGCCTTTGTCGCGCAGTTCACGCGCCACCGGGCCAAAAATGCGCGTACCCTTGGGATTCAACGTCTCGGGATCGATGATGACGGCGGCATTGTCGTCAAACCGAATGTGGCTGCCATCCGGCCGATCGTACTCTTTGGCCGTGCGGACAATGACGGCTCTGACAACATCACCCTTCTTAACGGCGCTGTTGGGCACGGCCTTTTTCACCGCGCAGACAATCACGTCGCCCACGTAGCCGTACTGGCGCGTGGAACCGCCCATGATGTGGATGCACATCAGCTCTTTGGCGCCGGTGTTGTCGGCGACAGTCAGTCGGGTCTGTAGCTGGACCATGATGACTAAGCCTCCGCCTTTTGCAGAATCTTCTCCACTGCCCAGCGCTTGTCGCGGCTCATCGGCTGCGCCTCAACGATCTGCACCAGGTCGCCCTCGCGTGCCGCGTCACCCGGATTGTGCGCCTTATACTTGGTGGTGCGGCGCACGACTTTGTTGTACAGCGGATGTCGCTTCAGCGACTCCACCGAGACCACCACGGTCAGCTGCATTTTGTCGCTGGTCACGCGACCGATGAGGCGTTTGCGTTGCTCCCTCATTTTGCTTCTCCTTGCTGCCGGCCGGCCGCCAGCGCGGCCAGTTCGCGTTCGCGCAGCACCGTCTTCAAGCGCGCAATGTCCCGGCGCATGGTCGTGATGCGATTGTGATCTTCCAGCTGGCCGGAAGCCCACTGAAAGCGCAGATTGAACATTTCCTGATAAGCGGCGTCCAGTTTGGACTCCAGCTCCTTGACATCCAGGTTGCGCAGATCGGCCATCTTCGTTGCCATGGCGTTATGCTCCTGTCCCGCCGGCGGTTAGATCACGCCGACCGACGATCTGCGTCTTGATGGGCAGCTTGTAACCCGCCAGCTTCAGCGCCTCGCGCGCCGTCGCGTCGTCCACACCGCCGATCTCCAAGATAATGCGCCCGGGCTTGATCACGGCCACGTAATGATCGACCGCGCCTTTACCCTTGCCCATGCGGGTCTCGGCGGCCTTTTTGGTTACCGGTTTGTCGGGGAAGACACGCACCCACATTTTGCCGCGCCGCTTGACGAAGCGCACGATGGTGCGGCGCGCCGCCTCGATCTGCCGCTGGGTCATCCAGCAAGGCTCCAGCGCTTGTAATCCCATGTCGCCGAAGGCGACTTCGACGCCGCGCAGCTCCTTGCCCGTCATTCGTCCGCGCTGCTGTTTGCGCCATTTCACGCGCTTTGGCATCAACATAGCTTCACACTCCGTTCCAGTCATTCGCAGGCGACCGCTCTGCGGCCGGCCACTGCGGAACCTTCATCAGGCGGCAGCCTGGGACGCGGCCGACTCGGTCCGGGCCTCGGGCAGCACTTCGCCCTTGTAAATCCACACCTTGATCCCGATGCGGCCATAGGTCGTCAAGGCCTCGGCACGCGCAAAATCGATGTCGGCGCGCAGCGTGCTGCGCGGCACGCGCCCTTCCATCACGGTTTCGCGGCGAGCCATTTCCGACCCCGCCAGACGGCCTGAACACACGATCTTGACGCCTTCCGCGCCCATGCGCATGGCCTGCTGCACGGCCCGCTTCATGGCGCGGCTGTGGCTGATCCGGCGCTCGATCTGGCCGGCGATATTCTCGGCCACCAGCTGCGCTTCTAGATCGGGCTTCTCGATCTCGGTGATCTCCAGCTTGACCTTCTTGCCGGTCTGGCTTTCCAACGCCTCGCGCAACCGCTTGACCGACTCACCCTTGCGGCCGATGATGATACCGGGCTTAGCGGTAAAGACGTTGATGATCAGTTGATTGGGAAAACGCTCAATCCCGATCTTGGACACGCCCGCCGACTTGACTTGCGCGTGAATAAACTTGCGCAGCTCAAAATCTTCCGCCAGCAGGTCATTGTATTGCTTGCCCTTCCGCGCGTACCAGCGAGAGGTCCAATCGCGGATGACGCCCAGGCGATAACCGTATGGATGAACTTTGCGACCCAAGTGGCACCTCTTTCTCTTGCACAGCTCCGGCCAGGCCGGAGCCTTGGCCCAGTTACTTCTCCGTCAACACCACGGTAATGTGCGACGTCTTGCGCGTAATCGGCTTAAATCGACCGCGCGCGCCAAAGCGCCGCCACTGCCGGCGCGGGCCTTCGTCGGCGCGGATTTCCGTGATGACCAGATCACTACGCGACAGCCCCAGGTTCTCTTCGGCGTTGGCCATGGCCGAGGCAATGGTCTTGTAGACCACCCGCGCCGGTTTGTTGGGCAGGAACTTCAGCACGGCCAGGGCCTTTTCGGCTTGCAGGCCGCGCACCTGATCGGCCACCAGGCGCGTCTTGCGCGGTGAGACGCCGGCATAACGGGTGACGGCGCGAGCTTCGTTAATCGCCATGTCACACCTAGCCCTTCTCGACCTTGGTCGAAGCGCCCTCGGCCTTTTCCTTGGTCGTGTGGCCGCGGAACGTGCGCGTCGGCGCGAACTCACCCAACTTGTGGCCCACCATGTTTTCCGTGATGTAAATCGGCACGTGCCGGCGGCCGTCGTGCACAGCGATGGTGTGCCCCACCATTTGCGGGAAGATCGTCGAGGCGCGCGACCAGGTGCGGATGACTTTCTTGTCACCTGATTTGTTCATGGCTTCGACCTTCTTCAACAGCTTGGGCTGAATGAACGGCCCCTTTTTTAGCGATCGAGACATCTCAACCTCCGCGATTAGCGCTTCTTACTGCGGCGCCGGACGATCAAATAGTCGGTGCGTTTGTTGCGGCGCGTCTTGCGGCCCAGCGTCGGCAACCCCCACGGGCTCTTCGGGCCGGGCATACCGATCGGAGAGCGGCCTTCACCGCCGCCGTGCGGGTGATCGCGCGGCGACATTGCCGATCCGCGCACCGTGGGGCGAATGCCCAGATGGCGCTTGCGACCGGCCTTGCCCAGCTTGACGTTGGCATGATCGACATTGCTGACCTGGCCGACGACGGCGTAGCACGCCTGCCGCACTTTTCGCATTTCGCCGGACGGCAGACGCAGCGTGGCGTATTCACCTTCCTTGGCCAGCAGCTGCGCCGACGAGCCGGCCGACCGCACCATCTGCGCGCCCTTGCCGGGTTGCAATTCCACGTTATGGACCGTGGTGCCCAGCGGCATGTTGGACAACGGCAGGCAATTACCTGGCCGGACTTCGGCCGACGGCCCGCTCAACACAGTGTCGCCCACTTTCAACTCGGCGGGCGCAACGATATAGCGCTTCTCGCCGTCAGCGTAGTGCAGCAGCGCGATGCGGGCGGTGCGATTGGGATCGTACTCAATCGCCGCTACCTTTGCCGGCACATTGTGTTTGTCGCGCTTGAAATCCACCAGACGATAGGCTTGCTTGTGACCACCGCCCTGATGGCGCACCGTCACTTTGCCGTAAGAATTGCGGCCGCCGCGTTTGCGCTTGTCGGTCAGCAGCGATTTTTCCGGCTTCTGCTTGGTAATGTCTTCAAAGGTATCGCCTGTCATACCCCGGCGGCCGGGTGATGTAGGCTTGTACTTTTTGATCGGCACGATGACTGCTCCTGTCAGCCTCAGCGTCATTCTGAGGCGCTTCGGGGCGCGCCGAAGAATCTCACTCTGTCTTGGCAAGATTCCTCGCTGCGCGCGAATGACACCGCGATGGCGCTACACGCCCTCAAACAATTCGATCTGCTGCCCGGCCTGCACCGTCACGATCGCTTTCTTCCAACCCGTCAGTCTGACCTTCTGTTGCGCTTTCTTGCCCACCGCCCGGCTGCGCGGGTTGCGGCGGCGCTTGGCAGGCTGGTTGATGATGTTGACGGCCACCACGTTGACCTTGAAAATGGTCTCCACTGCGTCTTTGACCAGCTGCTTGTTGGCGCGCTTATCCACTTCAAACGCGTACTGGCGCAGGTCTTTCAGGAACATGGTTTTTTCAGTTTGCAGCGGGCGCTTCAAGACTTCATAAATGTGCATCACTCACCTCGCCTAGCCCAGCAGACTGTCGATCACATCGAGCGCGCCTTTGGGCAGCAGCAGCGTCTCATGCCCCAGCAGATCGCGCACGTTCACGTACTGGGCGCGCACGTAAGTGGCGTCCGCCAGATTGCGGATCGAGCGCTCGACGGCCTCGTTGCGCTCGGCCAGTAAGATCAGCGTCTTGCGGCCCGCCTTCACATTGACCAGCACCGATGCCATGGTCTTGGTGCTGGGGGTATCCATGGCCAGCTGATCGACCACGACAATGCTGTTGTCGGCGGCCTTGGCGCTGAGCGCCGACCGCAGCGCGCCGTGCCTCATCCGCAGCGGCATACGCTGCGAGTGCTCGCGTGGCAGGGGGCCAAAGACATTGCCGCCGCCCTTCCAGTGTGGCGCCTTGCGACTGCCCTGACGCGCGCGTCCGGTGCCTTTTTGCTTCCACATCTTGCGCGTGCTGCCGCTCACTTCGCTGCGGTTCTTGGTCTTGGCCGTGCCCTGGCGCGCATTCGCCAGCTGGCGCGTCAAGGCCTGGTGCATCAACGGCACATTGACGGGCGCTTCAAAGATGGCCGGATTCAGTTCCACTTCGCCGACGAGTTCGCCGGACATGTTTAGCATTGGGACTTTCATGATCAGTGCTCCTACTGCTTCCGCGTCTCTTTGACCATCACCAGCCCGCCATTGGGACCCGGCACCGAGCCGCGCACGCCGATCAAATTACGCTCGGCATCCACCAGCACGACGGTCAGATTCTGCACGGTCACGCGATCGACGCCGTAGTGGCCGGCCATGCGCTTGCCCTTGTGAATTTTGCCCGGCGTCGTGCCCGGCCCGATAGAGCCTGACGTGCGCGTGCGATCCGATTGACCGTGCGTGCGCGGACCGCCGCCGAAGCCGTGGCGCTTGACCAGCCCGCCAAAACCACGGCCTTTGGTGGTGCCGACCACATCCACTCGCTCGCCCAGCTTGAACAGATCAACGGTCAGCTTCTGGCCTTCGGCATAGCCTTCGTCCGGCTTGGCGCGCAGTTCGCGCAGCACTTTCAGGGCCGGCACTTCAGCCGCCAGCGTCTTGCGCTTGGGGTGCTTCTCATCAACTTTCAACAGACCCAGATGGCCGCGCTCGCCTTTGGACAGCCGGGTGGCCTTTTTGGGCGACTCAAAGCCCAACTGAATCGCCGCATAGCCTTCTTTGTCGACGCTGCGAATCTGCGTCACATAGCACGGCCCGGCTTCAATGACGGTCACCGGCTCCACTTCACCGCGCTCATTAAAGATCTGGGTCATGCCCACTTTACGACCGATTAAACCCTTCATATATCCTCCAACGATCAGGGACTGTCAGCTCAGGGTCAGCTGCATCATCCCACAAGCCGGCTCGTGCGGCGACACGCTCGTCGGGCGTCCCCCCCACCGATCGGCTTGCCAAGCGATTTAGAGATTAATTTCGATATCGACGCCGGCAGGCAGATTCAAGCGCATCAGCGTGTCAATCGTTTTGGCATCCGGATCCACCACATCGATCAGGCGTTTGTGCGTCCGGATCTCGAAATGCTCGTGGCTGTCCTTGTCAATGAACGCACTGCGGCGCACTGCAAAGCGTTCCAATTTGGTCGGCAGCGGCACCGGGCCGACGACGGTTGCGCCCGTGCGCTCGGCCGTTTCAACGATGCGCTGTGCCGACTGATCGAGCACGCGATGATCATATGCCTTGAGGCGAATTCGAATTTTCTGCTTGGCCATGCTGTCTGATTCCTTGTATCCCCGCGTAGCGTTTCCGTCGCGGCAATGCGATCGATTAGCCCAACACGTTGGTGATGGCGCCGGCGCCGACGGTCAGGCCGCCCTCACGAATGGCGAAGCGGCTGCCCTGCTCCAGCGCCACCGGCGTGATCAACTTCACCCGCATCTTGATGTTGTCGCCCGGCATCACCATTTCCACGCCTTCCGGCAGCGTGATCTCGCCCGTCACGTCCATCGTCCGAATGTAGAACTGCGGCCGGTAGCCGCTCACAAACGCCTTGTGCCGCCCGCCTTCTTCCTTCTTCAACACGTACACCTGCGCCTCAAACTCCCGGTGCGGCTTGATCGACCCCGGCTTGGCCAGCACCATGCCGCGCTCCACCTCGTCGCGCTCCACCCCGCGCAGCAGCAACCCGGCATTGTCGCCCGCTTCCGCGTCCGTCAACACCTTGTGGAACATCTCCATCGAGGTCACCACCGTCCGGCGCGTCTCATCTCGCAGCCCCACAATCTCTACCTCGTCGCCCGGCCGGATGATGCCGCGGTCCACGCGGCCCGTCACCACCGTCCCGCGCCCCTTGATGCTGAACACGTCTTCCACCGACATCATGAACGGCTTGTCGATCTCCCGCTTCGGCGTCGGAATGTACTCGTCCACCACCCGCATCAATTCGTTGATCGACGCATAGTTCGGATGATTCGGATCCGTGCTCTCTTCATTCAGCGCCGCCAGCGCACTGCCCCGCACGATCGGCGTCTCGTCTCCCGGAAACCCGTAGCCCGTCAGCAATTCCCGCAACTCCAACTCCACCAACTCCAGCAACTCCGGGTCGTCCATCATGTCGACTTTGTTCAGGTACACCACGATCGCCGGCACGTGCACCTGCCGCGCCAGCAGCACGTGCTCCCGGGTCTGCGGCATCGGCCCGTCCGGCGCCGCCACCACCAGGATCGCCCCGTCCACCTGCGCCGCCCCCGTGATCATGTTCTTGATGTAGTCCCGGTGCCCCGGCATGTCCACGTGCGCGTAGTGCCGCTTCTCCGTCTCGTACTCCACGTGCGCGATGTTGATCGTGATCCCGCGCTCTTTCTCCTCCGGCGCGTTGTCGATCGAGTCGAACGACCGGAACGCCGCCAACTTCTTCAGCCCTAACACCTTGGTGATGGCCGCCGTTAGCGTCGTCTTGCCGTGGTCAATATGCCCCATCGTCCCCACGTTCACGTGCGGCTTCGAACGATCGTATTGCTGCTTCGACATGAAGATGCCTCCTCGATGTTCTCGTTAGCGAGCACGCGCCGGACTGCGCTTGCCCTGCAAAATTTCTTCAGCCAATGACGCTGAAACTTCCGCGTAATGCTCAAACTCCATCGTAAACGTGCCGCGGCCCTGCGTGGTTGAACGCAGGTCGGTGGCATACCCAAACATGTTCGCCAGTGGCACGTGAGCTTTGATGGCCTGCACGCCGCCGGGGCGCGGCTCCATGCCTTCGATCTGGCCGCGCCGCGCCGACAGATTGCCGATCACGTCGCCGGTATATTCGTCGGGCACGGTGACTTCCACGCGCATCACCGGTTCCAGCAACACCGGTTTGGCTTTGGCCGCGCCTTCTTTCAACGCCATCGAAGCCGCGATCTTGAACGCCATTTCGTTGGAGTCGACCTCATGATAGGAACCGTCAACCAATCGGGCTTTGACGTCCACCATCGGATAGCCGGCGATGACGCCCGATTCCATCGCTTCGCGCACACCCTTTTCCACCGCCGGGATATATTCCTTCGGCACAGTGCCGCCCACGATGGCGTTTTCAAACTCAAAGCCTTTGCCTTTTTCCAGCGGTTCCAATTCCAGCCAGACATCGCCGTACTGCCCGCGCCCGCCCGACTGGCGCACAAACCGACCTTGGACTTTCACGGGCCGGGTGATCGTTTCGCGATACGCCACTTTCGGGCGGCCAACGTTGGCCTGCACGCGATATTCACGCAACATGCGATCGACCAGCACCTCCAGGTGCAGCTCGCCCATGCCGGCGATCAGTGTCTGGCCGGTATTCTCGTCGGAGCGTACGCGAAACGTCGGGTCTTCTTCGGCCAAGCGGCGCAAGGCCTCGCCCATTTTGTCTTGATCGGCGGTGGTTTTGGGCTCGATCGCGATCTCAATGACCGGATCAGGGAACGAAATCGCTTCGAGGACGATCGGGTTGTCTGGATCGCACAACGTGTCGCCCGTAAAGGAATCTTTCAGGCCCAGCGTCGCACCAATGTCGCCGGCATAGACCTCGGTCTGCTCTTCGCGCCGATCGGCATACATGCGCAGCACGCGCCCCAGCCGCTCTTTGCGGCGTTTGGATGAGTTGGAAACCGTCTCACCCACATCGACCTTGCCGGAATACACGCGGAAATAGGCCAATCGGCCCACGTACGGATCGGCGACGATCTTGAACACCAGCGCGCAGAATGGCTCTTGGTCGTCGGTGCGGCGTTCTTCAGTCTCGCCGGTCTGCGGATTGATGCCGGTGACCGCGGGCACATCGATCGGCGACGGCAGATAATCGATCACCGCATCCAGCATGGGCTGCACGCCCTTATTCTTGAGGCTGGACCCGCACAACACCGGGAAAATTCTGCCGGCAATCGTGGCTTTGCGAAGCGCCCGTTTCAAATCTTCGACGGGGATCGTTTCACCTTCGAGGAAGCGATGCGTCAAATCGTCATCTGTTTCGGCAATGCGTTCAATCAGCGTCTCGTGCGCGGCTTGGGCTTCGGCCAGCATATCGGCCGGAATGTCACGCTCTTCCAGCGTGAGGCCCAACTCATCGACCCAGTAAATGGCTTTCATCTTAAAGAGATCGATGACAGCCTGGAACTCGGCCTCGCGCCCGATGGGCAGCTGGAGCGGAAGCGGGTTCGCCCCCAGACGCTCCTTGATCGAGTTGACGCTGCGGTAAAAGTCCGCGCCGACCCGATCGAGTTTGTTGATGAAACAGATGCGGGGAACGTGATATCGATCGGCCTGACGCCACACCGTTTCCGACTGCGGCTCCACGCCCTGCACGCCGTCGAAAACCACCACACCGCCGTCCAGCACGCGCAGCGAGCGCTGCACTTCGGCGGTGAAGTCGATGTGGCCGGGCGTGTCGATGATGTTGATCTGGTGATCGCGCCACATGCAGGTGATGGCCGCGGCCGTGATAGTGATGCCGCGTTCACGCTCCTGCTCCATCCAGTCGGTCACCGTCGTGCCCTCATCGACATTGCCGATACGGTGCGTCTTACCGGTATAAAACAAAACCCGCTCGGTCGTCGTTGTTTTACCGGCGTCAATGTGGGCAATAATGCCGATATTGCGCATGAGTTCGAGCGGGAATTCCCGTGACATGATGCTTAACCTGACTACGGTTGGAAGGCGACGGGTTTCTCTATTCGGATGACTAGACGCGCCGTCACCAAAACCATTCAAAGGCCGCCGGCCCTTATTCCGGCGGCCACGTGATTACCAACGGAAGTGGGCAAAGGCCCGATTGGCCTCGGCCATCTTGTGCGTTTCTTCGCGCTTCTTGATCGCCGCACCGTTGCCGGCCGCTGCGTCCATCAGCTCGTTCGCCAGCTTATCCACCATCGACTTGCCGCCGCGCGACCGGGCCGCCGCGAGCAGCCAGCGCATGGCCAGCGTATTGCGGCGATCGGCCGGCACTTCCACCGGCACCTGGTAAGTCGCCCCGCCGACGCGGCGCGGCTTCACTTCAATCTGCGGCGTGGCATTCTTCATGGCCTGCTCAAACACTTCCAGACCGGGGCGTTTGGCGCGCTCTTCCACCAGCGCCAGCGTATCGTACATGATGCGCGTGGCCGTCGACTTCTTGCCGCGCATCATCATACGATTGATGAACATCGACACGAGCGTGCTGTTATAACGAATGTCTGGAGTCACTTCGCGCTTGACGGCGCTTGTTCGACGTGACATGGCCTTGGATCTCCTGAACCTCTATACCGCTTTTTGCTTGGGGCGCTTGGCGCCGTACTTCGACCGGCCCTGTGAGCGCTTCTCAACGCCCGCCGTGTCCAAGCTGCCGCGCACGATGTGATACCGCACACCCGGCAGGTCCTTCACGCGGCCGCCACGCACCAGCACGACCGAGTGTTCCTGCAGGTTGTGCCCCTCGCCCGGAATGTACGCCGTGACCTCGATGAGGTTGGTCAGGCGAACGCGGGCCACTTTGCGCAACGCCGAGTTGGGCTTCTTGGGCGTTTGAGTGCGGACGACGGTGCACACCCCGCGTTTCTGCGGCGCGCCCTTGGGCCTGCGCTCCCGCTTCTGCACAAACGAGTTCCAAGTGTACTGCAGCGCGGGCGCCTTGCTCTTAGCCTTCTTGGTCTTGCGACCCTTGCGAATCAGCTGATTAATAGTAGGCACTGCTCATGTCCTCCGCGACAGAAAAGCCATCCAAAAGGCTGAATGATGGCTTTTCATCAAAAGCAACTCTGCTCGGTTGTTGATGGGAATCGGGGTGTGTGGCCGACGCCCACCACTCAGCGGCGCGTGATATTACCATAGCGTGCGCAATCTGTCAACCCTTTCGTGAGAAATTACGCACAGATTCACGTGGGCGTGGCCGCGCTCGCGCGCCTTGCCGCGCCCACGCTTTACCGGGTCTACATTGCCGCCTCGTCGTCCAGACCGCCCAGCAGCCCCATGCGCAGCTTGGGCATCTTCTGCTTCTCTTCATCTTTGCCAAAGCGCAGGACTTCGCCCGTGTCGGTGATGGCTTCAACGGCCAAACCCAACGACTGCATTTCCTT
>Ga0101944_10006272_pt1 | contig 12815 bp, 8 predicted proteins | sample DewCreD2012metaG_FD_75245 | JGI IMG/M metagenome (GOLD analysis project Ga0101944, IMG submission 75245) | Hot spring sediment bacterial and archeal communities from British Columbia, Canada, to study Microbial Dark Matter (Phase II) - Dewar... ... | reverse complement strand
AGGCGGCCGAGGGCCTGGCTCACGCCCATCAGGCCAACCTGATCCATCGCGATGTGAAGCCCGCCAATCTGCTCGTCGATCGGCGGAACGTGGTCAAGCTGCTTGATTTGGGCCTGGCGCGGTTCACCGACGAAGACCGCGCGTCGCTCACCGTCGCCTACGACGAAAACGTCCTCGGCACGGCCGACTACCTGGCGCCGGAACAGGCGATCGACAGCCACGGCGTGGATGCCCGCGCCGACATCTACAGCCTCGGCTGCACCTTGTACTTTCTGTTGACCGGCCACCCGCCCTTTGCCGAAGGCACGCTGCCGCAGCGGTTGATGGCCCATCAGAAGCAACAGCCGCCGAGCATCTACAACGATCGGCCCGACGCCCCGGCCGACTTGGTCGAAATCTGCATGAAGATGATGGCCAAGCAGCCGGATCGCCGCTACCAGTCGGCCCGCGAGGCAGCCCAAGCCCTGGCCCAATGGCTGACTTCGCGCGGGCACAAGATTCGGGCGTCGGAATCAAGCGTCGATTTGCCCGTCGCACAAGTGTTGTCGGTCAACGAGTCGGGGGGCAGTTCGGTGCTCGACCCGCGGCGGTCCCAATCGAAATCGGGAATCTCGAGAGATTCGGGGACCGGCTCGGGCTCGCGGCGCCGCGATTCGAGCGCCGTCATCCGCCCCCGCGAACTGACCGACACCGTTTCGAACCTCGAGCATCAAACCGTCAAGGGACTGCCCGGCGGGAAAACGGATTCGCTCAGCGCGCCGGGCAAGGCTTCCGGTAGCCGTCCTTCGGCGCCGAAGATCGTCGTCACCGACGACCGCTCGCCCAGCTCGCGGGTGAAGAAGAACCCTCTGACCGACGAGCAACTGGCCGCCTATCTCCGCAAACGAAAGCAGCCGCCGTTGATGTTGTATGCAATGATCGGCGTCGGCGCGCTGATCGCGCTGATTCTTTTGATCATGCTGCTGATCCGCAGTCTCTAAGGCGCGAGGGAAGCACTCGCGCCCGCGTGCCGGCGCTTTGCTCCCCTTTTTCTTCGCCGTTGGCGCGGCAGCGACCCGGGCTTCTCGTGTGTCGGGCTGATGCTCCGGCCTATTTTCAGCGGCCGAGCGCGATCGAGGGGCGTCGGGGGTCCCCTCTGTCGGCAACGTTACACGTCGAGCGAGCGGACCTCGAGGGCGTGCTTTTGAATGAAATCGCGGCGCGGCTCCACTTTGTCGCTCATCAACACACGGAACATATCGTCGGCCGCGGCGGCGTCGTCGAGTTTCACCTGCAAGAGAGTCCGCCGCGCCGGGTTGAGCGTCGTTTCCCGAAGCTCGTCGGCGTTCATTTCGCCCAAGCCCTTGAAGCGCGTGATTTGCAAGCCTTTTTCCCCGGCACTGCGCACTGCGGCCAGGAGCCCGCGCAAGTCGGTCAACGGCACGGTCGCGTCGCCGCGGCGGAGAATATACCTGGGCGCTTCGATGCCCGTGCGTTCGATCGGCAGCAGCGCATCGATGTCGAATCCCATTTCGCGGAGCGCAGCCAATTGGTTGTTGATCGAGCGGACTTCGTGCAGCTCGACGATGTGCAGCCGCGATTGCGCCGTTTGCTCTTTTTCCGGTTGTTCGGCTGCTTGGCCGGCTCCGCCGTTCGCATCGTCGGCCAAATCGAGTTCTTCGCCTGTTTCGCGTTCCTGCCGTGCGACGAAGGCATCGAGGGCCTCTCGCGTGGGGAACCAAAACTCCTCGTTTCCGAGGAAAACATGATAGACAGGAAGTCTGCCGGTCGCCGGATCGCGCCGCTGGGCATGCGCACGGAGGCTGATGCCCCGCCGCTCCAGGGCCACCAGCGAGTCTTCCAAGGCGGCCAGCGTGCGGCAGAGGCGCTCCATCTCGGCGCCGCTGATCATTCGCCCGTCGCCCGGCTCGAAAACGGCGTCCTTCATTCCAGCTTCGAGCAGTTGGGCCTTCATCTCTTCTTCGGTTTGCACGTAGTAAACATCTTTTCGATGCCTCACGCGGAAAAGCGGCGGTTGGGCGACATACACGTAGCCGGCCTTCACCAACGGATACATTTGGCGGTAGAAGAGCGTGAGCAGCAGGGTGCGGATATGCGAGCCGTCCACGTCGGCATCGGTCATGATGATCACCTTGCCGTAGCGGCGTTTTTCCAGGTCCATTTCCTCGCCGACCCCGCATCCCATCGCGGCAATGATGCTCCGCACCTCTTCGTTGTCGAGCACTTTGTGTTCGCGGGATTTGTAGGCGTTGATGATCTTTCCGCGCAGCGGAAGGATGGCCTGGAACTGGCGAATCCGCCCCCCCTCGGCGCTGCCGCCGGCGGAATCGCCCTCGACCAGGTACAGCTCGCAGCGATCGACCTCGCGGCTGGTGCAGTCGCGCAGCTTCCCCGGCAGGCTGCCGCTGGAAAGCACTCCCTTTCGCTCGCGCACCAATTGGCGGGCTTTGCGGGCGGTTTCCCGCGCTTCGGCCGCCAGCAGACCCTTTTCGACGATCACCTTCGCCGTTCGCGGATTCTCTTCGAGGTATTTCGCGAGAAAATCGCCGACGGCCGAATTGATGATTCCCTCGATTTCGCTGTTGCCCAGTTTCGTCTTTGTTTGGCCTTCGAATTGCGGTTCCGGCACGCGCAGCGAAATGACCACCGTCAAACCTTCGCGGAGATCTTCGCCGGTGGGCACCAGGTCTTTATAGAACCCCTCTTTCCGCCCATAGGCGTTGATGGTCCGCGTCAGAGCGGCCCGAAAGCCCGAAACGTGCGTCCCGCCCTCGGTCGTGGCGATGTTGTTCACATAGGACAGCAGCGTATCGGTGTATTCCGCCGTGTATTGCATGGCGATTTCCCAGCCGACGACGCCTTTGCTGTCTTGAACCTCGACCTCCTGTTCGCCCTGCATGTAAATCACTTCGGGATGAATCGGTTGGCTGGCCCGATTGAGATGTTCGACGAATTCGATCACCCCGCGCTGGTAACAAAACAGCTCTTCCTGCCCGGTTCGCGCATCTTTGAAAAGGATCTTCACGCCGCGGTTGAGGAACGCCAGTTCCTGCAATCGGCGCTGCAAGATGGCGTACTGGAAATTCGTATTGGGGAAGATTTCCGGGTCGGGCTTGAAGGTGGTTTTCGTGCCGCGGCGGTCGCTGCGCCCGATGCGGCGGACTTCGGCCGTGGGCACGCCGCGTTCGTACTCCTGTTGATAAACGTGGCCGTCGCGGCGGACCTCGACCTCGCACCATTCGCTGAGGAAGTTGACCACCGTGACGCCGACGCCGTGCAGCCCGCCCGACGTTTGGTACGCCCGTTTGTCGAATTTCCCGCCGAACTTCAAAACGGTCATCACGCCTTGCAGCGTCGAGAACCCCAATTGCGGGTGGACTTCGACGGGGATGCCGCGGCCGTTATCCTCGACCGTCACCGAGCCGTCGTTGTTGATCGTTACCGAAATCTCGGTGGCATAGCCGGCCATCGCCTCGTCGATCGAGTTATCGACTACCTCGTACACCAGATGGTGCAGCCCGCGCACGCCCGTATCGGCGATGTACATGCTGGGACGTTCACGGACGTGCTCCAGATCGCTCAGGTGTTTCAAATCGTCGGCCGTGTAGGCTTCCTCTGCGCGAAGCTGGAACTTCTCTTGCTCGGCGGCCGACAGTTGGCCTTCGGGAGTCGGCAGTTTCGGTTCGCTTTCACCACTCATGCGTTCTGATTATCCTTCCTCGCGCCCGGGCGCCGGCCCAAGCAACATCAACTGCGCCGCGCGTGCTCCCGCGGCCCCGATCTGCTATTACCATTGAGGTTCGTGTTCCCGGCATTCCCGTCAAAAGCGCCGGCGACCAACGGTGCGGGCTGTATTGTTCTTCGCCCGTCATGACGTAACTTCACCAAATTCTCAACTGCCCGCATCGCTTCGTTTGGCGAAGTCGAATGGCCCGGCGCGGCAGAACCGGTTGGTTCGCGGCCCTGCCGCCCGGCCGCAATTCATCCCAGCTTGCCTACGCGAAACCGCAGATCGACTACGGGTGCGCCCGGCAGCCGGGCGTTGAGCTTTGCGATAATGTCGGCTTTGAGGAAGCCCAGCTCTTGCAGCAGCGCCGAGTGCGCCGCCCACACCTCGACCATTCCGCCGCGAAACGCCCCGACGCGGGTCTGCTCCGCCAGCCAGGGGCCGACCGCCTCGCGCCACGCCGCTTCGCACTCTTCGGCAGTGCGCGTTCGGTTCAGCCCGCGCCGAGCCATCAACTCGGCCACGATGTTCCCGATCGCCTGCGGCTCGCCCCGTTCCCGCACCATTAGGCTTTTCCTCGCAGCATCGGCATCACCACATATTCGTAGTTCTCGCCGGCCTTGAAGAGCACGGGCGATTCCGGCTCGCGCAACTCGATGCTGACTGTAGTCTCCGCATCGAGCACGCGGAGAAACTCCGCCACATAGAGCGGATCGAGTTCGACGCTCTGTCCTGGTCCCTCGTAGCTGATCGGCAGCTCGACTTGTGCGTCGCCCAGGCTTGGCCCTTGACTGCTGAGGATCAGCCGCCCGGCCTCGAAGTTGAACAATACGCCGCGATGCTCTTTGTCGGTAACGACGGCCGCCTGCCGGACGCTGCGCAGCCACTGATCCACCGGCAGCTCGACTCGGAGCTTTGCCGGAGTTCTCGGCAACACGTCGCGCCATTGCGGGAACCGCCCTTCGAGCAACCGGCCGAAGAAGAGCACCTTTGTCCCCTGCACCCAGAGACTATTGCCGTCGGCGACGAACCGCACTTCGCCGTCTTCGTCAGTCAGCACTCGCTCCAACGACTGCATTGCCCTCGCTGGAACGATCGGGTTGTTCCCGGCCGCGGCATTTTCGGCACTGGTTCGGGCCGGACCGAACAACGTCGCCAACCGCCGCCCGTCGGTCGCCACCGCGGTCAGCTTTTCCGGTTCGATCTCCCATAACACCCCGCCCAAAGCATACCGAGCGCTTTCCGTTTCCACCGAAAAGATCGTCCTTCGGATCATCTCGCGCAACAAACCCGCGGCGACAAAACAACCGTCCGCGGGCGGGTTGTCGAGTTCCGGAAACTCCCGCGGGTCGATCGTCGGCAATTGATACTTGCTCCATCGCCCGCGAACCAGCATCTTTCCGCCGTCGCCCTCGATGGTCACCTCCTCTTCCGAGCTTTCCCGCAAGATGGCACCGACGGTGCCCAACGGCAAAAGCGCTTCGCCGCCGGTATCCACTTGAACGTTCTCCACGCGGACCCGAACGCCGATCTCCAAATCGGTTCCGGTGAGCGTTGTCGCCTCGTTTCCGGCGGCCAACTTCAAGCAGCTCAGGGCCGGCTTGGGCGAACGCGCCGAAGCAGCCGTGGCCGCCAACCCGAACGCCTCCAACAATTTCGCGCGATCACACGTAATCTTCATCGTTTCCATCTCGCTTTCTTGCCGCGTTGACCTTAGTCGATTCCCTAGCTGTTTGTCATTTTCGTTGTTTCGTTTTCGATGAATAGCTCTTTACCCATTGGGGCAACGCCTCTAAGAAAACATCCCGCCGGATTTCTTGAGGACGATCGACACTGGTTCCGCTTTTCTCACCTGCTCTTCCAACTCTCAACGCTCGCCCACTTCTTATCCATTCTTCTGCGCCCGTTGCCGTTGTTCGCGCGTTGTTTGCACGCTTCTGAGTTGCCGATCAAACATGATGCAAACATGATGACTGCTCGGAAGAGCAAACTCCTCGCAAGTTAATCCTTAATAAACAGGAGCAGTAGTAGTATGGTCGCTGTCGTTGACGGTTGTTGCCGTTTCGTTGTTGTAAAGGTCGAAGGGCCGGGCGATTGAAGAGCGAAGCCTGCCTGGGAAAACCTGTCTGCTGCGCGTCGGCCGTTTGTCGAACATCTGTCGCTGATGTTGGCAGCGCTCGTCTGCGGTACTCGATGTACGGATCTGCCAAGGGGAATTGAACTGCGATCAACACTCCTTCAACATGTTTTGCACGGCCGACACCGCTTGTTGCACGTCGGCATCGGTAAGCAGCATTTGCTTGAGCTTGTGGTAGCCGTGTGAAATCGTCGTATGGTCGCGATTGCCGAAGTAGCGGCCCAATTCGGGCAATGTGCAGCCGGCCAATTCCCGCGCAAGGTAGATGGCTGTATCGCGGGCGAGGACCACCGCCCGGCGCCGCGACTTGCTGCGCATTTGTCCCAAGGTTACTCCAAAATGCCGGGCTGTTGCTCCGGCGATTTCTTTGAGCGACGGCGCGCTTTGTCCTGCAAAGCGTGCGAGGAACCGCCGCACTTGCTCCAGCGTGATCACCTGCCCCGGCGGCAAGCCGAGCTCTCGAAGCTGCATCAATGCGCCGAGCAGTTCCGGGGCACTGAGCGCCAATCGCTGGGCCGCCAACGCGGCCGCATCTGCTTCGATGCTCAAGCCGAGCGCGCCCGACCAACGCTCGATGAGCAACCGCCGCACTTCGCTTCCGGGCAACTGGACAGGCACGAGCAACCCGCCGTGGAAACGGCTGCGAATCGCCGGAGAAATATCCGACCATCGCGACGGCGGCGTCAGTGCCGTACCGACAACGCGCCGCCCGTTGGCAATCAACGCATCGATCGTATGCAATAGCTCTTCTTGTGCCGCGGTTTTGCCGGCCAAGCGAGGGATGTTTTCGATTACCAGCATTTCGGCTTCACGATACTTGCGGCGGAAGTCGGCCGTCGCTTGGGCCGCGATTGCCTCATGAAGTTCGATGGCGAAATCATCGGCCGCCACGCAGTGAACCCGTCGGCGCTGCTCGCAACGAGCCGACCACCCGGCGGCAATTCCCATCGCCAAATGCGATTTGCCGCACCCGCTCGGACCGTAAAACAGCAGCGGGTTGAAGTGGTCGTGCCCATTCCCTTCGAGCACGGTTTGCACGGCGACTTCGGCCAAGCGGTTCTCCGGGCCGACGAGAAACTCGTCGGTGCGGCCGCTGGGCCGTCCGCGAAAGGCCCCGCCCGTCAAGGTCGGCATTGGGCCGGGCAACGGAAGCGAAACGACTCCGCAATCCACTGGCGGCTCCGTCCCTCAGAAAACCAGACAACAACCGGCCGTCGAACTCGCCGCAAGAGCTTTCTGCCAGCCACGCGCCGCGCGACGGCTGGCTCTCTTGGCAACACCGGGAGCAAGCCGTTATTCTAACGGTTGAAGGCCTGTTTCGGTAGCTGTCTGGCCCTTCGCGGGCGGCCTTTTTTCCCGACTTTTTCCGGGCGGACTCGCCGTTCGGCGCACGGGCGAAATTGTCGTTCGACGAGTCGGACCGGCCGACTCGGCAGGCCGGCGACGTCGCCCGCCGCCGAGCCATGCCCGTCCCCCCGGCAGAGGTTCAAAGGCGAAGCACAAGAGTTCCCGACACTTGCGCAGGCGGCCGTGGCGGCGAGGAAGCGCCCGGTTGTGTGCAGTTCTCGTTTGAACAACTTTTCAGTGTTCCCGGCTTTGTTTTATCCGCTCGATTGGACAAAAGATGTTCGATGCACGATCCCCCGAACCTCGCCAACCGGCCCGATCTCGCTTTACCGCATTTTCGCGACCAAAGCGATGCCGACTTGCGCCAATGGCTGGCAGAACGCAAAGCGCCCGGCTTTCGGGTTGAACAAATCCTCCATTGGGCATACACGCGGGCGGTTGATGATTTCGCCTCGATGACCGATCTGCCGGCCGATCTTCGAGCACAGTTGAGCAGCTCCTTCCGGTTGTGGACATCAAAACCGGTTGCTCATCAGCAAGCCGCCGATGGCAGCGAGAAATTGGTGCTTGAACTGTCCGATGGCGGAACGATCGAATGTGCCTTGCTCCGCGACGATCGCGGGCATTGCACGGCATGTATCAGCTCGCAGGTCGGTTGCGGGATGGGTTGCGCGTTTTGCGCCAGCGGACTCGATGGCGTTGCCCGAAACCTCACCACAGGCGAAATCGTCGAGCAGCTTCTTCACCTCAATCGGGCGGCCGGTGCTGCTCGTCCCCCGCAGCGGCTGACGCATATTGTTGTGATGGGCATGGGCGAGCCTTTGGCCAATCTCGAGGCCGTTTGGAACGCCCTCGACCGCGGGCGGGTGGCCTTGGGCATCAGCGCTCGGAGGATTACGATTTCCACCGTGGGCCTTCCCAAGGGAATTCGAGAGCTGGCTCGCCGCGGCAGCCAATATCATCTGGCCGTCTCGCTTCACGCCGCCAACGATGAACTGCGCAACCAGATCGTCCCGGCAAACCGGCGAATCGGCCTGGCCGAGGTCGTCGCCGCCGCCGATGAATACTTCGAAATCACCGGGCGACGGGTGATGTACGAATACGTGCTTCTGGCCGGCGTAAACGACCAGCCCGTTCACGCCCGCCAATTAGCGCAGTTGCTAAAAGGCCGCCCGGCGCTGATCAATTTGATCCCGTTGAATCCCGTACCGGAACTATCGTATGAAACGCCCGAGCCTTCGGCCGTCGAACGGTTTGCCGCGATCCTCCGCCGTGCCGGGTTGAACATCGAAGTTCGGCGCCGCAAGGGCGATCAGATTGAGGCCGCCTGTGGGCAACTGCGTCGCCGCAGTCGTTTGGGCCAGACCGCTTCAAACGAAGCGGGGCGCAATACTTCCGTCGGCGGTTGATGCGCCCCGGGGCCCTTGTCGAACAACGGGAGTTTTCGTCCCAGCTCTGGTGCCGACATCCCCCGCATGCTTTCGCAAAATGTCGGATCAGAACGGGGTAGTTCGACAGGGCTTGTCCAGGCCGGGACATGCCGGAACAAACGGCAAACGAGGCCAAAAAAACAACGCACCGCGGGAAAACGCTTTGCGGCGCTGCCCGCGGTGCGGCGAGTGGAACGGCCGGAAGACCCCGGGATCGGGCGAACGAACGTTGCCCGCGCCGGGAGGCCGAGCGGACTCGTCAGAGTCTTGGCCGATTCGCTATTTTTCCCAGTCGTCCGTACGGAACGGTGAGGCGGCCAGCCCTTCTTTGTTGAACAGATTGCAGGCTGGGTTGTTCGCCCAAGCATAGCGCACGGCGACGGGATCCTTTACCTGGGGGCTGCTGACGACAACGGTGTCGCCGACGATCTTTGCATCGGCCCACACAAAGTTCTTGTCTGCACCGGCGATAGCAAAACCCGTCAACTTATCGCCCTTTGCCTCAAGCCCCTTGCCGACGTAATCGAAACGAATGACGATCTTGTCGCCTTGCTTCTCCATCGAACGATACAACGGCCCGCAGGCGACAATCGGCTTGCCGTACACCTTGGCCAGCGCCCATTGGGCCAATCGATGGCCGACGTCTTGCTTGTTCTTCGGGTGGATGTCGTTGGCTTCGCCGAGGTCGATTGTTACCGCAATGCCGAAGTTCTTCATCTCGAGCAGGCGAACGAATTGCTCTCGAATCAGCGGCCAGCCGCCCATCTCCGAAGGTTCTTTTTGCGGCGCCATATAGTTCGGCAACTGCACGGCGATAAAGGGGAAGTCGCCCTGTTGCCAATCTTTTCGCCAACTGGCGACCATTGTGCCCAACTGCTTGCCGTACAACGGGGCATTGCCGGCATTTGATTCACCCTGATACCAAATCGCCCCGCGAAGCGTGTAGGGAACCAGCGGGGCGATCATCGCGTTGTACAGCCGGCCCGGGCTGTTCTGCGAATTTCGCGGGTCTTGCGGCGGATTGGGTTTGCGAGGCGGCTGCTTGCCCTCGGCCTTGGCCTTTGCCACCGCGTCGTTCCAGCGGGCCAGTTGCTGTTCGTGCTGCTGCTTCGCCTTTTCCGGATCCCACGAGGCAATCGCTTTCTCAAGATTCTCGAGCAAAGGAACCAATTCCGGTGTTTCGCGGTGCGCGGCGATGCTCGTCCAAGCCTGGACAGGCGTGCCGCCCCAAGAGGAATGAATCAGCCCAACCGGCACTTTTAGTTCCTGATGCAGCCGTCGGCCGAAAAAGTAGCCCGCCGCCGAAAAACCGCCAACCGTCTCGGGCGAGCAGACCGCCCATGTGCCCTCGCAGGTTTCTTGCGGTTCAGACGCCGTCTTCCGCTGCACAGTGAACATGCGGATTTACGGGAACTGGGCGGCCGCTTTTTCTTGCTCGAAGTTGGCCGCGCCCGAAACGGTCCACGCCATGTTCGACTGACCTGAGCACAGCCAGACCTCGCCGACCAAGACATCGTTGATTTCGATCTTATTCTTGCCGGCAACGGTCAGCTTCAGCGGTCCGCCCGAAGCCAGCGGATCGAGCCGAACCGACCACTTGCCCGCGGCGTCGGCCGTGGTCTTCTTCGACTGATCGCCCAACGCGACCGTGATCGCCTCGCCGGGGTCCGCCCAGCCCCAAACGGCTACGGGCAACTCGCGCTGCACGACCATATGGTCGGCGAACAGCGACGGCAGTTTGACGTCGGCTGAGGCCGCGGAAAACGCAGCTAGGGCCATCACAACGGCAACGGACCAGCGGAAGCAACAACTTTTGCACATGATTCACTACTCCGAAAGACTAACGAGATGAACAAATGCGGGGCGGACGTCGTCGCGCATCAAAAAACGAATGCTCATCGTGGGAGGTATTGAGCGCTGTTCCCCAGGACATGCCTCTTCGCTGGACTGCGCGGCAACGGCTCTCGAAAAAACAGGATTTTGTACTGGTCGAATCGCACGCGGGCAAGCACTTCGGGCGGGAAGTGGGAAGTGTGGCGATGCCGTAATCAACAACGCTACAGCCAAACGCCGAAAAGCGACAAAACAACTTCATCGCTGCGGGAATCGTTCAAACCGTTTGCGGGCCGAAATGGGTCGTTCTCGTTCGGAAAACAACCCGAGCTTCCGACCGTGCGGAATCACAACGCCGAATTAAAAAGGTTTGCACCCTGAACGCCTGGCTGAGCGAGCACGCGCGAAACGCTGGCGGAATCACAACGCCGAATCAAAAAGGTTTGCAACAGCAAGAAGGCGGCCTCTCGGCCGGCAAAACGGCTTGTTGCGCGCTGTTCCCGTTGGTGCCGCTTTCGGTTTCTTGCATGCTCGTGTGAAAACGCCCGCATTCTAATCCCGCCGATCGGCACAAGCAAGTTTCTGCTGAGAAAAAGACCCAAAGAGAGCGACGGGAATCGAGCGGTTTCCAAACAAAGCAACAGAGCCGTTCGATTCAGGCGAAGGCTTCCATTACGCCATGCCGCCGAAGCGTCGAACCAACGCTGCCCCCTCGCCGGCCTGGTCGCTGTAGCGATCGTAGATGCCGATGATTACGGCATCGTTCGGTTTGATCGATTGAAACGTCTCCCGAAATGCCCGCTCCACCCAATCCTTCCGCTCCGAAAGCCGCCCGGCCGCCAGAATCTTGAAGGCCAGGCAGGGCCGTTTCGTCTGACGCATGGCCTTGAACATCCGCGGCGGGTCTTCCATCAGATAAACCTCGCGCGGCGGCAACGGCACATAGCCGAGCATCTTCTTCAGCTCTTCTTCGCTCCGATGCCGTTCGTAAACGCACGTCATGTAATAATCGAGGTCCCAGCCCTTCGACTCGATCGCATCGACCACGTCGGGCATGTGCGTCGAAACGCCCACCAAAAAGCCGGCGTCGCGGATCCGTTTCAGATACTCGTTGACCTCGTCGAGTTTGCCCTCTTTGAAGAGTTTGTCAGTTACCTCGCCGTGATGAGCCACGCCGATGCACCCCCCGCCCTCGGCCAGCTTCTTCAGCGCGGCCGGGTCGCGGGCCTCGATCGAAAGGAAGTGCATCTGGCCGCCTTCCTCGCGAAACCGACGAAAAAGATCGTACCGACTCAAACTCGCCTGCCAACAGTTGATGCCCACCTGCTGACACCGCCGCAAGGTCTCTAGGATTTGCTCGGGCGTGTAATACGCCTTCATCTCCTGATTGACGAACACCGAAAGATGCGAACCGCCGTTGAAGGGATTGGCCCCGCAGATCAACCGCGAAATCGAGTACTTGCCCAGCGAAATGCACGGCAGGGTCGCCTCGCCCCCGGGCGACGAATCGCGTTTGGCCGCCAAAACATGCTGAGCTGCGGCCAACGATGCCGGCAATGCGGCCGCGCTTTGCAAGAATTCGCGACGATTCGATAGCTCCATGAACGAAACCCTTCCAGCATTGAATTTCGATGCATTGCCCACCGCTGGCCGTCGCCGCATTGCCTTTCTACCTCGCACAGCAGGAAATAGCTTTTTTCTCGCAGGAGAAAGGCGATCATTTCGGTGCGAGCGAAGTATCGGTTGCCGATGCTTGCCTGCCGGCCAGCCGTCCGAATTTTGGCGATTCAGGCAGCATAGTTGTCGGCATCGGCCGGGTCAATCGAACTCCGGCGGCTCGGCGACGAAAGCTGCCGAAGTGCCCCGCAGCGTCGTGGCACCGCAACTGGGCATCGCGGCAGGCGCGCCCCCTTGACATCGGGCCGCTCTTCTGGAACATTCTGAAGGTAAGGCCCGTGGGGGTCCGTTTGCTCGCTGGCCCGGGCGGTTTAGCCCCGTGCCCGCACAATGGTTGCGTGCGCCGCGACGGTCCGCCATTGATAGAAACTCAGCGATATTCGAGATTCCCCATCGGCTGCGACAACGGGCGGCTAGCTCAGTTGGTTAGAGCGCCATCCTCACACGGTGGAAGTCGTTGGTTCGAGTCCAATGCCGCCCATTAAGTCCTTATGCACCAATGGGTTACGTTCGGAAAGATTCGGCATAAGTCGGAAGTCGGCAAGGGGTTCCGATGATGTTTTCCATTCTGTGCAATTTATCTCCGCCCCTTGCAACGTCGGATTTTGCGCCGCCCGTGCGTCGGATTTTGCGCCGCTTATTGAGACTAGATCACCGGCAGTTG
>Ga0101944_10006270_pt1 | contig 12821 bp, 9 predicted proteins | sample DewCreD2012metaG_FD_75245 | JGI IMG/M metagenome (GOLD analysis project Ga0101944, IMG submission 75245) | Hot spring sediment bacterial and archeal communities from British Columbia, Canada, to study Microbial Dark Matter (Phase II) - Dewar... ... | reverse complement strand
GCCATCATCTATCACCGTAAGGTCCTGTGCGATTTCGTATGCCACCCCATCGGCCATCCGAACCCGGGCCGTTCCCCGGAGAACTCCCCGGCCTACTGAGGCCGCTCCACCCACCGGGATGTCTCCCGAAAGCAGATCCTTGAGCAAAAGGAGCACCAGACCGGTTTCGGCATCTGTCGGGTCACGCAGTTCGAGTCTGATCGAAACATTGCCCCTCGCCTGTACCTGCTCGTCGAAGAGGGCCCCTGGGACAACCCCGCCGGTGAAGCGGTCAATGGCGATTCGGGTCTGCCTCCGTACATCCCCGTTTTCGATGAACGACTCGCATATCCGCAGCCTCGAGGCCATGGCTTGCCCGCTCTGAGCATTCTGGTCTTCCCTTTCAAGTTGCGGCCCGAAAATACGATCGACCCATCGATCCCCATCGCCGTGGCTTTCCCGAACAAGCCGTGCGATTCGAAGCGCCTGCGCCCGCAATGCCCCCGCCAAGCCGGTTCCCGGAAGCACGGGATTTCCCGCAGTGCAAAGATGGACTACATCGGGCGCGCCGGGGTCGGTTGCCGGGCTGCGAACCAAAAGGTCTCCGGCAAGCTCCATCTCGAGGTCAACGGACAGGCGACGGCGTTTATCTGTAAACGGTTCAATCTTCAAGGATGCACAGGCGGCTCGAATCGCCTCGGCGGCCGAGGCATGGCTTGGAACATCGTCTCTGATGGGTTGCTCGTGATCGGATGTCATCCAGCCAAGCCAGCCTCCAGGCGTCGAAAGGTCATGGCGTAGAGCCTTCAAGTTGTGGACCCTGACAGCGCCGAGGCCTCGCGAACGCCGCATCCCCAGCGCGATGTCCCCTTCGGTTAAACCGTTCAAGGCGGCAATAAGAAGTCTGAGCAGTTGGGCTTCCTGATCTGGGTTCTCGACAATCAGCTCCATTCGCATAGGAAAGATCGTTCCAGCCGGTAAGACCTCAAAATCGAACTTCTTGTGGGCTTCAGCGGTACCGGTAGCAGGATCGATGGCCACCCCGTCGCGGATTTCCATGGTAAGGCCTTCAGGCAAACGAGCCAGAGAATCAAAAACGATCAAGGGACTTTGGGATCCTGCATCATCCTTTCGCGCCGCCCCGAAAAGAGCCGCCACGTCCTTATGTTCCAAGGAGCGGTACCCGCCGAGTACATCGGCGAGGTGGCTGCGTAGGGCACCGGCCAGGGATGTGCCGGGAAGCAGGGGGCAACCGTCCTTGGGGTCGCGCAAGACGGCCATATCGATCGCGCTTTCACTCTCGCCGCCGAAATGTGCGGCCGTCTCGAGCTTCATCTCTCCGGTGACGACCCAGCGGGCCGACATAGGGCGTATTCCACCCGCACCCTCGTGCTTTGAGGATCTATCGTTCATCACCGGCCTCCTTTGTCTTGTTCAGTACAGCCAAAGCGGCCAGAACGGCGTCGATGAGTTGGACCGAAATTTCCTGAGACCTGTTTTCCAGAATCCGCTTGGCCGACTCCTCCGAAACGACATGGCATCGTTGAGCCAGGACATCTGCATTCAACCATTGAAGAACCTTTTCGCTCTCGGTCGCGGCCAGTGTCCATTCAAGTAGAGTGGTGCCACCGTTTATTCGGCACCGTTCCAGTTGTTCTATGGCAGGCCGCTTCAACCGTTGCGCCTCATTTTCACTTCCCAACCAGGCAGTCAATGTTTGGAGCGCTCCTTCGTCCTTCGCTCGCAAGGGCGTCCGCAGCCTTCCGATCAGACTGTTGCTGGGCGGATGTTTAACGGATCGAGCGAATTCGGCCGCTTTCTCTTCGATTTTTCTCATGGCTTGCGCCCAAACGATTCTCGCTTCAATGTCCGAAACGAGTTGGGGCGGCTTGCCGTTGCCGGTTTCAACCCGCACCGCTTGTTCGGATTTGCTCAGCGAAAGGTACGATAGCGGCTTATCAAGAAACAAAAGCCGTCCATACCCTTCTTCCTTTCGTTCGCCCAATCCTTCATGTTCTATCTGTAGGAGCTCGTCAAAAGGAATATTGTTAATCGCTTTGAGCACAAACACCGAACCGGCTGAAACGGCCAAAACCTGGGGAACTTCCAGCCGCCATTTGCGGTTGAAACCGCCAATAGGTTCAAAGCTCCACCTCTTTCGCACCAGAGTGGCTCGATTGCCGAGCTGCCTCTCGATCAACTCCACCAACGCCGTCGGGTCGATTTGGCCCGTGTTTTGGTTGCGCACGATGCAGGCCGAGGTGAGCAGCAAGCGGAATGTTCCATCTTTTGCGATATCGTCACCCACGGGCCGCAATCCCTCACTTCCAGTGCCTTCGGCCTCGCGGTTTCGGTCGATCCCCCAGTCGATCGTCGCCATACCGCCGTATCCGGCCCTTCGGGAACGGCCGACCAGGATTGATCCCCCCAGCAATACCTTGATACGGCTTTCGGTTTGCTCCAGTTCTTCCTGAGTGCTACCGCTCAACTGGATCATACCCTGAAACGATTGCCCCGCATCGAGGGATTCAAAGGCGAAAATCGCCCCTTTCGTATTCCCTTCCTTGTCTTTCCATGCGCGACCTATTTTTCGGTCGCGCTGGTGGTGGATGCGTGCGCTTCTTTGCGGCTTGATGAGCGCAGGTTGAGCAGTGCCGATGGTCAAGAATTCCCCTTTAAAAGGCGTCAATTGTTCTTCCGGCCAGCATGTATCCAGATCCTTGTCCGAAGCAGGCTGTCCATCGAATGCCGCAAGATCGACCACTGAAACCGATTTGCGGTTTTCCGGTTCATCCTTTTTTCGCCGAAAGGAAACCGGAACCGGAAGCGCCCGGCTGCCGTCCACAGACGGATAGGCGTTCAAATAGCGCACCTTGCCGCCCAGGACGAGATCATGGAACTCATCCTGTCTGGAGGCAACTGCACCCGGATCGCCAAGAGCCCGAGCAACAGCTCCTCGAACGGCTGCTCCGGGGATGAAAGACAGGGTCAAGGAGCTGTTGGGATCGCCTCCGAGTGCGGAGATGATAGCCGGAGATTTCAGCGTCAGCGTATAGGGAAGATATTTGTAGAAATTCATGCCAATCCTCCTTTTATCGCATCTCTGGTTTTCTCCAAGTCTCCATCGAGTGTCATGCGGATATGCCCCCTGCCGCGATTGCGACCGAGCCCCGCGTGGCGAGTAGCCAGAAGGGCCAAGGACAGGCAGCGAATCTCCTTGACGGTCGGATTGGCCAGCCAATGAAGGGGTGCCTGAAGAGTGAGCCCCCTTATGATCACCCGGAATGTGCGTAGCGTAGTTTCGGCCGGTGCCCCCGTGCGCCTCTCCTCCGAAGTCTGCCGGCGGATATCGGTCAAGGTTTCCAGTACGGCCGCTGGAGAAACGGTATGGTTTTCCCGTATCTCTGCCGCTTTAATCCATCGGCGGGTTACTTCATCCACCTGGGCATCTCCGATCCACAAGATCGAGCACTCATTGCAATCGGCTTCGGGACCGAACACCCGTTCCGCCGTTTGAGACAATTCCGGGAAACAGTGTCGCATCGATAGCCATGAATCCCGCAAAAGTCCTCGGATCGTTTTGCCGCCCAAAAACGGCAGCCCCAGGTCATCGTGTTCCACTTCCACGTCCACCACCCCGGCCGTCCCTTCTCCCCGGCTGAAGACGGCGTCAGAAAGAAGCTCAATCTGAATGAACGGATTTTGGCTCATGGCGATTTCTCCCCCTCCCTCCGGCTATCTTTTGCTGCATCCAACATCAGATGCAAATCGAACAACTCCAAGGCATCGATAAGTGGTGTGCGCTTCTGGGCAAAGAAACCGTTCCCTTCGATTGGCTGCGGAAACTGAAGGCTTGTATCCACCACTTTCCAGGCTTTCAAGGCTGCACTCACACTCTCCGGCCCTTCCCGAGCCAGTTCGGCTAACGCCTTGACCTTGTTGCGCCGCTTGGACCATACTTTCCCCCGTAAGCCCGTCTGCGGATCATTCAGCAGTGTCCCGGAGAGCCACCGCCATGTTTCCGCATCTTCTCTTCCGGAACCCAAACGATAAGGGCGACAGGTCAGTGTTTTGTCGTTCGCCAGATATTGCCTTTTTCGGATGTCATCTACTGATTCTCTAGGCCGGCAGGCGCCGATATGCCAATCCATGGCGCAACCGGTTTCGTTTCTCTCTTTCAGCATGCGTTTGGCCGTGGCACACAAGTTTTCCGCCAGGTCGTAGGCCCTCGCAAACGGCGCATGAACACGGACCATTGCCACGCCGGCGCAGGCGCCGATTTTTCCAAGATGCGGCACATCACTTTTATCGAACACATCGAGGGCTGTCTCAGCCAGGTCCAGAGCGATCCGGCCGTCGCAAACAAAGGTCAAGTCATCCCCGCCGAGCAGGATGGGGCGCAGGGGGAGCATCCACTCATCGTCCGATTTCATCAGTTTGATGTCTGAGTTGACTGGTTTAGCGGATATTTTCCATTCGTTTTCCTGATCGATCGCCTGCCACACGCGATCCACCACGGCTTGGAAGGATTTTTTCCCCAAATCGTCGATGGCATGCGACCACTCCAGGTATTCCCGGCGCACAACGTCATCCTCTATCCCGTTCTCGGATTTTTCCTTCAACCAGTTCTTGATCTTTTCACCCACACCGTTTCCATCAATGTGGACCACCCCGATGAGGCTGGTGTTGTCCTTGTCTCGGCCGAGGTGATCCAGTTCCATCGGAAATGCGGTCCCATTGCGGCCTTTCAGATACTCGGACCAATGCCTCTTGGCTTCATCCTTATTTTCCCGACGTTTCAATATTTCTTTCGAAAGGGGGACCGTTGGGTCGCTCCGATCAAAACCATTGGCGGGAAGCCCGGTTTCTCCGCAGGACTCGGTTACCGAGAGTCCCCAAAGTGGTACGGAGGGCGAACGTTCCGTCTTTGCCCTCGCCAATTCGATTTGGATTTCCTGGAGTGCTTGTGCCAAGCTCCCCTTGTCGAACCCTCTATGGACCACGACGACTTCCAGCCCCGGTGCCTTGTCATGCAACAGACGCGTAAATCGGGCTGCAAAAGATCGTGCCTCCTCAATGGAATTAAAATTGACAACGGCGTTTGCACCACCTGCCAAAAGAACATTTTCCGTGGAGATGAAGTCCTTCAAGGCTCCCTCCAGCGATGTGCTCCAGTGCACCAGAAACGACCCGGTCACCACGTCCCGCAGCCGGTTCGATTGGAAGATGAAACGTTGCACACCCAGCACATCGATCGCTGTCAATACAGGCATAAGGGCCTCCTATGAATCGAGCCAATTTTTAAGTGAATCTCTTTTTGGCGGGGAGTCGTTCATACCCACCCATTCTTTCAAGTGATAAAGACCGAAAACTTGAGGCGTGTTGGGTGCATCCCAGACGTCGGCCACATCGTATCGCAATTGATCGACAAAGGCGCCCTTGGAATCGCTGCCTTGGAGAAGACACACCAGGGCCGAACGGGCCAAGTCCCCGCCCAACTGACGGGCCCTCATGGCCACCTCGAAAAGCTTGGACTTGCACATGTTGATTTTGGTATCTGTGGTGCATGAGATCACGTAAAGCCGATAGCCTCGGACAAGGGCCACATCGATCTCAAACTGTCTGCCGCTGGCCAGCTTACAGTCGAGGCCGATAGAAACCATGCTCTTATCAGCAATTTCCCGCACCAAATCGCCGCACCATGCTTCCAACCATCCCCCTCCCAGAAAATCACACCACTTCTCGTAAGTTTTGTTATTCCATTGATTTTCCGGGACTTGAGAGGCGCTTAAGCAAAGGTTGTACTCGCTCATCGATTTTGGCCTTGCCTTCGCCTCTTTGAGGGAGATTCGTTTACCATCTTTTCGATGGAGGTTATAGAGAGTGGTAGCAAGATTGGAATCCCGAAGAACCGCCTTAGCAATTTTTCTGGCATCCTCAACGGAAGGTTCCGGGTCGAACGGTCCGTCTTTGGAAGTGGGTTGAATGCCATGCAGTCCGAGCACGTCATCGATTGTCAATGCAAGACGCTCTTTGGAGATATCGATTTTATATCCGTCGTCAAAACGTATGACCCCTTTGCGCTCGTCCAGGTACGAGGCATGATCGTCATGCCCGTTGGCCTCCCGGAAGGCCATGCGGGCATGTGCCGCCATGATCTTGGTGCCTCCAGTGTAATGGAGATGAGCATCGTTGGGAATCGAGGTGAATGCGGATCTGACTTTGGCCGCGTCGGTTGCATCTCCGATGCATGTTTCACTCAGAGACACCCCTGTACACCTCGCTGTTATGATTTTCTTTAAGATGTCTTTTACCGCCTCGGTCTCGGGGCTGTGGAACAATCGAACGGTTTTGGGGTTGAAGACAAGAGTGGCAAGAAAATTGGGCAGGGGATTGGAACCGACAAGAAGGAGGAGGTGGTTACAGGTTCTTTGTTTCTCAACCATTCATCCCGCTCCTTTCAGAATAAGAGTTTACGTCGTTTCATGAGCCGATATCCCTGATACGGGGACGATCAGAAAATGTTTTTTGGGGTCAGGATAATCCGGCAGGCCGCCAAACGGCCGACGATGTAAACGGCCACAAGATTGGGAATTCCTTATTCGGATTCACGGACAATCGTTATGATGCGGACTTTTCTCACCGCCCGCTTCGGATACCCCTTTTGTACATCTGACATTCCCAGCTTGCCCGTATGTTAAACAAGATAACGATAAACGGTACCTGTACCAGATAGATATTTTCCAAGCCATAACAAGGTAGCTTCCCCCCTCAAGTCGGGGTAATTGTTTGGCATTTGATTTTCTTCTCCAAGGGCAATGGAAACAGCCATAAAAATAGCATGTCGGCTGGCGACGATCTCCTCTGTCGAATAAAATTGGTTGAAATCTCCTTATCAATAGAACTCACCGGCCGGACTCAACATGCTGATCAGCCTATCAGGCAGCCAGCCTTTATTCAATGTCGGCAACGTTGCGAAGCATTCGATGCATCACAATTTTTACAAAGATTGTTTGAGTGATCGATCGATTTTATCTATTCTGAAACCTCCATTGTTTCTACCAATATCTTTTCTGTCACTTCGTCATCCTCCCGCCTGGCAGAACTACGGCTCGTTGTCTATTCTATATCAAACTCGGCACGAGAATACCTGTTGTCGGTTGAATGCCGTGTTTGTTCATAGAGCTTCCGTATGGAAATCTCATTTGGTGTTGTTGGCTTCAATCCCCTCAAGGCGGAGCAAGTGTTCGATCTGATGAAGGTGTCGCCGTCAGGACAACTGAATTTCACGCTCAGCAACCGACACGACAAAGCGGGCGTCTTCGATGGCTCGCATGGCGTCTTCGATTTGGTATTCTTCCGTTGGAATAAAATCGATATCCCCATAGAAGGAAAATTCCCGTTCCTTGCGCAACCACGCCGAAATGTCCGCCAGCCGATCCACATGTGGAACCGTATCCTTTCGGAAGCGATCTCGATATTGCTGAACGATTTTCCCCACGTCATGCCACTTGGGGGGTTCGATTCCCACGTTACGCAGCATCCCTTTCAGCGACAACTCCACAATTTCCTGAGCTTCCCGAACGACATCCGAATAGGCCTTCTCATCGAGTAGAACGGTGAGGATTTTTAATCGTTTCAAGGCCTTGATCAGATAGCTCTGAGCCAGGGTGATGTTTGTCATATCTCGAAAACCTCACCGCTGCGGTAATCGGGTTTGAGGTCCCACCACCAGGCATTCCCGCGCCACACACGTTTTGCCCCAAGATCCTTCAATCGATCGGTCAGTCGGGCGAGGGCCTTTTCGAAAAAACCGGATGGATCATACAGGATGCAGGCATCCTCAACCATGTCGAGCATCAGGGGGGTACCCTGCGTCAGCTCCTCAGGTGTCTTGAAAACGGGGGAAAGTTCCACATGGCATTCGATCGATGAAAGTTCCGATAACAGCGGCTGAAGGGCCTGTTCGATGCAGCCGAATTCCTGAACCCGTTGCATACGACCCTTTGGCAAGTGTTCTGCCACGATCAGCAGGTCGATGTCCGAATGCGGGTTCGATGTACCCCGGCCGACCGAGCCGAAAAGCACGATCGATACGAGTCTCTCGCCATAACATCGAAGGCATGCCTCGATCAGGACGTCGATTGTCTTCTTCAGGGAGGTTTTCCACGCTTCCGCCGAAAATGCCGTATCCGGTAGCCCGTCACCCTGTAGTCTATCGGTGGACGGTGCCTGAGAATGATCCGCCGGCATATCGGATATGCTATTCATTGGGCATGGAGCTCCGCTGAAGGGATGTACAGCGTGTCGATCCTCTTGCATGGAGGTTATGATTGTAGGCCAGGTAAATTGGAAAAATCAAGGAGTTGGAGGAACCATTTTCGGTTGCATGGCGCGGACGTGACCTTCAAGGCGCGGCAATGGTTCCAACTCACGAATGGATAACCAAGCCGGATAAGATGATCATGAGTTATCCGATCAATGCATCCACACGCTCCCAATCGAACCCGACAATGTTGCGATCCGTGCTGCTGAATTCCACACCGATCAGATAGATTTCCTCCGCCTTGCCGATGTATCGCTCCCAGTAGCGCATCTTCCGAATCTGCTTGATGGCCTTGTTTGTGTTTCCATCGATTTCCACCACCTTGAATTCCAGGAGGAACACCCGCTTGCCAAGTCGGACGGCCATGTCGATTCGACCGTTGTTTGTCATTTGTTCCGCAGTCACATCCAGCCCAAGGGCCGTGAAATAGCAGTAGAAAACCGAAGCATAATAGGCTTCGTATCGGGCAAAATCGTTCTTTCGGTACCAGTCGTAGGGAATGGCGGCAAAGAAGGCATGGAAAATTTCTCGAAGTCGGACAAAATCCAGCGTCTGCAAGGCATCGTAACAAGCCAGTACGTTTCTCTCCTTTTCCGACTTGGCCCGAACGAAATACCCGAGAACAGTGTCCGTCAGGCTGCTTTTGACCTCGACATTGGGATAGGTCAGACGATAGGTTAGGCGGTTGCCCTTTCGAAAGCGCTCTTCGATGGTGAGATACCCGGTTTGAAACAACAAGGTTTCAATCTCGATCTGATCGACATCGAAACTGGAAAGAAGGCTTTCGGATGCTTCCACCCGTTCCAGGTTGGGCATGGGATAATGGTGTTGCGCAATCAGCTTGATGAGAAAACTTGGGCTTCCGGTTTCAAACCAGTAGTTTCGGAAATCGTGGTGCTTCAAAAAGAGCAAGATATCGAAAGGGTTGTACACCCGCTCCCCCAGGAAGTTGTAACCGTCATACCAAAGCCTGAGTGCTTCGATGTCGACGCCTCCAAGCCTTTCAGAAAATGTTTCGAGTAGCTCTTCGTGGGTGTAGCCGCAAATTGTGGCCACATCTGGATCCAGGGTGATGTCATCCAAATTGTTCAATCCGCTGAACAGCGACACCTTGCTGAACTTGCTCACCCCGGTAATGAAGACAAATTTCAGGAACTCGTCGCTGTCCTTGATGACGGAATAGAAATTCTTGAGCCCTTCCCGGATCTCGATCGCAGTCTGCGGCTTGTCGATGTTGTCCAGGATGGGCTTGTCGTATTCGTCGATCAAGACGACCACTTTTTGGTTGTGCTGGATGCTCAAGAATCGAATGAGTTCCAGGAACCGCTCACGAAGGTTTTGCTCCGTAAGCGTCACCTGACCTTCCTGGGCATTGATTTTTAGAATGTAGGCAAATCGATCTCTCAAATCGCCGATGTCTTGGATCACCCCGCTGCCGAAACTGATGTGGATGACCGGATATCGCTGATCCCAGTTCCAGTGATTCTCGATATACAGCCCGGAAAACAGTTCCTTTCTTCCGAAAAAGGCTTGCCTCAGGGTGTCCAAGAACAAGGATTTTCCGAAGCGTCGCGGACGCGAAAGAAAGAAGTACTTTCCTTTTTCGACAAGCTCAACAACATAACGGGTCTTGTCCACGTAATAGTAGTCGGCCTCAGTTCGGATGTTAACAAAGCTTTGAATCCCGATGGGAAGTTTCTTCACGGGCGATTCCTTCCTTCACCGTTCAAACACACGTGAATCAAATCTTTTCAACTCCATGGCCAACGATAACAGCAGAAATCATTGCATGCCGGGCAAACCGTTTTGGGCTTACGATACGTTACGATGGACCGTTATTAGGATTTCATGAAAGTGTTGCGATATTTTTCGATGAGAGTAGCGAATTTATGCAAAATGAACGTAATGATTGCTGCATCGTCCAAAAGGCCCAAGCCAGGAATGAAATCCGGTACGGCATCGAGTGGCATAACGACATAAGCGACTGCAGCAATTATCAATCCCAAATCAATCATATTGAAAATTTTAGTGGCATTTTCCGGGTGGGTTACAATATGCCAGATGGTTTCGATATCTAACATGCTGAATGCATTTAATAGTTTCTCAAAAAAAGAACTCTTGTCATCTGAATTGATCTTTCTCCTCCGTCCGTATTTGTTAATGGTTTCTTCATAATTCATGTTGTCATACCTCCGCCTTTGGAAAATATGGGTTCAATGTGATTTCTGGATGGTACACACGAGAAATCAACAAAAATTCGGTTTCATTCTGTGCATGGAATGTTCGTAAATCTTCGATGGTGTGTTCCTTAAACTTATCTCCCCTTGTTGTTACTCGAAAAACCAGCCCGAGATCTCCTTGCTCAAAATAGATGGATTTTCGATCATAGGTAAAATGTCGGGCGATTTCTTCGGGAAAAATCTCTTTCAGGAAGTCGGCTGTCGATTGATGCCCAATGGCGCTGACGATATCGATGTTGGCCTCCCGGCTCATTTTAAACAATTCAATAACCTCGTTTGTATCCATTCTTTTCATAACGAAAACCGCTGTTTCATCCCGTTTCGTATCATAGGGGGCGATCAAGGCATTCAAAAGATATAATTGCATAAAGATCTCCTCTGGTTGGTAAAATTTGTAATTTCTTGAGCACTCGAACACTGCGGCAAGATCAGACTTTTTGGCTAACCTATCATGTGGTCAAACATGAATCAATGACGGCAACATTGCCAAGCTTCAACGATCATCCAACGATAAAAAAGGCTTTCCTGAATGGCAATTTTCATGAGCATTTCATCAAATCAGCATTCAGATGTCAGAAGTCAGGAGAATAGCGGCTCCTACCCGCCTTCATGAACAGGGGTGCGGCCTTTTGCAATGAGCATCTATCGTGAAAATAGTGGGCAGTGGGCAGTGTTTTAAGGCCTATTTTCATGCCCGGGGGTGGCTCCTCTCGCCATGGTCATTTATCGTGAAAATCCACCAGAATTTGAAACATGCGTAGGGCGGCATTTTACAAACCGTCGCTTCCAGCGGAGTAAAAAACCCCGCCTTACACGAACGATTGGTAATGAACCTCGAGATGGGGGAAACATGCACAGGATATTGTATGGGTGGGGTGAATTGTCACGTGCATTGTTCGTATATTTGCTACAAAACATGTTTGAAGTGATGAATTACCTGGATGGAACCATTTGGCATTAATTTTTCATCGCCTTGTTGTCGGGTTGTAGCGCAGATGGGACTTAAATTCAACTCAATGGAACAAGGATCCTTTCCACATCCGAAATGAGTTTTTGCAAATCATAGGCAAACCGACCTGCGCTTTTTAATGTCTTTGCGCTTGGATTGTGGCCTGCATGGTTCAAGTCATTGCGAAACTCACGGATTTGACTGCATTTTTTATATAGATCGCCCTTGCTCCGGATTACATCGATGAACCGTCGGGTCATATCCAGATGATTATTTGAAGTATCTTTCCATCGATCAGGGTTCTCGACACAGTTTTTTTCAAGAATATAAAACGCCTGCGAAACGATTTTTCGATGTTCGCGATTTTGGATGTCATGACCTGTTTCCAGAAGAACGGCCGAAAACAGCAGCTCTTCCAGCAGGGTGTAGCCTTGCTGAATCAGGCCGTGATCGCAACACCACCGGACTGCGGCCAGGCCATCGACAATCGGATCCCCCGAAAACCCATGGAGCCGCTGCTGAATCCTGTCGAACAATTTGGCAAACGGCGGCAAGAGATCCGACTGGGCGCATGCTGCAACCTGCTCTTTGAGGTTTTTGGCCACCTCGCTGATTTCAAGCCCGCGGCATGTGGAGAGCGCCAAACTCATCCTTTTCAATGCGTTGCCTAAATTTTTTACAGCCTGAGCGTCTTTGTCCGCCCCTTTACTGGCCTTGAGAAGATGAGCGACGCTTCTTTGGGCCAGCTCGCCCATCAGAGCGGTATCACCGCCTTTCAGAAAACGGTCGGTTGCAACCGTCCAATCCAGCAATTCGGCCAAGGGGGTCAGATCGACGATGGGTGCGCGGCGTTCATTTTCCGGAATTGTTTCTTCCACTTGATATTGGGGTCCAAGCGCTTCGAATGCACCGTAATAGATGCCCCCGACCGCAATGGATTTGAAGACCCTGGCATAGTGAATTACGACCAGCGCCAGCATGGGGATGGATCGAAACGCATGTGTAATATCGAAGACCACATGATCGCCTTCTTCCAGGACTTCGAACACGGTGTTGAATTGCTGCCAAATCTGCTCCGTTGTGTATCCGGGTACGATGGGGATGGAGCGAAAGGGCACTTTCAATCCGAGACGTTGCAGTCGGGTTTGAAGTCCTTCATGAGGTTTTTTGGTCTTGCGGTCACAATGTCCGCCATCTTGCCAGTTACATTTCTGTGCCTCTTCAGTGGTGAAGATGAGGATACGGTCTTTCTCGCTCCAGTTGGCGCACCGATACCAGATGGTCGCCTCTTGAACGAATCGGATGGGCTCGGGCGTGATGAAATCAT
>Ga0101944_10006268_pt1 | contig 12823 bp, 9 predicted proteins | sample DewCreD2012metaG_FD_75245 | JGI IMG/M metagenome (GOLD analysis project Ga0101944, IMG submission 75245) | Hot spring sediment bacterial and archeal communities from British Columbia, Canada, to study Microbial Dark Matter (Phase II) - Dewar... ... | reverse complement strand
CGCCGGCCTGAATGCCGCACACCTTGACCAGCGCGCCGTCCAGCCCATCGCGCTGCACGATCGCCTGCAATTCGACGGCAAGGGGATCGTTCGGGTCGTCGTAGGCCAGCCCGGCAGCGATGCCCCACGCCAGTCCCTGCGGCTCGATGGCGTGGCGCTCGGCCAGCCGCGCCGCACCCACCAGCCGATCGCCAGGCGCCAGCTTGCGCAGTGGATCGCGCGCCAGCCGGCTGATCGGGTCACCCAGTGCCCGGTTGGCAAAACGGTCCAGCAGGTACTGCACGTTTTCCGCCAGTGCCACGGCATCCATGTGATGCTCTGCCATCAGCGCCCGGCCCGACTCGTTGAGCGCCTGGCTCAGCAGCGCATACACCTGCGGATCGGCCAGCGCTTCGTAGCCGTAGGCGTAGCCGCGCCGATGGCCCAGGTAGCCCAACATCGCGTGCCCGGCGTTGTGGATGTAGAGCTTGCGGTCGGTGTAGGCGGCGAACGGCGACACGGCGTACATGCCGACCACCTGAGGCACCTCGCCGACGAAGGCGTCACGATCAACCGGCAGCACCTTGTACGGCTCGGCGACGATGAGCGTGGGGTCGGCGGCCCGTTGCGCCGGTGTCGGCACCGGCGACATGCGCGCGATCACCGAGGCAACAAAACCCACACGGCCTGCCAGTTGAGGCCGCAGCGTCTCTGGCAGATGTGTCAGCACATGGCCGCGCAGAACATCCGGCGCGTCGTGCAGGTTTTCGGCCAGAATGATGTTCTGGGGCGTTTCCTCGCCTTGCTCCCAGCGTGCGACAAGACCGGCGGCGATCGGTGCAGCGATGGCAGCCAGCGCCCGCGCGCCGACAGCCGTTGCCATCAGGCTGGCGCGAGCCACCTCGGCCGCCACTCGCTCGGTGTCCCGGGCGTCAACGGCGCTGACCGGCCCGATGGTGAGGTCCTCGACCGTCTGCACCCCTGCCAGGCGAAGCGTATAGCTCCCGCGTCGGTTGAGCGCCTCGATCAGGGGCACATCCACGTCGGCGAAGACAACGCGGTAGCCCGACTCGCTGAAGAGCTGGCCCAGAAAGCCACGGCCCACACTGCCGGCGCCAAAAATAACTGCGGTTGGATGTTGTTGCATATCCGGTCAAATCTCCTCGAGTATCCGCCGGATCTCCGCCTTGAGCGACGGCAGATCATCGCGGACAGGTATCAATCCAGACCTGGGCGCCCGGTGGCATCCTGCGTATCATTCCTGTCGGCTACGCCGCTTACGGCACCGGCAGATGCAGCGCCGGGCAGATGGTCACCCTCGATCCACACGGCGCCATCGGGACCGAACTCCTTCTTCCAGACCGGCACGATCTGCTTGAGACGGTCAATGGCGTAGCGGCACGCCTCAAAACAGCCCTGGTCGCGGTGGCTGCTCGAGACGGCAATCACGACCGCGGTCTCACCCACCTCCAGCCGGCCGATGCGCTGGACGATGGCGATTTCGATGACGTCGGGCCAGCGCGCACGCACCTCGTCGGCTACCTGGTGCAGCATCTCAATGGCCATCTCGGGATAGGCTTCATACTCCAGGTAGGCCACGGCCTTGCCCTCGGACACGTCGCGCACCGTGCCCACGAATGACGCCACGGCGCCGACTCTCGGTCGCACGACCGACCGAATTACCTCGTCGGCGCTGATCGGCTTGGGGGTGATGCGCAGTCTCTCGCAGCCGCCGCTTACCGGTGGGAAGAGTGCCACTTCATCGCCGTCGCGAATGAGGCTATCCGGTGCGGCGAAGGCGCGATTGAGCGCGACAATGGTGCGCGGGGCGGCTTCGGCCAGCGCCGGGAACTCGGCGCGCAGATCGGCCAGCAAGTCGCCCACCGTCGTGCCGGCGGACACTTGGCGCTCCAGCCGATCGGCCCCGACGGCCTCGCGCAGCCGCGCAAACAGCTTCACCGTCACCCGGATGCTCATTCCGCCGTCCATTCGCCGCTCTTGCCACCAACCTTGTGCACCAGGCGCACTCCCTCCAGACACATCCCGCGATCGACCGCCTTGCACATATCATAAATGGTCAGCCCGGCCACCGCCACGGCGGTCAGCGCTTCCATCTCGACACCCGTCTTGCCGGTCGTGCGCACCGTGGCGGTGATGTCAATCGCCGCCCGGTCGCTCGCGCCGTTGGGCGGTTGCGGCTCGAACAGAACATCAATGCTCGTGAGGAGCAGCGGATGACACATCGGGATCAGCTCGTGCGTCCGCTTGGCGGCCATTACGCCGGCCACCTGAGCCACTGCCAGCACGTCACCTTTGGGCAACCCGCCTTCCTGGATGAGCGCCAGCGTTTCCGCCCGCATCACGACGCGCCCGCGCGCCGTCGCCTCGCGCAGCGCGTCGGGCTTCTCGCCGACATCCACCATTCTGGCGCGGCCGCGCTCATCAATATGGCTCAGGCCCATCCACTGCCTCCTGCCAGGCGCAGCAGGCCGGTTCGCAACGCTGCGCTACGCACGCAACTCAAACGCGGCGGCGCGTTCGTCCGGATCTGATTCGGCCAGACGACCAGCCAGCTCCTGCGCCAGCTGCCAACGATCAACACGCGACGACAGATCAATGCTCAATGGACACACCGACACCACGCGATCAATCACCAGGGCGTGAATGTCCGAATCTGGTTCCAGTGTCGCGCGATCAATCTCCACCCGGTAATGGGGGCCATCCGGGTTGCCATCCGTCCCTTGGCCGTTGATGATCGGCACGTAATAAGGCTGACGCGAGACGCGCGTGATGCGCCAGGGTGTCTCAGGCGTCGCATCGGCCGGTACATCAATCTTGAGGACATCCACGTCGGGAGGCAGCCCATCGGCCAGCACAACCCGGGCAAAACGGCGTGTGAAGGCGGCCGCGACACTGAAATCCACCGCCGATGACGGGCTATAATGGAACTCGGCGCTCGTCTCCAGCGACACTGCCAGCGCCGGTATGCCCGCACAGGCCGCCTCGATCGCTGCGCCCACCGTCCCGGAAATGGTTGTGCCCGTGCCCATGTTCTCGCCGTAGTTGATGCCGCTGATCACCAGATCGGGCATGCGCGACAGAATCTCGACCCAGCCACGCATCACCGCCTGGGCCGGCGAGCTGTCCACCGAGTAGGCTGCCACGTCGTGACAGTCCGCTGGCAGGTGTTCGCGCTGGACGCAACTCTGATCGCGGCGTGCCGAGGGTGGGTGGCTGCGCCCGGCATTGGAGAACTGTCGTCGCGGCGCCACAACGACCACCTCGCCCAGGTCGCACACGGCCCGAACCACGGCGTGCAGGCCCGGCGAGCGGATGCCGTCGTCGTTGGTGACCATGATCAAGGGTCGCGTTGCGTTGCGCCGCGCCTTAAGAGAAAGGACGTAAGACATCGTCCGATTGGAATGTTGCATAGGATCTGGCTGCGCCTCCCGCCCGGGATCGCCCAAACGCTGCGTGCATTCGCAGGTCAGCGGTCAGACTCTGCGAAAGGACTCTGACCGCTGACCGTCGTGACGCAGTTCAGTTGGCTTCTTGTTGGTCGGATGATACCACACAGTCGCCTGAAATGCGACTCCAGCTTTCCACTGCCCCAACGTGCTGCTTCGGTCGCCATAGGCCTGAGCGGGTAATGCCTCAGCGCAGCACCTCGAAAACCCTGACCGGCCTGCCGGAATCATCCTCAAAGCTATGAACGAGCGGCAGTCGGGATAGGGACAGCTGGCCCGTGTACAGCGGCGCCAGCTGCATCGGGTGGTTGGCGTCGAGCACCAGGTAGCGCGCGCCGTAACGCTCCGCGGCCGCCAGTGCCGTTTCGGGCGGTCCATCGGGCACGACGATGGCCGGTGCGGCGCTGACATACCAGTAGGTGGCCGGGTCGCCGACCATCACCAGGGCATCTGATTCACCCCGCCCGGCAAGCCACGCGCTCAGCTGCCCATAGGTGGCATCCGGCATTCGCCAGCGCGAGGACACGAACACGCCGCGATAGATGACGACAGCGCTCATCAGCACCGCCAATCCGACCAGGCCGACCGCGAATACTCGCAAGGCAACGGCCGGATTCCACGTGCGCCGGCGGCGCGCAACCCAGCCGACCAACGCTTCCAGACCCACCACCGCGACGGCCGTGACAAATGGCAACAACGCGCCGCCGGAGTGAAAAAGACCGCCGCGTGGACCGGGGAAGGTGAATACGAGTGTCATGACTGCGAACAGAAGCAGCGCATAGCTGCCAGCCAGCCGGACCAGCCCGTGTCGGCGCAGTCGCCAGGCGCCGATCAGAGCCAACGGCGCAAGGAAGACCATACCCACGACAGCAAACGCCGTCTGCACGTTCAGCCACAGCGCCTCCAGCTTGGAGCCCAGGATGTTGTCCCAGCCCCAGGCCAGATAGGTGGCGACCGACAGTTCCCGACCATAGCTGAAGAGCTCATCGTAGCGTGTTAGCCACACCGTCTTGGCCCCCGCTGCCGGCAGCGGCGTGCCGACAACCAGCAGGTTACGGCTGAACCACGGCACCATCAATGCCACGTACCCGATGGCCAGCCAACCCAAACCGGTCACCAGCCACCGGGGTGACCGCCAGAGTCGCCACGCCAGGCCAGCCGCCACCACCGCCAGCACCAGGATGCCGTCAGCCCGCGACAGATGCGCCAGCGCCGCGAGTGCGCCCGCAGCGAGCAACCACGCCGGAGACATTCGCGGTGCAGTGGGCTTGTGGGGTTCAGCATGAGAGAAGGGCTCTTCCCCCGCTTGACCCCCCGGAGAGGGGGACGGCGGGTGAGGGTTCCCCACACCCAGCCACCCCGCCCACAGGCTCAGGCTCGCCGTCAGCGCGAACGGAGCAAAGTTGTCAGTGTGTCCCCAGTAGACGACATAGTAGCCGCTGAAGACGGTCAGGAGACCAGCCACCCAGCTCAGGAAGCGTCGTCGCGAGACATGCCAGGCGATGGTGTAACTGACAAGCGGCACGCCCGCGGAAAGCAGAATGAAGGGCACCTGAGCTCCCCGATAGGTGTGACCCACTAGCGAAATGCCCAGCCACGCCAGGCATGTCGGCAGCGGCATCCAGTACAGGTGGCTGGGATGCGGCAATCCGATCGGGTCGTCAAGGTATTGCCACAGGAAGGGCTCGTTCAGGCCGTTCCCGCGCGCCAGATTGAGCGCTATGTCATAGCTGTAGGCAGCATCCATGTATCCCGGATGCGCCACCGGCAACATCGTCACGGCGCGCACCGCGACGCCGACCACGAACAGCCACACCAGATCCCGCCGCGGCGGCGTCACTGCCACGCTCCCCCCGCAACGGCTGGCCGCAGGTGAGCGCCAACCGCTCGCGTCACCTCCACCGTGGCGCGGTCTGGCGGCGCGCCACGACCCCGCTGGGACGGCCGCCCTGTCGCCGCCGGTGCCGGCCCGGCTCGGTACTCATACACCGCCAGGTCATTGAAAGTGGTCACCGAGACCAGGTGGAAGTGCTGCTCCAACCAGATGCGGTGGGGATGGTCCGCGTGGCCGGCCGCGCGATATTCATCCACCGCGCGCTGCAACATCACGAACCACACCCGTTCATAGCCGCGCGTTGCCTCCTCCAGGTCAGGCGTGGCGAACAGTCCCAACGCCACCTGCGTGGGATAGGCCAGGGTGTCGGAAGGGCTGGCGGGAGTGTCCGCAATGAAGGCCTGTGGCAACTCACGAGCGTAGTAATGGGTCGGGAAGAAGGTCAGCTTGTTGCTGTGCACGATAGTGTCGCCGGGCGCGTGTTGCGACCGCAGAAAGGCGGCCGCCTCATCGAAAGGCGGCCGGGGAAAGTAGGCATAGGTGTAGTGATTCGACAGTGACGCCGTCACGATCAGCGTGACAGGCAGGATAACGCCCCACGTCAGCGCACGCGGCAGACGTCCCCCCACCAGCACGGCGGCCAAGAGGCCATAGTATGCGAGCGCCGATGGCAGCAAGGCACGGATGATGTAGACCGGGCGCAGTTGCGAGATTCCGAAGACGATGAGGACAGGTGCCACGCTGAGTGCCACCAACAGGGCCACAGGCGATCGCACTCCCCTTCTCTCCGCGGCCGGCGACGGCGGCATACGTCGCAACTGCATCGCGGCGAGTACCATCGTCAGGACGCTGAAGAACAAGCCGGGTGCCACCAACCACCCTGGCACAGCCTGATTGTCGTAGGCGACGTGGAACACCAACACAGTCTGGATCAGCTGCGCCATTCCGGGTTGGGGCACCCAGTAAGCCTGTTCGATCTTGCCGAGCTGGCCGGGCAGAACCAGCAGCCAGGGAGCAAACAGCACCAGCATCATCAGATGGGAAAGGAACAGTGGCAGCAGGTTTCGCCAGCGTTCGCAGCGATGCCGGATCCAGACATATGGCACCCAGACATCCAGGCCGAGCAGGAAAGCGAAGCCCAGGTTATGCGCATACAGGGTGAGTGCTCCGCACAGCCCGAACGCAAACCACCAACGCCATCCGCCACGCGACCACGCCCGCACGAAGCAGAACGCCGCTGCCAGGGCCGCACAGCCGAGCAGCGCATACATGCGCGTCTCTTGCGAGTAGTACACAGCCAACGGCGCCGCCGCAGTGATCAGCGCCGCCGCCAGGCCGGTGCGCCGATCGAACAGCTCGCGACCGAGTCGGTAGACGAGAGCGACCGTCGCCACGCCCAGCAGCACTGACAGCCCCCGCACAGCCACCGGCGACTGGCCAACAACCTGCATCCACGCGTGCAGCAGGGTGTAATAGAGCAGCGGATGAACGTCGGCTGCAGCGCCGTTAACCGGTGCCAGTGTGCCGTACAGCATCGTGCTCAGCGACTTTTCGGCATACAGCACGGCGAAGGCTTCGTCGTACCAGAGTCGACGTCCCCCCAGGTTGATCAGCCGCAGCAGCGCCGCCAACGTCAGGACGACCACGATCAACCGGGGCGACCCGGACAGACGGTCACACCAGCCTGTCGCCCCGCGCCCTGAGCCGGACGCCGCGGCGGGCTGCGCCTCTCGCTCTCCGCAAGTAACCCCGCCCAACTGGCTATTCAAGCGTCACCCGATAGATGGTCACATCGCCGGCGCGGAAGACGGGCTCCAGATAGCCGACACCGGCCGGGTCGAACGTGCCCAACGCCCGTTCACGCGGGCCGTAGAAGACGTAATCAACGCCATACCGGTTCAGCAACGCCCGCCGCTCGTCATCATCGGCAGTGCCAAAGAAGCGGCTGGTAGCCGACCGCTTGTCCGCGAGGTCAACCGTCTCGGTCCAGTGACCGAGGACGACACGCCGTCCGCTGCGCGCCGGGATGTAGCTGCCGACGGCGTAGGAGGCCCAGACGACGGCAGCCGGCGCGCTATGGGTTGCCAACCAATCCACGGCGACGACCTCGTCGGCGCGGTGTGCCGTGTCAGCCTGACCGGCCGCGGCCACCAGGGTGGCACTCAGGAGGACAATCAGCGTGGATGGCAGGGTCAATGCGACCAGGAGGGTGCGCACCAGCCCCACGCGACGCCGGGTGTGCCGTGCCACGACATCGTCGCCGAGAGCGTTTGCCGGGTGACTCGACCGGGAACGCGCCACCCACGGCAGGACGTGGCGCGTCACGCCGACAGCGGCCAGCACACATAGCGGCACTTGCACCCCTTCGATCATCCGACGCTGGAGCGGAAAGACCGATGGCGCGTAGAGCAACGGCGCCACAATCAGCAGCCAGAGTAGCAGCAACGGCCAGCGCCCCGCCTGGCGCAGTGCCCACGCCGCGCCCGGCAACGCCAGAATCAGCACCAGCCCGTACCCCAGCGCATAGTGCCAGGGCGGCGGGCTGAGGGTGAGGTTCTGGGCCTGCCAGCCGGCCAGAACTGGATTGTTCGTGATTGCCAGGTACTGGTATACAACAATCGGCAGCGGCAGCAGCCACATGATGAACAGGCCGGGAAGACGTCTCAAAGAGGCCCGCCCGCGCAGGTATTCCAGCAACCAGGTGGCGAAGGGCACCAACACCACCAGGAGGATCAGGAAGGCGTGGATAAGGCTGATAACCAGCCCACCCAGCGCTGCGCCCACGACGAAGCGGCGGCGGCCAGTCTCCAGATAGCGCAGCGCCAGTCCAAACGTGAGCAGCAGCAGCGCCAGAACCAGACAGATGTGCGGGAAGGTCATCACGACGAAATAGCCATACATCTCTATCAGCCAGAAATCCACCGGCGTGATGCCCCCGACGCGAAAGGAGCCGGCCAGCAACACAGCCAGCCAGCCCAGCCCCGAAGAGAAGCAGACCAGGACGTATGCCAGCCGCCGCTCGACCGGCTCGCTGAGAAACATAGAGACAAAGGCGTAGACCGTCAGCAGAAAGATCAACCCGAAGACCAGCCGCGCGGCGTGAAACGCGACCACCAGATCGAGCTGGGCCAGTCGTGCCAGGTGGCCCAGCGCAATGTAGAAGGTGTTGAGGTAGGCTCCCGCGTGCGGCTCAGGGGTGAAGAGAATGCGGTACTGCCACTCGCCACGATAACCCTGTTGCATCTTGGCCAGATGGCTGTGCATATCCTCCACATCAATCACGAAGCCGCCGAACACGCGCTCGGGCGCCGAGGTGGCATAGCCGACCAGGTAAGGAATCCCGGTCACAATGAGCACAACCAGCGCCAGCGCCGCAGCCACAGCCCATTCCCGGCGGGTGATCGGAGCGCTCACGCCGCCTCCCGCTGGTGCACTGGCGTCAGGATGAGCAATGCCGCTGTCAGCCCCAGTGGCAAGATCGGGCTGATCAGGCGATGTTGCCACAGGGTATAATCGGGATGACTGACGGCCGGCAGCAGCCACAGGGCGATGAACCACGTCGTGACCAACAACACCATCTCCACGAAGGCAGTCAGCAGCGGCCGCAACCGACTGAACACGAAAAACCAGGGTAACAGCAGGATCAACTGATTGGCCTGACTGGTGCGCGGAGCAACGAGGGCGCCAACCGTGATCAGCATAGCCGGCGCCCAGCCCAGAGCCACGTCGGACTGGCTGCGATTGCGCCAACACCAGGCTGCCAACCAGGCCAGCAGCAGTCCGCCGACTACCCAGGCGGCATCGGCTGAACCGATGAGCACCCTGAGGGGCGGCTCAAAAAACGTGCTATCCGCGTAGCGACCGGCCTGTCGGAGCCATTGCAGCGGCCAATCTGGCAGCCATAGCAGCGGCAGGAGGAGCGTGAAAGCCAGCGTGACAGCGAAGGCGATCAGCACGCGCCAGCGCCGCCGGTACGCCGCCCACACCAACAGCCCGGGAACCAGGAGGAAGGTCAGCTGGGGTTTGACGGTTGCCAGCGCCAGGCACGCGCCGGCCACCGCCCAACGCCCCGAGCGCAGGCCCCACCAGGCCACCGCCACCAGCAAAGCGATCACGACCGAAATCTGCCCCAGTATCAGCGCCCAGACAGTGGAGTACAATCCCAGTGTGAACAATGCGGTCAGTGCATAGAGCCAGAGAGGCCCACGCCAGCCGACGGCACGTGGGGCCACCGCCAGAAAGCCCAGCAAGCTCACCTCCAACAGCACCAACCACACCCCCTGAGCCACCGGCAGAGGCAACGCAGTGAGTGGACCAATGATCACCACGATGGACAACGGATAGGCCATCGAGTGCTGGTCCTCATGGGCATAGGCGGCGCGGCCATACGACGTCTCCTGGATGCTCAGCAATACCTGATCACTGTAGGGACTGAGGCCCTCCCGCAGCATCGCGCGCAGTCCGAACCAGGGAGCATAGAAATCCCAGACGATCAGACGGTCGCGGGAGGCGAACCAGCGGTAGGTGAGCCCGCCGAGCGCGACAAACGCCACGACTGCCAAGAGCAGGGCCGCTTGCCGCAATCGCCGCGAGTGCGTCGCGGAGAGGTCAAGAGTCATCGCCTCAACTCATACAACACGTACGTTACACCATCCGCATAGATGCGCTGCAGATGGCGGCTTTCCAGATCGTGCCACACTGCGAGGTCACGGTCACCAATCGGATCACTTCCCTCGGTCACCGCAAGGTCCATCACTGCCCGATTGACCAGCACGTGGGTGAAGCCCTCCCCCGCCAGCGCCCGCGCCAGGGCGTCGGCGTCGCCGTGCTGTCGCACCAGGTACACCAGATTGTCGTACAGTGAATCGGGCAGGCAGGCTGTGTGGCAGTGATAGGTGCGCGGTTCCCACAAGAAGAGCACCTTTGACTCCGGTGACAACGCATTGACCTGTTGCAGGGCGGCCGTGTAGGTGGTGCCGATTCGTCGGCCCACATAATCGAAACGCGTCTCAACACCCACCAGCGGCGCCAGTGGGTTGTCGTGGGCGAACTGGATTCCCCCGGCGAACAGATTGAAGACGAGCACCAACGCCGTTCCGGCCTTGACCAACCAGCTGAGCGACAACGCCCGCGTATCCAGTGCGCCCAGGCGGTTCAGAACCAATGCCGCCGCCAGGGCCAGCAAGGGAAACACCGGGAGCAGCAGCCGGCTTTGCATCAGGAGCGCCGAGCGCGCCACTCCCCACAACCAGACCGCATACAGCACCCCACCGAATAGACCGAGCCAGCCCAGGCCGCGGCGCTCGGTGTCACTCAGGTGGCGCCACACCAGGACCAGAACGGGCACAAGCGCCAGCAGGAGTGGGCCGAGGGTCGCCTGATAACCGGCCAGTCCCTCAGTACCGAAGATGGTCATCTCCCACGGCGCTGTGACGAGGCGCCATGGCTCACTGAGCAAGCCAGTGCCCGGTCGGTCCCACCACGCGGTGCGCCCCGCGTCCCACATCGGGCCACCCCAGAGGTAGGGGTAGAGCGGATTGCCCGTCAGCAGCCAGTTGCGCCCGTACCATGGCGCTGCCACGACGGCGGTGATGCCCGCGAAGACGGCCAAGTGCCACACCGTCGCCCGCACGCCGCGGCGCCGGGCACCCGGCAGGATCAGCGCCGCAGCGGCCAGCGGATACCACAGGGCAGTGTACTTGATCTCCATCGCAATGCCGCACATCAGCCCGGCAAGCACCAACCAGCGGGTGGCGCCCTCCTGACGCCACGCGACCAATGCGTAGCACAGCAGGCTGGTGTAGAATATCAGCGCCACATCCACGTACGGCCAGGCTGCCACGAGCAACAAGGTGGGCACGGCGGTGAGCAAGCCTGCCACCGGCCACGTCAGGTCCATGTGCCACAGCCGCCGACCCAACGCCGCAGTCGTGAGCACGGTCAGGGCCAGCGTGGTAAGATGTATGAGCTGCGTGGCACTGTCACCCCTCAGCGCTTTGACGAAGGCGTACAGCATTTGCCACAGGCCGGGGAAGCCCGCGTAGGCACTATCCACCGGCACAAAGATGGAACGCTCGGCCAGATAGAGGGTCACCTGCCGCAGATGGTAGACCAGGGCGTCGAAAGCGTAGGGCGGCGCCAGCGCCCACAGCCACGCCAGGGCAAGGCAACCCAGCGCCACAATCGCCATCAGCCACTCGAAGCGACCTCGCGGGTGCGGCATTGCTGACCAGGCAGCCTGCCAGGCGGCACGCGCCGATTGCGGACGCATCACCTGCCACAGCAACAGGCCGCCACCCACAGCCGCCAAGGTAAGGGGATGCAACCAGCCGAGCATACCCAGCGCCATCACGCTGTAGCCCAGGGCAGCGAATCCGAGTCCCACCCCAAAGACCAATCGCTCCACCGGTGTCAATCCGGTCCATCGGCTGGTCAATCGCCACCCCACACCCGCTGCGATGACGAGCGTCGCCAGCCACAGCTCCAAATCCAGCACCACTTGACCAAAGGCCGTGAGCTGGGGCAACCCGAACGGTTTGTGCACGACATAGTAGGCTGCGATCACCAGAAACAGCCAGGCCATCAGCGCCGCCGCCGCCAGTCCGCGCTGCAGGGTGAGCGATGGAAGCGGTGACGGCATCGCTCCGTCGGGCTGACTCGGCGCACTGGGCAGTTGATCCATAATTCGCTGTCTCGGCGGCGGATTGTTGACTCCGGTAGCCGCATTATACCACAGCCCGGCCGGCCGCGGGGAGAGACTGTTAGTACTATTGGTGCACGCCCCCGACGCCGACCAGGCGCTGGCCGAGCTGCCACCATCAGGAACCAGCGGGGGCGACATGTGCGCCAGCCCTGTCGTGAGTGGACCCATGCAGGCAGCCGTTGCACCCTGGTTGGCTCTCTTTGCCTGCCCGCTACACCACGGTGATTGACAAATAACCGAGTGTGCACTACCATGCGTGCCATAAGACGCAGTAAGGCTGCATTGCCAGGCAGGGAGTACCGCATGGTCAAGCTGCTAATGAGTTGGGACATCCGACCGGGACGAGAGAGTGAATACTTCGAGTTCGTGGTGCGTGAATACGCACCCACGCTGACACGACTCGGTATTCAGCCGACCGAGGCGTGGTACACGATCTATGGGGACGGGCCGCAGATTCTGACCGGCGCAGTGACCGAGGATATGCATTCGATGCAAGAAGTGCTCCGCAGTGAGGAATGGATGAACCTGCGCGAGAACCTTATGAAATACGTGACCAACTTCAAGCAAAAGATCGTCGCTGCGAGTGGTCGGTTTCAGCTGATGTAAGGGCAACAGTCCACCCCATCACGACCAGCGCTGGAAAACAGAGAGCGGACTTCTCAGTGATTGAAGTCCGCTCTCCGCTTTGGGACGTTGACAGGAATGAATCAGGGTTTCAGCTAATCCTTGCTGGCGACCGACGACTTCTCCGCAGTTGCCTTGGCTGGCTCAGTCGTAGAGGTCTTCTCGCTCTTTTCGCTGCTGGACGAGCCGTTGGTGTCTTTGTGGTTGGACTTCGCG
>Ga0101944_10006266_pt1 | contig 12827 bp, 10 predicted proteins | sample DewCreD2012metaG_FD_75245 | JGI IMG/M metagenome (GOLD analysis project Ga0101944, IMG submission 75245) | Hot spring sediment bacterial and archeal communities from British Columbia, Canada, to study Microbial Dark Matter (Phase II) - Dewar... ... | reverse complement strand
CTCGGAGCGCACATATTCCATCTCCTTTTTGAAAGACTCATAATCGACGCCGTATTCGTTGAGAAACTTCGCCGCAAACGTATCGGTATGCTTCAGCAGCGACAGCATCAAGTGCTCGGGCTGCACTTCTTCGCTCTTCAGGAGGCGGGCTTCCAAGAACGTTACTTTGAGAATGCGCTGCAGTTGCGAGGTCATCTGAAACTCACCCACCGACAGGTTTTCCGCAGGCGGAAAAGCGCTACGGCGCGGGATGGTGCTTTCCACACGCTTTTTGAGCTCCAGGATGTCTACCATCAGGTTTTCCAGCACGCGCACCGGCAAGCTGTCGCGCTCCTGCAGGATACCCAGCAGCAAATGTTCCGCGCCGACGTAGTCGTGTCCAAGCCGACGCGCTTCTTGGCCGCTTTGATGGATGATTTGCTTGACGACCGGAGAGAACTTCTGGTTCATGAAATTGGATCGATAAAGTGAAAAAAACGGTGTGTTGGGGCGGTGTTTTAGCCGGTTAAAGATCGTCTCGCATAGCGTTCAACGGCGGTTTGCCTTTGCAAAAGTGCAATGCTCGATTCTTTCAACCGCCATTTTAACAAAAAAATACTGCTGCAGTTTTAGAGCAACGTTCGCGTGGTGTTATGGGCCGCCTGCTCACGAATATGCTGACGAGGAAAAGAGCCTTTTCGCTGGGTCAAAGGTTGTCCCAATCGTACAGCACGCGGTCGAAGCGCCGAGCGTTGAGGTCGTGCTCTCGAATGAAGAAATGGCCAACGCCCATGTCGCCCCACATAAGGTCCATCTGTTCGTCGGAGTCGAGCTGGAACAGCAGCAGCATGGGGTCGCTGGGGCGCCGTGGGTCGTCTTGGGTAAAGTAGGCATATCCGCCCACTTTGTGCCCATCGCTGCGCAGGGCGCGCCCGACGGCATCTTGCAGGTCCCATTCCGCATCGCCGAACGCAAGGAAAAAATCAACACCGAAGTGCTGCCAAAAGCGGTAGTCCGTAATGGGCGCCACCTCTTCAGCTCGCTCGAAGGAGAGCGGATAGGAGTGTTCCGGGTGGTGAGGTAGCAAGTCGTACTCCAGAGGGGGCTGCACGTCCGTCTGCAGGTCTTTTTCCTCGAGTAGGGGCGCCGGGAAATAGCACACGCGGAAGTGCGCCTGGTTTTCGCCGTTATCGAGGTCCATGCCGTAGAGGTCATCGTCATCTATGTAAAACTGTACGATGCCCGCCTCAGGGAAAGGCGGCAGCGGAGGCATGTCGGCAAAGTTTAGTTGGGCTAAAAAAAAGAGCGGCTTGCCCTCTGGCGTCGTGGGATAAGCCACGCCGCGGGGTAAGTAGGGCAGCCCGCCCACCTTGCTTTCCCACCAAGAGGTGGGGCGCTCTGGCTGAGCGCAAACGCGAACAAAGGGCATGCGCGTGGCCAGCCATTTTTCTCGGAAAGGCTCCAAAGCGGGCGGCAAGGCAAAGGAAAGCATGAGGCGTTTGGCTGTTTTTTTATTGGATGGAAACCTGTTGGATGCGCGCGCCGGGTTGCCAACCGAACACGACATCCATGCCTTGCACCACTTTCCCGAAGATGGTGTAGAGGCCGTCTAAATGCGGCGTGGGGGAGTGGGTAATGAAGAACTGCGTGCCTTCTGTGTCCGGACCCGCCGAGGCCATACCCACATAGCCCTCGTCATCGTAGTACAGGGGGCCAATCTCGGTGCGCAGCGAAAAGTCGAGCGCTCCGTAGCCATCGCCACGCGGGCACCCTCCTTGAGCGACGAAGTTAGGCACGACGCGATGGAACACTTTGCCATTGTAAAAGCCACTCTGGGCCAAACGTACGAAGCTGGCCACCGCTCCAGGTGCCCAGGCGGGATACAGCTGGATGGACACCGCGCCTGCATCCGTCTGAATGATTGCCCGCGTATTGGCATTGAGCGCACTTAACAACGCCCAATCTATAGGGTGGTTGTAAGGTGGTTTTTGAAAAGGCGGCTCGGGGCGGCCTTCCAGCACCGCAATCGCCTTGCTCAGGGCCAGGTAGGCTTCGTAGTCGCGCGGAATGCGCAGCTGCTGTAAGGCGGTTTTCAATTCAGCCAGTTGGGTAGAATCTGCGAAGCCTCGATACTGCAACACGGGCGACTGCAACCCTTCGGCAGCAGCGGCAATCATGCCTACATCGCCCGAGCGAACAGCTTCCAAAAAATATTCGAATAGGTCGCGTCGCGTGTAACGGGCGTTTTCGCCAAACAGGCGGAAGAAGTCGGGGCGCCGTGCGATTTCCGCAAGGGTTTCTACGGCGCCGCTTTTCACCACGGGCGACGGGTCGGCAAAGCCCTTGTCGTGTATCCACTTGAACTGCCAAACAAACTCTGAGAGCGCCTTCAAGCAAGCGACGCGCTCGTAAGGGTTCTGCGACTTGAGGAAGAGGTCGCGCAGTCGGTAGTTAAGGTATTCCTTTCGATCGAGGTTTGCACTGCTGCTGAGCCACTTATACGATGCGCGATACAGAGCCACCCGCGTGGGCCAGGGTAATTCCGGGTTATCGCGGGCAATGCGCCAATAGTAGTCGGCGTCCTTAGGCTGACCACGCGCCACGAAAAACTCCGCCGCCATGCGCGAAACGTGAGGGTTGGGGTCCTGAAGCAAGGGGGACACCAGCGAGAACACCGTGTCTGGCTCGAATAGAGCCAACGCCGAGATGAGGTTGCAGCGCACTCGCCAGTCTTGCTCGTTTTTGATGGCTTTGGAGAGAATGCCAAAGGCTGGGCGCGTGCGCGATTTGCCCAGTGCTTTTGCCAGCGCCATGCGAATATCGGGGTCGGTCGAACGCACGAAGGCTGCTGCCAATTCCACAGCTTGGATGCTGTCGGGCACTACCTCTGGCGAGCGGGCCAGGTAGTGAGCTGCCATCAAGCGCACCGAAGGCGCCAGACGCTCATTGGCGCAATAGCGAATCATGAGCGCCGTGCCCTCGCGATCGGTTAGGCCGCGCAAAGCATAGCGGTACAGCGCGCGGCATTGCCCTTCCAGCAGCAGCGTATCGGTGGGCTCGTAGGTGCTGACGGTGGCCAAGTAAGCCAGACTTTGCGTGCCACCGCATTTGCCGATAGCTTCCAGCACAGCAGCATTAAAGCGCTGGTGCTGCGACAGGGAGTCGTCCTGTCGAAAGGCTTCGATGAGCATAGGCTCAGCCCTCGACGAGCCAATCTGCCCCAGCGCAAAAGCCGCCATGATGCGCACCTCTTCCGATGGGTCGCGCAAGAGGGGCACCAGGGGTTCCACGGCGTTGGAGTCGCGCAGGGAGGCAAAGGCCAAAGCTGCCAGGTAGCGCAAGGTCGCGTCGGGATGCGCCAGGTAAGCGATCAGGCTGTCCGAGCGCCCCTCGTCGCGCAAGTTGTACAGGCGTTGTATATCCGGCTTTGTCCAGTCCAACCGGACGTCTTCTCCCTCGCCCGTCTGGCCCGGTGCCAGGCAACCGACCTCACCGGCACTAAGCAAAGCCATGAGCACCAACCATCGAAATACACGCATAAGGCTCTGTTTTGCGGCAAATGTAGGGAGCTATCGAGGTAATCGCCCACAAAGTCTATCGGCGCTGCTGAAGTAAAATCGGGTAGGCCAGGCGCTGCTCCACAAGGGGGTGGGCCGGCTTCACTGGCAGGAGGTGTCCACTCCCAGCGCGTAATGCTTGACCACCTGAAGCGGCACAGCCGTTTCGGCGCCCAAAAAGCCCGTGAGCGAGCTGTCGCTCATCTGGGCGGCGTATTGCCGGAGCATCGGTCCCGACAGCGGCCGATACGACCAGTGCCATTTTTCTTCCCGATAGCCCGTAGCGCGCGCCGAAGTGTAGGGCTGGCAAAAACCAAATTGGTGGGCGTGCTGCTGCAGCCACCGATACACCTTCTCGTGGCGCCCGCCCGGCTCGAAGTCGCTGTTTTCCAGAGCATTCAAATCAACATCGGTGCCCCAGTGGTGCCGCGACACGCCGGGCATAGACGAGTATTCCAAAATAGAGCGAGCGCGAGCCACAGGGTCGGGCATGGCGGTAGCGCGCTGGCGCCACTTGCGCTCCCAAATAGCCTTTTGGTGGGCAAACGTGCGCGTGGCTGAAAGGACGCGAAGAGCGACGCCGTCGCGCTGGGCTGCCTCAGCCATACGGGCAAAGGCTTCGGCAGCCTCGCGGCGCAAGTACATGCGGGGCTTGCCCGCAAAGGGCGCTGCTATCTGCACAAAGTCAGGATGTGCAGCAGGGTCAAACTGCCCCAACAATTCCACTACAGGGAACGCGCGCCTGCTCTCTGCCACCGAGGCGCCCAGGGTCCGAGGCTTTGGCGTCGCCGGCGGAGCACCCAACTCGCAGCCTACCAACGAGCCGTAAACTAAGGCTGAAACAGTCCAAAAAACGCGGCAAAACATGAAAAAACCTCTTCAGACCACCTCTCGGGCAGGATTTTGAACCAGCGAATATCCCATGTAGCCCACCACCACGGCTGTCAAACCCAGAGGGCCAAGCCCACCCAACAGCACCGCGCCTACAGCGACAAAGGCTCCTACGCGCCACCATCCCTTTGGGTCGCCCGGGCGAATTTTTAGCCCGTGCATAGGCACGCGGCTGACCATTAGATACGACAACAGCGCTGTTAACGCGTAAATGGCCCAGGGTTGATGCCGAAAAAACATCCCCAGCCCAAAGTCGTTGTTGTGAGCCGCCAAAGCGAGACCCAACACGAGGAGCGTGCAGGCCGGCGTGCTTAACCCCACGAAGTACGTGCGCGGCGTCAGGTCCAAATTGAAACGCGCCAGCCGGTACGCCGCAAAGACCGTCAGCACAAAGGCCGGTGTAGCAGGCCAACACCACAACAACGCCGGGTTGGCGCACCAGGCGTCAGCCAACAGGCGATAAAACACAATGCCGGGCACAGCACCAAAGCTGACCACATCGGCGAGCGAGTCCAGCTCGCGACCCAGCGGTGACGAGGCGCCCAAGGCGCGAGCTACCCATCCGTCGGCATAATCGAGAATAAAAGAAGCAGCGGTGAACGCAGCAGCAGCATAGGGCTGGTCGGCCAGCCACAACACTACGGCACAACAGCCGCAGAATAGGTTGGCCAAAGTCAGGGCATCGGGTAGGTGCTTTCGCATGGTGAGGGGTCAGCGGGCTTGATATTTTTGATAAATCTGCTCAATAGTCTGAGCCAGCCGGCGGTCTCGGTCTGTGACGATGTTGCCCGCGTCGTGGGTAGTCAAGTGGATTTCCACCGTGTTCCACACATTGCTCCAGTTGGGGTGGTGGTTTTGTTTTTCTGCCTGAAAAGCGACCTCTGTCATGAAAGCAAAGGCTTCACTAAAGTCGCGAAAGCGAAAAGTTGCCTGCAAGCGATTGTCTTTTTCCTGCCACATAATGCGCAATTTCAGGCAAAGATAACACCGCACAGGCAGGCGCCGTCCTTCGAAAAGAATGACGACAATCACCCCGAGTGCCTCCGAGAAGGTATTTATCTTTGGCCCTGCACCTAACTATTTTTAACCAAAACAATACTTATCCAAAACATATGGATGGTCTTTGGCAGCAAATAGAACACAAATACCGCAGCCTTGGGCAAGACCCAGAAACCTACCTGCACGGCTTGCTTCACACGCGCCCGCTGACTTATTGGGATTACATCCAAGTAGATACCCTTCTGTCGCTTCAACACCCGCGCACGTCTTTTCCCGATGAGATGGTGTTTATTGTTTACCATCAAATTACCGAGCTGCTGCTCAAGTTGGTACGCCACGAATTAGACCAGCTAACCTCTGGCCCTTTGCCCGAAGCGGAGGTTTTTGAAGAAAAAACCCAGCGAATGGTGCGCTACACTCGCCTGCTGAGCACATCGTTCGCCATCATGAACCAGGGTATGCGGCGCGAGGAGTACAACCAGTTTCGCCTGGCTCTGGCACCGGCCAGTGGGTTTCAGTCGGCCCAGTTTCGCTATATCGAGCTGCAGTGCACGCCGCTGGAGCAACTCATTCCACCCTATCGCCGCGCCGACGCGCGCCCCGACATGACCACAGCGGAAAAGTTTTCGCTGTTGTACTGGCAAGACGCTGGCTATGACCGCCAAACAGGCCACAAGACGCTGACCCTACAGATGTTCGAGGAGCACTACTTGGCGTCGTTCATCGAGATAGCCCAGCGGATGGAGCGCAACAACCTGTATCTGCGCTACTTGGCGCTGGCTGAGCAGGGCAAAGACACCCCCGCGCTGCGCTCCGCCCTGCGCCTGTTCGACTATACGTTCAACGTCTCCTGGCCGCTGGTACACCTTCAAACGGCGCACACCTACTTGGGCAGCGGCCACGAGCAGACGGCGGCCACGGGCGGCTCGCATTGGGAAAAGTACCTGCATCCCAAACACCAGAAGCGCATCTTTTTCCCTGCCCTTTGGAGCGAGGAAGAGCTCGCCCATTGGGGCGAAGTGGAAGTCAGCGGGTAGGCCGCTTACTCGGCACCGCTCAAAAGGGGCACTTTCACCAGCGGTGGATACAAGGCGATGACTGTGCGGCGGTTGCGCTGGCGGCCCTCTGCGGTTTCGTTGGAGGCGATGGGGTAATATTCTCCCTTGCCCACCGGCGTCAATTGGTTGGCGTTCACGTTGAACTGCTGGACGAGCGTGCGCACGACGTTTGTTGCGCGCGCCAAACTCCAATCCCACGTGTCCTCGATGTTCTTGAGGTTTTTAGGCAAGGTGTTGTCGGTATGGGCCAACACTTCGACGCCAACCTCTGGGCGCTGCACGAGCAAATCTGCCAGTGGCTTGAGCGCCGTGCGCCCCTCCGGGCCAATAAGCAGGCCTCCTCTATCGAACAGCAGCGCGTCGGGCAGCGTAAGTGTTACAGCCGGGTCGCTGACGTCCACGGAGACGCCCTTCATGCCGTTGTAGCGTTCTTGCACTTCTTTTTGCAGGCGCTCCAGCGATGCGCGCCGAGCTTGCTGCGCCTCGCTCACCGACATCAGACGGGCTTTTAAACGACCCGCCTGCGCCCGAGCGTCGGAGAGCGCTTGCTCCAGAGCGTTCTTATCGGCCAGTAGCTGCGTGGCCGACTCGCCCAAGGCCGCCGTGCGTTCGTTCAATTCTCGCTCTAAGCGCGCTATCTCGGCCTCCTGCCGCCCCACCTCCCGGCTCAGTTCGGCTACTTTTCTGGTCCATTCGACAGATTCTCTCCTGCGCTCCAAAACCTCGCCTAAGATTACTTTCTCGCGCGTTTCGCACTCGGTGCGCTTTTGCACTTCCAGCAGGTAAACTTTTTTAGAAACACAGGCTACAGCGGTCAGGGCACAGGCTGCGACCAACGGCAGCGGTTTTAGGAGAATTCGCATAGTATCGCGTCGTTTTGCTGGGGGGAGTGAGTCTAGTGGGATTATTCAGAAAGGTCGGGGTAAAGAACGCAAAGCGCCGGCGAATATGGTTACCCCCCTCGCCTCGGGCGGGCCTGCAAAAAGCACACCACACGATCGCGCAGCGCCAAAGAGAAGGCTGTGCGTTGGCTCTACCCTACGGTGCTTTTTCCTTGTCCCACTGCAACGCCTTTTCCAGCTGGCCGGCCAGTCGGAAAAGCACATCCTCTTCGCCCAAGCGCCCGGTGAACATGACGCCGATGGGCAGGTTTTCCTCGCGGGTGCGCAACACCGGCACCGACATAGAGGGCTGGCCGGTGATGTTGGCAAAGGGCGTCCAAGGCATGTAATCGTAGATTTTGTCGGCCAGGTTTTGAATAGAAGCCTTTACCGCCGTGCCTAGGCGGAGGGTGTTCACTACGCGCATAAGTCGCTCTTCCGCAGCGCTGGGCTGAAGAGCGCCCACGCGCACAGGGCGTCGGGCTAAGGTAGGGGTGAGCAACATATCGTACTGCTCGTGAAAAGCCGCTATGCGTTGGCTGATAAAGCTCCACTGGCGCTTAGCGTAGGTATAGTCGACTGCAGAAAAAGACTGCCCCAGCAGATAGAGCGCATACGTGCTCGGCTCGACGTCGGACGGCCGAACCGGACGCCCTAAGAACTGCTCGAGCATGCGCATGTCGCCGCCTAACTCGCCCGCGACGACCACCAAGAACGCTTCCGCTAAGTCTTCGCGCCGATAGGGCAGCGGCACTTCGGCCACCTCGTGCCCTTCGGCCCGGAGGATGTCCAGCACGCGCCACAGCGCCTGTTGGCAAGCCTCATCTACCGGAAAGCCCAGCGTGTGCTGGAGGGAATAGCCGATGCGCAAGCGCCCAGGGGGTGTCTCTACCTCTTGCAAGTAGGGGCGCTTGGGCGGCTCGATGATGTAGGGGTCGCCTGGCGCTGCGCCCTGAATGACGTCCAAATAGGCCGCAGAGTCGCGCACCGTGCGGCTAACGCAGTGCTCGATGGCGGCGCCCGACCACATCTCCCCCATCAGCGGCGCCCAAGAAACCCGCCCCCGCGTAGGCTTCAGCCCAAACAAACCGCAGCACGAAGCCGGAATGCGGATGCTGCCGCCGCCGTCGTTGGCCGTGGCTATGGGCACCACACCCGCCGCCACCGCCGCCGCCGAGCCGCCGCTAGAGCCGCCGGGCGAATACGCCTCGTTCCAGGGGTTGCGCGAAGGACCAAACGCCCGAGGCTCGGTAAAGGGCGTCAGCCCAAACTCGGGCGTGTTGCTCTTGCCCAAAATCAACAAACCCGCCCGCTTTATTTTCTTGACCACCTCGCTGTCGCGCACAGAGCGAAACCGCGCATACGCGCGGCTACCCACGCACATGGGCATGCCCTCGACTTCCATGCCCAGGTCTTTGACCAAAAAAGGCACCCCGGCAAAGGGTGCTTCCCGAGGCACGCGGCGCGCTTCTTCCAACGCCTGCTCTATGCGCCGGTGAATCACCGCGTTGAGGCGAGGATTGACCGCCTCTAAGCGCGCAGCCGCTACTTCGACCAAGGTCTGTGCCGACACCTCGCCGCGCCGCACCAGCGCAGCCAGGCCCAGCGCGTCGTACTGGCGGTATTCGTCTAATGTCATGGCTAACGTCTTGTTTTAGGTTGAGCATTAAAGGCCCTAGAGGTCCTGCCGTCGGGAAGAGGCGCTGCCTGCACCGCTTACTCCGCCGAAAAAACCAGTAGGCCGCGGCAAACATAAAGCGCAAAGGCTTTGGCTGCACTAAAAAAGCGCCTCCCGACGCTAATCCGCACCCCCCAGGGCTTCCAGTCGCTTTCTTGCCATCGCTACGTACGGATGCTCCTCTCCCAGGGTTTTCAGCCACACCGCCAACGCCTGCTCGAGCAACACCCGAGCCCGCTCGTACCGGCCGGCTTCTTTTAGCACTATCCCCAGGTTGTTCATCAAGTCACTTACGGCTTTGCGCTTGCGCTCTTCTTCCGGCAGAACGTCCAGTATATGCTCGCCAAACGGTATCCAGCGGAACAGCTGGGCAAAGTTGGTCCCTACGTTGAAGGCTATCTTTTGGGTAAACGCCTCCAGCAGCGGCTGCAGCGCTGCCTCGCCGGGTCGGAGTTGGTACAGCACGGCCTGTTGCACCATGCGGTGTAGGCTGAAGAGGCCATCGTCACTGCCGTTCAGCCAGCCTTTGCGCTCCAGGGCACGGAGGGTTTCATGCAAGGCTCTGCGCTCGGCAGGCTCGAGCTTAAACCATTCTTCCAACTCCTCGGCGCTGTAGGCGCCACCGGGCGGCAGGGCGGCCATCCGGGCCAGGAGCAGGCGCTCGGCTTCGCCCAAGTCGGTGCACTGAAAGGTGACCAATAGGTGGTTGTACACCTCGACTTCTTCCCGGCTGTGGTGGATAGCGATGCGGCGCTGCAAATCCGGGTCAGCCAACTGTCGGCGGCGCAGCTTGTCGGTCATCTCGGATAGGCTTAGCCTTTTGAAGTGCTCGCGCAGGGTTTTGGCGATGAGTTCCACGGTAAGGGTGTGGTACTGCACTTCCTGCAGCAAGGCGTCCACCTCGGCATTGGTGCAGTTCCTCTCGTAGTAGCGCCGAAACAGCTTGGCGGCATCCTCGGGTTTCAGTTGGTTCAAGGTCACTATGTCACAGCCGTTGAGCCGACTGCGCGAAGTGAGCAGCACGTGCCACTGCGGAGGCAAAGGCAGTTGCGCAAGGATGGAAGGGTGTGCCACTTCGTCGCCGGCGTTGTCTATGACCAGCAAGTTAGGGCCGTCCAAACGGCGCAGGGCCGTCATTACCCGCCGGAAGCGCTCTTCCGGCTCTTTGACATCCTCCAGGCGAAGACCCAGGTGCTCAGCCAGCTCAGGGTGCCAGGCTATGGCGTCCACCAAGCGAGATGACCGGTCCGTTTGGTCGTCTTGACGGGCTATTTCTATCCAGGCCCAGTGCTTGTAGCGGTCTTTCACCCGCTGAAGCCACGCTTTAGCTAAGGTGGTCTTCCCCGTCCCGCCCATGGCCCACACCACTACCGCGCGTGCAGGCCGGGCCATGGCGTCGTCCAGGCGCTTCAGGTCAGCCTCGCGGCCCAGACAATCGGTATCGGGGTGGATAGCGATGTAGGGAGTGAGTTGTGATGGAGGGGTAGGTGGAGCAGCCGACGCCGCACCGCCGCCAACGCGCTGAGAAAGGTAGTGGTCCAGTTGGTCGTTAAAGTGCCTCAGAAAAGCGTCGGTGTTTTCTACAAGCGTTTTAAAATGTTTGATCTCGCCGAGACGGTCCTCGAAGTCAAAAAGACTTTTGCTGTCTTCTTTTTTGGGCTGAAACAGCGCCGTTTTTTCATACACATAGATAGTTGGCGAGCCTTTGTCTTGGAATTGCTTCTATCCGGTTTCAAATTCCTCGCGGGTATAGCGGCCTACCTTAGTCCAGTAGAGGACGACCAGAATGTCGCAGCCCTCCAGCGAGCGGTTGTAGTCCGCTTGTTTTCCGTCGGGGTGCACAGCGTCGTCGTGGTCTTCCCAGTGGACGAGTTCCAGAAAAATGCCTCTCTCTTTCCATCGCTTGTTCTGCCTGCTCAGGTTTTGCTCAAAGACAATGCGTTCGGGCTTGAGCTCCGAAGAAGATGCGAGAAAGATGCGGATGGTTTTCACAAGGCAAAAGTGCAAGGAAATATTTCTGCCCAAAAGTAAGGCAGAAGAAGAAATAAATGCCATCTGCGCGCAGGGGAAGCCACAGTAAAAGTGGCGCGCGCGAAAAGTTGCGGCGAAAAACCTCAGGCGCTCCCCGCGAGAGCAGTTCTCTCTGGGAGTGGGCTCATGCCCTGGCAGGCCGCAGCGTGCTCTCCTTTCGCCGCGCTGCGGAGCGTTGTGGTTTCGCGCCCTCGCCGCACGGGTCAGCGCAGGAGCGTGACACTGCCTTTGTTCTCGAACCACTGCCCATTGCCGCAACGCACCCGCAAGTACCAGCCGTAAGCGTCGGGGGCAGAGGGTTTGCCGCGGAAGGTGCCATCCCAGCCGGTGTGGTTAGGGTCTTCGGTGCGGTAAACCTCTTCTCCCCAGCGCGTGTACACGATGAAGTAGATTTCAGTAATGTCGGCTCCTCGCACTCGGAAGTAGTCGTTGTTGCCGTCGCCGTTGGGCGTAAAGGCGCTGGGTACGAAGACGTACGGGTCGCGGCAGACGTACTCCATGAAGTACACTTGCACGGAGGCGGTATCTACACAAAGGTCATCGGCGAGCACGGTTACCGTGTACGTTTGCGGGCCGTTGGGTACAGCCAGCGGATTGGGCGTATTCGCCCCAATGAGTGTACCCGCCGGTGTCCAGGAGTAGGTATACTTGGAAGCATTGCCCACCACGGTAGCCCGTAAGGCCGTGGTGTCGTTGCGACACACGGTGTCTTTGCCGATGACTTCCGCAGTTACCTCCACTACAATGGTGCGCACTTTCACGGTGTCGGTAGCGGTGCAGCGCCCTGAAAGGTCGGTCGCTATCACGATGTAAGTGCCCTCCTCCACCCCGCTGGGGTCTACAAGGTTGCCCTGCAGGTCGTACCAAACCAGTTTGCTCGGCAGGTTCGTTGTCGCTGTCAACTCTGCGGAATAGCCACACACCGTGCGGTCGGGAGCATTCACGGTGAAACTGTCGAATTTGACCTCTAGCACAGTCGCAAAGGGCTTGACGCACAACTCCGTGCTGATAAAGGTAACCGGATAGAGGCCAGGTGCGGTGTATTCATGCTGAACCAAATTTAGCGTGCTTCCGGTGCCGTCGCCGAAGTCCCACCGACCCGGATAGCCACTGGTGTTTTCAAACACCGCTATCAAGCTATTGCACAATAGCGAGACAGAGACTTGAGCAGTGATGTCAATCGAATCCTGCAGCGTCACCACCGCCGTGTCCCGCGCCGTGCACAACCCAGATAGGTCGGTCGCCGTCGCTACGTACACGCCTGCCGGCACCGCATTCGGGTCGGCCACCGGCTGGCCCGCCAGCGTCGTCCACACCACCACGCCCGGCTGGTTCGCCGTCGCCACCAGCGTCGCCGCCGGCTCGCAACCCACCACATCCGGCGCCGCCACCGCAAAGTCGCTCGCCGAGGGCGAGACCTCGATGGTCACCGGCAGCGCGCAGTCGGCCGAGGGCGCAAAGGTGACCGCGTACGTACCAAACGCCGCGTAGGTGTACGTCCCAGCATTCGCCGTCGAACTGCCCACGCCGTCGCCAAACGTCCACTCGCCCAAAACGCCGCTCGTGTTGGCATAGACTATCTCTTTGCTGTTGCACTGCACCTGTACGCTCACTTGCCCGCTCACGTCAATCGAGTCCTGCAGCGTCACCACCGCCGTGTCCCGCGCCGTGCACAACCCGGATAGGTCGGTCGCCGTCGCTACGTACACCCCCGCCGGCACCGCATTCGGGTCGGCCACCGGCTGGCCCGCCA
>Ga0101944_10006265_pt1 | contig 12829 bp, 8 predicted proteins | sample DewCreD2012metaG_FD_75245 | JGI IMG/M metagenome (GOLD analysis project Ga0101944, IMG submission 75245) | Hot spring sediment bacterial and archeal communities from British Columbia, Canada, to study Microbial Dark Matter (Phase II) - Dewar... ... | reverse complement strand
CAGCCGGTTGTTGGGCTGCCTGATCCGCAACGACCGGGCGGACTCCCGCCCGTGGACCGCGATCCAGGTCCGGGGCGGCAAGGGCAACGTCATCGAAACCCCTTCCGCGCGTTAGTCGCGACCGGGCGAGGCGGGCCAAACCGAAACGACAAACGATCCGGGGGACCGTCGCGAGTTTCGCCGCCAAGTCCATGAAAAAGGGAAATGTTTCCCGTGTGGGAGCGGTGGCTCCTCGCGACGGTTGGCCGGGCGAGCCCGGTCGAACCGGGAGGAATCGCGCTTCCTCCGGTACGGTGCGACGCCCCCGCCCGACTCATGCTTCTTCCACAAAGCGAAGTTTCAGCGCCCGGGCCAGTTCCTGGACCGGCTCGCGGAGGTCGCCGTAGAAGGTCACGCGGTGCCAGCCGTAAAGGTCCCAGTAGGTGAACAGCTTTTCGATGTCGCCCACCACCTCGGCGGCCAATTTCGTGCGGCACGCCCGGTCGATCACGACGTTGTCCACCGCCTTGGCCCGGTGGCAGAGGATCTCGCGCCGCGCCGGATGGATTTCCAGCGTGGTGGTCATGAAGCCCGGCGGCAGGAACGAGCGGACCGCGGCCCCCTTGCGGTCCTCGGCGTGGGTGAGGATCTCGAAAGGGTTCGCCGGGCCCGACGGGCCGAACGGCCTGGTCGTCGCGACGCAATGGGCGTAGATGATCTGCCGCTTCGAGGTGTCCATGACCGGATCGGAAATGTAGCCCGGCCGGCCCACCAGGTGCTTCATCGCGATCATCGTGACCGAGGACAAAAGGTCTGCCTCGCACGCGCCGACGAGGCCGCTGTCCAGAAGCTCGACAAAGCCCAGGCATGGGTACGCCTTCAGGTGGCCGCCGTAGAACCCGCCCAGACAGTTGATCGTGATCGCCTCGGCCCCGTGCTTCTTGAGCATGGCTTGCTGGGCCAGGTACAGCCGGGCCGATTGCTCCAGCGTGGCGTCGGCGTCGTCGAGCGTAACCTTGCAGGCGGCTTTTTTCCAACGTTCGGCGATGGGGCGGGCCTTGTCGGGATCGGCCGCGGCGGCCGCGGCGGCGAATTCCTTGAAGTCCACTTCGACGACCTCGATGCCCAGAAGCTCGCGGATCTCCTTGCCGAGGTTGTGCATCTTCCCGCCCACCGTCAGCAGTTTGGCCTGCTTCATCGCCTTGAGGCATTGGCCCACGTCGGCGACCTTGAGCGGATCGTCCTTGCAGGGCGCTGCGTCGGGGGCCGGGGTGCGCTCGCGCCGCACGCGGTCGCAGGCGGCCACGAAGTCGGCCACCGTGCCTCCTTTCTTCAAGACCTGGAAACATTTGGCCGATTCGGCCAGGTCCTCGACCTTGGTCGAGGAAACGATGGAGACATTCTTGTGGGTTCGGCGAATTCCGGCGGTGTAGACGAGAAACCCGCCGCTGCCCGAAAACGGGAAATCGGCGATCAGGGTCGGCTTGCCCGACGCCGCGATCGTCTGCATCACCCGTATCCAATTGTTCATCTGGTAGACGATATAGCCGTCGACGCGGTCGGCGTCGCCCGCGGCGAGGAGTTTCGCGGCGTCTTCCGGGCTGTGGGCCACGGCGGGGAGGAATTCGACCTCCGGGCAGAGCTGCCGCATGGCCTTGGTCACGCGCTCGATGTCCCCCGTGAAGTCATAGCCGATATGGGGCCAGGTGGGCCGGTCCTGCTTGAGCGTGAAACAGGCGAAAACCAGCCGCACGCGGGCCCGTTGGGCCTCGCCCGCCGCGGCCGGTCGGCCGCCGAAAACCGCGGGAACCGCCGCTCCCGCGCAAATCCCGCAGCCGGCCGCCAGGAAACGGCGGCGGCTCGAACAACATCCACAGCCGGACGGTCCAAGCAAATTGGCGTTCATGATCTGTTCCTCCGCAATGCGACCTGATCGACCATCGAAGTTCCCGCGCGCCGGCCAATCTAACCCCGCCTGGTGAGCAAGACAACTGCCAAGCCCCAGGCCCTCGTGGGCGAAGCGAGAGCGGGTCCCAGCCGGCCGGCGCGGGGGCCGTGCGGCGTTGGAGAAGGGGCATCCTGCCGCCGGGCCCGAACGATCGGCCGTTCGCCGAGGCGTTCCCCGACTCACGGCCAAGGACCGCGAGCATCGGCCGACGCAGTCGCCCGATGCCCTCGGGTCGTTCAGGGCTCGGGCTGGCCTTCTTCGAATGCGGCCGCGGCAACCGCGGCGAACGGGCCGTCGCCGCAAATGGCGGCAAATTCCTCGAAATTCTCGGGCGGAGGCTGCACCGGCGGCCAGAACTCCTCCCGGCGGACCCTGCGGATCACCTCTTCGGCCGTCCGGTCGGCCGACGCAAGCTCCTCGTCGGTCCACTCGGCTTCGGCGAGTCCCGTCGCGCCAACGTCCTTGGGCAGGTTGACGTAGCCCAGGCGGATCCGCCCCTCGATGCCCATCGCGCGGACCAGGTGTCGGTAAAGGGGCAACTGGAGATCGACCCACGCGCCGCGTTGGCGGTGGACTTCGTCGGGCGTGCGGGCGCGATCCGCCGTCTTGTAGTCGATCAGGAAACACTCGCCCCGCGTTTCGTGAATGTCGATTCGGTCGATCCGGCCGCGGAGATACATGGGCTCGTCGTCCACCAGCAGCGAGGCCCCCGGCGCGTCGGGTCCCGCCTCGACGCGGAACGTGCGCCAGCCTTGCGCCCTTCGGTCGGCCTGCCATCGGGCGAACGCCTCCAACCGCAAGCGAAGCTGCTCGACCTGAACGCGGATGGTCGGCAAGGGAACCTTGCCGTGCTCGGCGCGCACCAGGCGATCCAGGGCGCCGCTCAACCAGGCCGCGATTTCCTCGCAGTCGGCAGAATCTTTGACCTCGCTTTCGCCGAACCTGCCGAGGACCGCGTGGGCAAGCGATCCGAAACCTGCGCCGTCGAGTTCCTCGGCGGCGTCATCCGACGCGCCGAGTCCCAGTTGGTGCCTCAAATAATAGCGGTAGGGACAGGCGAGATAATCGCGGAACTCGGTGACCCGCATCGAGGCGATGGGCCTCTTCAGGGGTCGCGGGCGGGGCGGCTGGCAGTCCATCCGCGCCGCTCCAGGCGTCAACCGGCCGGGCCAGGCGACGGCCGGGCCGTCTTCCTCGCCCGCCGAGAACAAGGCGAGCACCCGGCGGGCAACCAACTCCGCGTCGCCGGCGAACAGCAGGCGGCTGGGGATCAACGGGGTCTTGTCGGCCGACCGCCGCCCGGCGATCAATCGCAACTCCGACCGCGACGCGGCCAGGACCGTCAAGGCGTAGGCGTCGCGGGCGTAGCGGCGATCGTTGTCCTCGATGCCCAAGGCCCGCCGAAGCCGATTGGGAAGGAAGGCGTCGGCGCTGGTGCTGCGCGGCACCCTGCCTTCGTTGAAGCCCGTAACGATCAGCGCGGGCGCGTCGTCCAGCGGCAGTTCGAGCCAACCCAACAACTCCACGGCGTCCCGAACCGGCATGGCAGGCACCGTCTCCGATTCCACCTCCCGCAGGATCAACCGCATGGCCTCCGAGGCGGCGACCGCCGGGGCCAAGGGCGGCGGCACGCCCTGCACGGCGCGGAGCGCCTCCCGAATCGAATCGCAGGCCGTCAGGATCGTCCGATCCGGTTCAGTCGCCGCGTCCAGCGGTTGGCTCCCGAAGATCGAGGTCAGCAAGTTGAGAATATCCTGGGCCCAATCGCCCGGCGGCCGGCGACCGACGAACGGGCTAAACAGCCGCTCGATCGCCCGATGGGCCGCCTTCGGACCCCGATAGGAGTCTTCCGGTCCGATCCATTCCTCCTCGAGGCTGAACGGAAGGTGATTTGCCTGGTAGGCGTCGAGTTCGGCAAGCCACGCCGCGGGAACGCCTTGCCCGGCAAGCCATTGCTCGACGGCGGGATGCCGCGTCAGGGCGGCAAAGGCGGCAAATCGTCGGCCGTCGAGATATTCGGCCGCCGTGGCCAAGAACCGGCAGGGGGCCGTTTGAACCACGGGAAGTCCGGCGCCGTAGCGGACGGGCACCTCCTCCTGGCGCAGGGCCTGTTCCAGGTAGGGGACGATCTCGGCGTCCGGCACGCCGATCGTGATCTCCTCGCCGCGGAATCGGCCGTCCCACGAGGCCAGGGCGCGGATCGCGGCCGCGGCCTGCTCGGCGGGCCCTTCGACCACTTCCACCTGCCCGGGTTTGAGATCTATAAGGATGTTTTTCCACTGCTCGCTGCGCAGACAGCCATACTCGTCGAACCGGTCCGACTCGCTCGGTGGCGCGACGACCAGCGGCGTGACCTGTTCCCGCACCTGATCGAGCATGAGCTGCTCGGCGCGGTTCATGTCGGCAACCGCCAAGAGCAGGATCTCGGACTGCGTGCGGCACTCGGCCTGGCGGATGGCAACCAGGCGGGCGGTCTGCTGGTCCCAAAGCTCCAGGCCGTCCAACAGCCGCAGGTAGGCCGTCTGGATTTCCGCCAAGGCCCGCCATCGTTCCACTTCGCGGAAGCCGCTCAACCTGCTTCCGCAGTCGGCCACGAACGCGAAATCCAGCCCGTCGGCCGCCAACTCGCCGTGCAGGCGCGAGAGCATCTGCCCCAAGGCAAGCCAAGCCGGGAGATCGTTTGCGGCGGGCAGGGCGGGAAAGACGGCTCGGACCCGCGCCGCGTCGGCGCCGCGGAGCGCCTCGATCCAGGCGAGCTGCTGGACCAATGCGCTGGCGAAAGGCCGTTTGGGCTGATAAAGCAGTTCGGGCAGCCTCCCTTGCGTGACGATCGTGGGGGGAAAGAAGACGTCGCCGGCCCGCTCCGCTCGATCGACCAGCAGTTCCAAGAGCCGCCGCCCGGCCCGACTTCCCGGCACGACGATGACCACTCTCCGCAAGTCGAGCGTCCCGGGCCGACCGAACCGGTCGAGCACATAATCCGCCGCCGACTCCAACCCCGGCCTATCCCAGCCCAAGAACACGCGAGGCCGCGACATCGCCCGCTCCCCAGATGATCGAACATCGCCAGGCGCCGATTCTATCGCGGCGCGGAGCAAATCGGGAGGGCCTTGACCCGGCGCCAACGAAAGCGGAGACTGCCCAGGATCGCCGAGGGCTTGGCGCGTCGGGCCCACCGGGCTAGGCATCGCGGTGTCGCCGGGCCGGTAACCGTTCACGGGGACTGTCCCGATTCTCGCGGCGAAGTCCGCGAAAATGGGACTGTCCCCCTGGCCGGTAAGGGGAAAGGCACGTTTTTCGGCACGCAACAGCCCGAAAAACTAGCCAGTCCCCGGCCTGTGAACGGTTACCCGGGCCGTTGCATTGCAGGCCTCGGGTCTTGTCGGCGACAGGGAAGCCTTAACCATCGGGTTAACATCGTGAAAGCAACATCGCCCCACGCGGCTGTTTTTTCTGGGGTGGGAGTGTGCCTGCTCGCATGGGCGGCTTCGCGCGCCGCCGCGGAAACTGCGGTGCTGATCGAGGCGGAAAGCTTCCGCGACCACGGCGGCTGGCTCCTCGACACGCAGTCGATCGACCAGATGGGTTCGCCCTACGTGCTGGCCCACGGCCTCGGGACGCCCGTGAAGGACGCCGTGACCGAAGTCGAGATTCCGGCGGCGGGAAGGTACCGCGTGTTCGCGCGGACGCGCAACTGGGTCTCGCCGTGGGCGGGCGAAGCCGCGCCGGGGAAGTTTCAAGTCCTCGTCGAAGGCAAGCCGATTCCGCGAACCTTCGGAACGCGCGGCGCTGCGTGGCATTGGGAAGACGGCGGCCACGTCGATTTGCCGCGCGCACGCGTGTCCGTGGCCTTGAGGGATTTGACGGGCTTCGACGGCCGCTGCGACGCAATCGTCTTCACCCTCGACGCAGACGCGGTCTTGCCCAATCAGGATCCCGAAATGTATGCCTGGCGACGTCAACGGCTGCGGCTGGCCCATCGGCCGCCGGAGGAGGGCCCCTTCGATCTGGTCGTGGTGGGGGGTGGAATGGCCGGTTGTTGCGCGGCCGTGGCCGCGGCTCGTTTGGGACTCAGCACCGCTCTGATCCACAACCGGCCCGTGCTGGGCGGCAACAACAGTTCCGAGGTGCGGGTCGGGCTGTCGGGCAAGATCCATCAGCAGCCTTACCCGCGCCTGGGCGACCTGGTCGATGAGCTGGGACCCATCGGCTTCCACAACTACCACGAGGCCCTCGCCAATCCGGATGCGCCGCACAGCCGTCAGGTGCTCGAAGCGATCCAAAAGGACCCTCGCAAGAAGATCCACAACGCCGGCCCGCCCTCGAACTACGAGGACGACAAGAAGCTCCGCGTGGTGCAGGCGGAAAAGAACCTCCGGCTCTTGCTCGGCTGGCACGTGTTCCGAGCCGAAAAGGACGGCCCGCGCATCCAGGCCGTCCTTGCCCGAAGCGTCACCGACGGCCGCGAGCTGCGGCTGACGGGGCGATGGTTCGTCGATTGCACCGGCGACGGCAACCTGGGCTATCTGGCCGGGGCCGATTTCCGGATGGGCCGGGAAAGCCGGGTCGAGACGGGCGAATCGCTCGCCCCCCTCCAGGCCGACCAGATGACCATGGGCGTTTCCGTGCAGTGGGACAGCGTCCTGGAGGACCATCCTTCGGCTTTCCCCGAATGCCCGTGGGCCGTGGCGTTCAACGAGGAAACCTGCCAGCGGGTCACGCGAGGCGACTGGGAGTGGGAGACCGGCATCGGCAAGAACTCCATCGACGAGATCGAGCAGATCCGCGACCACGCCTTGCGCGTGATCTATGGCAACTGGGATTACCTGAAGAACCGCAGTTCCGTGAAGCAGCAATTCGCTCATCGGCGGCTGGCCTGGGTGGCCCACATCGGCGGCAAGCGCGAATCGCGGCGCTTGCTCGGCGAGGTCATCCTCCAGGAGCAAGATCTTCGCTCGGGGCGGCCCTATCCCGACGCCTGCGTCACGACGACCTGGCCGATCGACCTGCATGTTCCCGATCCGGCGAACTCCCGGCATTTCCCGGGCCAGGAATTCCTCGCCATCGCCAAGTCGGTCCCCATCAAGCCTTACGCCATCCCCTTCCGTTGCCTGTACAGCCGCAACGTGCCCAACCTTTTCACGGCGGGCCGCAACATCAGCGTGACCCACGTGGCGCTGGGCACGGTCCGCGTGCAGCGAACCACGGGCATGATGGGGGAGGTGGTGGGCATGGCCGCGTCGCTGTGCAAGAAGCACGGCACGGACCCCCCCGGCGTCTACGAGAACCACCTGGACGAACTCAAGGACCTCCTGCGCCGCGGCGTTGGCCGCCAAGCCCCTTGACGAGGGTCGATCCATGACCGCACGACACCCCTTCGGCAACGACCCGGCCAAGATCGCCGGATACCGGGCGTTTTGGGACCGCTCGCCCGCAAAGCGGCCCCTGGTCGGCTTTTCGATCAAGAGCTGGTTCCCCTTGCAGGAGTTCTCGGCGAGCGCCGCCTGGCAGGACTCCCACGTTCTGACCCCCGACATGATTCGGCCTGAGGAATTCCTCGACGACCAGGAACGCCTCCTGCAAGAGGGCGAAGTCATGGACGACGACATCCTCCGCGGGGCTTCGCCCTCGCAGGCCGTGCCGTGGCTGGACGGCATGCTTGGGGCCACCTTGCGGATCCTGCCCGGCACCGTCCTGGGAGTGGAACGCACGTTGCCTTGGCAAGAACTTGCCCGGTTGCGACTGGACCCCGAAAACCCCTGGTTTCGCAAATACGTCGAGTTCATCGAGGCGCTCGTCAGGCATTCGGCCGGGCGGTACCCGGTGAGCCACGGCACGCTGATCGGCCCCTCGGACATCGCGGCGCTGCTCCGCGGACACACGCAAAGCGTGTTGGACCTGGTCGAATCGCCCGAACCGATGCGGCGCCTGCTGCAACAATGCGGCGACATTTTCCGCCAGATCACCGAGGAAGCGTGGAAGCGCATTCCTCCGTATCACGGCGGCTATTACGACGCCCAATACCAGCTCTGGTCGCCCGGCCCGATCGCGCGGCTCCAAGAGGACGCCGCCGGCGTGTTGTCGCCTGGACTGTACCGGCAATTCCTCCAGCCGGTGGATCGAGACGTCGCCGGCTGTTTCTCCTGCGCCTTCATCCACCTCCACACCAACGCGATGTTCCTCTACGACCTGTTCCTGGAAATCGAGGAAATCCGGTGTTTCCAGGTGAACTACGAACCGCACTCGGGCGGTCCGTCAATGGCCGGGATGATCCCGTCGCTCCGCAAGATCCAGTCGGCCGGCCGCCCCTTGCTGGTGCGAGGATCGTTCACGCCCGACGAGCTGCGGTTGATGCTCGACGCGCTCGATCCGCGAGGGCTGTACCTGTACATCATGGTCGGTTCGGTCGCCGAGGCGGAGACGTTGCGGCCGGTGCTCGGGATGTAGGCGCGAGCGTTCGATCCCGCTGCGCGATGCCGCCGGCCGTTCTCCGCTGGCAAGCGGCTGCCGACCGAACGGGGGGCGGGATTTCCTCGGGGCCTCTTTAAGCCCCAACGGAGCGTGGCCCTGCGGCCGCCGGATGGCGGGCAACACGCCGCCTTCCGCGCTCGGGGATGGGCACGCAGCGCTGCGCGGAACGTAACCGTTCGCAAGCCGGGGACCGGCTGATTTTTCGGCCCGTTTCGGACCGAACAAGGCGTCTATGCCCTTCAAGCCAAAGGATACGGTTCCCGTGAACGGCTACCGCTCTGCCGACACCGTCTGCGCAAAGGCGGCGACATTTTGGATCCGTGCCCCGGCCGGCGGGTAATTCAGGTGCCGACGTACCAACCACCCGATCAGCCCGGACTGGATCTCTTGGGCTTCCTCGATCAACGCCGTTTCGGACAGCCGGCTGTGCAGCCTGGTGCCCACACAGACTTTCTTGAGCATCGATTTGGTCGCCCCCAGATCACCGGAGACGGCATAGCCAGCGTTGTCGCAGGTCATTTCCCGCGCCGCTCGATAGCGCGCTGGCTTGTACAACTCGAACAAGCCCCTCGTCCCGTGATCCAGCACGAGATGACAGACCTCATGCCCCAGCAGCGCCCGCAATTCAGCGGGCTGGTCGATGAGGCCCTCGAGCAGCTCGGAAAGGATCAGAATCACCCGCTTCCGGGCGAACTTGATGGCAAAGGCGTTCACTTCGCCGCTGGCGAGAACGATCACCCTGGGCAACCGCTTGACGCCCAGCCGCGCGCAGGCGTCGCGAATCGCCTCGGCAACCTGCGGAAACTGCGCCGGAGAAACCGAGACGCCAAGGGCTTGCAGCTTGCGCACGTTGTATTCCGACGCCAACCATTGAATCAACCATCCCAGGGCCATGGGAATCAGAAGAATGAAGAACGTGACGACGACGAGGATGGCCAGCATGAGCCACAAGAGGACGTTGACCACGGCGACTCCCAACCGCTGCCGAGCTTCCTCCGACGAGATGCACTGGTGAACGCTGTGAATCGAATCCACGCCGCCCGCGGCCGCCTGCCGCAAGGGCGACTCCGACGCGGCAAGCTCATCCCCTTGCGGAAACAGCCCTCGGACGCGGCGGGCTTCGACCCAGTCTTTCCAGCCATCTTTCCAAACCAGGTCCGTGGGCGCTAGTCCGCCCGTGGCGGCAAGATCGCGAAGCTGGGAACTGGGTACGGGACCAAGACGTTGCCCTTGGCGGGCGTAATACCATTGCGACTCCATGGAACAGGCCCTCCTGAATACGACGCTGCGAGGTTGTGGCCACGGCGTCAAGTGAAGAGGATCTTCGTTTGCCGCGTCGATCAGTCTAGATCCGAAGTCTTCCCGAGGCAACTCTTGACGTAACCGTTCACAGGCGGGGGATTGGCTCGTTTTTCGGGCTGTTTCGTGCCGAAAAACGTGCCTTTCCCCTTAGCGGCCAGGGCGACAGTCCCATTTTCGCGGACTTCGCCGCGAAAATCGGGACAGTCCCCGTGAACGGTTACTCTTGACGCGACTTGGAGTCTAGGCCGGACCTTGGGCCGCCCCTTCGGGAGTCCAAGTCCGAGGAAGATTCATCGGTCCACGGGAGACAGTCCCGAATGGCCCTGTCGGGTTTTGGGGACGCGCTGGCGGCACAATCCCAGCTTTCCCCTGTCGAGAAAAAGTCTGCTGAAATTCGGCGTGCGTGACTTGGCCTGGGTTGCCTTGCCCTCCCAGGCTCTTATGTTAAGGCCCTCCTTGGCTTGCGCGCGGCATAAGAAGTCGAGGAGGTTTTTTTGACGGCTCCCGTTACGAGCGTTTCGAGGCGGCAAGGCAGCAGTTTTCGGAGCGTCTCGGCCGCGTTCCCGGCCAGCAGGGCGTTGCCGTTCGCCTGCGTGCTCTCGGCGGAGCGGATCGAGCGCGTGTTTGCCCAACGCGACGGCCTGTTGAACGAACACCTGATTGACTTGACGAAGAGCCTGGTCTGGTCGTTTCTCGGCCAGGTGCTGCGAAGCGAGAAGGCGGCGTCTTGTCAAGCGGCGGTGGCCCGCCGGTTGGTCTCTTGCGAGCACGAAGGGATCGCCCCGCCGACATCGAACACGGGCGACTATTGCCGTGGCCGGGCCCGACTCTCCGAGGCGGCAGGGGCATTCGGCCTGTCCCCGTTCGGGGACAGGCTCACAATCGCGGATTGCTCCGGGCGCGGGCTGGTTCCGCGGCGTCTGACGGTCGGATCATTCCGACGGCTTGGCGTCCGACGGCTCGATTCCCAGCAGCTCGACCTCGAAGATCAACACCGAGTTGGGCCCGATCACGCGGCCCGCGCCGCGGGCGCCGTAGGCCAGCTCGGCGGGTATGAACAGTTTCCACTTGTCGCCGACGTGCATGCGTTGGAGGGCCTCGGTCCAGCCGGGAATCACGCCGCGTACCGGGAAGACCGCCGGTTCCTTGCGCTGGATCGAGCTGTCGAAAACGGTTCCATCGATCAGCGTTCCTTCGTAATGGACCTTGACGGTGTCGGTGGCCTTGGGCGAAGCGCCGTCGCCCTTGCGCACGACCTGGTATTGCAGCCCGCTGGGCAGCGTGACCACGCCTTCCTTGGCCTTGTTGGCGGCGAGAAAGGCCTGGCCTTCGCGCTGGTTCTTCTCGCTTGCCATCCGTTGCGCCTTTTCCTGTTTTGCCCTCATTTCGCTTTGGAACACGGCCATCGCTTCGCGAATCTGCTGCTGGCTGTACTTGGGCTTCGCGTCGCCCGCTCCGTCGCGAATTCCTTGAAGAAACATCTCCAGATCGATCTCGATTCCCTCGTCCTTGATCGATCGGCCGGTGTTCATCCCGATCGCATAGCTGGCGATGGCGCCGGCCTGGTTCGAGTCCATGGCGGCCGCCGCGGGCGAGTTCGGCCGAGACGGCGCCCGCTGCTCTTGCGCCAACGCCGCCGCGCTTGCCGCCAACCCAAAAACCACCCAACAACACGCTCTCATCGCTTTTTCTCCCGAACTTCTCAGGACCTCGCAGCCCCGAGACGTTCGAGGCTTTGGGACTGCGCATTGTCCGCGTTCTGGCCCGCGCTGGCAAGGGCCCATTCAAAAAGGACCAGGCAATCGTTCCCCGGCCGGGGACTGGCTGGTTTTTGGCCCGTTTCGGGCCGAACCATGCGACTGTCCGCGGCAGCGGCTACGCGGATCGGAAGGCTGGCCCTGGAAATCGCGTCCCCCGGCGGTCAGCCCGGCGGCAGGTTGTCATACGTGTACGTCGGCAGGTAATCGCTTTTCAGGTTGTGCGTGTGGACGTAGCAGCCCGGCTGGATGTCGCAGGTGGCTGAGCCGATCGGGGCCCCGTACTTGAGGACCTTCGCGCCCGCCGGGATCCGCTCGATCGCCACCTTATGCCCCATGGGGATCGCCTGGGGACAACGCAGCGGCTTGCCGCCGATGGAGATGGCCTCGCCGGCCGGGATGGTCGTGGTGGCCACGGCCACGTTGTCTTCGGGGGCCAGCCGCAGCAATCGCGGATCCAAGCCCGCGACGGTCTCGCGGCGAGCCGGGCCGCCGTCGTTCGATTCAGCCATAGCCGAGTTCCTCCAGTTCCTCTTCGTCGAGGCCGTGAAAGTGGGCCAACTCATGGAGCAGCGTGATGCGGATCTGTTCCCGAAGCGCCTCGGCCGTGATCCGCCCCCGTTCGTCCCGAGCCGCCTCAAGGATGCCTTCCCGGTAAAGCGTCACCACGTCGGGCAGCGCGGCCGCGTCGTCCACGCTCTTCTGCGTGATCGCCAGCCCGGTGAACAGCCCGCAGAGTTCCCTTCGATCGGAAATCCCTTTTTCCTCCATCACCTCTTGCGACGGATAGTCCTCGACGTGCAGCGGGATTTTCTCGAGGAGCTGATGCACCAGCGGGGGCATGCCGGCCAAAACCTGTTCGAGTTGCCGGTCAAAACGGTCGCGCGTGCGCTGATTCACATCCCGATTCCCATGAACGCGAAGGCGGAATGCCGGCCCCACCTGAAACGCGAGGAGACCCCTGTGAAATGGCGTGCCTCTCCACTCCGATTGGGCTTGAGGGGGTCGCGTTTGTTCCAGGATGGACGACCGAGGGTTCGGTCGCTTCGGGCTACACGCCATCTTATCCCGGTTGGCTGGCAGGTCAATTGGCCGCGGGCCTGAGTTATCCCCACTTTCCGGCCTCCGTCAGGAGCGCGTCGAACAGTGCGGCAAGTGCTTGCGCGGCAGTTACTTCGAGTCGGCGCAGCATCTTCCGGCCGATGAAGAACACGCTGCAAGCTTTCGATTTGTTCGCGCTGCACCACATCCCCGCGGCGTAGCGACTCTTGGCGATCAGGCCAATGCCCAACAGCAGCCAGTACGCCAGGCTGAGGATCAACAGCAGGCGGTCGAACCGGTCCGGCCGCGTGATGAGCGTGTTGCGCAACGC
>Ga0101944_10006264_pt1 | contig 12829 bp, 10 predicted proteins | sample DewCreD2012metaG_FD_75245 | JGI IMG/M metagenome (GOLD analysis project Ga0101944, IMG submission 75245) | Hot spring sediment bacterial and archeal communities from British Columbia, Canada, to study Microbial Dark Matter (Phase II) - Dewar... ... | reverse complement strand
GGGTTAATTTTTTTTGCTTCATGTCCATATATTATAAGGTTTTCGTGGGAGCTTATATTTGACTCAGATTTGTTAAGCAAGTTTACCGCAAACCATCTTTGTATATTTGTTCCGCTAATCTGATATATTCCTACCAAATTAGTATCTGTAAAGATTAGTCTGCCATTTTGAAGATTAGCCTTAATTGTTATTCCGTCTGGTTTTTTGACTGTAACATCTTGATTATCATCAATTTTGGAAACAGAAATATTAACTATATCACCCGTTTTGACCTGTTGTAAATCATCCACATCGGATATCCATGATAAGACATTTGACATAAATATAGGAAAAGCAGGAAGCATAACAAAATTACTTCCTGTATCAGTATCCAATGAAAATGGTATTGTTATAATCCTGTGTCTATTAAACTCACCATAGAATAGTATTGAGCTAACATCAGCGTCAATCAATGGTTTTGCCCATGCTGGCATATCATAAACGCCAATATTACTGATTTTTATACCAGAGAGATCAACAAATCTCATCAATGGGTTTGCTTTATCCCAATCTATTATTATAGGATTATTTTTCCTAGACAATAGCTTTGCAAATGGAAGATCACCTTCAATATCAATAAACATAGCATTGCAATCAGGCATGTTATCAGGCATAAAACCATTAAATATTATCAGATCATAGCATTCATCAGACCTATAATCTGCGGATTTTTTCTTAGTTAACTCCATATCAACAGATGAAATTTTAATGGCACTTTCAATAAAAAAGTTATCTTTGCCAACAAGCATGACTTTCAGTGTATTCAATTTGTTTATAACATAATAGACGTTGTTATCAACAATAAAATCATCTTTTGGCTCTATTGATACCATGATTATTCCATCTTGATAGTTAATATTTTCAAAGATAACAGAACGTTGTTCTTTTGGAATAATGACTATATTTTGGGCGTCAATTGGAATATTATTATGATATAGTATAATCCTGCATGGTTGTTTTTCATTGCCAAAATTCATGATAGAAACAAAAACCTGAATACTTGAATTGGATGATTCATCTCTTATTACATCAAAAGAGACAATTCCTATATTATTTACATCCTTTTTTCCAAAAGACATAAATTCTATAGGCAGATCAATATCGAAATTATTTGCTCCATCTGCACCATCACTCATCAAGATCACTTTTGCTTGATCAACTTCATTTAAAATAGACGATGCGAGCTTTATTGCTTGAGGAAGATTATTTGAAGTGTCCGAAGGTTGGAGTTGATTAATTGTTTTCAGGGCTTTTGATTTATCTGATGTAGTGCCTAATATTATTTTCGGGGAAATATCTGCTTGTATTAGAGTTATACTAGCCCTATTATTAAGTTCCTCTATTATCTTTATTGCAGAGGACTTCATCATTTCAAATCTGCTTCCGTTAGAATCAGTTGATTTCATGCTTGCTGATGTATCTAATATCAAAATGACATCTTCATCTATTGATATTTTTGGGTTTTGTAGAAAAGGTCTTGATAGTGCAAAAATCAGCAAAACAAGGATGATCAACTGCAAAGGAAGCAGAATGTTTTTTCGCAATCTTTGGAACAAAGTATTAGCTTTTATATCTTCTATATCTTGTTCCCAAAGAATTACGCTGGAAATAATGTAATTCCTTCGCCTTAGTCTGAGGATATATAATAAGATCAACAGAGGGATAAGAAATAATAAATATAGGAAATTTTGGCTTGAGAATCCCATGAGAATTATCCAGCACCGAGTTCCTCTAGTTTAGATGATTCGATATGTCTGCCAGACATGAGTTCTTGAAGGGCATTACGAAGTTCTTCTGCGTCTATTGGATCATATTTTTCCACTTTTGAACATTCTTTTTCTGCTTCATCAAATCTATCCATTTTCATATAGACTCTAGCAAGATTCATGTGCATTTCTCTAAAAACGCCAGGCCAGTTTTTTTCACCTTCATAATTGTTTAAAAGATCAAGAGTTTGTTTTTCAAAAGATTGTAGTTCCTCATCAAGTTCTTTCTTTTTATCGAAATTTGGGTTTCTATCACGTTCATCTAATAGACCAGAAATTTTGTCATACGCAGAATAAGCCCGTTGTATTTCACCATCTTTAGTATGGAAAAAACCGCTTATTTTATTTAAAATACTCATCAAACACCTCCAAATTACTTTAAGTGTTCTGGAATAATTATCAGATAAATGTCATTTTACAATTTTATAATCCACATATGCAATAATATTAACAAAAATATATGATAATGTCAATTAGCAATGAAAAAACCATCTGCTATAACATCCTCAAAAGTATAAACATCAAAAAAAGGGGATTAACAGATGTCTGATAATTCTGAAAATCCCTTTGTCATTACAAAGCAAGTTGAAATCCAAAAAATAATACATTTTTTATCCTGTCTAAATACTATCTGCCATAAAACCTTAGAAGCACTAACATCATTTCGTGTTATACCAATAGAAAAAGACAGACATAAAAGAGACAGAATACATACACTCTATCTGATTAAGTCAGAACAAGCAAAGACAAGAATTCAGATTGTATTCGCTATTTACAAACAATTATTTACTATAAATAAAAGAATTTGTGTTAAAAACTAAATTTCAATATTGTTTCGATTTTTGTTGCATAAATTAGTATTTTTTATTACAATAAGAAGAGAGATCGGAACTTTGGGCTTAAAAGTTTTTGGGGCTTTTATTCTTTCTAACAAAACTTATCGAAAGGAAGGAGCATGGAAAAATTATTTGGCTTTAGAAAAATGCCTTTAATCATAACCGTCATGATCATTGGCATTTTATTGGCATCTTCGGCAATGGCACAAGAATCAAGCAAAGCTTCAGAACCAAAAGATGTGGTTTGGGTGGCTTTAGTTGCTTCAATTATTGCATTGCTTTTCTGCGTCTATTTGGCGGTTACAATAATGAAGAAGGACGAAGGAACAGACTTGATGAAACAAATCGCTGCTGCTGTTCGTGAGGGTGCAAACGCTTATTTAAAGCGCCAGTACACGGTTGTAGCGATTTTCTTCGGTATTGCTTTTGTCATTCTTTGGCTTTTGGTCTGGAAAGGTTACCTTGCAGCCCCCGTTCCATTGGCATTTTTGACAGGAGGCTTCTTTTCAGGCTTATCTGGTTTCATCGGAATGAAGATGGCAACTAATTCAAGTGCTAGGACTGCTCATGCAGCAAGTAAAAGTCTCAATGGCGGTTTACGTGTTGCATTTTCTAGCGGTGCTATTATGGGTATGGTTGTTGTTGGTCTTGGTTTGCTTGATTTAAGTATATGGTATTATATTCTTAAATACATATACAGAAGCTATGAGTTGGCAGACAAGATCAGAATCATTACATCTGCAATGTTAACCTTTGAGTTAGGTGCAAGCTCAATGGCACTTTTTGCTCGTGTCGGTGGAGGTATATTCACTAAGGCAGCAGACGTTGGAGCAGACCTTGTTGGCAAAGTTGAGGCAGGAATTCCAGAAGATGATCCACGAAATCCCGCAGTAATAGCCGATAATGTTGGCGATAATGTCGGTGATGTTGCTGGTATGGGTGCTGACCTTTATGAATCTTATGTTGGCTCTATTGTCGCTACGATGGCACTTGGTGCGGCGGCATTTAGCAAGTTTGGATTAAGCCTGCAAAGTATTACAGTTCCATTGCTTATTGCTGCGATAGGTGTTATAGCCTCTATTATCGGAACTTTCTTTGTTCGTTCAGGAGAAAAAGCCGATCAGGGTGTACTTCTAAGAGCATTAAGAACTGGTATTTACATTAGTTCTGCCTTAATAGTTATCGCATCTTTCTTTGTTGTCAGAAGCGTTATGGGGATGGAACATATCGGTATTTGGGGATCAATCGTTACAGGTTTAATAGTTGGTCTGGTGATCGGATACTTTACCGAATACTTTACATCGGCAAAATATAAGCCGACTAAATTTATTGCAGGTCAATCTGCAACTGGTCCTGCAACAGTTATTATCGGTGGTTTGTCTGTTGGTATGATGAGCACAGTAATACCTGTTATAGCTGTTTGTTTAGGTATCTTTTTCAGTTATTACTTCTCCAATGGATTCAATGAACCCGTTATGGGTCTCTATGGCGTTGGTATCGCTGCATTGGGAATGTTAAGCACATTAGGTATCACTCTTGCGACAGATGCTTATGGCCCTGTTGCAGATAACGCCGGTGGTAATGCTGAAATGGCTGGATTGGGTCATGAAGTCAGAGAGAGAACAGATGCTTTGGATTCATTGGGCAACACAACAGCGGCAACTGGAAAAGGCTTTGCCATTGGTTCCGCTGCACTGACAGCTTTGGCTCTTATTTCAGCATACCAAGAGGAAGTTTTGAAGTTTATTGTATCAAAAACCAATGCTTTCACCGAATTAGTGTCTAGTAATGTTGAAATGCTGACCCAAGGTGGTTTATACAAGAGTCTTGAGGGAATGACCGATTTGCAAAAGTTTGATTATTATATGGAAATAGCCGATAAATTCCCAAGATTAAAGGCATATTTCCTTTCACAACATTTCAATATAACACTTGATAATCCTATATTGTTAATAGGTCTGTTTATCGGCGGAGTGATGCCTTTCTTGTTCAGCGCACTTACTATGCAGGCTGTCGGTAGAGCTGCGGGTATGATCGTTGTAGAGGTTCGTAGGCAGTTTAAAGAGATAAAAGGACTTATGGAAGGCACAGCAAAAGCGGATTATGCCTCATGCGTTACAATCAGCACAAAAGCAGCGCAAAAAGAAATGATAATTCCTGCATTGCTTGCGCTGATCGTTCCTATTGTCGTTGGTATTACAATGGGTGTTGAAGCTGTCGTTGGTCTGTTAATAGGAGGTCTCGTTGGAGGCTTTATTTTAGCAGTTATGATGGCAAACGCTGGTGGTGCATGGGATAATGCAAAGAAATATATCGAAAGTGGCGAGCTTGGTGGAAAAGGCTCTGATGCCCACAAAGCAGCCGTTGTCGGTGATACTGTTGGCGATCCTTTTAAGGATACATCAGGTCCATCAATCAACATATTAATAAAGTTGATGTCAATGGTTTCTTTGGTTTTCGCCGCATTTATCGTTGCGAATACGATATTCAAATAGGCTTTTGAATATAAAAGAGACGTGGTTTCTACTACGTCTCTTTTTTTATGTCAACAAACCAAGTTATTCGCCATAGACTATCACGGTGAATTCTGCGTAAAGTCCCAAAATGCTTTTACTCTGATAATCAACATGGTGAATCGTTTTAATTCCAGCGCTTTTGGCAGCAGAATCTATGCTTGCATCACCAGTGGCTATCAATCCTAAAAGAGAAGTGCATTTAGCATAACCCACTTTAGAGGATGAAGAATCAGAACCTGTTGCTGTTATAGGTCCTTTAACTTCGGTATATAAACCTCCAGTTACTGGTGAAGCCGACATTGCTGCACATCCAGACAAAAAAATTGCTAAAAGTAACATAGGAATTGAAAGTGTAATGATTTTTCGCATCTAAATTTCCTCCTGTTTTAGACGATCTATGTTATTAAAGTAAAGCCATACATTTTTATGTGAATATCTTATAATATACTTTCTTTTTATGTTATTGTCAAATTAATAAAATTTGGGGGCTTTTATTCAAAATGATGAGAGAATTATTAAAATCTAAAATACATCGGGCAACTGTAACAGATGCAGATATGAATTATGCTGGTAGTCTTACAATATGCAAGGAACTTATGGAACTTGCTGATATTTGGGCTTGGGAAAAAGTATTGATAGCAAATGTTACAAATGGTAGTCGTTTAGAGACCTATGCCATTCCAGGACCAAAAGGCTGTATATGTTCAAATGGTGCCGCCGCTCATGAAATACACAAAGGCGATATTATTATAATAATGAGTTTTGCCACAACTGATAAACCTGTCGAGCCAAAAATTATACTTGTAGATGATAACAATAATTTTGTGAAATATGTTCATTAACTAGGAGGAAGTCAATATGTGGGAAAAAGGGTTATATCCACTTTCATTACCAATAAAAGTCTTTATCATATCATATCTTATCCTTGTTGGCGTAGGACTCTTGATCGCATTATGGGTTGTGCTGGAATCGCCTATAATAAAAGGGGAAAGCATAAATGAGCAATATTCTCCAGAAGCACTTCAAGAGATGAAATCTGCAATGTTCTATGAGAATTTAAAAAAGGCACATGTTCACCATTTGGGGCATATCTTTATGGTATTCAGCTTAGTTGGAATATACGCATTTACAAGAGAAAAAAATAACATCAAAATACAGGTTATTGTATGGATGACAATAATAACCCTAATTCATACACTTGCATTTCTTATATATTCTAAAATTTTGCTTATTGTATTCGGTAGTGCCTATGCAATTTTAATGGCATACATCATGATTATTATATTTATTGATTGCATAAAACAACCAAAAGATAGTGTTAGTTAATAATAGGTAGATTAAAAAATGCGAAAATATACGAAAATACTAAAAATATTATGGCTGTTATTGATTACATTTGATTGTTTTGCTCAATCAGATAGCTATTTTGATCGGATTGCAGTCGTTTCTGATGGACGCATTACAAGATATACAGATATGCCAATAAGCGTTTATGCGGAAAATCCCGATCCATATGCTATAAACTGTCTTGATGCGCTTAATTATGCGCTAAAAGAATGGGAAGAGCAATCTGCTGGTATCGTGAAATTTCAATTGCTTAAAAAGCCTGAAGGCGCAGATATACTTATATCATGGCGAACAAAACTAGAAGGTAGTTACAAAGAACATCCTTTAGGCATAGCAGAACTTCATAGAACTGAAAACGATAAATATTACGTTCAGCTAATAATATGTCTTCGTGATCCTATAACCGCAAAGCCTCTTTCTACTGAACAATTTCAATCTGTCTTGCTGCATGAGATAGGTCATGCTATTGGTCTTTGGGGTCATAGCAAGGATAAGGATGATATTATGTATTATGCTACAAATGCCCAAAAGCCAACTATCAATGATATTATGACTCTTAGGCTTGTTTATTCACATGAAAACGGCTATTCACTTCATGAAAAATCCATCGCAATCCTTCAGGAAGATATTGCGGAAAAACCATCAGAGGCATCTTTATATTATCTCTTGGGAACGATATATCAAGATCAAAAGAAATATACAGAAGCTACTGAATCGCTAAAAAAATGCCTTGAGCTAAATCCACAATATCATAAGGCAAGGGTTGCTTTGGCATCTATCTATAAATCCAACGGGCAAGAGCAACTTGCTGTCTCTGAATATATGAACCTTGCTAAATCTGAACCATCAGCAATGATACATAATGTTATTGGCACATCATTTTATAATAACGGTAATTTTAATGAAGCAATTGCACACTATAAGAAATCTCTGGAACTAGACAGAACCTATGAACCAGCAAAAAGAAATCTCTATGGCGTTTATGTAAATAGAAGCAGTAAGTTAATTGATGAAAAAAAATACGAAGATACGACAAAATTTCTTTCTGAAGGTATCAAGCTATTTCCAGACAAACCTGAATTGTTCAACTTACTTGGTGTAGCATATAGCGAGATGGGCTTATATGATAAAGCAATAGATCAATACAGGCTTGCGTTAAATTATAATCCCGGATACAAAGAAGCAAAAGACAATATAGCTAGTTGTTATAATACTTTGGGTATAAAATATGCCCAATCAAATCAATGGGAAAAAGCGATTGAGGCATATAAGCAAGCTATGGCTTACGCTCCAGAAATGGACGAAATCAGACGGAACATGTCTGCTTTATATTGGAATCGTGCTGTTTATTATTCAAGTATTGGCGATATAAATTCTGCGCTAAACGCCTATCTTGATTATATCAAATTAGAGCCAAATAACAGCGACGCCTATAATAATCTCGGTGCTGTATATTCAAGACTTGGTAGGTTTGATGAATCTATAAAAGCCTTAGAATCAGCATTAAAACTCGATCCTAATTCATTAGATATTAAATTAAATCTCTCTATCGCACATCAAAAATATGGATATGATTTCATGCAGAAACAGTTTTATGATAAAGCAATTGAGGAGTTTAAGAAAGCATTGGAGTTAAATCAGCAGGATACAAATCTATATCTCTTACTTGCAGTAACACATGATCGTGTAGGAAAATTAGAAGAAGCGATCAAATATACAGAAAAAGCCCTTGAACTTGAGCCAGATAATATAAATGCAAAAAAGATTATCACAAACCTGAAAATACACCTAGGTAATAAATCCCTTGAGGCAGAAAATTATGATCAAGCACTGAAATATTATACTACCATCCCTGAAGATATGAAAACCTATCAAGTAGTAAATAACATAGCCTATATATACATCAAAAAAGGGATGTATATGCAAGCGATGGATCAGATCGATCTTGTTTTGCAAGATGATCCAAAAGACAAAACAGCAAATAATAATCTTGCCAGTATAGAAGCGAAGATAAAGGAACAGCTAGCAAAAGATAGTAATTCTCAAGAAGCAAAAGATTTAATTGGTAGGGTAAAACTCAGCATGGTTTTATCTTTTATCTATCAGGGCGAAATTGAGAAGGCGAAACGAAACTTAATATTTGTTGTTGGACTAGAACCTAGTAATAAAAATGTTAAACAAATGCTGATAGATTGTATTGAAAAGCTAGCAGATGCCTATGAAAAAAAGGGATTTAAAGATCAGGCAAGGGAAATAAGAGATTATAAAAATGAATTAAATTAGCTTTATATGATAAAGGGGATTAATGTGGAAAAAATCAAAGGAATAAAAAATGGAAGAATATTAACGCCTGATGGATTCATAGATTCAGGATATATAAGCATTTTGGATGGTAAAATTTCTGCAATTGGATATGAAAATGTAATTCCTGATAATACAACAGATATAATTGATGCTGATGGAAAAATGGTTCTACCCGGTTTTATTGACATTCATTGCCATGGTGGAAAAGGTTCTGATGTTATGGATGCCACGCTTGATGATATTGAAACCATAGCGAAATATCATGCAGAAGGTGGGACAACAGCATTTCTTCCAACTACAGCCTCAAGCTCAACCGAAGCAATTTTAAAAGCAATTGATACAATAAGCCAAGCCCGAAAATCCAATATTGATGGTGCATACATAATCGGCGCACATATTGAGGGACCTTACTTTTGCTATGCAAAACGTGGTTGTCATCTGCCAAAATATGTCAGAAACCCCAGACCAGAAGAATATGACATGATATTAGAATATGCTGATGATATAAAATCAATGACACTTGCACCAGAAATTGATGGCGGTGAACACCTTATAAAAGATTTAGTTAAAAACGATATAGTAGCATCAATAGGTCATTCAGATGCAACCTATGAGCAAGTTCTAAAAGCTATTGAATGGGGAGCAACACACGTTACACACATGTATTGTGCAATGTCAACCATTATTAAAGATGGCCCCAAAAGAATAAGTGGGGTTGTTGAATCTACCCTTTTGGTTGATGAAATTACAACCGAAGTTATCGCAGATGGCAAGCATCTTCCACCAGAATTGATAAAATTGGTTGTAAAAGCTAAAGGTATTGATAAGGTCTGTGTTGTAACAGATGCTTTCAGAGGTGCAGGTATGCCATCAGGGGTCTATACATTCGGTCCCAAAGATGGTCAAGAAGCGGTTGTTCAAGATGGAATGTCTGTAATGCCTGACAGAACAGGATATGCAAGCGGTGTCGTCAGAATGAAAGATCATATAAAAACACTTATAAATCATGTTGGATTGAGTTTAACCGATGCAGTTAAGATGGCAACTGCAATTCCCGCAAAGATAATTGGTGTCGATGATAGAATGGGTAGTCTGGAAGTTGGTAAAGATGCGAATATATTAATTTTAGATGATGATATAGAAATACATAATACCATAATTAATGGCAAAATGATTTATAATAAAAACGGGATGTTGTAGATAAGGGATGTGTAAAATTGTTTGTGCAAGTTTCCTCCTCGTTACAACTTTTTCACTTACGGCATAAAGAAAATGTGTAAAAAAATACACACCTGTGTATGTGTCAATTTTGACACATCATATCATTTATTTTATATTATATAATCTATATTCTGAATCAGAATTCGTTATAAATCCTTATCAATATTGATTTTATGATATTTATTATTTAAAGAAACACAATATATAAAAAATGGCACACAGATTGCTTATTTATAATTCAGTTTTTGAGATTATTGTTTATAACATTTCTGGATTGATATATTCAGAGAATTAAAAATACTGGTGAATACTTGTGGAAATAGTTATTGGATTTATATGTAGTGCAATAGGAATTGCATTGGGCTTTTTTGTCCTAAAGTTCATATTCTTTGTGTTAAGTCACATGGTTCAAAAATAGGGCTAAATCTTTTGCCCTAGTTTTTTAGTGATGCTTGTTTATAATAACAAGCGAATAGTAGTGCTAGGTATTGTTCCTAGCTATATTTAATTTTCGGAGGTAAAATAAATGAGATATGTGAAAATTCTTCTTCCATTGCTTTTGATCGTTGGTTTGATGATTGGTTGTGCACAAAAACCGCCCACAATCACAAAGGTTGAACCAGCTACAGCTTCATCTTCAGGCGGAACTGAAATTACAATTACAGGAACTGGTTTTAAGGCTACTCCAGCCCCAACAGTAACCGTTGGTGGTTCTCCTGCTACTGGTGTAAAGGTTGTCTCCAAGACCTCATTAAAGGCAACTGTTCCAGCTGGTGTTGCTGGTCCTGCTAGTATCGTTGTTCAAAATGCAAAGGCAAAAGTGAAATCAGCTCCATTTACAAATTTCAGCTACTATGATGATGTTGCAGTTACAGCAACTAATCCAGATCCGATGACAGCTCCTGCAGAAGGTATAGATGCCCCTTCAAAGATTGATATAACATTCAATCAGGATGTCGATCCAGCAACTGTTATGGTAAAAGTTACTGATGCAGAAGGCAATGAAGTTGCTGGTGCAGTAGCCCAAGATGCTACCGATACCAAGATGTTTAGCTTCACACCGGGTTCTGCTATGAAAGCTGGCACATATAATGTTACAGTTTCAGGTGCAACAAGCACAACCTCAATGGTTGCTATGCCAGCGGATCATACTTTCTCATTCACAGTTAAAGAAGCTCCTGCAAAAGCTGCTGCAAAAGGAAAAAAGAAGTAATTTCTTGAAAAATAGCTGAAAAGCGATAAAAAAGGCTTGAATTTTATAAAATTCAAGCCTTTTTTTGTTATCAACGAAAATCCATTAATTTACTAGATCAGCACTTTATTTTTCTTCTGGCATTTCCGCTTCATCAATTAGCATAATAGGTATATCATCTTTTATCGGATAACGTCTTCCGCATTTTTGGCAAATCAATTTCTGATTTTCCTCATCATAAATTAAATCACCTTTATCAGCAGGACAAGCTAGGATTTCCAAGAGTTCCTTATCTATCATTATTCGTTCCTCCCATGACATTTCTTATATTTTTTCCCACTACCACAAGGACATGGATCATTTCTGCCCGGTTTATTGAGATGTTGTGAAGTATTATTATCTTCATTTGAAGTAGATGTGCTTTGCCCAGAAGAGCGTTTTTGCAGAATTTTCTTTTGTTCAGATTCGCTTACAAGACGAACTTTGAACATATATTCCACAACCTCTTCTTTGATCTTTTCTATCATATCAGAGAATAGCGCATGACTCTCTCTTTTGAATTCTACAAGCGGGTCTTTTTGTCCATAAGCAACAAAGCCAATGCCTTCCTCCAAATAGTCCATATCATAGAGATTTTCTATCCAGTGGTCATCAATTCGGTCAAGCATTACCCTACGTTCTAGCCATCGCATTGCTTCTGGACCCATCTCATTTTCACGTTGTTCATATATTTCATGTAAGGTTTGCATGAGTTTTTCTTTTATTTCATTGTGGGACATGTCATCAGGCTTGGGATTCCATTTTGAGATGTCTACAAGAAATCCCTGTTTTATCCGTTCTATTAATCCCTTAACGTCCCAATCGCTTCTATCTAGCTTTTCGCCCACGTATAAGTCCAGATGGTTATCAATAACCTCGTCTAGCATCTCCATAATCTCATCTTTGAGGTTTTCACCATTCAATACCATATTTCTCTGTTCATAAATAACTTGTCGCTGTATATTTCGGACATCATCATATTTAAGGATATGCTTTCTTATCTCAAAGTTATGCTCTTCAACCTTTTTCTGAGCGTTTTCAATAGCCTTTGTTATCCATGGATGTTCTATTGGTGTTCCTTCTTTAACGCCAAGCCAATCCATCGCACCTGAAAGCCTTTCTGTGCCAAATCTTTGCATTAGTTCATCTTCAAGGCATAAAAAGAAACGAGATGAACCGGGGTCCCCTTGACGACCAGCACGCCCTCTTAATTGGTTATCGATTCTACGGGATTCGTGCCTTTCAGTTCCTATAATATGTAATCCGCCAACTTCCTTTACACCCTCACCCAAAGCAATATCAACACCACGACCCGCCATGTTTGTAGCGATTGTTACCGCCTGTGCTTCGCCTGCATGAGAGATTATTTCCGCTTCTTTATCGTGATACTTCGCATTAAGAACATGGTGTGGAACATGCTTCTTTTTTAATTCTCTGCTCAGCCGTTCTGAAGTGTCAATAGACCTTGTTCCTACAAGCACTGGTCTTCCAATACTTCGCATCTCTATAATCTCATTTATTATAGCATCAAATTTTTCTTTTTCAGTCTTATAAATAACATCAGAATGA
>Ga0101944_10006261_pt1 | contig 12833 bp, 14 predicted proteins | sample DewCreD2012metaG_FD_75245 | JGI IMG/M metagenome (GOLD analysis project Ga0101944, IMG submission 75245) | Hot spring sediment bacterial and archeal communities from British Columbia, Canada, to study Microbial Dark Matter (Phase II) - Dewar... ... | reverse complement strand
CTCTTTTGTCTGGGGAAATGGTGGCGGGGTGCGGAATGCGGTCTCGCCCGCGCGGAGGAGGGGTCTGGGGAGGAATCCGCGCGGGCTTCGGCTTTCTTTTTTGAAAAATTTTTAGCGGGCAGAAAAATAATAAAACACAAATTGAAAAAACCGTAGATTTTTGCTATGCTTGTTTTGTGAGCAAAGAAAGTAAGGGCTCATATTTCTATACTATCAAAAGTAGCATACTATGGCAACTATATCGCAGAACATTAAACGAATACGAGGAAAACAAGGTTTAACTCAGGACGACTTGGCGAAGAAAGCCAATATCAAATACTCTACCCTTACAAAAATCGAGGGCGGTGTCGTTACTAAGCCGAGCGTTCAGACAATCCAAAAAATCGCCAAGTCGTTAGGCGTTCCAATGGAAGAATTATTAAAATAATTTTTAAAATATGGAAAGGGGACCAGAAATCAGAATAGTCGGAGGAGCTTCTGCTGAGAAAAAGGAGCAAGTAAAAAAAGAAGTTGAGCAAGCTCTTTTTAGTCATTTTGAATCCTTGTCTCCACAAGAACGAGAGCAGTTTGAAAAGCTTGAATATCCAAAATCTGAAAAAGAGCTTGCTCTTATTGGTTTTGCAAATGAAGAAACATCGCGACTAATGCAGGAGGCGGGTATAGAACCGTATGATGTCCCGATAGATAATTTCCATATTATTCCGCCAGAGTTATATAAAAAAGCGGCGGGCGATGGCGGAACGGCGACAACTTTCAACACTAAGCAAGGAATAATTTTTGACGCGCAACATTTCCGCGATAACCCTGTTAATTTCGGCGCTGTCGTCCTTCACGAATTACTACACTTGAAAGCGCATTTTTCTATGGAAGTTCAAGAGGAGGGCGATAAAGTAAATAAAACCCCTTATCGTGAGGGAGTGACGATAAGAGCGTTGCAGCAGTATGGTCATCATGGAAAATACCATCAGCATTTTGCTGGTTTACACGAAGCCATTGTTGCGGAAACCGAAAAAAGACTTTTAGGAAAACTTCTCGATCGTCCGGAACTAGCGAAAGAAAAAGAATGGCTAACTTCTGACGAGGCAAAAGAAATGAGGAAAAAACTTGCGGAAGAAAAAGAAATTCCGGAAGACGATATTATTTGGGTTGGTAAAAAAGGAAAAGGTGATTGGGAAGCTGTCTCGTATCCCCGACAAAGAGATGTCCTAAATTATGTTTGCAAAGAGATACAGAAACAATTTCCTGATGAATATCAAAGCGCTGACGATGTTTATAAAGTTTTTCTAAATGCGCATTTTACTGGCAGACTTTTGCCGCTTGCGCGTTTAGTGGAAAAAACTTTTGGCGAAGGAAGTTTCCGGCTTCTTGGCAATATGGATACTGATAGACAAAGTGGCGTTTTGCATTTGGAGTCGTTAAAGAAAGCGCGGATGAGACAGATGAGAGAAAAATCAACTTCCTAGATAGGGAGCAAGCCGTGCTGTTTTATAATTTTTCCTAAAACAGCGCGGTTTTGTGCGCGAATGGGAGGGTGGGTTAAGCACAATATAATTTGGACTCGCCATTCTTTCTTGTTAGAATTGTATGGCGAGACACTTTTTGGCTTTATAAACCCGCTAAAAATTTTTCAAAAAAGAAAGCCGAAGCCCGCGCGGATTCCTCCCCAGACCCCTCCTCCGCGCGGGCGAGACCGCATTCCGCACCCCGCCACCATTTCCCCAGACAAAAGAGGCGGGGTGCGGTCAGGGCTTCTTTTCAAAAAAGGTTCGCGCAAAGGATATAATTTCACCGCCAATCAAAAAATTGGCTCTTCATAACCGGCATTTTGGCTACAAAATCTAATTTTAAAATACGAACTAATTAAACATCTTTAAATACTTGACAATTTAAGTTAAGGGTAGGCCTTTTTACTATTTGCGCAGATACTAATTTGCATGAAATACTTATCTCTATGGAATTTAACTTCTATCAAGCAGAAAGTAGAAAAACAGCCATCTACCAAAACATTGGCCAAAACTTTATCTACCCCACCCTTGGACTTGCGGGAGAGGCAGGAGAAGTTGCGGAAAAAATAAAGAAAGTTTTGCGGGATAATAACGGCGTAGTAACACAAGAGCAGAAAGACTTGCTCAAGAAAGAATTGGGCGATGTGCTGTGGTATGTTTCCCAACTGGCCAGCGAGCTTGGACTAGCCATGGAAGATATTGCGCAACATAATCTTGCCAAACTGAAAGATCGCCAAAGCAGAAACGTCCTACACGGCAACGGCGACATTCGCTAATTATTTTTTTGCCGCAAATAGTTTTTAATAAAAGCGTTAAATTTACGCCCGCGGTCGTATTCATTTTTAAAAATCCCAAAACTCTTGGCTCCCGGAGAAAGAAGGAGTGTCGCCGGCTTCATATTCCTCGCCCGACGCAAGGCAGCAGTAAAACACTCGCGGTAAGAATCAAAAACAGGGGTATCCGCATATTTTGGGGGTAATAGTTTTTTTATGCTTCGCGTGGCAGAACCGGAAAGCAGGAAAAGATTGGCAGGGCGAATCTTTTTAACAACGTCTTTTACCCATTCGCCATAGTGGAACTCGCAGTCGGTTCCTCCCGCGATAAGCACACAGCCCTTGCCGCCGAAGCGTCGAATTGCGGCGCTGGACCCTTCCGGAGAGGTGGCAGTCGTATCATTGATCACCCGAAGTGATGGGGAGGAATAAATAATTTGCTGGCGAAATTCCACATCCGGCAAGGTCTGAATTCGCGAGCAAATATTTTGCCATCCCTCTCCCGTTCTCCAGGCGGCTAGCATTGCCGCAAGTAAATTAGCAACATTATGCGACCCCCACTTTTTTTGAAAGGTGGGGAGTTTTGTAATCAACGTTCCCCGACCATTTTCTTGCAGCATCACCTTCCCCTGCCGCCAATATAAGCCATTCTGACTTACAGCAAGCTTCTGCAAGGAAAAATACCAAACACGACTTTTGGGATTTTTTGAAAGAAAATAGGGAGTCCACTCATTATCCGCATTAAGAATTAAATCGTCCGACGAACTCTGGCTCATAAATATGCCGGCCTTGGCATCGGCATACCCTTCCATGGTGTGGTGGCGATTAAGATGGTCTTCGTATAGGTTGGTAATTACCGCAACCCGTGGCGGCCGGGTAGTTTTTGAAAAATATTCCAGGTGATAACTCGGAATTTCATTTACCACAACCGCACGTTTTCGCTTATTGATTTTTGGCAAAGTTTTTAACAACGGATTTTTATAGGAATTGCCGGCAATGATTGCTTGGCGACCAAGTAGATGCCGCAACCAATTCACCGTTGTGGTCTTACCGCGAGTACCAGTAACCGCGGTAATAGGTTTATTGCATAAGGCATAAAAAATTGTGGCCTCATTTTCAACCTGCTTGTGCAGGCGGTAAGCCGCCCTCACCGGCTGCGAGTCAATGGGAACTGCCGGATTAAAAACAACAATATCGGAATTACGAATATCATCTTCTTCATAGTGACCCAGGGAAAGGTTGTAATTGCCTCGTAGACGCCGCAAGGAAGGCGCGAGATAACTTGCATCTTTGGAGTCGGTAATAGTCACAAGCGCGCCCTGCTCAATAAACCAGTTAGCAGTTGCCACACCTCCACCCAATAGGCCAAGGCCAAAAACTAACACCTTTTTATCCTTATAATTCATAGCATCTCTGATTCTACCGCGCCACTACATACATTTACAGATTGCAAGAAAATGAACCGCCGCAGTCTTGCGGCGGTTCATTGTGTTCCTCGCAAGTCGCGGCAAGTTAGCGATATTTAGATAATTTCCCATCCTTAAATTCCAAGACAAGTTTTTTCTCAATAGTTGGAGCAGATGACAACGGTTGATCTTTGGATCGGTCCAGATAGCGAAAACCAATTGCGTCATCCTTCGTGTATAACACAACAGGTTGAATGCGATCGCCCACCAAATATGCCGGAAGAGGTACTAGGGTATCTCCCTGAGAGATGGCTGCAACGATATAAAAGAAGGTGCCGCTTCCAGGTCCTTGTTCCACCACCATGCCAACAGCATCCGGTTTGCCATCTTTATTCAAATCCGCCTCCAAGCTAGAGCCGGTAAAACGATAGGAGTATTTTGATGCACTGCCAGGAATCTGTAATTCGTACTGACCCTGTTGGAAGGTAACCTGATGCCCATCCAACTGGTACGACAGCGATTGCGGATCAACTGCCCAAGTGGGTTGGCGAGAAATCGTGGCGGCGACAATATTTGTCGTTGTATTTTTATTTTCCAGCTGCGCCACATTGGCAGTGCGCTGGGCTGACCCTACTTTTATCTCCGTGGGGCGACCAACCTCTAAAGCTTGACGAGCAGCCGAAGCAATAAGGATAAGGAGTATACTCAAAGACACTGCCAGCAACAACAGTGACTTGTTATCAATTGGATCCTTAAAGTTTGCCATTAGTAATAATTATACAATATTGGCATCTCTCCAAGGGATTAATTCCGATCGGAATGTCAAAACCCACCGTAGGAGGTAGAACTAGCGTCTAGATAGCAAGCTGACGCAATGCCTTAATTCGCTCCTCTAATGGAGGATGGGTCATGAATAATTTATGTAAACCGCCCAACTTCCCCTTAAACGGATTAGAAATATATAGGTGGGCTGTTGCATCCGATGCAGACGAAAGCGGCTGACGATCGTTCCCAATTTTTTCAAGGGCTCTCGCCAGCCCCTCAGGGTAACGAGTCAACAAAGCGCCAGTAGCGTCCGCTAAAAATTCACGTTTACGGGAAATCGCCATCTGCATCATCGTTGCAAATAGAGGCGCAAGCAAAATTAGCAAGATTCCCACTATTTGCAGCAACCCGCTCCCGCTATTTTCTCTATCATCTCGCCGACCACCAAAAAAAGATGCTCTCAAAAACATATCCGATGCCATAGCAACCGCACCGGCTAATACAACCGCAACCGTCATTACCAAGATATCGCGATTGCCAATGTGTGACATTTCGTGTGCTAGTACACCCTCCAACTCTTCATTCTCCAACCGATCCAACGCACCTTGAGTAACCGCAATGGCGGCATTTTGCGGATTACGTCCGGTAGCAAACGCGTTAATCTGAGATTCCGGCAGAATGTACACGCGAGGCATTGGCAAACCGGCAGTAATCGCCAGATTCTCTACCATATTCCACAAATAGGGGTTCTCTTCACGAGACCTCACCGGCACCGCGCGCGCAGTGGCCAGAGCCACTTTATCCGAATACCAATAACCAATGAAGTTGAATAGCAGGCTAAAGATGATCGCAACATACAGTATTCCCGAATTGTGATAGGCCTGCGAAAAAACATAGCCAATAGCTACGATAAGTAGCATAAAAGAGATTAAAAGCAGCCAGGTTTTACGGATATTATTTTCTTGTTGGGTATAGAGAGTCATGGAATTAGAAAGTGGCAAAAGGTTAATAACAAGTAATGCAGAAAGGACAGCAAAAAACAAATCCGACCATTCTCTTATTGTTGCGACCGATAATCACGAACAGGCCAGCGGGCTAAAAGAATAGGAGGGCGTACCGTGTTATTGATCTCCACCTGAATAAACGGGAAGGTTTGAGCAATAAGATCTCTAGCTCTTTGGGCGGTTTGTTGAGAAACGAAAGTAAACTTTACACCTCGCCAATGGTCTCCATCTAGGGCAGTCCACTGTAAGCTTTCCATCTCTAAAACGCTGTTATTCCCGTGGTACACCAAATCCAACAAACCAGAGACATCAAATTCTTGGTAATCAACGGCTTTTCGCTTGCGAGAATGTAAAAAGTCAAACATCACCACAGGTAATACGCAAAGTTCCAATTAAAACTTCACCTGCGGGACAGCCGTCTCCGAATCCGGCGCATCAAAAAATTCCATTTTTGAGAAACCAAACAGCCTAGCTACTAGATTTGAAGGAAAACTTTCTATCTTAATATTTAAGTCCCGTACTACGCCGTTATAAAAGCGGCGGGAAGCCTGAATTTTATTCTCGGTATCGGATAGTTCGTCCTGCAACTTCGCGAAATTCTGATTAGCCTTAAGGTCGGGATAATTCTCCGCAACCGCGAACAGAGACTTAAGGGCGCCTGCCAGCTGATTATTAGCAGCCAGCTCGTCTTTTATGCTACCAGCTCCCATCATGGCAGAACGGGCGCGAGTGACCTCTTCAAAAACTCCGGACTCATGAGCCGCGTATCCCTTTACCGTCTCAACCAGATTCGGAATAAGGTCAAATCGACGCTTCAACTGCACCTCAATATCGGATGAGGCCTCTTTCCCTTGGTTGCGCAAGCGCACTAAGCTATTAAAAGCGGCAATCATCCAAACGACTAGAATAGCGACAACGGCAAAAATGATGGTTGTTGATGTCATGGTCATATTATATACCCCCAATTCGCCCTTTGTCGCAAGCCCCCCGAAAAATCAAGGGGGCTGAGTCATTTCTGACACAGCCCCTCTCTCAATCCCCCCCCTAACTGCAATGCTCGGAACCCTCTACTTTTCTAGAAATCTGCGTCTGATCCGTGGGAATGAGTCTCTTTCTTTTCCGGAATAATAGTCACCGCGGCGCCAATAGTCAGATAGGTTGAGGCAACCGAAACCGCGTTAGTAAAAGCAGTCTTGGTAACTTTCAAGGGGTCAATGATCCCCGCTTCTTTCAAATCACCAATCTCATTGGTCATGGCGTTGAACCCAATCCACAACCGACCACCTTTCTTGGCCTCAGAAAGTTTTTGGATAATAGCCTCCGGGGACTGACCGGAATTGTCCGCAATCGCAGTAATTGGGGCCTGCAAGGCCTTTATCAGGATGTGGCGGGCAGCCGAGGCGGCGGTATTGTTCTTGCCATCTTCCTTCATACCCAAAGCCACATTTAACAAAGCCATGCCTCCGCCCGGCACAATTCCCTCTTCCATCGCGGCGCGGGTTGCGGCTACGGCATCCTCCACGCGCTGCTTCAGCTCTTTTTGCGCGGATTCAGTCGGCGCGCCAACCTTGATTACCGCTACTCCGCCGGACAACTTACCTAAACGTTCCTGTAGCTTTTCTCTGTCATAATCAGAGTCAGTCTTCTTAATTTGAGCTTTAATGGTGGCGATTCTGGCCTCAATATCTTTTTTGTTTCCTGCACCATCCACGATGGTAGTGGTATCTTTAGTGGAGACCACGCGACGAGCGGAACCCAAATCAGAAATTTCCACATGCTCCAACTTCTTGCCCAACTCGTCAGAAATAAAGGTTGCGCCGGTTACCGTTGCAATATCTATTAGCATCTCCTTCTTCCTATCTCCAAATGCTGGAGCTTTTACCGCCAAAACATTAAAGATACCACGCAGTTTGTTTAAGACTAGGGTGGCCAGAGCCTCGCCCTCCACGTCTTCTGCCACAATCACCAATTCCTTCTTGCCAGACTGGACAATCTTTTCCAATAAGGGCAAAAGTTCCGGTTGGATTGAAGAAATCTTTTTATCGGTTACCAGAATGTAGGGATTTTCCAAAGAAGCTTCCATACGTTCCTGGTTGGTGATCATGTACTGGGAGATATAGCCGCGGTCAAACTGCATCCCCTCCACCACCTCGTAAGAATTTGCGATGGTATTGGAATCCTCAATAGTAACCACCCCCTCTTTGCCAATTTTGGCCATAACCTCGGCAATGAGTTTGCCAATTTCCTTATCTTTGGCAGATAGGGTTGCAACCTCTTCTATTTTTTTAGAATCGCCCACAGGTTCCTGTTGCTTCTCCAATTCAGCAATAATATCCTTGGCGCCTTTCTGTAATTCTTCGGCAAGCTGAATAACATTAAAGCCTTTCTCGCGGATTGCCTTCTCTCCTTCTTCAATCATGGCCGCGGCCAAAACAGTAGCGGTAGTAGTACCGTCGCCCACGCCATCGTTGGTCTTATCAGCTGCCTGCTTGATAAATTCCGCGCCCAAGTTCTCATATTTATCGGCTAATTCTATTTCCTTAGCAACGGTCACACCGTCCAATGTTACCTGGGGAGCACCATAGGACTTCTCAATTACTACCGCGCGACCCCGAGGGCCAAGAGTCATCCTGACCGCAGAAGCCAACTTGTCGATACCCTTCTTCATGCCCTGACGGGCCTCTTCATTAAAGATAATTTGCTTCGCCATTTTTTTAATCGTGTATATTTTTTAGAGACACCCCTATTCAACCAAACCGAGGATGTCGTCTTCTTCTACAATCAGACCTTTTTTACCTTCTATTTCTAATTCCTTGGAGCGATACCCCTTTTCAAACACCACCTTATCTCCGACCTTCAAAGTCAGGGCAATCGCCTCTCCCTTGTCAGTACGTTTGCCGGTACCAACCGCCAGAATGGTTCCGCGCAGGAGTTCACCTTTTTCCGCGGTGTCGGGCAAAACAATACCAGACTTCGTGACCTTTTCTTCTTCTGCGGGCTCCACTAAGTAGCGAGCGCCCAGTGGCTTGAAATTCATGTTGATGAGATAAGATATAAAAAAAAGACCTTTTTAAATCAACTCCATTGTATTATTGAATTGGCAATCTCGTCAAGAGATTGCCAATGGGGATAAATAGGAAAACCGCCCGAGATTATCGGACGGCAATGTTCTTTTACGCGGGCGGACGAATCCAATTACCGCCTCGTCGAACCAGGTCATCCACATGAAATGACTGGAGGTACCCACCGTGAATTAAACGAACAAGCGATGGGTCAAAAATCTCTCCCACCAAACGACAGCTGGATATTTCATAAACCAGAACCACGTCTGCGTGTTCGCGATGCCCGGAACCGTGCCCCGCGCACTCCAAGGCAAAATACCTGCCCAACACTCCGTAGCGGGCCTTCCCGGCTGGAGGGCAAATAGGTTTTTCCATCGGCAAATACTCCTTTGCTAACCCAATCCTATATTATTAATTGCCCGGTATTCAATACCCGATTTAGGGTATTATTCCCCTTTGACTAGGCGGTCATAAATATTCAACAGAGCAGTAACCCCTTCTCCAGCAGATATATTGTTTTGTTTGTACAAGGAATCGCACACGTCCCCGGCCGCCCAAATACCGTCTGCCGCCACAAAGGTTCGATGGTCCACAACAATTTCGCCGCGCTCGTTAAGCGTAACCAATTCTTTAACAAATTCCGAATTAGGAATAGCACCAATCTCGACAAATACACCCGCGACTGGAAGAGTGATTACCTGATTATTCAGTTTATCCAAGTATTCCAGAGATTCCACAAAAGCACCACCTCTTATGGCCTGCACTTGAGCATTGGTAATTACCTCTACCTTTGGTGAAGCAAGAACCGCGTCTCGCGTAACCGCGTCTGCCTTCATTGCATCAGACCTAACCAAAAGTTTCACGGAATTGGCATAGGGGAGAAGATCAATGACCGCCTCGGCGCCAGCATTTCCTCCCCCTACAACCGCCACATCCTTTCCACGGAAAAGCGGGGCATCGCAAGTAGAACAATAAGCCACTCCTTTGCCGTCGTACTCTTTCTCCCCGGGAACGCCGAGTTTCTTACGTCGACTACCAGACGCAACAAGCAGGTAGCGCGCATCAAAATGAGCCCCTCGTTCCGTGGTGGCACGAAATGTTTTTTCGCGACGCGCCACCGAAACCACCCGCTCCCCTTCCACCACTAGAACTTCGTCTTTGTATTCTTTGAGATGTTTTTCCAGATTTTGAGCCAGTTCCCAACCACTAATTTTGGGAGTGCCTATCCAATTCTCAATCTGATCCGAAACAATCGATTGTCCGCCTAGAGCTTCGGTAATTAGGATGGTCTTTATTTTTTTTCGACCAGCATAGACTCCCGCAGCGATTGCGGCCGGCCCCCCTCCAATAATCATCAAGTCATACATAGTAGTAAGTAGTAAAACAATGAATGGTCTTTAATTCAAGGCCGATGATAATTTGTCTAGTATTTTCATAATAGATTGCCATTCACCGCATTGAATAAAATGGGAATGAGAACCTCGCACACTCAAGCTACCAATCCACGTTTTTATTCAATTGATGGATAACAAAACCCCTCATAGATTGCGGTTACCAATCTAATCAAACTTCTTCAAACCTCCAAATCGCCCTAATCCCAAATTTTATTTTTTAGACCGCTTATCACTCACCGCCCCGCCAACTAATTACTTTTTTGCCAATGCGGCTTCAATGATTTGTTTCACAGTCTCGTAAGGCTGGGCACCAACAATCTTTTGTGCGCCAACGAATGCAGTTGGAGTAGAGTTCACCCCATACTTGCCAGCATCCGCCTTATCCTGTTCTACTTGCGCGGCATACTTTTTGCTGTCAAAACAAGACGTGCGAGCCACGGATATCAACATATCACGATTAATGTTGCCGTTATTCTCCTTGCCATCAATAGTTTCTTGCTTCATCAATTCATCATGGTAGGCCCAGTATTTATTTTGATCCTTGGCACATTCCGCGGCCTGTCCGGCAGCAGTAGATTCAGGGCCTAAAAATTGGAAGTTGCGGAATACCAACTTTACCTTGCCAGTTTTTACGTACTCCTCGCGAATCTTGGATTCAGTTTCATTAAAGAACTTATGACAGAAGGGACATTGGTAATCTTCATACAAAAAAATTGTGACCGGAGCCTTAGAGTCACCCAAAATTACATCATCTTTAGCAAGTTTGGGGGCGACATCTCCGACGGCCGCATCTGCTGCTACACCACCTTCAGAAGGCGAAGGGGCAGGAGCAGAAACTCCCCTTGAACCGGCGTAGATAATGGAGCCAGAAATTAGGATGGCCGACAAGATAATACTAACTGGCAGGAATAATTCGGGAGACAAACCTCGGTTTCGAACCGATGAATGCGAACCCTGATGATGATTTTCTTGTGTCATGGCGCATATTGTAGCAATTTACCGCCGACAATCAAAACTTAATTTAGTATGGAAAATGGGGATAAGCGGTGTTAGAATGGCAGCACGAAAATTCTTATGTCCGTCAAGCGCTATATTTCTGCTTTTTTGCTACCCCTCGGCGACCTGGCCGCATTTTATGTGGCACTTCTGGCAGCAATCTATATCCGCACCGGAGGTAGACCGGACCACGCCATAGAAGCCCACGTCACACCCTTCGCCGGCGTGTTTGCCGCCTGGCTGCTGATATTTTTTATCGCCGGTTTATATGACCGGCGGAAACTTCGCAATACCTTAGACTTCTACAAAACCTTAGGGCTAGCCTGGGCTGTATCCATGGCCCTCTCCTTAGGCTTTTTTTATGCGCTGCCAAGTATTGGCATCGCCCCCAAAACAACTCTTCTGCTTTTTGGAGCAACTTCGCTTATTGTTCTTACAGAGTGGCGAAGACAATTCAATCGTGCTATCAGTTCCAGTAATTCCGCCGCCAAACTTATTATCCTGGGAGATGGACCTTCATTTGATGAGCTGCGCTCCTCGGTACAGAGCAATCCTCAATTTGGCTTCCGGCTGATGGAGTGCGCACCTCATGTCGCAGACAATCCGAAGGATCTCATCCAATACATTCGCCAGCACAATATAGAAACACTGGTCATACCTTCCCACCTTAAAAAAGATTCCTATCTGGCTTCGGTTTTATATCAGGAACTACAGCGGGGTTTGCAGGTAGTTGATGCGGTCCGTTTTGGAGAGCTCACAGTAAAAAAAATATTATTGTCCGAGGTGGAACATTCTTGGCTTTTGGATAACCTTTCCGCGGTCCGCTTCTACGATGATTTGAAGCGCGGCTTGGAATTTATTACGGCAATCATTCTGCAAGTACTATTGCTTCCACTGGAGCTAGTTGTAGCACTGCTTATTAAGCTGACATCTCCGGGACCGATCCTCTACTCTCAAATTCGCGTAGGTCGCGGAGGCAAAACCTTTAAATTGTATAAGTTCCGTTCCATGCGAACGGACGCAGAAAAAGATGGCGCCCAGTGGTCTACCACCAATGATTCGCGGGTTACCCATTTTGGCAAATTCCTACGCGCCAGTCACATTGATGAGTTCCCCCAACTCTGGAATGTAATACGAGGCGAGCTATCTTTTATTGGGCCACGGCCGGAACGTCCGGAATTCGTGAAAGAGCTATCCCAAAAAATACCATTTTTTGAGGCCAGAAATTTGGTACTACCAGGCATATCTGGCTGGGCTCAAACCAACTACCGTTATGGCGCGACAATAGAAGACTCCTATCAAAAATTGCAGTATGATCTTTTTTACATTAAAAATCGTTCGCTCATCTTAGACATTGCAATTGCCCTCAAAACCATCCGCAATTTTTTCGTCAATGAAAAGTAAGCGGGGGCGGGTTTCGCTATCCGCCAACCATAACGTCTCCTCCTGGTATTCGCTACCTAAATTCCAAAACCCAAAAATGGGGCCCAAACCACAAAACCCTATTCTTTAGTCTCGGTTTGGCTTGATTGTCTGCAAGGTAAGTCTGATTCCTTCCCTCAAAGACACCGTTGGCCTCCACCCTAAAATTTTCTGTCCCTTCTTCCCATCTAGCGCGATCTTATAAACCTCACCTTTACGATATGGAGCATAAATTGGTTTTTTCTTAAAAGATAATTCGCTCGCAAGCGTATAAAATATTTCGTCATCGGTAGTCGCCTTGCCTGAGCCAAGATTCATTATTTCATTATCACCCCTTTGCAGGGCTAAGATGTTAGCCCTCGCGATATCCCCCACATAAACATACTCGCGAGCCTTTGTTCCATCACCAAAAATCGTAGGCCGCGTACCTTTTCTTAACAAATTTGAAAATATTGGCACAACGCCGGCACCGGTCTTACCTTGTTGGCGTGGGCCATAAACATTCG
>Ga0101944_10006260_pt1 | contig 12835 bp, 8 predicted proteins | sample DewCreD2012metaG_FD_75245 | JGI IMG/M metagenome (GOLD analysis project Ga0101944, IMG submission 75245) | Hot spring sediment bacterial and archeal communities from British Columbia, Canada, to study Microbial Dark Matter (Phase II) - Dewar... ... | reverse complement strand
CCCAATTCGGATCGCCGCCGCACCAACTGGTTTTAACGAGCACCGAGTTGCCAACCGCGCGCGCCGCGATGTGCGCATCCCGGTCGTTCGCGGCCCCGGTAATGTCGAGGGTGACGAACTTCGTGACGCCCTCGCCGTCGCGCACGATCATCTTGGCCAGTTCCAGGCAGACATAATTCAGCGCCTCCTGAAACTTCGCCGGCGGCAACGGGCCGGCCAGTCCGTTGGCCAGCGCGAGCACGGTGTCGTTGGTGCTCATGTCGCCATCCACGCTGATGCGGTTGAACGATTGATTGACTGCCGTCTTCAAGGCGCGGCGCAACGCCGCCGCTGAAACGGCGGCATCGGTCGTGATGAAACACAGCGTCGTCGCCATGTTCGGGTGAATCATGCCCGCGCCTTTGGCAATGCCGCCGATGTACACCGACCGGCCGCCGTGCCGCACGACGACCGCAACTTCCTTCGGAAACGTGTCCGAGGTCATGATCGCTTCCGCCGCCGAATGCGATCCGCGCGGTTGCAGCGCGCCGAGCAATTCCCGGCCGCGCGGCGTCTGAAACAAGGCGAATGCATTCATTGCCATCAGGTGTACGACTTTCGCCGCGAGGCCTTCGAGGGAGACTGGCGCAAGGAGCGCGTGTGGGTCTATCCGCCTCCCGAGAATCTGGGCCTGATCATGGAGGTCGACCAAGGCGACCTGGTGCGGCACGTGGTGCCCGGCTCTGCGGCGGCGGAGGCGGGCCTGCAGTCGCAAGATCGGCTGCTGTGGGTGGTGCCGGGCCAGGGGGCGGAACGCATGAGCATCGCCTCCTACGCGGATCTCCAATACGCCCTCCACCGCACACCGTCCGATGCCCAGCACTTGCTGGTGGCGTGGCAGCGCGAGGGGCGCGAACTCCAGGGCAAGCTGCCCCTCAAGCAGGGCTGGCGCCAGTCCGATATCTCCTGGCGCGGTTCCATGTGGGGAATCGCCCCGCGAGCCAGCGTGTGGGGGCCTGACCTGAGTGCCGAGCAGAAGGCCACACTAGGTCTGGCACCCAGCCGTCTCGCCTTCCGGCAGGGAGACTATGTTCCGCCTCAGGCCGCAGCCGCCGGCGTGCGCGCCGGAGATATTGTGCTGGGCATCAACGGGCTAGAACTCGAGATGACCATGCTCCAGTTCAACGCCTACATCCGCTTGAACTACGAGGTGGGCGATACCGTTACCTTGAATGTGATCCGCGACGGCAAACGGCTCGACTTGCCCATGAACCTCGCGGCGCACGATTAACCGCTCGCGCTGGGGCCATCTGCGCCTCGCAGGCGCCTCCCCCACACACCGCCGGGCCATCGCAGCGACTGCCGCGGGCCTTGCAGGCATCCAGTACTCCTCGCAACCGCGACGCGGCGGCACCTGCCTTTCCAATCGCAGGTCTGAGTACGGGGGCGCCCCCCATTCGGCCGACGGGTTGTAGCACGAGCCGCCCAGCAGCCCGCGGCATCTCCGCTGCTGCCTGGCCGCACCCCACGGCCCTCCACGGCCTGTGCCCTGCACCGCCAGCGCCAACCTTCCGCCTGGCTTACCAGGCCTGTGGACGGCGGCACATCACTGTACCCAGCGCGGGCAGACACAGTCATCACCCGCCTCACACGGAGCGGGCCGGCTTGGACCTGCCCTCCAAGCGGCCCTACTGCTCGAAGAAGGGGAACAACGTGCGCAGTTCCTGCTCGCTGGGGCGGCGGCCGTACTCGCAGATCTCGAACGCCTCGGCATACCGGACCGTGCGTGCCGCCTCGGGCCCGCACAGTTCCGCCAACTTCTTGCGGTGCCGCTCCGCTACCGCGGCGAATCTCGCGGCAAACTGCTGCCGGATCTCCTGCTTGCGTGCTGCCACGGCGGCGGTGTCGGCGGGATCGGGCAACAGTTCGGGCCCGCCGTTGCAGCCCCCCTCATAGAACTGCGATTCGAGGGCGTCGACACAAGCCAGTTTCTGCTCGATCACCTCGTCGATCGGCACGACCACGTCGGCGGTAAAGGGATTGGGACGCTGAAAGCCGTCTTCCGAGAACAGGAACACGGGGTTGCGGGTGAGATAAGGCGTGTCGGGACAAAAGTAGGGTACCGTCACCATGTATGCGGCATCCATCACAAGCTGTCCGGTATAGCGGTGGTCGGGGTGGTAATCATTGGGCCGATGGCTGATCACCACGTCTGCCCGCCACTGGCGAATCAAGCGGCAGATGGTGCGGCGGTTCTCCATGGTGACCATCAACTCGCCGTCATGGATATCGAGCACTTCGGTCTCGATTCCCAGGATTTCGGCGCAGCGTTGCACCTCGGCCTTGCGGCGCAGCGCCAGCGGCCCTCCGGCCATCCGCCAGTGTCCAATGTCTCCATTGGTGCATGACACGAATTTGACCTGATGCCCCAGAGCCGCCCAGCGTGCCGCCGTACCGCCCGCATCCAGCTCGCAGTCGTCGGGATGGCCGCCAAACACGATAATCCGCAGCTTGCCGTCTTCGGACGGCGGCGCGGCTCGCGGCAAGGGGGCCAGCGCAGCGGGATCGGCCGTAGCACTTGGTACCTGATCTGCCTTACCCGGCTGTGCACCACCGCCGCTCGCACCCCACATAGCGCCTGCCACGAACACTGCCAAACCGGACAAAGCCACCCAGCATCGCCAGGCAGTTCGGATCTCGCTCATTGCTCATCCCTCATGCTTAGATGGCCACGGTCGGCGGTGCACATGCTTGCCGCCAGACCGTCCGGCCAAACCAACAGTACTTTACGCAAACCAATCTCAAGACGGTACCACACGATTGGCAGGCCGCGCCGGTGCGGTCCCCGCCTGTACCTGCCTTGCCAGTCAATAGCCCAGAGCGGCGCCGCGCTCCTCGAGTGCCGTCTTGAATGCATCCAGCAAGCTGGGCAGTTGGGCACCATCGATCCTCTTTAAAAGTTCTTGCAGCTCTTGGTGCGACCGAGCAGTATCAGGCGGGGGAGCAAGCCGTAGGCCGTCGGCGGTGTGCGCGATCTCGAATACGGTGGGCATCTCGGGATCGATACAAAGCACGAATGCACGACGCTTGCTAGCGACAACAACCGCTTTGACCTTCCCCTCTGCCTCGGCATCCACCCACATGAGCAGGCCCCCTTGCTGATCGAACCACCAACTCTCGCCCGCAAGCTGGCCATCCTTGTATTCACCCAAAAACCGTAGCCTGCCCTCCGCACTGAGAATGGCACCCCAGCCGTGCAGTTTTCCATTGCGTACGTGGCCAATAAAGCTTGCGCTGTTGCCAGGATTGTCGCTGGCGAGAATCTCGACCCGCTGGCCGCAATCCGTTTGCGTTAGGTGAAAACGGATGGTTTGGAAGTCATACATTTGTTCCCAGAAGAGTGTCCAATCATTGTCCATGCGCAAGGGCGGGAAACGATCCAGGGCATTGGCCAGATCAATGGCGGCCAGCGCTGCCTCCAGCAGGGGGCCGAGAATGGGATCGGTCGGGGATGTCGGGCTGCGCGCGCTTGCCGATCCTGGCGGCGAGCCAGGTGAAGCGCTGCTGCGATCGGGATCTTCGGCCTTGCCGGGCGGTGTGGAGCCGTCCTGCCCCGTGGCGTCCCCATGGGTGCCGCCTGGCGGTTCCGAAAGGCTGGGAAGTGCGCCTATCGGGCCCGCCTCCGAACCTTCACTGGGGAGGTGTTCTCTGGCCCCCTCCCTCTCGGCCTCGCGTGGCACACTGTCATGTGCCGCAAGAGCGACGAAACGCTCACGGAACTCGTCCAGCGGCTCGGTGCCCTGAGAGCGGGCCGCGCGAAGCAGCCGAGCCAGGTCTGAAGCGGCAAGTATCAGGCAAGCGTCCCCCGCCCTGTCCCGCGTGAGAACGCACATGCCAACGAGCTGCCGGCGCTGATTCAATGCGATCGCACCAGCGGGGATGCTCTGCCCAGCAACCTGTACCTCCCAGAGGGGCTCCGTCTGATTTGCCGGAGCTGTGGCGGCGCTGCCCTCCAAGGCGCCGCTCACACCGCTCGATGCGAAGCTGCTCCGACTCATGCCCAGCCAAGTGCCGGGAACCACCCGCAGCCCGCCGTTCGGCGGTTCGCACCACACCAGCCTGACGGTGGCTCCTCGGGCGGGCAGCCGTCCCACCATATCGAACGGTCGCACTGCCGCGCCGACAGCCGCCTCCGTGCTGCAAGCCACCAGTCGCAGCCCTGCATCCAAGGCGACGCCGCCTTGGAAGAACACCGTTGCCCCCTGCGGCGTTCGCGCCCTCAGTGGAATGGCGTGTTCGCGTCCCCGCAGACAAAGTAGGGCCAGGCCGTCTGGCTGCACAAACGCGAGCGTGGTGTGTCCCGCCTGCTCGCCGGCCGTATTAACCAATTCAACCCAGGCCACGCCAGCCTGCCAATCGACATCGCTGCCCCCTGGAGTTGCGCGGAAGCCCGGTCCCGTCTGCGCCAGGACCAGGGCCAGAATCGTCAAGCAGATGGACAAGGCGCCCATGGCCTTGGCTCGACGCGTGAGCTGCAAGCGAGGTGCGAGTTGGGGCAGAGGCACGCCGCCTCGTTGCTGTGGCACTACTTTTGGAGGGATAGCCGGGGTGTACGGCTGGGACGCTACCGTTGGCGGAGCAGGCCATATGTTTGCCGCCGCAAAGGGGCTGCCGGCTAACTGATTCTGACCGGGCGTGCGATCCAGCGGCCCCTGGGGCGCCCCAGCGGCTGCGCAGCCGCGTGGCGAGGCTTGCGATACCAGTTCGGCAATAATCAGGTTGGAATTGGCGGCATCTCCGACGGTCTCATGTGGCGAGGAGACGAGCACGGCGGTTTGCGGCTGATCCGCCTGGCTGCTGGGGGTGGTCTCGCTGACGGTCTGCTGCGGGCTGTCTGGCAGGGTGATGCTGCCCCGCAGCAGGGCGTCATACGTGCGCTTGCGTTCGGCGTCGCGCAGGCAATCCCAGGCTGTCGCCAGCTCACGTTCCAGGGTAGCGGCAGCGTCTTCGCGCTTGCCCACCTTGTACCTGCGCACCCGTTCGAGCCGTTCCAGGGCAGCCTGCTCAATGCGTGTCAGGTCGCTCTCAAAGGCCGCAAGTCCCAGCAAGTCGTAGTGCGTGGGGGGCCGCCGGTGGGGCGGAATCTCCAACCATGCCAAGTAAGGGTCAAACTCGTCACTAGCCATCAGGACAGCCTGCCGAGGCCACGGGCACTTTCCTCCACGCACATGGTGCGGCCTAGGGCGCACCCTGCCCGAGCGGCCCCTTATACAGCCCCAGAAAGCAGTCTACCCCGCCCCGGCGGCAGCCGGCAAGACACCACCGTGCCGCCGGCACGGCGCGCCGCCTTGTGCCCGCCCCGCTTGCCACACGCGTGCCATTGGGTATCTGGCAGGCGTGCGGTATACTCGGACGATGTCGCGTGTTTTAGAAGGCGAAGGCTAGCTGATGTTGCGACGGGCCTTGTCAAGTTTTTGCTATGTAATGCTGCTAGTCGCTGGGATCGCCTTCACCGTGACGGCGAGCGGTTATGCGATCCTGGCTGTTCGGGCATCGCCGCAATATCGGCAGGCATTGGCTGGCAAGCCGCCATCGCCCACCGCGGCGTTTCTTTCTCGCCATGGAGACCGGATGTTGACGGCGGAGTTGGCCGTGCTGGTGGGTGCGTCGCTGGGGGCAATCGCGGCTCACGGAAGATGGAGGCAGCGCCCCGACGGCATGTCGAAGATGTGGGCAGCGGCGGAGACTGCTACCCCCCCAGACGCGCCTGGCCAGGCACGCCGAGAGCCCCCCTCTGCTGATGCCCGTGGGGCGGAGCCCGCGCCGCAGCGGGTACTCGTCGAGGGCAGCGAGCCGCGTTAAGCTGGCACGATCCGTTGCCGTGCAGCCGGTCGAGAAGCCATGTCCAAGCATCCTGCCCAGGAAATCGAGGAGCTGCGGGAGCAGATCCGTTATCACGACAAGAAGTACTATGTCGACGCGGCTCCCGAGATCAGCGATCTGGAGTACGATCGCCTGGTTGAGCGCCTGAAGAAGCTCGAGGCCGCACATCCCGAGCTGATCACACCGGATAGCCCCACCCAGCGCGTGGGAGATCAGCCGGTCAGCGAGTTGCCGCCGGTGGAGCATCGCGTACCGATGCTCTCCATCGACAACACCTATAGCCTGGAAGAGCTGCGTGCCTACGGCGCGAGGATCGCCCGCTTGCTGCCTGGCGAGAAGATCGAGTGGGTGGTCGAACTGAAGATCGACGGCGTGGCGGTCTCTTTGCTGTATGAGCGCGGGGTCCTGGTGCGGGGGGCGACGCGCGGCAATGGCCGTGTGGGAGACGACATCACGCACAACGTGCGCACGCTTGCCGACGTTCCGCTGCGCCTGCTGGGCGATCGCGTGCCCGAGGAGCTAGAGGTGCGCGGAGAAGTGTACATGACCAACTCGGACCTGGTCCGCCTGAACGAAGAACAGCAGCGCCGGGGAGAGCCCACCTTCGCCAACACGCGCAATGTAACGGCCGGCACGATTCGCCTCCTCGACCCGCGCCTCTGCGCTGCCCGCCGCTTGCGCCTGTTTTGCCACGGCGTGGGCTACGCGCGCGGCCTGCGCGCTCGCACCCACATGGAGTTCCTCGAGGAGATACGCGGCTACGGACTGCCCGTCACGCCGCATGCCGTCCTGCTTCCCGATATCGAGGCGGCCATCGCGCACTGCGAAGAGCAGGTGGAGCGGCTACACGAACTCGATTTCGAGATCGACGGGCTGGTGCTCAAGGTCAATCGCTTCGACCAGCGCGAGCGGCTGGGGGCGACCTCCAAGAGCCCGCGCTGGATGGTAGCCTACAAGTTCGAGAAGTACGAGGCCACCACCCGCCTGCTGCGGATCTCTGTACAAGTGGGCAAGACCGGCGCCGTGACGCCCGTGGCGGAACTCGAACCGGTCGAGCTGGCCGGCACCACGGTGAGCCGAGCCAGCCTGCACAATGCGGACGAGATCGCACGCAAGGACGTCCGGGAGGGCGACATGGTGGTGGTGGAGAAGGCCGGCAAGATCATTCCGCACATCGTGCGTGTGGAGCGGCATCTGCGCCGCGAGCCGCTGGCGCCCTATCACTTTCCGCGCACCTGTCCCGAATGCCATACGCGGCTGGTGAAGGACGAGGGCGGGGTTTACATCCGCTGTCCCAACCAGGAGTGTCCCGCCCAGCTCAAGGAACGGCTGCGCTACTTCGCCAGCCGCAACGCCATGGACATCGAGGGGCTGGGCGACAAGCTGGTGGATCAGCTCGTGGCGCGAGGCCTGGTGCGCCATGTCGCCGACCTCTACCGCTTGAAGCTGGAACAGCTCATGGAGCTGGAACGGATGGGCAAGAAGTCCTCCGAGAATCTGCTGGAGCAGATCGAACGCAGCAAGCAGCGGGGGTTGGCTCGCCTGCTGAATGCCCTGGCCATCCGGCACGTGGGAGCGCGGACCGCCGCCGTCCTGGCCGACCACTTCCAGACCATGGAAGCCCTGGAACAAGCCAGCGTGGAGGAGCTGGCGGCCGTCCCCGAGGTAGGACCTGTAATCGCCCAGAGCGTGTACGACTTTCTGCATGGCGACTTCGGCCGCCGCACCATTGCCGAGCTGCGTCGACTGGGGATCAACATGACCGCGCCTCGCCGCGCCACGGGCAGCGCCCTGGCCGGCAAGACGATTGTGGTTACCGGCACCCTCCAACGATACAGCCGCGACCAGATCCATGAGTTGATTACCCAGCACGGCGGCCGGCCCGCCAGCAGCGTCTCTCGCCAGACCGACTTCGTTGTGGCCGGCGAGAAGGCCGGCAGCAAACTCGCCAAGGCACGCGAACTGGGCGTGCCAGTGCTGAGCGAAGACGAATTCGAAGCCCTGCTCGCCAAAGGCTAGGGGCAGGCCCCAGGGGCTGCTGGGCAGGTCCCACGTCTCGCTGCTGCTTGCCAAGGGCCTCCGCCTCACGTGGCGCAGCAAGGGCGCTGCCCCTTGCCGCCGCCGCGCGCGGCTTTACAGCGCGTGCCCGTGCCCGTATGGTACAGTCGTGATCTGCCTCCATGTGATTGCGAACAGGGCCGAGTATGACAGCGACTGCGAGCGACCATGTACTGCGAGCGGGCATGGTGGGCATGGGCATGATCTTCGATGAGACGTACCGCCCATTCTTTGAGCAGGTGCATCGACATCCGTTGTACGATCCCGCGTTTGGGGTGTGCCGTGTTGAGCTGGGTGCCGTGGCCAGCCGCACGGGTACGCGTGCCGAGGCGTACCGCCGCAGCGCTGCCGGACGGGTAGCGGCCTTCGAGAGCTTTACCGAGCCGGACTCGGTGCAGAAGCTGCTGCGCGCGGGGGTGGACTTCGTCTGCGTGGCCACACCCGACAACAGGCACTTCGCCGCCGCGCGCGCGGCGCTGGCAGCCGGCAAGCACGTGCTAATCGAGAAGCCATCGGTGCTCTCCCTCGCGGAGCTGGATGAACTGGATCGGCTGGCGCGCCAGCAGGGCGTGCTTGCCAAGGTCGTGTACCACAAGCTCCTCGATCCGGATCACAAGAAGCTGCGGACCCTGGTGGCGGATGGAGAGTTGGTCCACGTCAATCATGGGTACTGCTCGCTGCTGGAGCCCAAGCAGATTGCGCAGAGCCAGTTCGCCGAGTGGATTCGGGGCCGTAATCCCGGCACTTATGTGGCCGTGCACTACATCAAGTTGATCGATTTCACCTTCGGCGGGCGGCTGGCGAGCGTCGCTTGCACCGGCCAGCGCGGCCTTGTAGGACCGCCTGACGGCGATACGTGGGATAGCACCCAGCTCCGACTGGTTTACCGCTACCCTGACGGGCGCGAGGCGGCCTTTGACATCCATACAAGCTGGGTTACGCCCGAGAACTTTCCCGGTTATGTCGAGCAGGAGGTGCAATTCCGCTTCGACAACGGCGTGTGGAACGGGCACAGCCGCAAACGCGGGGTGGAACTGACGATCGAAGGGGTCACCCCCCTGCAACGCAAGATCACCATCAACAACCACTATAACGGCACGTTTCTCGAGCCCTGGGGAGAGCGGTCGCAGCGGGGCTACGGCGTCGAGGTTCTGGAGCGCTTTGCGCGAGAAGTGGCCCACGTCGAATTTGGCGGGCCAGCCGCTCTGCGCCCGGCGCGGCTCGAAGCTGCCAGGGCCCTGGCGTACAATGACCTCTCCGCCGACCGGCAAACCGTGGCCGCCGTGCAGGCCATGGAGGCCATCCTGGCCCAGCACGCCGCGGGCATTCCCAACTGCGTGGCCGTGGTTGATCATCCGGCGGGAGGACTCGTGCTCTTGCGGCCTGGCGGCGCGGAGCCACAGGTCCTGTACGCGGGGACCGTCTAGCTGGCGCAGAGGGGGGCACGCGGCTGGCCGCCCAAGGCGGCCTGAAACGAAGGTGCCGGCCAGCGATCGGCGCGGGCTGTCGATGCCGTGTCGTTCGGAACCGACCCAGCAGAATCCTGCTGCCAGACCGCGGTCTCACATGTGGCTTGCTAGCGGCGGGACGGCGGGCCACTGATGGGCGTCCGTACACCCTGCCTGCCGTTGGCTGTGGTAGCGTCTATCCACTAGGACCAGTCGACGCGGCAGTGGCGCGCCGCAGGGCGTTGCTTCATCCCCTCGTGCTGTCGGGCGCAGGGATGTCTGGCGGCAGAGCAGTCGCGCCTTGGTGCGGGTGGGCCGCGGTGCTTGCGGCGGGACGAGCAGCCGCCGAGCTACCGTGCTAGCGGTAAGCGAACGACGGTTGACACCTCATCGTAGTTTGAGTACAGGTAAGTAGTTTGCGTTTTCCTATCAAACGTTTGATGCACATCAGGCCCATTCAGCGCCGGCGCTCATACTCCCCCAGGCGGTGCAGCCGCTGGCTGCGCGTGCTGGCGGTGCTGCTCTCGTTAGGCCTGCTGTGCGGGGGGTTCGCCCAGCCGACACGCATGTGGCTGGAGCAGGAGGAAGGCGCTGTTCTGGTGGATAGCAAGAAGCACAAACCGCGGGAGGCGGTGCCGCAGCGGAGCGCGCGTCGGGTGGTGGAAGCTTGGCAGGGCGTCTTGGCGATGGGAGTCCCGTGGAAGATGCCCAGCTCGAGTGCGTCTCGGGTGGGTGCGCTGCTGTGCGTTGGCGGCCGAGAGGTTCGTGCCGGCAGCGGCGTGCCGTTGCGCTGCTAATCGAAATTGGGGCAGCCTGCACCGGCTAGGCGGGCGATGGGGCCTCGGCCCGCCCGTTCCATCCATTTTGGGGAGCTAGGTGCCCCACTCGGCGGCCAGCGGCTGAGCGCTCGTTTTGCTCTTGGCCCGGCGAACGCACCTGTAGCGAGCGCGCCGCGGGCTGGCGCGTCTTCGTTCTTTCTTGGCGCAGCAGCGAGGCGCCCCCTACGCGAGGAGGACCCACACCATGCAGAAGCTGATCGAGGGCATTCATCGATTCCAGTGTGAACTGTTTCGCTCCCAGCGAGAGTTCTTTGAGCGATTGGCGGAAGGCCAGCGCCCCCTGGCGCTGTTCATCACCTGCTCCGACTCGCGGGTAAATCCGAACCTGATCACGCAGACCGAACCGGGGGAGCTGTTCATCATGCGCAATGCGGGGAACATCGTGCCTCCTTACGGCGCAGCGGCGGGGGGCGAGGCGGCGACGATCGAATTCGCCGTCGCCGAACTAGGCGTCAAAGACGTGATCGTGTGCGGCCATTCCCGCTGCGGAGCCATGAACGCCCTGTTGAACTTGCGTCTGGTGGAGCATCTGCCAGCCGTCCGCCACTGGCTGACGCATGCCGAAGCGACCCGCCGGATCATGTGCGAGAAATACAGCGATCGCACGGGGGAAGCGGCGCTGACCACCGCCATCGAAGAAAACGTGCTGGTGCAGCTTGAGAATCTGCGTACCCACCCCAGCGTGGCTTCGGGCGTGGCCAGGGGACAGCTCAAGCTGCACGGCTGGGTCTACAAGATCGAAACGGGAGAGGTGTTTGCCTACCAGCCGCAGCAAGGGCAGTTCTTGCCGATCGATACTGTTTTCAGCGTGCCCGCGGCGGCGGGGGCAGGCACCCACGAACATCCGATCTAACCTCAGGGTTGCGCTGCACCTCGTGGCGGGCAGCAGCCGCGGGGCCGCCGCATGGCCGCATCATCGTGAAGCCAAGGGCGCCGAAGATGTCCGAGAACCACGCTGGCAAAACGATCTGGGGCACGGCTCAGCAGGATCTGATGGCGTCGTTGGTGGTGTTCCTGGTAGCGCTGCCGCTGTGCATGGGAATCGCCATTGCCAGCGGCGTGCCGGTAGAGGAAGCCGCGGCGGTAGGGATCATCACGGGGATTGTGGGGGGCGTGGTGACGGGTGTGCTCTCCGGTTGTCCCTTGCAGGTGAGCGGCCCGGCTGCCGGCCTGGCCGTGCTGGTCAGCCAGTACTGGACTCAGATGGATCGCACCAGCTTTGCCCTGGTGGTCTTGCTGGCCGGCACCATGCAAGTGGTATGCGGCGCCTTGCGGTTAGGCCAGTGGTTCCGCGCGGTATCGCCGGCCATTGTGCAGGGGATGCTCTCGGGCATTGGCGTGTTGATTCTCGCGTCTCAATTGCACGTGATGGTGGATGATAGCCCTCCCGGTTCGGGCCGAAGTTTTGGGGGCATCATCAACCTGGTGACCGTTCCCGTGGCGATCTACAAGGGGTTGACCCAGAACCCTCACTTTCCTGCCGCGCTGGTAGGCGTGTTAACCATCGTGTCGGTCGTGGCCTGGTCCTCGCTGCGCCCCAAGCGGCTGGCGCTGATTCCGGCTCCGCTGATCGGGGTGGGCGTGGCGACCGTGTCGGCCCTGATCCTGGAAGGCTTCGGCCTGGACCCCAGGAATATCCACCTGCCGGACAAGTTAGCCACCGTGATTCATGTTCCAGACCTGTATGACGAGGCACGCCAACGGATCGAGCTGGACCTGCTGTTGAGTCGTTCGGTATGGATAGCCGCGGTGACGCTTGCCTTCGTGGCCACTGCCGAATCGCTGTTGACGGCCGTGGCCGTGGACTCCATGCAGCAACACGCCCCTCGGACGAATCTGGAACGCGAGTTGGTGGCCCAGGGTGCGGGCAACATCGTGTGTGGGCTGCTGGGCGTGCTGCCGATCACGGGCGTGATTGTCCGCAGTTCGGCGAATGTGCTGGCAGGGGCGCGGACACGCCTGTCCACCATTTTGCACGGGGTCTGGCTGCTGGTGTTCGTGGCGGTCTTTCCCAACGTGCTGCTGCATGTGCCGGTTGCCAGTCTGGCCGCGATTCTCGTTTACACCGGCTGGAAGCTGATGAGGCCGCGGACCGTGCTCGAGCTGGCACGCTACGGCCGGGGCGAGGTGCTGACCTACCTGGGAACGCTAACGGTGGTGGTGGTGGTCGACTTATTGACGGGCCTGGTGGTCGGTTTCGGACTGGCCGTGGCCCAACTGCTTTACCGTTTCAGCCATCTCGAGATCCAGCTCGATACAGATCTGGCACGCCAACGCAGCGTGCTGCGGTTGATAGGGGCCGCGACTTTCCTCAAATTGCCCAAGCTGGCCGCCTCGCTGGGCAAGGGGCTGGTGGCCGACTGTGTCGGCTACCGCAATGACGCAGGCAAACTGGTTTTTGTGCGCCAGATGTTTCAGGGGCGCACCGCCGCCGACGTCACCTTCCAGGGCCCCGCGCCGTGGTTCGCCACCTTGCAGGCCGGCGCATTTCGCGCCGATCAGGCCGCCGACGGCAGCGCAAAAGCCGCGGTCAGCAAAGTCGGCGTCGCGCTGCAGCCGGAGCAGATTCGCACCAAGCCGCTCGAGCTGTTCCGCGAAGCCAAGCAGGCCGTGGACCTGACGCAGTCG
>Ga0101944_10006259_pt1 | contig 12836 bp, 10 predicted proteins | sample DewCreD2012metaG_FD_75245 | JGI IMG/M metagenome (GOLD analysis project Ga0101944, IMG submission 75245) | Hot spring sediment bacterial and archeal communities from British Columbia, Canada, to study Microbial Dark Matter (Phase II) - Dewar... ... | reverse complement strand
TACTGACGAATCTTTCCGGCGACAAGTGGCTGATCGCCTCCCTGATGGATGGTGCCGGATTGCGGCTGATGGAATGCCTGCGGCTTTGCGTGCAAGACATGGACTTCTTGGGCAATGAAATTCTCGTCCGTGACGGCAAGGGCGCAAAAGACCGTATCACCATGCTGCCTGCATCCCTAGGAAAACCGCTGGCGCAACGCAACAACTGGCAAGGAGGGAAGACATCATATCGATGAGTCGCTTGTGCAGAAGGCGGTACGTAGGGCAGTGATGGGGGCCGGTCTCACAAAACGGGCCGCCTGTCATACCTTCAGGCATTCCTTCGCCACTCATTTACTTGAAAGCGGGTACGATATTCTCACAGCTCAGGAACTCTTGGGGCATGCCGACGTTAAGACCACAATGATCTATACGCATGTTCTTAACCGGGGTTCAACCGGCGTACGGAGTTCAGTGGACGAACGTTGAGAGGTTTTTATGCTGATCCGTATAATAGGCCAATATAAAGGAAGCGACAGGTGGTATATCGATGCATCACAAGGAGTTAATCGATATTTGGGTAAATATTTGAAGGCGTATTATATGGCCGGAAATCAGGGTCCCGTCAAAGTCCTTTGATTAAACCCTGATGATGAGAGCCGCTCCCGTCCATGAAAATACCGTGACGGTATCGGGCGGATGGGGCATGCTCGTCGCCACCCCCGAGATATGCGACCGTCACGGCGTCCAGGGGATCTTGGCCAGTTTTGCGCAACCGAAAACGAACTCATATGCCCGGCCTCGTAAGGCTGGACAAAGGCCACACCCGCTCCGGGAAGGCCATCGGTGTTCGATATGCCGCCTTACCCGATTCATGCCGAAGGAACTTCATTTGTCCAGCCCAACGAGACCCGGCACATTCAAACAGGCGTTTGCGGTTCCGCAAAAAGGCCAAGATCCCTTCCCGCCGAAATGAAGGTGGATCGTCGGGGGTGGCCGGGAACCCGGGTCGTCCTCACCGCCAACGAGGGACTCACGCGGGGGCGGAGCGCATTTTCACGATAAAGGACTTTGACGGGGTCCTGAGCTCCATCAACATTCGTTTGTCCGCCATCCATCAACCATGATATAAGCAAGAGAACGTATCTGGGAACTGCTTGAGGCAGAACCTTCTCGGGGTCCGCCGCAGATGAAAAATGTTTCATGTGCGGATGTTGACTACCGGTTTCTCCTCAAAAAGTCAAAACATCGTTGATGAGGTGCTGCATGGCATTCGTCGATCGATCTCAACGCGTTACAGTCGATGAAATCGTTTCTCAAATCCTCGATTTGGCCGATCGCACGCCCGGACAGGACCGTCCGGCCCGCATCCATTCGGTGTTGATGGACGTCATGACGCGGCTGGCGCCTGTCCTACGGCAGGAGCGCGAGGTCTGCAGACAGACACGAACATGTTCCCCTGTTGCATCCTGTGATGATTGAACGAAACTTCATCCGTTCGATCCATCCTTTCCTCTCTCGGGATTCACTTCCATGTCCATCAAGGTCAAGATCGTTCTGAGCATTGTTCTGATCGTTTCTGTGACGACCCTCACGTTGGAATGGGCTGCGCGGCATTTGCTGCTGTCGCGCTTTTCAACGATCGAGCGATCGAATGCCTTCGACAATTTCGCTCGGTTCCGAAATGCCATCGATGCGGAAATCGAACGGGTGGATGCCGTCTGTCACGACTGGGCTTCCTGGGATGATGCCTATGAATTCCTCAAGAAACCATCCGAACAGTTCATTGCCACGAACCTTCCCGAAAATGTCTATAAGATCAATCACCTGAACCTCATTGTCTATGTCGATCCGGAAGGCCGGATCGCCTTTTCCGGGGCGCGGGACATCCTTCGGGACGAAGAAGTGGTGTTCAGCGAATTCACATCGGAACGCATCGATCCGACCCATCCCATTTTCAGGGCGTTTCAAGGGGATCCCCCGGGTCTTCCCCTGAAAGGCGTCTTGCGGACATCCAGAGGACCGCTGCTATTTGCGGCAAGGACGGTGCTGCCCAGCATCGACAAAGGGGAACCGAACGGTTTTCTTGTCATGGGAAAATGGATCGACTCGGAGATGGTTCTTCCCCTGTCCAAGCGTGTCGGACTTCGGTGCGAGATTCTGGATGGAAGCGCAATGCCTGCCTCAACCGGCCTTCCCGAGAATCCCGGTCTCACGTTTCGAAGCGCCCTGTACATCCAGAATACGGATTTCGTCCAGGTTATGGACACCTATCGGGACATCGAAGGGGCGCCTGCCTTTGTGATGTCGGTGTTTTCGAATCGGGATTTCTACCGGAAGGGATTGGAAATGGTTCAGTATCTGCGCTGGATCATCCTGGCGTTGGGGGTGTTTTCTCTACTGAGCCTGTTTTTGTTGATTCAATGGACGACCATCCACCCCTGCAACATGTTGACCGCGCATGCCAGACACATTTACGATACGGGAGATCTCAAGGCAAGGCTTCCGGAAAACCGGAAGGATGAATTCGGTCAACTTTCCCGCATCTTCAACGCCATGATGGAAAACATCGTGCAGTTGATCGGAAGGGTGAAACACTCCGAGGCGCTGTATCGGACGGTTTCGGACCATTCGGTTGCGTTGATTACTTTGATTCAGAGATCTCGGATACGATACGCGAACCCTGCCCTGCTTCGCTGTACCGGATACGGGGAGGATGAACTCATCGGCACCGATCCGCTGGAATTGATTCACCCCGATGAACGGCCTGTTCTTGAAGAGACCATGAAACAGGCGAAGATGAACGAAAGCTGGAGTGGGAATGTGCGGCTGATCACCAAAGAAGGGGAAACCCGTCGCATCGAGATGGTGGCCTCCGTTGTCCGATGGGGAGATGAGCCGGCCATTCTGGCGCACGGGATCGACGTCACCGAGAAAGTGGCCATCCAGCAGAAAAATTTGGAGCTCGAAGACAAGATCCGGCAGGCGGAACGGATGGAGACGCTGGGAATTCTGGCCGGAGGAGTCGCCCACGATCTCAACAACATACTCAACGGGATCATCGGAATTCCGGAAATCCTGATGATGCAGATGCCACCCGAAGATCCCGTTCAGAAACACTTGCAGATGATTCGCGATTCGGGGAAACGGGCCGCGGCTTTCGTCGAAGACCTGCTCACCATCGGCAGGGGATCTAAGGCCCGACACATCGAACTTTCTCTGAATGCCGTCATCCGGGAGTATCTGGAAAGCGCAGAACTGAAGCATCTTCTCAATCTTCATCCCCAGGCAGTCATCAAGACCGATCTACATCCAGATCTCCATTTGATCTTCGGCTCACCGTTGCATATCGGCAAGGTCGTCATGAATCTTGTGGCCAATGCCGTTGAGGCGCTGAAGGGTGTCGGTGTCGTCCTCATTCGAACGGAAAACATCCTGCTCGATCGGCCGATCGCCGGTTATGAAACCGTCCGAAAAGGGATGTATTGCCGGCTGACGGTTTCAGATACCGGTATCGGGATGGACAAGACGGATGTGGAGCGGATTTTCGAACCCTTCTTTTCGAAGAAAACCCTCGGCAAGAGTGGAACCGGACTTGGCATGACCATCGTTTGGAATGCCGTCGCCGATCATGACGGCTATATCGAAGTCGAAAGCTATCCCGAACAGGGAACAACGTTTCATCTCTATTTTCCCGCCCGGATCCGGAACGATATCTCATGAACATGACATACAAACGCTTCTTGACGGTGGTGTGGATGACGGCCTTCCTGTGGATGGCCGTACCGGTGGGGATCACCAAAGCCGCGGATACGACATCCAGCCCAGTCGATGCGGTCGACTGGCGTCAGTCGATCGATACCATGTTGGCTACAGAAACCGCGGCTCTCGAAGAGGTCAAAGCCCTTCAGAAACAGGTCGAAGCCGGGCAAAAATCCTTCGCCCTCGAAATGAACACCTACAGGATGCAGATTTCAGCCTACGGCAACCTGTTGGCCCTTTCGGATGCCAGGCTTGCAGACCTCGAGAAGGCCTGGGTCGAGACCGTCAATTCGGTCAGGACCATCACCCAGCAGGTCAAAACGATTCGGCAAAAATACGAGACACTCAAAACCCAGACGGATCAGGTCTCGAATCAGATCGAACTGAACACCAAGCAGATGCAGGATATCCAGTCGGCCGGCGCTTCGGATGCGGCAGGCGCTCAGTTGCAAAAAAAACTGAAAACCCTGGTCGATGTGCTAAATGTCAGAAAAAACCGCCTCGAAAAGATCACGGCCATGCACGCCGATGCCATCAGCCAGTTGGAGGACATCCAGGGCATGATGGCGGATCTGGCCAAATCCTTTGAAGAAAAGATTCAAGCACGGAAAAAGACGGAAATCTTCCGAAAAAGGGCTTCGTTGCTGCAACAGCTGCAGAAGGCCAAATTCGACAGCGACACCCGGGAAGTCATCGATGTCTTGTCGAATCTGATGCGGTTATCCTTCTATCAGGAGCATTGGCGTTCGATACGGGAAACCTATCTGCCGCATACGGGGTTGGTTCTCACGCTGTTGGTGTTGTGGCTCTGGCTGGTGCACCGCCTTCATGTCCGGGTCCGGAACTGGCTGGAGAAAAGCGACTGGTCGGAAATGTCCTGTGCCAAAATCGCCATTGATGTGCTCAACCATTCGTCCGCACTGGGTGCTGTCTGCGTATTTGCCTATGGAATTCTGCTGATATCCGGCGGATGGCCCTACTGGATGCTTCTCGAAAGCATTCTGGATGTGCTGCTCATCCTTCTCTTCTGTCGATGGGGTAAGGCTCTGGTGACGGCAATGGAGGGATTGAACCCCCCGCGTTTTCCCCAACAGCTTGCCGATTCCATTCGACATCTGATTCCGGTCATTCGTTCTTATGGCATGGTGGTCGTTTTGGCGCGTTTTCTGCTGTCCGAAGAGAACCTCTGGCGGACCGTTTTGCAGGCCTTCGGTGAAATCGCTTTGCTGGGATGGACAGCCATCGCCTTTCATGTACGGAAACCGGAGTTCGACATCTGGGTCCGGCCTCAGTGGCTTCCCTATATGCGTGCCGGAGTGGCCGCCGTCATTTGGATCATCACCGGCGGGGCCGTTGTTCTGGAATGGATGGGATACAACGTGCTGGCGGTCTTCTGGTTGTCCTCGTGGGGTCAGACCGCCGTTCTCGCCTTTTGGGGAACGGTTGCGCTTCGTGGGCTCAGCCAGTGGGGCCAACGCATATCGGCTGCGGAGGACGCAGAAACGAAACCGGAGGATCGGGGTGCTTCGGATGCGGCTTCCCGATGGTTCCTGATTCGAATCGCTTGGCTCTTGCTGCCCGTATTGCTGTCGGCAGCCGTCCTGATCAGCTGGGGGGCGAAGCAAACCATCATCGGGCACTTGTTTCAGGTCCTGACATATCCGGTTGTGATCGGAGACATTCGGTTCAGTCTTTTCGGCGTGTTGGGTGCAGTCGTTATTCTCTTGGTTGCGAGGGTTTTTCTGAAGACCTGGCGGAAATGGGTTCAGAACAAATTGTTTCTGGGAAGCGGGCTGGATCGGGGGGTCATCGAATCGATCGCCACGCTGACGACCTATGGCTTCTGGGCATTGGCCATCCTGATGGCGCTTCAGGCCATGGGGGTAAGTTCCACATCGCTTGCCGTAGTATTCGGAGCTCTCGGGATCGGTCTCGGTTTCGGTCTGCAGAACATTTTCAACAATTTTATCAGTGGCATCATCTTGTTGTTCGAACGGCCGATTCAGGTCGGAGATGCCATCGAAATCAACGGAACCTGGGGCATCGTAAAGAAAATCAATTTTCGATCGACCCAGGTTCAGACGTACGACAACGCCTCATTGATCATTCCAAATTCGGAATTCATCAGCAACTCCGTCACCAACTGGACCTTCAAGGATCAGCGCATTCGAAGGATCATTACGGTCGGAGTGGCCTATGGAACGGATACGGATCTGGTTGTCAACACCATGACCGATATCGCCATGAAATCCGACAAGGTGCTCAAGTGGCCCAAACCCGACGTCGTCTTCTCCGATTTTGGTGACAGTGCCCTGATTTTCAAGCTGCGCGTTTGGACAACGATCGATGATATGGTGTCTGTGGAGAACCATCTTCGGCACGAGATTTACAGAGCCTTTACCGAGTTGAACATCGAAATTCCCTTTCCCCAGCGGGATATCCATATCAAGGAATGAGAAGCCGAGATGGGAAAAGGGGATCGAGCCCTTTACAGATGGAAGCGAGAAGAAGCGTAATGGGGCGATTGTTCCGGGTATTCCGATTTCTCGAAAAAAAATCAGAATTTGTTTGACACACGGTAAATTGGGGCGTATATTGACCGAAATCAGTAAAGATCTGCAACGCACCGCAGGTCGGTTTCTTACAGCAGGATCGATTCGTTTTTGCCCTAGCGAACCCCTGAAGTCTGGGACCTTGATGATTACATACAGGAAAGGAGGGAAATCGCTATGGCAAATGGAATCGTGAAATGGTTCAACGACAGCAAGGGCTTTGGGTTCATTGAACAAGAAAACGGAAAAGATGTGTTCGTGCATCATTCCGCTATCAATGCAACCGGGTTCAAATCCCTGTCCGAAGGTGACCGCGTCACCTTCGACGTGGTGCAAGGCCCCAAAGGCCCCGCAGCTGCCAACGTCACTCGGGTTTGATCGGATTTCATGTAAGCTTTGATCCGCCTGATAGGCGTCGTCGAAGTCCATGATTCAATCCAGCTAAAAAGGCGTCTTCTTGAAAAGGAAGACGCCTTTTTTTGTCGTGAAAATAGTCGGCAGTGGGCAGTCGGCAGTGGGCAGTGTTTTAAGGTCTATTTTCATCCCCGGGGGCGGCGATCACCCATCGCCATGAGCATTTATCGTGAAAAACCATCTCTCTTGGCCGCTGCAGGCGTTCAACAATACGGCAACGGTTTTCTGCATTGGATACGGTCTTTTTTATGCCCAAGCCATTTTATGGATTTCTGGATCATACGGCAGACCTGGGGATTTGGGTGGAGGGAAGGGATTTGTGCGGGCTGTTCGCCAATGCAGCCCTTGCCTTGAGCGATTTGCTGGTGGAATGTCCTTCCGATGACCCGAGTCGTTGTTCAGGCCGATGCTTTTCGATCGAACAGGCGGACCTGGAAACCCTTCTGGTCGGCTGGCTGCGGGAGATTCTGTATGTCTGGTCGGTCGAAAAGCGATATGCGGCACGCATTCTCTGCATTGAACTATCGGAATATCGATTGACCGCAAAAATCGAGCTTGGCTATTATGATGCCAACCGATGTGAACTGTTGCACGACATCAAGGCGGTCACCTACCATCAGGTCGAAGTGAATCGCTCCCATAACGGTTACAGAGCTCAGGTCATCTTCGATGTATGAAACGTTCCAAGGAGGCCGGTCATGAATCCAAGCTATCGCCAACTGGACGCGTATCGGATCGAAATTCCGGTTACCGGCAGCATGCGGGTTCCGGGGATCGTCTATGCCCGCATCGACATGATCGAGGCCGGTGATGGCGCCCAGGCACTGCAACAAGTTCGAAACGTGGCCTGTCTTCCCGGTATTCTCAAGGCCTCTCTGGCCATGCCCGACATGCATTGGGGGTATGGCTTTCCGATCGGAGGGGTGGCTGCCTTCGATTGGGAAACGGGTGTCGTCTCTCCCGGAGGAGTCGGCTACGACATCAACTGCGGGGTGAGGCTGTGCACGACAGCCATTCGAGCTGCGGAAATCCGGCCCAAACTGCAAGAGATTGTCGATGCGCTCTATCGCGACATCCCCTGCGGCGTCGGTTCAACCGGATCCATCCGCCTGTCGCATAAGGACCGAAAGGCCGTTCTGGAGCAGGGAAGCCGATGGGCGCTGCGTCATGGAATGGCCGAGTCTGAAGATATCGAACATACCGAAGACGGTGGATGTATGGCCGGTGCCGATCCGGAAGATGTGAGCGACCGGGCCATGGAGCGGGGGAAGGACCAGCTCGGTACGCTGGGGTCCGGAAATCATTTCCTTGAAATCGGGGTGGTGGATCGGATTTTCGATCCAAAAACCGCAGAAGCCTTCGGTCTGGTGGAAGGGGCAATGACCCTGATGCTGCATTCCGGCTCACGAGGGCTCGGATATCAGGTTTGTGACGATTCGCTGACGACGATGCTTCGGGCAAGCGCCAAATACGGCATTTCCCTTCCGGATCGGCAGCTGGCCTGCGCACCGCTCGTTTCGGAAGAGGCCAGACGCTATCTTTCGGCAATGGCCTGTGCCGCGAACTATGCCTGGGCCAACCGTCAGATCCTGATGCATCTTGCCCGGGAATCGTTGATGCGGGTGCTGGCCATCGGGCCGAGGGACCTCGGCTTCCGGCTGCTGTATGATGTGTGCCACAACATCGCCAAGAAGGAAGTGCATCGGATCGATGGGAAGCCACGTACGGTATGCGTGCATCGCAAGGGAGCCACCCGTGCATTTGCCGCTGGAAGCGATCTTCTGCCCACAGCCTACCAAAAAACCGGTCAGCCCGTCATCGTCCCCGGCGATATGGGAAGGGAGAGCTACGTCCTGGTGGGTACAGACAAAGCCATGACCGACACCTTCGGTTCGACGTGCCACGGCGCTGGAAGGCTGCTCAGTCGATCGGCAGCCCAGAAGGCATCCAAAGGCAGGGCCATCGATCGGGAATTGGCTCAAAAGGGGATCCTGGTTCGTTGGACAGGCCGCTCCACCCTTGCAGAGGAAATGCCCGAAGCCTACAAACGGGTATCGGATGTCGTCGATGTCGTGGATGGTGCGGGGATTTCCCGTAAAGTTGCCCGCCTGCGACCGCTTGCCGTTGTCAAAGGGTGATCGGTTTGCAGAGGTCGTCCTGGCCGCCGTTGCAGGGGGCTGGAAAAACGAGATGGGTCTTTGCTGAATTTCGAGACGGCCTGAAAGGACGGATCAGGCGGTTTCTCTACTTTTTCGCGTACGAATAGACGATACGCGTTTACCGATTCCTTAACAAAGGGGTATCCGTTGAACCTTCTTGAAGCGATCATCCTCGGCATTGTCCAGGGCCTGACGGAATTTTTGCCGGTCAGCAGCTCCGGTCATCTCGTCCTGCTACAGCATCTCTTCGGGCTAAAGGAAGCTGAACTGGTCTTTGACGTCAGCGTTCATGTCGGGACCATTCTAGCCGTTCTCATTTTCCTCCGAAGGGAAATCTTTGCTATCCTTGGAAGCCTCAGGGACACCGGGGCGCTCTGGCTCAAGGGAAGAATCAACGGGCCGATCGCATGGCAAATCCCCGAAATCAGGCTGGCGGTTCTTGTTGTGGTCGGCTCCATTCCGACAGGAATTCTCGGGCTGGCGTTCCACAAGATTGCAGAAACCCTCTTCTCCACTGTTTTGATCGTATCGATCGATCTGATCATCACAGGTCTGCTGCTGGCGCTGACGCGATTTTTCGGAAAATGGGGCAGAAAGGCGGATCGGATGACCATTCGGGATGGACTCATCATCGGGCTGGTACAAGGAATTGCCATCATGCCGGGCATTTCCCGCTCCGGTTCCACCATCTCGGCAGCCGTGTTTCTCGGAATCGAGCAGGAGACGGCAACCCGCTTCAGTTTTCTGCTCTCCATTCCGGCAGTCATGGGTGCGGCACTCTTGAGCCTCAAGGGCCTTCATCAGATATCTGCAGAACATCTCGGCCTCATTGCGGCCGGGACGATGTCTGCCGCCCTGGTCGGTTACGCATCTCTGGGCTTTCTCGTGAAGATAGCCCGCAAAGGCAACCTCCATTTCTTTGCACCCTATTGTATGCTGGTGGGAATCGCAGGCCTGATCTGGCTTCGGTAACCCTCGCAAGGAAAGCGGTCCGTCGGTTCCAAAAGGGTTCGCTCGGCGTTGGCCGGCAGCCCATCTGCCCTGCCCTTCACACATGCAACCTCTTTGACCAAATCGTGCCTGGTGGTCCCCCTTGTTACGAAGAGGGGATGAGACAACAAAACATCGAACCCATCCACTCGAATTCCATCTTTACCCAAAGGGGGACAAGGAAATTGTCGGATTTTTGCCCAGACACCCAGTTGGATCGTTTTTCGACGGAAAGGAATTCTCCATGAACCCTCAAATGTTCCGTGAATATGATATCCGCGGCATTGCCGGAAAGGATATGACGGAAGACGACGTCTATACCCTTGGAAGAGCCATCGGGACTTATCTGAAGCGTCGGGGGGCCGTCCACATCAGTGTCGGAAGGGATTGCCGCTTGAGCTCTGATGCCTACGCCGGGAGGATCATCGATGCATTGGCAGCCACCGGTTGTCGGGTGACCGATATCGGCGTCTGTCCTACTCCTGTGTTGTATTTTTCCATCCCGCATCTGAAGCAGGAAGGCGGGGTCATGGTCACGGCAAGCCACAATCCAGCCGAGTACAACGGGTTCAAGATTTGCCTTGGATCCGATTCCGTTCATGGATCCGACATCCAGCAAATCCGAATGCTTGCGGAAAGCGGGGATTTTGTCGCCGGAACGGGGGCTTGTGTGAAAACCGATATTGTCCCCGATTATATGGACCATGTCGTCTCCCGGATTTCGATCCGAAAACCGCTTCGCATCGGCATCGATGCCGGAAACGGTACGGCCGGGGTTGTTGCGTTGCCGCTCTTGCAGCGTCTCGGCATGGAGGTTCATCCCCTCTATTGCGAGATGGACGGCACCTTTCCGAACCATGAGGCCGATCCGACCGTTTTGAGAAACATGGAAGACTTGATCGATCTGGTCAAACGGGAACGTCTCGATGTGGGCATCGGTTTCGACGGCGACGGTGATCGGATCGGGGTGGTCGACGAAACCGGCCGGATCGTGTTCGGCGATCGGCTGATGGTCCTATATGCCCGAGAAATTCTCGGCAGAAAGCCCGGTGCGACTTTCATTTCCGAGGTGAAGTGCTCGCAAGTCCTCTATGACGAGATCGAACGGCTTGGCGGCAAAGCCGTCATGTGGAAGACGGGCCATTCCCTGATCAAGAAAAAAATGAAGGAGACACACGCAGAGCTTGCAGGCGAGATGAGCGGTCACATGTTCTTTGCGGATCGCTATTTCGGTTATGACGACGCCATCTATGCCGCATGTCGGCTTCTCGAGATCCTTTCCGGCACCGACAAATCGCTTTCGGAGCTTCTCTCCGATCTTCCCCAGACCTGCAACACGCCTGAAATCCGCGTGGAATGCCCGGACCACCTCAAATTCGATGTGGTCCAGAGGTTTTGCGACGAATTTCGTAAACACTATCCGGTCATCGATATCGATGGGGCTCGGGTATTGTTCGAGGGGGGATGGGGCCTTGTGCGAGCGTCCAACACCCAGCCTGCATTGGTGCTGCGCTTCGAGGCGGACAGCGAACGGCGATTGGCGGAAATTCGAGATATCGTGGAAGGCAGGCTTCGGGAAGCGGCCGGCTGAAGGAACTGGAATAAGAGACAACCATCAGAACGAACGGAGGGGTGCAGTGAATATCCAAGCCATGATCGATCAAATCAAGCGACATCCCGAGGCCGGAAACATCGGGATGATTCTATGCCACAACGGGGTTGTTCGTGCCACGGCCAGAGACGGCCGGGCCGTGACGGGGCTTCGCATCCAGGTGGATCACGACAAGTTGCGGGAAGTGATTGCCCAAAAGAAGAAAACACCGGGAATCGTGGAGATTCTGGTGGAAATCAACGAGGGAAGGGATCTTGTGGTTGGAGATGACGTCATGCTGCTTGTCGTTGCCGGGGACATCCGGGAAACGGTGATCTCTGTGTTGACGGATACCCTCAACACGATCAAGACCGTGGTGACCCAAAAAACCCAGTATTTTGTCGAATAAAGGACGCATCGGTTCTCATCTGGCTTTTCCTGATGACTGGATGGCATGGTAGAGGTGCACCATCCAGACGATGGCGACGATCGGGACAAACAGATTGATCACGGGAATCAGCGAAAGCACCGTGATGGTCAATCCGCCGATGTAGATCGCTTTTCGATGCTGTTTGCCGAGAATTCTGGCCTCTGCCTTTCCCAGATGGTATCCAGCTGCGCTTTCAAAAAATTCCCGCCCCAGCAGGTAGCCGTTCAGCAGAATGGAGACCAGAAAGCCGATCCCCAGGAAATAACTGGGCAATATCAGTAGGTTCCAGCCAATGGCCTCGGCTGTGAATTTGAGATCATGCCAAAGTTCAGGCCAAAATCCCAATCCTTCGTTGCGAACGGCCTTCGGGTATTCCACCCGTTCTACCCGTTCGATGACCGATTCCTGAAACAGACTGGAAATGAGAACCGTCAGAGCGGGAAGGACGAACCAGCCTGCCACCCCGCTGATCAGTGCGACCACCCAGTTGAGCAGCGTATCCAACCATCCCTTTTCCAGGGAAACAAGACGGTCGGTGATCCAGGTGATCGTCCAGATGGCGCCGATGAGTACAAGGCCGGCCAGCAGTGCGCAAAGGAGCATCGTTGGGAACAGGTTCGCTTGTCTGATGGAGGACCACGTTTTTCGAAAGGGATACATGGGATGACCTGTTGTCTTTAACGATGTTGTTGAAGATTGATCCTCAATAGGAAAATCGGTATTATCGTTCCATGGTCACGATCGTTATAAGGGACAATCATAACGAATCTTCTGCTGCTGTACAACGGTTGAAAGAAAAACGCCAGGACCCCGTCAAAGTCCTTTGATTAAACCCTGATGATGAGAGCCGCCCCCGTCCATGAAAATGCCGTGGCGGTATCGGGCGATGGGGCATGGTTGTCGCCACCCCCGAGACATGAAACCGTCACGGCGTCCAGGGGATCTTGGCCTGTTTTGCG
>Ga0101944_10006257_pt1 | contig 12836 bp, 11 predicted proteins | sample DewCreD2012metaG_FD_75245 | JGI IMG/M metagenome (GOLD analysis project Ga0101944, IMG submission 75245) | Hot spring sediment bacterial and archeal communities from British Columbia, Canada, to study Microbial Dark Matter (Phase II) - Dewar... ... | reverse complement strand
GATCAGGACGCGATTGAGTTTATGTGCCATGAAGCGGTACAGGCTGTGTATGACCTGGAACACATGGGGCTTCCCTTCTCGCGCACAGCGGATGGCCGCATCGCTCAGCGCCCCTTTGGTGGTCACACGAATAATGTGACTAAAAAGCCGGTGAGGCGCGCCTGTTATGCCTCAGATCGAACCGGGCACATGATTTTACAAACGCTCTACCAGCAGTGTATTAAGAATAATATTCTGTTTTACGATGAATTTCAGGCCATGGATTTGTTACTGGTAGATGGCAAGGTGGCCGGAGTGGTAGCTGTAGAACTGGCAACCGGTGAACTGCATGTTTTCCATGCCAAAGCGGTAATCTTTGCAACCGGGGGGCACGGGCGTATCTGGGAAATTACTTCCAACGCATACGCTTATACTGGCGATGGGTGTGCCATTGTCGCGCGGCGGGGTATACCACTGGAAGATATGGAATTTTTCCAGTTTCATCCGACTGGAATTTATAAATTGGGCATTCTGATTACGGAAGCGGTGCGGGGTGAAGGTGGGATTCTCTTCAATAAAAAGGGAGAGCGTTTCATGGAGCGCTATGCGCCAACCATCAAAGACCTCGCCTCACGGGACGTGATCAGTCGGGCGATGTACCTGGAAACGCGCGCTGGCAATGATGTCAACGGTCAGCGATTCTTTTACCTGGACGTCACGCCCGAAACCGTGAATAAATACGCTGATATTGATGGCCGAACCCGTCCTGATGGAACCCCATATCGGGTTACTGCCCAGGAAATCCTCTCAAAAATTCCCGACATTGCTGACTTTTGCCAGACTTATCTTGGAATCGACCCGACCAGGCAACCTATCCCGGTACAGCCTACTGCCCATTACGCCATGGGCGGAATTCCCACCAATATTTTTGGTCAGGTGGTGATTGATGAGAAGAACACAGTGTTGCCAGGTTTGTATGCGGCTGGAGAAGTGGCCTGCGTGTCTGTCCATGGGGCGAACCGCCTGGGAACGAATTCTCTGGTCGATTTAATCGTTTTTGGTAAACATGCCGGGATGAACGCGGCGGAATTTGCCCTGGGCGCTGATTTTGTTCCTCTTCCATCCGATCCGGATGAATACGTGCGTGAGCAAATTTCTCGTTTACGGGCAGGCTCTGGAAAAGAAAAAGCTGCAGCGATTGCACGTGAATTGAAGGCGGAAATGTTTGACCACGTTGGAGTTTTCCGAACACAGGAGGGGCTGGAACACGCAATTCAAAAGGTTCGGGAACTTCAGGAGCGCTTTAAGGATGTGCGCGTGACCGATAGCGGAAAAATTTTCAATATGGAGTTGTTACAGACATGGGAACTGGGCAATATGCTCGATCTGGCCCTGGTCACTGCGCAATCAGCTTTGGCGCGAACCGAAAGCCGTGGTGGACATGCTCGAGATGACTACCCTGCTCGCGACGACGTGAACTGGTTGAAACACACTCTCGCATGGATGGACAAGGATCAGATCCGCCTTGGTTACAAGCCAGTGGTGATTACCAAGTACCCACCCAAAGAGAGAACGTATTAGAGGAGTTCAGCCATGCAAATAAAACTGCGTGTTTTTCGATTTGATCCTGAAAAGGACCAGAAACCTCGATTTGATACTTTTTTCATGGATGTGGATCCAAACGACAGGGTTCTTGATCTGCTGGAATATGTCAAGGCGGATTTTGATAGCAGTCTGGCATTGAGGCGATCCTGCGCTCATGGAATCTGCGGGTCGGATGCCATGCGGATTAATGGGAGGAATTATCTGGCGTGTAAGGTGCTGGTAAAAAACCTTCATAGCGATCAAATCACGGTGGAGCCGCTCCTTGGCTTACGGGTAATAAAAGACCTGATTGTGGATATGGAGCCATTCTTCGAGAATTACCGATCGGTGCTCCCATACTTGATCAACGATGAGCCTTTGCCCGAAGACGGTAAGGAGCGGTTGCAAACTCCCGAAGAACGCGATCGTTTCGAAGATACCACCAAATGTATCTTATGTGCGGCCTGTACAACTTCCTGCCCGTCCTTCTGGTCCGATGAACGATACGTGGGCCCGGCTGCTATCGTCAATGCTCATCGGTTTATATTTGACAGCCGTGACCGAGCCGCTGAACGGAGGTTGAATATCCTCAATCAGCAAATTGGGGTGTGGCGTTGTCGGACGGCATTTAATTGTACGGAGGCCTGCCCAAGGGATATTCATATCACTGCGGCTATCGCGGAGGTAAAACAGGCTGTTTTGAGCGGGAAGGTATAATTCGCCAGTTACCCGAATAAACCCGGCGCCGTCTCTGGGCTAGGGATGAGCGCCGGTCGTTTTTTAAAAATTTCATGCCGGGAGAATGATCAACCGATGGATTCCTCCCGGGGTGGCAGGCATGTATTCCAGGCGTTGATCTTCTGGAAAATAACGGGTTTGCCCTGCCGGGGCTTCGACCCGGATTCCAGAAGGGTACTGGAACAAGGGTATATAAAGTTCTGTCGGGGCATTAATCGCTGGATCGTGCTCAAAGTGGTATTCCATGCGTTTTTTCTTCCGATCAAAGCGCAGGAAGATCGGTTTACCGGCAGTGGCTATCGGGTAGGGGCGAAGAACGGCGTCGAGCGCTCGCCCACCAGAATGAATATCTTGAGGGTTTGTCTGCTGGTCGCGACTGAAGATAGAGAAGTCTTCTCCATTCCATTGATCGCCATGCTGGTTGGTATTGTCTGGAGTGTAATTCCATAACGCACCGGAAAGAAGGTTGGCTTCGATAGCGCGCATAGAACGATCCATTGCTTTAGATTGCGCTGAAAAATTTCCGCTCCGATATGCGCGCCGATGGTTCAGGTCAAAGGGAATTCCGAACTCTCCGATGAACACCGGCGCTCCGCCCAGGTGTTCATTTGCCTCACGTTTGAACCGCGCAATTTGTTCGCGGAAAGAGCGCTCGATAGCCCAGGGGGTAAAAACGGGTTTTCCAGTGTGAAAATCACCGGCAACCCATGAAGAATAATGTTTGAACACCAGTGTATACGCATCATACCAGTGCGGGGCATGTACAATCCGGGAGGCATCCTCCTTACCCCAGTGTGGGGCGGGGGCGCTGGGTTCGGTCTCAATAAAGATGATCGCCTGAGGGATTTCTTCCCGAATCTCTCGAGCGTACCGGTTAGCAAATGGACGGAAATAATCCTGGTTGAAGTTAAGCATCCGCCCCTTGACTTGATTAAAGTGGAATGGGCGAAGCAGTCGAGGTTGCCCATTCGGGTCAATATCCCAGACGCCGTTGGAGCGCCAGATACACTCGAATCCTTCTCGCCAGAGCCTCAACCCTTTTGGATTAATCAACCGTGAGGCTATTTTCCGATTTCCGCTCAGTTTAAAATCCCAGACCCCCACTTCCAGGGGAATTCCACTGGCTAACACCATGGCTTCGAGAGGGGTGGGAAAATCTCCAAGGCGCGGCCGGCCGCAACATTTATTGAGATCTTCAATGCCGATATAGCCCCGAATGGGTTCATTCATTGTGTCAAAACCAACCACGTTTGGCAGGTCGCGTAAGGCATGGGACAGGCGGCGCATGGCAGCAATGTAATGCCGTTGAAGAAATTCCTGGGCGGGTTCTCCTTCCATGAAGGTGTTAGGCGCCAGATCATTCCCGGCGAAGAAAAGTGCGAACATCGTGGCGGCGGCGAGTTTATGCGCGTTGGTTGGCCAGATCATCCGAGGGAATGGATCGCCATGGAGAGCATGGACGATTGCCGCTCCGGTCTCCTGAAGAAAACGTAAATCCATTCCGGCCAGTTCAAGAGTCCATCCCGGGGCGCCATCGCCACCGGTAAAGCGACTCCAGACATCCTGATGTGGATCGATAAAAACCTGGATCCCGTATGAGAGGGCTTTTTCGAGGATTGCCCGTACATACTGGATATACTCGTCATCGTAAATTCCGGGGCCTGCATGTTCGATGGCTTCCCAGGTGACTAAAAAGCGAAGAAAGGTGAACCCCCATTTCTTAAGCCTTGCGAAGTGTTCATCGGCCTCATTGAGGGGTAAGGGCCGTCCTACAAACGAGACCTCGCGATGGTTAAAAAAGCCATCCAGAACGTGGGTTGGCAGGTGGGGTCGGCTTGGAATTTTGCTGCTGCCTGCCAGATTGATCCCCCGCAGCATCAGCGTGCGGCCAAATTCATCTACAAAATCGGAGTTATTAATGGAAATAATGTTCATACCCCTGGGGTTATTATAATTAGCCAGAGGTTATCCTGCAACCCGAATCCCTGCCGAATCTAAGGTTATCTCAAGACTTTGTCTGATAACCCCTCGCTCTTTCCTCCTTGCTGGAAAGAGATGGAGGAGTGGAAAATTTTTCCATGGATCAGATGAACCTGGAAGGGTATAAAACAGCATCACCTTACCTGATGGTTGAGATCTGACCCGGGTTAAAAAAGGTGGTACTGGCGAGACGATGATAACTATTCGGGCAGGAGGGCATTAAGCAAGATGATCACACCGCCCAGGATCAAAAAATAAGGCCAGTAGGATCCAATACTAAGGTTGAAGAGAAAATACAAGGCGATGAAAAGAAAGATAACGCCGCCTACCAGGCTATTTCGAGCCCGATGGGTAAGACGCTTCTCTTCCTGGTAATGATTCCAGGCCTCTACAAAGGACGTAAAGGAGGGGATCAGAATGAATAAAGCCCACCAATTGTTGAAGGAAAAGTTTGTGAAATTCTGGAGCAGTAAAAGCCCGCCTGCCAGAATGAGAATGACCCCAATGACCCAGCCGGAATTTTTTCCACGGCGGCGTCTCTGGTACTCACGCAAAGGGGGATTGGAAAAGGGATGATTTTCTCCGTTCGGCTGTTTCCATTCAGATTCGGTACCTGGCTGGATGTCTGAGTCGTTACTCTGGCCTGTCATGGTTCACTCCTTCTGATTCTGCTCTTCTCTCTTATCATATACGAAAATTACAAAGAATGGTCGTATCAGTTACCGGTTTCATGGATGTGAATAAGGCGGTCTTTGGCCAGAAATGAGATCGGGAACGAAAAAGGGTCTTCTCTTGCAATTGCCTGGAAAGGAGGGAATGGTCTGTCTCAACCATCAGTGGGAGGATGGGCGAGAAAGAGAGAGCCGCTTATGGATGGGCCGGGAATATCAGGGTGAATGGGAGAGGGGCGATTGTTGAACTGCCCGAGTAAGATCATGGATCAGAAGGTCTAGAGGAATATCGTGCACCAGAGCGGCATCTGCCAGGGTATCGAACGCGGACAGACTGCACCCCACGCAACTCATATGATGCCGCAGGAACACCGAGATCGTTTCAGGATAGCGCTCCATGATCTGGGCTACCATGATATGGGGGGTTATTTCCAAAAAGCCGGATGGTTGATTCTTGTCCATTTCTAAAAACCAGTATACAGGATTGACTTTTTCGCTTCTTTGCGCCTGCACAAAGAAGCTAACCGCCTGCTCCGCCTGGCGGGAGGTCTTCCGCGATTTTGACCAGTCCATGGGGAAAACAGATAATAATTTTTTCACGCCCGCTTTTAATGAGGCCCTGGTTTTCCCATTGACTGAGGATACGGCTGACGGTAAACAGTGTGGTTCCGGTCATCTCGGCCAGGTTTTGCCGTGAAAGGGGGAGATCAATGAGCACGCCCTCGTTTACTTTACGTCCCGTCTGGGCTGCCAGGCGAAGAAGAGCCCGCGCAAGCCGCCTTTCTACTCGTTCGGTGGCCAGCTCTTTCAAGCGATCCTGGTATTCGTGAACCTGCCCGGCCATCATTTTCATGGTGTTCAACGCGATGGATGGGTATTTCTCGATGAGAGGTTTCATCACTGAGCGGCTCCAGACCAGCGCCTGGCAGGGTTCAGCGGCCTGAGCGGTAACCGGATAAACCGTGTTCTCGATCAGGGCAATGACAGCAAAGAAAGTCCATGGACCAATGAGGCGCATGAGCACCTGCTGGCCATCGGGTGTGAGCTGGAGGAGTTTTACGCTCCCTTCTTTCAACAGATAAAGAGAATTTGCCGGGTCACCCTGAAGGAAGAAAAATTCTCCGGCATCTATCCGATGAAGCCTTGCTGCAGAACATACCTCATGCAATCCCAGATCACCCAGACCGCTGAAGATGCTGGAAATCCTAAGGAAAGAGAGAATCTCATCATCAACCATCCGGCCTATTGTAGCCGAATTTGCCCTTTTTGCCTCAATTTACCTATCCTGATTCTTTAAGAAGCGATCAGGGAACCTGTTCAAAAGTGAAGTTGATCGTAAGGGTAACGCCATCCTTAACAATGAGCACCCCGGCGATATTGGGAGGTTCCACCCCCCAGTCTTTCATCATTAAAAAGGTGGTGGCTTCCCCGGTCAGGCGGTTGCCACTTTTAACGGCTTTTACATTCCATGTGATGGGGCGCGTTGTCTCTCGAACGGTCAGATTTCCTTCCATTTGAAAAGTTAATTCCTGCCCTTCCTGTGGGTTATTTGGAAAACCGATCAGCTGGCTGACGGTGAATTTTGCTAGCGGAAAACGAGAGGACTCGAGCCAGCGGCCACGAATGGCATTGTCTCTTCGAGAGCTGTCTGTGGTCAGGGTGCTGATATCTACGGTAAATTCGCCAAATTGGATTTGAGCAGGATTGTTTAAATCTACCAAGAACTCACCAGTTACCTGATTGGTTTTTCCAATGGCCGTATTAAGGCGATTATTTTCGTTAAGAAAGGTTTCATCAACAGCATATTGGACCGTTGTCTCAGCAGGAACAACTTTAAATGTCACAACCGAAGAAGGTTGCGATTGGGGAGTTGAAACGGCAGGGTAACCCCCTTGAGGGGTGGGTGATTCCTGGGGAGTGGCAGTGAGAGCCGGTGTGAGGGTTGGAGACTCTGGCAAAGGTAATGTTGCGGCTGGAGAAGATGTGAGAGCCGGTGCAGAGGGCGCACAGGCAGAAATTAAAAGGCAAATACTGATAAGAAGGAAGGATATTTTGTAGCGGATCATAGGAGGTTTCCTTTCTGATTTTAAAGAAGGTTTACCTTTGATACGAAATCATAACCTAAATAGATGTAATTTATCGAAAAATAAATAAAAAATGAAGAAAACTCTCATTTAAAATTAAATAAGCCCCTCGAATGGTCGGGGGCTTATCGATCGGAAGATTGAATATTTATAAATTAAAGTTTTTCGCTGCCATGGCGGCAATGGATTCGCCGATGGCAATAGACGCGGTGGCAGCGGGTGATGGCGCATTAAGCACATGGACCATTCGCTCGGCTTCCACAATCCGAAAATCATCCACAAGATTTCCCTGGGGATCCAAAGCCTGCGCCCGAACGCCTGCGCCGCTGCGGTGAATATCATCAGCGGTCAGATCCGGGAGCAGGCGTTGTAAGGCTCTTACGAACGCCGCCTTGCTTAAGGAGCGGTAGTACTCCCCAATGGCGGTTTTCCAGTATTTCGCAGCCATTTTCCAAAACCCGCCATACAGGGCATATTCGAACATGTCCCTGAGGGAAATATCGCTCATTTTATATCCTTCTCGTTTGAAGGCCAGAACAGCATTAGGGCCAGCTTCGACGCCTCCTTTAACCATGCGGGTGAAGTGCACGCCCAGGAATGGAAACCGCGGATCGGGAACCGGGTAGATCAGATTGCGAACGAGATGGTGCTTTTCGGGAATGAGTTCGTAATATTCGCCGCGGAAAGGGACGATTTTGAGGCCCGGGTCTACCCCGCACAGGCGGGCTATTCGATCGGATTGTAAACCGCCGCAATTAATTAAACTGCGTGTAGTAATTTCACCCTGTGGCGTGGTCAGCACAAACTCGTTTCCAACCTTTCGAAAGCCTGTGACCCTGGCATTGGTTTTTATTTCGCCGCCAGCCTGCCGGATAAGGCTGGCATAAGCCTCGCAGACACCCACATAATCGACAATACCGGTTTGAGGTACGAAGATAGCGGCAATGCCAGCGGCATAAGGTTCGTACTCTTTGATTTCTTCTCCTCTCAACCGGCGCAGGCCGTTGAGGCCATTCTGGAGCCCCCTTTCATAGAGGCGATCAAGGGCGGGCAATTCACTTTCTGAAGTGGCCACAATGACTTTCCCGCAACGATCGTGGGCAATGGAGTGTTCGGCGCAGAACGCGTACATGGCCTCGCGCCCCTTGACGCAATTTTGGGCCTTCAGGGAGCCGGGCTTGTAATAAATTCCCGAATGGATGACCCCGCTGTTGTTTCCGGTTTGATGGGCTGCGAGGCGATTTTCGGCTTCAAGGACTATGAGCGAGGGGTGTTTTTCTCGGGTCAGGGCCATGGCTGTGGCGAGGCCCACAATTCCACCGCCAATGATTGCGATGTCGTATGTGCTGGGCATGATTTCCGTCTCCTGGCTGTTTTTGGATAGTGTTTATATTATAGACCCCAAATCGCTAAAATGGGAAATAACAGCGAGACGATGCATGGTTTCTCTGAGGGAGGGATACAAAGCGCAGTAGACTTCTTCGAAAAGCCGGGTGTAAATTCCTGCGCTGGCGGGGTCCGGTTCAATCCAGTGAGAGGGAAGAGGCGCCATGGCGTTTATGGCGTCGACACAGGAAGGGAACCACCCTGCACCGACTGCTGCCAAAATTCCGGCACCGAGAGATGCCGCCTCGGTATGGTTTGAAATGGCAATGGGTCGGTTAAGAATGTCGGCTAAGATGTGCAGCCAAAGCCGGCTGTGAGTCCCTCCTCCTGAGGCGATAATTTGATTTACCGTCAGGTTGGTTTCCCTTTCGGCATGTTGGAGTTGGAGGCGCAGTTCGAAACCAAGGCCTTCAAGAACTGCCCTGAAAAGGTGTTCTGGTTTGTGGAAGCCGCGGAGACCAAAAAAGACGCCACTGGCGTGGGAATCCCAGTAGGGGTTCATGGCACTGTTCAGATATGGGAGTAAGACAATACCTTCCGCACCCGGGGGTAGAGAGGAAGCTTTTTTTTCTATCTCAACCAGAGCCCCCTGAACCCCAAGGAGATCGTGGGTGAACCACTGGATGGTAAAGCCCCCGGCCAGGAGCACCATTTCGAGCACATAACTGCCTGGCAATCCGCCGATCATGGTGCGAAAGGCCGGAGAAACACCAAAAGACGGGCTTACCAGCCCCGTAATGATCGAAGTGCCCAGGCTTAAACTGGCGAGAGAAGATGAGAAGACCCCGCTCCCCAGGGTGTTGGCCTGGCCGTCACCCAGTCCGGCAATGACTGGCAGACCGGCGGGCAGCCCTGTTTCTTGAGCGGCTTCGTGGGTCAATGTGCCTATTACCTGCCCGGGTTCATATAACTCAGGGAACTGTTTTGAGCTTAATCCAAGCCAGGATAAACAGGGGGCATCCCACTGGCGACTGGGAATATCCAGCAGACCGGTCGGGTCGGCGCTGGCAGTTGATGTGGCGAGCTTCCCGGTGAGACGGTAATTCAGGTAGGCCCCTGTATCAAGAAAATGCGTCGTTTTTTCGAGGTTTTCCGGTTCGTGAAGACGTAGCCACTCGATTTTTCCAACCACTAAATTGGGCGTTAAAGGTTTTCCGGTTCGTTCTTGATAGGTGGGGTCATTCAGAGCGCTTTTCACTTCATCGTGAATTGGCCTGGCCCGTTCGTCCATCCAGAGGATCGCCGGGCGTAAAGGGCGCCCTCTGGAATCCAGCAGGACAAAGGTTTCGCGTTGATGCGAAATGCTCATGGCTGCGATTCGATCTGGATTAATTGAGCGAATCGCCTGGCGAATTGCAAGCGCAGTTACATTCCACCATTCCTGGGCAGACTGTTCAAAATGACCGGGGTTGGGCTGAAGGATGGTAAAACCTCCTCGTCCTTCTCCGCAGGAGCGGCCCCTGGAATCCCAGAGAATTGCTTTGCACGCAGTGGTGCTGAGGTCAATCCCAAGAACCAGGTCTTTCTGAAGCGCCATTTTTTACTCGAGCACACCGGCCAAATCGAGCACTGCTTCAGCGGCTTCGGGGAAAAGGCCCAGTTCCCAGGCGAGGTCAAGGAGGGTGTATCGCGACCGGTACTGAGGCCCTTTAATCAGCGCCTCCATGGCATCTTCTTTACTGCGGTGAACTGCGGAAAGGCTCATAGGCATTCCCGCCTGATGCAAGGGTTCACGGATCGATTCGAGAGAGGGGGCGTACGGGGTAACCGCGTTCCAGAGTTGTTCCCAATGATTTTGCACCCAGCGAATCCGATCCGCGAGCGCATCATCCGTGAGGTACTTTGTTTTCACCACTTCGTTGAAGATGGGGGCGGCCTTGCCGTATCGGGCCTGGTTCTCCCGCAGAAGATCTTCTACGGGCGGGCGGCGACGGATGACCTGCCGGGGGTCAATTTTTCCCGGATCGATCTTACGCATATATTCATAAAATGCGAGCATGATGATCGTGCCCACCCCTACCTGGGTGCCATGAAGGTTCTTGGGGAGGTGACGGGTGTGGGTCAGCAAATCCCAGAAGTGAGAAATTACATGCTCTGCACCTGAAGAGGGAGAAGTTTCTCCATTGAGGATGGTCATCGAAAGGCCCGATTTAAGAATGGCTTCTCCCAGAAAGGAAATGGCCTGAGTTTCGCGGTGGGCAATGCCCCTGGCTGAGGCATGAACCTGCCGCTCGTTTTCGGTGGTCATTTCGTAGGGAAGCGGGCAGAAATACCCTCCCCGGATAAAATGCGAGAGTTTCCAATCGGCATTGCAGATGCTCCTGGCGGCCAGATCACCCACCCCGGCATGAATCATCGACATGGGGGCATTCACCATAATATTTACATCCAGGAAAACGGCGTCAGCCGGGTTGAGCAAGACGCTGGTTTTGACGTCGTTCTCGGTCATGGTTGCCGTGATCGAGGTGAAGGCGTTCATGGAAGGCGCAGTTCCAAGGATGAGGAAGGGGCGCTGAGTGCGAGTGGCAACCCATTTGGTAAGGTCACAGATCACCCCGGATCCAGCGCCAATGAGTATTTCGGCTTCATCATCGACAGCCAACGCCAGCCGGTTGCCCAGTTCGGTTTCTGAATCGAGGAGCACCCCTTTTTCCCCGGCGGGAAGAAGGGAAAGGTTCAGCCCATTTTGGCGCAGCGGTCGGGTTACCTGTTCCAGGATCACTTCCTCGATTGCACGATCAAAAAGGATTTGAGCCTTTCGAGGTGGATGCTGAAGTATTCGCTCCAGAGCATGGGGGATTTCTTCCACCAGATACCCCACGCGCATTTCACCGATGGGCACCTGGTGAGTTTTTCCGCAATATGGACAGGAAAAGGTAGAATGAGAAAGGCCGTTAGAATCACGGCTGAGAAAATCTTGGAGTGATAGGATTGATGTGGCCATGCCCATGATTATAGTGGAAAATGGCATGAGGAATATGCGGGGATGAACGTTTTTTTAGAACTGACCGGCCAGGACTCTTTCGCCGGTTGGTCCGGCAGACCCACCGGCTGGTTCAATAGTGACGCCAAACCCCTCATAATGGGTCAGGAGGTCAGGCGTTTCGATCCTGAGGACGGCATATCCATCCTTCCCGACCGAGAAGACCCCGCCGCTGGTGCGGATTCCATCGCGGATTAACCAGAGCTGGTACTGGAAATCAGGAGGGAGTTCTTTTAACTGGTTGACTACCAGCAGGCCATACTCTCCGCCTGCGGTGTACACAATCATCCCCTCCGCATGGGGATTCGCCGGTGTGCCCGAAAGAGCCAGGCTGGAAAATCCGCTGGCTTGCAGGTGAGACAGCGTATTCACCCGATTCCAGAGCAAGATATTGCTAAAAAATAATGTAAGGATAAAAACCACGACGGCGATTCGCACTGCAGCGCCCGGGGAAAAGATCAGGCGGTGTAAGGTTTGCAGAAAGGTTTGGCGAACGGCTTTATGGACTGTGCGCGAAATTAATTGAGCCTTGACATGCTGGGGTGGATCTACCGGGGGAATGAGGGAAGCCAGTGAAGCCGTGAGACGCCGGTATGCCTGCCACTCGATATAGCATGAAGTGCAAGATTCAAGGTGTTTGACCACCAACGCGGCTTCTTGAGTTTCAAGAATCCCCAGTTCGTAGGCTGGAATCTCATTAATCACATGTTCTTCGTTCACGCCGGTCACCAGTGATCTTCCTCGCTTCTATTAGAGATTACGAAAAAGGGATTACCCTGGATGTATTTATTCTCCGCGCCAGTCTTCAGATGCCAGAAATGAGCGCAGTTTCTGCATGGCCAACCGAATGCGTGTTTTGACAGTCCCCAGAGGTTCACCAAGGAAGGTTGCAATTTCGAGGTGCGTCATCCCCTGAAAGAATGCCAGAGCCAGGGCTTTTTGTTGGTCCGCAGGCAGGTCTCGGATGGCGCGGAGGAGAGAGCGGCGCTGATCTGAGGTTATGGCATGGCGTTCGATGGAGGGGGCTTCGACGGGTATGTCTTCACAGCAATCATCCCATGAGGTGCTGTGACCTTCAACGCGGACATGGGAATAGCGGTACTGGTCGATGGACCGGTTACGGGCAATCCGTGCAATCCAACTTGCGGCGTTTCCCAAGGAAGGGTCGTAGGTTTCGGCCTTATTCCAGATTTGCAGAAATACATCTTGAGTTATTTCTTCGGCAGCCTGCTCATCGTTAAGGATTTTTAACGCCACCCCGAACACGAGACGGCTATACCGGTCATAAAGCTCACTCAAGGCCGCCGGGTCTTTTTGGCGAATTTGTTCAAAGAGGAGATGATCTGGCGATAAAGATGACATCGTTGAACGAATTATACGGTAGAATGCTCGCGTCAGAAGGGTTTACTTTTTTCATGGAATGAATCCCCC
>Ga0101944_10006256_pt1 | contig 12837 bp, 9 predicted proteins | sample DewCreD2012metaG_FD_75245 | JGI IMG/M metagenome (GOLD analysis project Ga0101944, IMG submission 75245) | Hot spring sediment bacterial and archeal communities from British Columbia, Canada, to study Microbial Dark Matter (Phase II) - Dewar... ... | reverse complement strand
CCGCGCCGTCTGCTCGTCGCTCATGTACTGTCTCCAGTCCGCCACCGAGAACTCGTACTGCCCATCGGGCAGATCATGGGGCAGTTCGAATTCCGCCGGAAGGACCGCCTCGGCGCCCCGGAATGGCCGATACCGCACGAAGAGCTTCAGCGTCTCCCCGGGGCGGTATTTCGACCGCGGCACGCTGACCGACATGACTTCCGCGGCGCGGGCCTCGGACGCGACTTTCACGGTAGCGGAGTAGCTTTGCAGGGCGACACGCTCGAAGGGATTCTCCATCGCCGCCTGGATTGGTGCGCCCACTGTCTGAAACAGGTCCGCAAGGTTGGCGTTGGCCGAAATGTTCTCCACGTGCAGCGTCTGTCCGTTGGCGAATTTCATGTCCACCGTGTAGGTCAGCGTGTGCTGCTGGGGAAGATCCCGAGCTGATGAAACGGCGTTGGCAGTCGCAACTGCCGCCAGGATCGGCAGGAACTGCGGGTGTTGCGCCGCTTCCATGCGATACGTCGAGTCAAAGGAACCATCCTCGTACACGCACCGCACCTGGATCGGCACCATCGCCGGGGCCGGTCCGAACCGTCCTGCGATTCCGGCCATCTCGTCGGCATAAACGGTGCCCAGGATTCTCGTGACCGAACCGAGCTTGAAACTGGTGACCAGTCCTGAGATCACGTCATGGACGTACCCCGCTCCCATGGGCAACGACACCTCGCCCTCGCTCATGAAAGCATGGCCGAAGCCCAGCACGCGATCCGGTAGCACTTCTGTGCAGGTTCCCAGCGCCGTGATGTCCATGTCGCCCCGCAGCATCGGCACGGCCAGGCTCGATCCCGGTTCGATCTTCGCATCGGCGTCCGCAATCGGACTCGATCCGCCGGCCGCCTGGAACGCTCGAAAGCCATAGGTTGCCAGCACCGGGCCGAACTGCTCGAGCACCCGCGGCGAAATCCCCGACGTCATCAGCGGCGTGGTCAGCGGCCGCAGCCGCGACAGGTCCTCCTGTCGCAGTCGAAGGGAATTGACCGAATCATCGTCCCGCGACGCAAAGGGGTAGCCTGCAGGAGTGCTTGTGGAACTCGGCAGCGGGATGACTTCCGACAGGGACCAACTCACCTTCCCCGGGGCGGCCGGCCGGGTGCCCGTGCCGGCATTGCCCGCCGCGCCGGTGGGACTCGCCGGCAGGCGCAGCATGGCCTCGATCGTCTGCACGCCGCCGACTGGGTCCTTCATGGCCTGCCAACCGTAGGCAAACGCCCCGATCATGCGCTCGCGGCCCTGTTCGTCCTTGAGAAAGATCGGCGCCCCGCTCATCCCCTGCACGGCGCCGGAGTGCTCCAGGTTCCGGCCTTTCAGCCGCACAAGAACCACATCCTGCTTGGGATTGAAGTAGTTTCGCAGGACCGAAACGACTTCCACGTCGAACCGCTCTGCCTTGGTTCCACGGAAGACCGTCAGCCCGTATCCGGTCATGCCGCTCCTGACCTCGGAGACGCGCATGTGCCGCGCCGGATCGAAACCGGGCGGTAGTGGGTCCGCGGCGCGGGCCGGGCGTACAACCAGCAGGGCGACCAGCAAAAGGTACAGCGTCAACGCGGTCATTCTGAGCATTGAACCGGATGTTAGGTTGATGATACGCACCGTGCAAGCCGCTTGCGCCGTGTAATTGACACCCGTTGCGCACAACGCTAGCTTCTCGGCCATGTGACCGCCTGCGATTCGACCGGTCTCACCTACTGCGACCGCTCGAACCGAACAGGCGGCCGGTGGCAGACCCGAGTAACCGGCCGAGCGGGGCGCAGCACGCCGCGGGGGGAACGCAAGGCCTCAGTCTGGCAGCGAGCCGAAAACCGTGAAACCCGAAACCATCCGCAAAGCCGAGAAGATCCTGGGATACCAGTTCAAGAACCCGCACCTGCTCAAGGAAGCTCTCACGCACGCCTCAATTGCAGACAACCGCCTGAGCAGCAATGAACGCATGGAATTCCTTGGCGACGCGGTCCTTGACCTGATCATCTGCGAGGCCCTGTACACAAAGTTCCCCCAGTTTCTCGAGGGCGAACTGACCAAGATCAAGTCGGCCGTTGTCTCGCGTCGGACCTGTGCCGAGGTATCCAACGAAACCGGCCTTACCTCGCTCCTGATCACCGGCAAGGGGGTCTGTGTCGGCCAGTCATTGCCAAGCTCGCTGGCGGCGGCCGTCTACGAGTCGATCGTCGCGGCGATCTACCTCGACGGCGGTTTCGAGGTGGTCAAGGAGTACGTCATGCGGACGATGGGGCCCAAGATTGAAACCATCGCGGCCACCGCCCACCAGATGAATTACAAGGCCATCCTCCAGCAGCACGCCCAGAAGAACCTGGGCGGCACGCCCGCTTACGAACTGCTGGACGAGAAAGGACCCGACCACAGCAAGTGCTTCGAGGTCTGCGTCACCATTGACGGCAAACGATACAACTCGGCCTGGGGGCCCAACAAGAAGATGGCTGAGCAGAAGGCGGCACTGATGGCGCTGGAGGAACTGGGATTGGTGGACTCCAGGGAACTTGACCATGCTCTGGAGGCCATGAACAACATCCAGCCGCAGATTGGTGACGAGGAATAGGCGGAACCGTTACAGCCATCCGCCCTTCAATCCCGCCTACCAGATCAGATCAGCGCCGCGAAAGACCGGCCCATCGGTGCAGGCCAGGCGGTAGCACCAGTCGCGGCCGGCCAGCGGGGGTTGCGACGGGTCGGGTTTCCTCACGCGAATCACACAACTCTGACAGGTTCCCATGCCGCAGGCCATCGCCCGCTCCACGGATACCTGGTATTCGATTCGCCGTGACATCGCGATTTCCGACACCCGCTTCATCATCGCCTCCGGGCCGCAGGTGTAAATGACGACGGACTTGCGGGTGCTGTCCTCGGGGAAGTATCGGTCCAGATACTCCTCGAGGGCTGCCGTGACCAGGCCTCGATACCCGTACGATCCGTCGTTTGTGGTGATAACGGCCGGGATTCCGTGTCGCGAGAACTCGGCGACGTTGTAGAGCGGTTCAATTCCATCGGCCGTCGGCCTGGGCGCATCGGCGGTAATGGTCAAGGGCAGGAGGTCTCGCGTCATCGCGCCGCTGAAGACTACAGCGCGCCGGCCCGCAAGGTGCGCTGCCAGATAAATCATGGGCGGAATGCCGACACCGCCGCCCACCAGGATCGCGGCGGCGTTGCCGGGAGGAGGCTGGAAGCTGTTGCCGATCGGGCCTATGACGTCAACGCACTGTCCGACCTTGAGCGCAGCCAGCCAGCTCGTGCCCACGCCCACGACGCGATGCAGAATCTCCACTTCCGCGCCCTCGGGTGTTTCGCGCCTGGCTCCCAGTGAGAATGGTCGGCGAAGCAGCGCCACGCGGGTTTGCAGCTCAGGGCCCTCCAGTTTCAGACGCTGTCCCGGTTGCCAATCGAACTCGCGCTCTGGCTCGTAGTTGGTCTGCGGGTCGCGGCAGCCAATCTGCACAAACTGTCCCGGTTGGCTGGGTGGAAACCCGGAAATGTGCAAGGTCAGACGGAAATGATCCTTGCAAACGGGCACATTGGATCGCACCGTGGCCAGATATCGCCCACGGCGCTGGTGATGTTTGTCGGAATTGCAGCCGCACGGTCCGGCGTTGACGGTCTGATAACTGGCGTCCCGCTCGCTCATCATGCTGTGTCTAAAAAAAGACTTCCGGAGGGGTGGCTCCTACCACCTCCGGAAGTGCGCCACGGCCAAAGAAGCCGCAATACCGGAATTGATTTCTTGCGTTGACTGCCAATCGAACTGCTGGTGACTATACCGATGGTTACCGTGGCTTGTCAATCAATACAACGGCGAGTAGGCAAATTTGCGTATATTCTTTAACTTGATCTTGAATAAAGACTTAAGACGGCAGATGGCTCGGGCTGGAAAGCAAAGGCTCAAACCGTTCGCTTGGTGCGGATTCGGATGCTAAACGAGGTGGATTTGCTCCCTTGTGACCTGCCCTGATAGAGTCCAGATCAAAACATGGCTCAGATCAACGTCGCAATTGGAATTGTGCGGCACCAAGGTCGGCTTCTGATCTGCCGCAGGCGACCGCAGGACAGTCTTGGCGGCTACTGGGAATTCCCCGGCGGCAAGATTGAGCCGGGCGAGTCGCCGGAAGCATGTGTCGTGCGAGAGATCAGGGAGGAGGTGGGGTTGGAAGTCCGCCTCACGCATGAGTTGTCCCCGATCGACTATGCGTACGCCGAGCGGGTTGTGCGGATTCATCCATTTCTGTGCGAGCGGGTTGCCGGGGATGCCAGACCCCTCGAGGCCGACGATCTGCGGTGGGTTCTGCCGGCGGAACTGGCCGGCTATCGCTTTCCCCCGGCCAACGATGGTCTGATCCGCGACCTGATGACCCATGGCGTGCTGTCATAAAGGCTCGCTGCCTCAATGGGCCACAACGTACATCAGCACGTTGACTCCGAGCCTGATCGCGTCTTCGTCCGCATACCCCACGTTATACGCCCTCGGCAACTGCTCCCACCCGGCGCTCATGCTCAGTCGCGAGTAGATCACCGGAAGCACGCCGTCCACCTCGATGACCTCGATGAACGGTGCGGTGCTTGGCCCGTACATCTGGCGTGCCAGCGGCGACGTGGCCACCTGCCTGGTGTCAAAGACGAAATTGAGCATCGGGTGGTCCGGCTTGATGCGAGCCAGGGGGCGATCCGGATAGATCTTCCTGATCTCCTCGCGGAAGGCGCTGTCAAACTCGCTCGATCCGGCCGCCGAATCGACGATCATCACTCCGCCGTTGTCCAGGTATTCGCGCAGTCGCTTGCGCGTGGCGTCATTAAAGGCGAACTTGCGTTGGCCGGTCATGTACAGGACCGGGAAGCTGAAGATATCGCCCTTTTCCGGGTCCACCTTCTCTCGCTTGAACTGCACGTGCAGCGTGGTGCTCTGGTCGATAGTCTTCAGCAGGGTCGGCAGGCCGTGCGGCGTGGGGTCCCAGTCGCCGTTATGGATGATCTGGCCGAGCACAAGCTGGTCGCGCGTGGCGATGTTGGTCTGGTGATACACCTTCTGATGGGCGAAAAACCGGCCATACTGATACTCGGCCAGGCAATAGGTCATGATGTTGGAGCCCAGTTTCAGCGCGTCGTCCTGCGCATATAGCACGCCGCCTTCAATCGGGTTGGCATCGGCATTCCAGCCGCATGACAGATCAATCGGCGAAAAGATCACCGCCGCCCGCGTGCCGATGTTGATCACTTCCAGGTAGGGCGGCACCGTCTGCCATGGCTGCGTGCCTTTTCGGACGCGCATCTGCGTGATCTTATAGAAGGAAGAGAAGATCGGGTGGTCCGTCGGCACCGCCGCCAGTTCGCGATCGGGGAACATGCGACGGATTTCCTCGCGAAAGCTGCTGTTGAATTCCGGGCGTCCGCAATTGCTATGAACCACCCACGTCCCGCCGTCGGTCAGGTATTGCCGCATGCGGGCGATGGTTCCGTCGTCGATCCGCGGCAGCGGCTTCCAGCCGGTGAAGTAGAGAATGGGAAGTTCGGTCGGATCATAGCTGAATTTTGAAAAGTCAGTGTTGACGAAGCGATATCGCTGTGAAAGCGAGTCGTTGGTGAACGAAACCCATTTTTCCAGATCGATAATGGTGGTTTCCCATCGGAGGCCCGCCTTCTTTGCGGCCAAGTCGGAGAAGGTGACATTGCCCACCAGGGCCGGCGGCGAGGGCTCACGCTTCTTTTCGCTGCGGCGGAGGGGCGTTGCGGGAAGGGGCAGCGGCGGCACACCTTCGCCGGCATTGCGGCGCTGAGGTGCGGCCTTGGGAGGGATGTTGGCCTTGGGGTTGACGAACTCCTCGCTCCACAACTGCGAGGTCATGATTGCCAAGACGCACGGGACCACCCACATCAGCCGGGATGTCATAAGCTGCTCCTCTATTCTGATTATCGCTCAGGAGGCGACCGGCCGCCAACCAAAAACGGCAGCCCATCAGCGCAAAGCTCATGGGCTGCCGGTTCTCTCATGCCCCGGTCCAGACTGTCAATCGGTGGCAAGCAGCTACTTGGCCGGCTTTTCCTTCGCGGGCTTATCCTTGGCCGGCTTGTTGCCTTGGGCTTGCTTGTTCTGGCCGGGCGTCTTGGCTTCGATGCTCTTGACGACGCCGTCTTCAACCACAGCCTTCACCTGCATGCCAACCTTCAAGTCGCCCACAGTGGCGTCTTTGCCGTCCACGACGAACTTGGTCTTGTCGTCAACCGTGAGAGTCTTGGGATCAGCCTCTTTGCCTTTGACCGTCAGTACCTTGCCGTCAATCTTCTCCAGTTTGCCGGCCACAGGCGGAGTCGTCGACCGCTTGTTGGCCCGATTCTTTGCGCCGTCGGCCGCGGCCCAAGCGGACCCAACCAGACCCAGCACCACCAGCACAGCAACCACATTCCTCAAGGCCTTCATAAATCATCTCCTGTCCGCTTCCTAAGTGCGGACTAAAAAAAGACTTGTATCGGGCGAATCCATCGCCGTTTTCGGGTTCTCATGCTTATATACGCGCGACTTGCCCCCATATTGCAATCCCCGGATAGAGACCACCGTGCAACAGATCGAATGGCCCCGATCGGAGTCGAACCGATACGCCCGTAAGGGCACAGGATTTTGAATCCAGCGCGTCTGCCAATTCCGCCACGGGGCCTGAAGCGAGGATAATTTACACGCATCGGATCTGCCGTTCAACCACACCATCTGCCGATTGAAACCCCCCTCCAACGCAGCGTTGGGACCGTCGCTGCGTTGGAGGACAGGCTGGTTCCGGGTCGGTCTATTTCTCGCTCGAAGGCCGCACCGCAACGGGGGGGTTCTCCGGCAGGGGGCGGACCCAGACATTGCGGAAACGCACCGGGTCGCCATGGTCCTGGAGGGAGATCGGCAGCTTCTCCGGATGAGGCGAATACTTGGCAAGCGCCTTGTGGGCGACCGAACCGATCAGTTCCCGGTCATCCTGCACCAGCACGCCATTGAGGAAAACGGTGGCGCGGGCAGGCTTGACGACCTTTCCGCCTTCAAACTTGGGGGCGCGGAAAACAATGTCGTAAACATTCCACTGCCCCGGCGGATTGCAGGCGTTGGCCAGCGGGGGATACTGGCCATAGATGCCGCCGGCCATACCATCGGGGTAGGTCTTGTTGTTGTAGCAGTCCAGCACCTGGAACTCGTAGCGGCCCATGATCAAGACACCGCTGTTGCCGCGGGCCTGGCCATCACCCTTGGGCGGCGTTGGAGCGGACCATTCAATGTGAAGCTGAATATCACCGAAGGCGTCCTTGGTGGTCAGCGAGCCGGTCTTCCGCACGACCTCGAAGTAACCGTTCTCCACTTTCCACTGGGGCTCTCCCTTGTCGCCTCGCCACTTGGACAGGTCCTTGCCATCGAACAGCACGATGGCATCGGAGGGCGGCTTGACGGGCTCCTGGGATCCGGCATTGCCGGGAGTGACCACCGGGGGTTGCGGCCGGGACATGTCATGGACTTCATAGCCGCTCTCGGCGGCGTATGCGCACAGCCCCAGCCCCAGCAAGCCGGCGGCCACAGACGTGACAAAACTCTTGCGATTCCGCATCAGCATACAAAGACTCCTCATATTCAGCGGTGACGAACAGGGAAAAACAGGCCGCCCGCCTGCCCAGGCGGGTCCGACCGATTGCATCCAGAGGAAATACCCGGAAAGTTCAAGCATGTTGTTCCCGGCGGGTGCGCAGGCCGACGGATGGCGGTGGGTGCGCGATCAGCCCTTCGCACCCGGCTGCCTCGTGATGGTGGATTCCGGCACGACTTCCGAGACGGTGTAGCGGAGGAAGCGTTTTTTCATCCATCGGACGGCCAGCAGGTCGATGAAGGCTCGCAGGGCGCGATTGCGCAGGCCGTACTTGGCGGTGCCGGCGAATCGCGGCGAGTGCTTGACGGGGGTTTCGAGGACGGTGTAGCCGCGCATCTTGACCAGCGTGGGAAAAAAGCGGTGCATGCCGGTGTAGAGCTGGATGCCTTCCAGGCAGTGTCGCTTGTAGAGTTTAAGGCTGGAGGCCGAGTCCTGAATGGTTTCATCGGAGAGCCAGTTGCGGATGCGATTGGCGATGCGAGTCTGGATCAGGCGGAACTTTGAATCATTGCGCTTCTGCCGCCAGCCGGTGATCATGTCCACGTTGCGGGATTCAAGCAGCGTCAGCAGGCGGGGGATTTCCTCGGGGTCGTTCTGGAGGTCCGCGTCGATCGTGGCGATGATCTGGCCGCGGGCGGCCTTGAAGCCGGCGTCAAACGCGGCGCTCTGGCCCGAGTTGCGGTGCATACGCAGGACGCGCAGCCAGGGCAGGCGGGTCATGGCGTCGGACAGGAGCGACGGGGTGGCGTCGGTGCTGCCATCGTCGATGATGATGACTTCAAAGGGGCGTCCGGTCTGAATGAGGGCCGCCTCGACACGTTTCAGCAGTGTGGGGATGTTCTCCTGCTCGTTGTAGGCAGGAATGACCAAAGAGAGATACGGAGCGTTCATGCGGGGCCAATCATACACACACGGCACGGATGAAGCGATCAGGCCCGGACAGCCCAACGCTTCTGAGTGCGTGACAGTTTCTGCGTGAGGTGGAGGACCGCACGGCGATGTTGAGGATGTTCTAAGCGTCGTTGTCCGCGCGGGGCCTGGGCACGGGCGAGGGACGCCCGTGCTACGGGGTCCGCCCCCGCCATCCAGGACCGCCGGTCGCAAAGAGTATCACGCACCCAGCGCTCCTTCGCGATGGTCGGGTGTCCTGCTCTGGCGCAGCATAAAAAAACGGAGCAGCCGAATCGGCTGCCCCGAATACACAGAGCCCTCCGAAAATTTCACTCTGGTGGCCCGAAGGCGACCAAAGTCTGTGTAGAAATCACAAACGGGGGCGTGCGTCATTGCAGGATGCACCGCCCGTGCTAAACAATACGCACTGACCACTGGTTGGCCGGTTGCAGTTGTTTCTGGATACGGAATGCCCCGCAGAAAAGCGGTGCGGATTCCGGAGCCGAACATGGCGAAAACAGGCCAGCGTTGACAGACGCACTATAATGTTGTTCAGCGACGGATCAAGCAAAAATCGCCTGAATATGGGCCAGAATCACGGATTCTGCTTTCGCATCTTGCCCAGATTAACGGCGACGGCCATGGGGTAAAGGGCGGCAAGGAACGGCGTGGGTACGCCGGCGCGCTGAGATGCGCGGAGAGGTTCGCCCAGGATGGCCTCTACTTCCATGGGCCGACCTTCCTGGCGGTCGATCTGCATACTGGACCTGTACGCGCCCATCGTGGAAGTGCGGCGGATCATCTCGTCGATCATGCCGGCGGGGATGTCCGCGCCGTGGGCCCTGGCCGCGACGATAACCTCCTGCATGAGGGCGGTGACCAGGTGCAGGCCCCAGCGGTTGCCGATCAGTTGATCGGTGGTCAGGTCCAGCGCGCCGCCCAGGCCGGAGAAGGGGATGTTCCAAAGGAGCTTTTCCCACCGGCCGTAGCGCAGGCTGGGAACCACATCGGCCTGGATCCGGCAACGGGCGAGAAGATCGACGACGACCTGGGCCAGATCGGTCTGTCCCTCGATGAACTGTCCCACGCGAATCCAGCCCTGGCCGAGATGGTGAATGACGGCCGGTTCGATGCGGTTGATGCAGGTAAACGCCAGGCCGCCCAGGACCCGATGTGCACCGAACAGCTCGGCCAGACGCTCCTCGTTGCCCAGGCCATTCTGGAGAGTGAGAATCAGGGTGCTTTGCTTGAGCAGGGGTTGGATCAACGGTTCGTATTGGTCGTTGGATGTGGTCTTGAAGGTGATGATAATCAGGTCCGCCGCGGGCATGAGAGAGACGTTGTTGTAGACACGCAGCTTGTGAGGCGGAATGGAAAAGTCGCCCTGGCAGGAGCGGATGGTCCAGCCGCGCCGGGCAAGGGCGGCGTAATCGGAGCGGACCAGGAAGTGGACGTCATGGCCGTGTTGCGCGAGTCGGCCGCCGTAGTAGCCGCCGACAGCGCCGGCACCCAGGATGGCGATGGTGGGTTTGTCGGGCAACATGATCAGGGGATCAAACTAAGAGGAAACGTGCGCCAGGTAAAGTGCTGCAAGTTGCTCCGGGTGTGCGTGACCGTTTCGACGTGAGGTGGAGGACGGCACGGCGATGTTGAGAGTATTCTGCGTGTCGGTGTCCGCGCGGAGCCTGGGAACGGGTGAGGACGCCCGTGCTACGGGGTTCCCCCCGCGATCCTGACCGCCGCCGGCAAAGAGTATCACGCACCCGTGTGCCGCGGAGTGTGCGTATCATCTGCGTGCCGTGAAGCAGGCAGTCTGGGCGGGGCAACGGCGCATCGTGGCCCGCATCTTCGGCGCGGGTGTCCGGTTTTGCGGTCTTGAAACATCATCGAGCCGCGGAGCAGAGGCACTCTACCGGGACGCCTGGCGGAGGTCTGGACAATGATCGTAAGCATCTTCAATGACGTGATTGGCCCCGTGATGCGCGGTCCATCGAGTTCCCACTGTGCGGCGGCGTTGCGCATCGGGCGGATGGCGCGCGATCTGATGGGAGGGAAGATCAGCGAAGTGCTGGTCGAATTCGATCGCAACGGGTCTCTGCCGGCCACGCACGAAAGCCAGGGTTCCGACATGGGATTGTTCGGCGGCCTGCTGGGCTGGGATGCCGCCGACGATCGCTTGCCCGCGTCACCGCAGGCGATCCGCGACGCCGGGGTGCGGATCGGCATCCAGACCGTCGATGTCGGTGATCCTCATCCGAACACCTACCGGCTGACCCTGCGAAATCAGTCTGGGCAGCACTCCCTGGTCGCGATCTCAACAGGGGGCGGCATGATCGAGGTGATTGCCATCGACGGGTTCCGGGTCAGCATGTTCGGCGATTGCCACGAAACGCTGATCCGGGTGCGGGATCGGGGCCGCGAGGTCGCCCAGCGGTTGCGGGCGACGGTGGATGCTGATGAGGTCCTCGTGCACGAACGGAACGGCGACTGGCTTGTGGAGGTTCGGGACGGCAAGTTTGTCAGCGAGGCGGTCGTCAACGATCTGGCGAACCTGGCCGAGATCCGCGGGGTGTACCGGCTGGCGCCGGTGCTGCCGGTGAGTTCGCGGAGGGGCATGAAAGTGCCCTTCACGACCTGTGAGCAAATGCTGGAATACGATGCCGGTCGGCACGTTCCCCTCTGGAAGCTGGCGGTCGGCTATGAGCAGGCGCGAAGCGGCCTGAGCGAGGAGCAGATCGTTGCGAAGATGGTCGAGATCGTCCGCATCGTGCGCCGGTCGATTGCCGATGGGATTGCGGGGACCAGGTACGACGATCGAGTGTTGGGCCATCAGTGCGGAGCGTTCAGGTCTCGCATGGAGGCCGGGGGATTGCTCAACGGCGGCGCGTTGAATCGAATCGTGCTGTACGTTTCTGCGCTGATGGAGGTGAAGAGCGCGATGGGCGTAATCGTGGCGGCGCCGACGGCCGGGGCGTGCGCCGCGTTGCCCGGAGCGGTGATCGCGATGGCCGAGGAATTGGGGCTGTCGGAGCAGGACATGGCCCGCGCGATGCTGGCCGCGGGTCTGGTCGGCGTTTTCATCGCCACCCGCTGGACGTTCGCGGCCGAGGTTGGCGGATGTCAGGCCGAAGGCGGGTCGGCGGCGAGCATGGCGGCCGCGGCGCTGGTGACACTCGCCGGCGGCACCCTGCCGCAGGCCGTGGCCGCCGCGTCGATGGCGTTGCAGAACATGTTGGGGCTGATTTGCGATCCGGTGGCCAACCGTGTCGAGGTGCCATGCCTGGGCAAGAATGTCATGGCCGCCGGCAATGCGCTGGCGTGCGCCAACATGGCATTGGCCGGTTTTGATCCGGTGATCCCGCTGGATGAGGTTATCGAGGTTGCGGCTCGCGTGGCAGGCCAGATGCCGCGGGAACTGCGTTGCACGGCGCTGGGTGGGCTGTCGATCACCAGGACATCGCTGGCGATCGAGCGGAAGTTGGCGGCGGCGAAGGGGGCCGGGTGTTCCGGCTGCTCATGCGGTCAGTAGAAGGCTGCTCCGCCCGGAAGCGCGCAGGCGGGTGGTGATGCGAGGCGTCTGGCCGGTCATTTCGTTGACATGCCCGATATTTCACGGCGAACTCTGTGGGGCGATGAAATCAAACGACATGCCCGCGGCGGTCCTGGCGGGGCGGTCGTGGAGTATGCTGAGGCGATCGGCCGCCGTGATTTAACATTTGGGCGCGACCGCTGTAATCTGGAATGTATGCCAAATCAACAGATCATTTCATCGGGTAGCGGGTGCAGGAAGTCGGCGCCGGGCGGCACGTCCCGGCGCGGTTTTTTGATGGCGGCGGCGGGGGCGGTGGCCGCGCCGCTGGTGGTTCCGGCGCGGGCGCTGGGGCTGGACGGCAATGTTCCGCCCAGCGAGCGCATCATCATGGGCGGACTGGGCGTGGGCAACCGCGGGTTTCACGACCTGAACTGGATGCTGCCGGAGCCGGATATCCAGTGGGTGGCGATCTGCGATATCAAGAAGTCCTCGCGCGAGCGCGTGAAGAAGGCCGTCGATGACAAGCACGGCAACAGCGACTGCAAGATGTACTCGAACGTGACGGAGTTCCTGGCAACGCGGCCGGATATTGATGCGCTGCTGATAGCCACGGGCGATCGGTGGCATGCGCTGATGGCGATCCTGGCCATGCGGGCGGGGAAGGATGTGTACAGCGAGAAGCCCTCGTGCATGACGATCGCGGAGGGCAAGGCGGTACTGGAAACGCAGAAGCGGTATGGCCGCGTGTACCAGACC
>Ga0101944_10006255_pt1 | contig 12838 bp, 9 predicted proteins | sample DewCreD2012metaG_FD_75245 | JGI IMG/M metagenome (GOLD analysis project Ga0101944, IMG submission 75245) | Hot spring sediment bacterial and archeal communities from British Columbia, Canada, to study Microbial Dark Matter (Phase II) - Dewar... ... | reverse complement strand
GGTTTGTCGGGAATCGCCGCTCGGATACACTCATGCACGAGCATTGTTCCTCTTCTTCAATGCTGTGGTTTGTCGGGAATCGCCGCTCGGATACACTGTGTAGAACCGCCACGGATACAGCCGGCAGGCTGTGGTTTGTCGGGAATCGCCGCTCGGATACACTACCTCCCGCATAAACCCTTTCAGCACCGCGACTTGCAGCCAGCCGTCCCTCAAAAAAGGAGCAACTGAGCCGGCATCGACTCGGCCGGAACCCTCGTTTTTCCATGGTACACCTGCATCTTGCCGAACTGCCGGTCCGTGACCATCAGCAGCCGGACATGGCCGTCTTCCGGCACCTCGCGGGCGATCCGCCGGCAAATCGGGTCGGCAAGCTCCTCGCTAGCACAATAGCGGGCATACACTGAGAACTGCACCATGCAGAACCCCTCCTGGATGAGCAGCCGTCGGAACTGGGCGTAGCGATGGCGGGCCGCTCGCGTATCGACCGGCAGGTCGAATAAGGCAAACAGCCACATCCCCCGGTACTCCGAAAGCAGGAATTCACTGCGCGGCATCGCCGAGGCGCTCCGGATAGGTCAAGCGACCGCTCCTCTGGCCGCCAAAGGCGTCGACCAGTCCTTGGGCGGCGCTGGCTGCCAGGTCGAACAGCGTCCGGAGCTGCCCGTCCGCAGGAAACCGTCCCGTGAGGGCCGCCAGGATGTCTCGTTTCGCCTCGGGCGAAAGGTCGGCCGTTCGTCCCTGCTGGTCGACATAGCGGGCCACCACACGATCGACCACCGGTCGCAGCGGTTCCATCAGGTCGTCCGCCAGGCAGAACGGGTTAGCGCGATGATGGTGGTGCAGTCCCAGGGAGGGGTGCAGCCCCGCCGCGACGATCGCCCGAGCCACGATGGCCCGCAGGACGGCATAGCCGTAATTGAGCAACTGGTTGGCGTCCGGGGCGTCGTAGTCGCGGCGGAAATCGATCCCAGGCAACAGGCGAGACCAATAGCGCCGCGCTGCCTGGGCTTCGACGTTGTGGGGGTCTCCGGAGCGCACCTGCGGCACCAGCCCAGGCAGCCCGGCATCGTCGCCGCGCAGCTCCACCAGCACCAGCGCCTGCGCCCGGATTTTCGCACGCACGATCTGCTGCCACAGCCGCTTGCGGGTCGGGAGAGTGGCGGCCGCCTGCGCGGCCATCCGCTGGGCTTGCAGCGAGTGGGCGACCAGCGACAGGAACATCCCCGCCGGCAAACGCCTTTCGTCGCAGGCGATCAACACCGCGCCGCTTGAGGCCAAGGCGGCCAGCAGCGGCTGCGTGACGCTGATCTGGGGATGGGCCAACAGCACGACGCCCAGCTCGCACACGGGAAAGGTCACCGGCGGCTGTTGCGGGCGGTCGATCACCACCAGCCCTTGACGCAGGGCCAATCGCGCCGGGCTGTCGGAGATGTCGACGATGCGCGGGAGCACGACTGGCCCCTGGTCCGCTAAGCTGCGCGGGTGCTGGTGCAAGGGGGGAGTGGCCCCCCTCATTGGATCATGATTCGCGCTGGGGGCGTGTGCAAGTTTTTTTCCGCTCGTCTAGCGCCAAAGCGTCAGCCACCGGCCGGCTGGATGTCGCCTAACGGGGTGACAACGACCTTGCGCGCACGCAGGAGGCGGAGCTTTTCCGCGTTCACCCGAATCCTTTGCTTCTGGCGGGCGATCTCTGTCTGGCTGCGGGCGTCGTAGTGCAGGCAAAGCTCATAATCCCCCTTGGAGATGCCGAGAACACGACACACTTGCCGTCCGCCGCCGGGCGCATCCAATTCGAGCATGTCGTTGAGCATCAAGGAGAATTTGAAGCGTTTGCCGGGTCCCCAGTCGCGCTGGATGAGCTGGTTGCGGGGGCGGGGTCCGGCCTGGCGAAGCCGCTGGTGGGCTTCCAGGCGGGTCACGACGTGATCTTCCCATCGGCTTTCTCGACCCTGCGGGTCGAGCTGGGCGACGATCACGGCGTGGTGATTGCCGCTTGGCGCTACCCAGCGCTGGCGTGCGGGGTCGTCGGCAATGCGAACCGGATTTGCTCGGGCGCGGATGCGGACCTTGTGGATCGGGATTCGCCGGCCGTCCCGGGCTGTCAGGTAAGGATGGTTGGCCGGGTCGGCGAAGACCTTCTCCGGCTGTTTACCTCCCAGCTCCTCGAATTTTTTCTGGACCAGCGCGCGGATCACGGGATCCACGATGGCATCGCCGCGAATCTCGGTTTCGGTCAGCTTGCTGAGCGATTTGCGGACGTGGTGGACGAACTTTCCGTCGGGCGTGGGAATCGGCGGGCTGTAATTCGTCTCGGCGTGCAGAGGGCCGGCCAGCTTGTGCTCGGCGCGGAAAGAGACGTAGATGGCCATTAGGGCTTGACGGACATCGCGCTGGAAGCTGGGCCACGGCTCCTGGAGGTCACCCGTGATGAGCCGCTGCTGGCCGGGCTGACTGCGCGCGGCGAAGGTGGAGAGCTTCTGGATCGTCGCGTGGCTAGTGAGGGCCACGACGATGGCGTCCAGGGCGTGGTGGCGATGGTCGTCCCGGTTTTTGCCCGGCCCGGCCTGGTCCGGACCAGGGTGGACTCCTAGCCGCCACGCGCGGCGGAGGTGGGCGGTGATGGAACCGCTGACGGCGACGAGGCGTCGGTGGCCCTGGGCATCGTAGGGACCGCCGTAGAGCAGACCCAGGTATTGTGCGGCCAGTTTCGTGCTGTGGCGGGTATCGTTGAGCTGGCGGGAGACGAAATCGTCCGGCACCTTTTCGGTCTGGAATCGGCGGAGCTTCTCGGCGGCGTACGGACCTTGGAACCTCTTGACGCGAGCAAGGATTTCCTGCCAGCGCTGGGGGTTGCCGGCGTAGGCCTCCATCGGCAGCCGGTCCAGCATGCGGTGGCGATTCTCCTCGTGATAGCAGAGTGTCTTGTTGGCGAACGAGTCGTCCAGATAGCGACGGGGGTAGATATGGGCCACGTCGAACTGCGGACTTTTGCCCAGGAGCGTCTGCATGTTGATCTTCTTGCCGGTAAAGGGGCACTCCCAGTCGCATTCTTCGGCCAACAAGATTTTTTCGATCGCCGGGTCGTACCCTCGTTTCGGCTGGTAATTGGGAAACTCGCGGAGCATTTTCTGCAGCGCGTCGCGGCGTGCTTTTTCCCGTTTGGCCTGCTCGGCGGAAATCTTCTCGCGCTCTTTGCGAGATCGCCGCAGGTCGCGAGCCAGTTCCAGGTGGATGGCCTTCGGTTTGCCGTACCGCCGGAGGATGGCATTGACGACCTTGCGTAGCTCGGTCAGGGCACGGAGCACGGCAGGGTTGCGCAGCTCGCCCAGCGCCTCTTTCACCGGAGGCAGACGGGAAACGACGCGGTCCGGCTGATGCGCGTGCGGATAGACGGCCTGTTTGGCGGTGGCATACGCTTCGCCGGCGCGCATCCGCTCGTTGAGTTTTTCGAGGGCGGCGGCAGAGTGCGCGGCGTAGCCGGTTTCGAGGCGGACGTTGGCCAATTTCTCTGCGGTCTGGGGATCCAGGCCCCACCGCTTCTGGGCCCGCCGGGCCAAGGCTGCCGCTTTCTCGTAGTGGATCACGTCCCAGATCAGCTCGTTGCGCTCCTGGGGAGTGAACGTGTCCCACCGTGGGCCGAGCACGGCGACCAGGCGGGCCTGGGTGCGGTTGCCGCGCAGCGATTTTTCTCCAGCTAGTTCGATGGTGAACTTGGTACCGCGCTTCGTCAGCTTCAGCAATTTGCGCGCTTCGGCACACGAAAGCTCTTCCTGGTGCATCAGGGCCTGGATCAGGGTGGCCCGCTCCTGATCTGTCAGCGGACGCTCCGTGTGGTCGGGGAGGCGGACGCGCAGGTGGTTGACCTGCTGGAGGATGCGGAACTCTTGGGCGACGAGGCTGGCCAGCGGAGCGCGGCGCTGGCCTGTTTCCAGGTCGCACTGGCCGATCAACCCTCGGGCCGAGCGAAGCGGCCGCTGGAAAAAAATGGCCTTGTAAAGTTGTTTGCGGTCCTCCTCGGTGAGCCCCAGGGCTGCCGCCTGACGCTGCCAGATGCGGGCCAGTTCGTCCTGGTACATGCTGCGTGAGGTCCACCGCTGGCGGATGCGCCGCTGGCACGGATCGAGCGTGGCCAAGAATTGCCCGAGCGTGCGGCCGGCCAGGTCTTGCTGCAAGGTTTCGATGCTTCCCTGGACGATCTTGCGTTGCTTTTCGTTGTCCTCGTCGTCGTTGTCCGCCTCGGCGCGACGGTTGGTCTGGTAACCGCGGCGCTGGGCCAGGTGATACAACGCGCGCCCCAATTCATAACGCTCCAGCCGTCTTTTGACGGCCCACGCGCGGAGCAAATAGGGCAGCAGATGAGCCTTCACGTGGTCGCGCGCCAGATCGTATTTTTGCAGCAGCTTTTGGTCGAGCGCATGCAGAAGGGCGTGCCGTGCATGAGGGGAGCGAGCTTCCCCGGGCGGCAGCAAATCCAACTCTTGCAGGACGCGGAAGACTTTTCGAGCGCGGGCAGCACGGCGCCAGATCTGCCGCCGCGCCAGGCGAGCGATGCGGCGCGGCTTGGCCCGCGAACTGTCTTTGCCCTCCTCGATGTCTCCTTCCACACCAGCCTCGAAACAACGCACCCCGGCACGCAGAATGCCACAAGGCTCCTCGTTTTTCAGCGCGATCAAGGCCCAACCAATCGAGGTGGTCCCAATGTCCAGCCCCAAAAGGTATTCGGAAGCGGCGGTTCGGGAGCCGCTTGGATGTGTCTTGCCCGCGAGCATGGCCACCTCGAAAAATCAACGGTCGGGGGATTGACAGACGACGGGGGTTTTCCCCTAATTCTGTGTAGTGTATCCGAGCGGCGATTGCCACTTATCACAGTAAGGCTTTTGTCGCGCAAGGTGGCCCACGCGGCCGTGGCCCTCGGCCTTCGGGGCCGAAGCGGCACCCTTTCGCCTCTCCGTGAGAGAGGCTTTTTTTGTGCCCGGAGGCAAGCGATGCTGCGTCCGTGCCTGTTCAGCGTCAGTTATGCCGGCTTCTGGGGGCAGGCCCGGCTCGGGCTGACCGACTTCATCGCCCACGCCGCGCGCCTGGGCTATCAGCGTGTGATGCTGGCCGGCAAGCGGCCACACCTTTCACCGTTGGACCTGCGCGAAGAGTCGCTCGCCGGCTTGCGGGGCGCATTGCAGACGGCCGGCGTGGCGTGCGACGTCGTGGCCGGCTACACGAACCTGGCGTCCGGTCCGGCCACGGAAGTACCGCTGGTCGAAATGCAGATCGCCTATGTCGAGTCGCTGGCCCGACTTGCGTCGCAACTTGGGGCCCACTTCGTGCGCATCTTCACCGCGTATCCGGCCGACGATGCCCAGCCGGCCACGCTCTGGCCGCGGGTGGTTTCGGCGATCCGCGAGATGTGCGACCGGGCGGCGCCGCTGGGCGTGACAGTGGCGATCCAGAACCACCACGACCTGGCCCTGCCGACCGAAGCGCTGCTCGACCTGGTGGCGGAGATCGACCGGCCAAACTGCCGACTGGGCTTCGATGCCTGGTCGCTGGCCTTGCGCGGTGAGCCGCTGTACGAGTCGGCCCGCAAGGCGGCTCCGCTGACGGCCATCACCACCAACGCGGACTACGTCCGGATTCCGCGGTATCGTTACCGGCCCGAACTGGTGAATTACGAACGACTTACGCCTGATGAAGTGCGGGCCGTGCGCTTTGGAACCGGTTTCATCGATTTTCGATCGTTTTTCCAGGGATTGCTGGACGGCGGGTTCGACGGCCCGGCAGCGTACGAGATGTGCTCCCCCATTCGCGGTGGTGGTTCATTAGAAAACCTCGACGACTGCGCTCGGGCGTACCTGAGATGGTTGCAGGCGGAGGGGTTTGCGGGGTGATGCAGCGACGCCTCGGGGGTCGGCGGCTGGACGGCGAGGTCGCGGCCCTGGGGGAATTGCTGTGCAGCGGCGAGGGGGCAAGCCAACGGGTGGCTCGTAGGCCGGCGTGTGTAACGGTCCGGGATGCTCGAGCCATATTGCTTGATGCGTCGTGCGGACGTCGGTACCGATGACGGCTGCGGACGAATGCCGACGGCAGCTCGCCTTCCTCTTCCCTCGCCATCCTTCGACTGCGAGCCTCGCTGTGGACAGCTCTTTGGTTGCGAAGGCCGCCGCCCGTTCGGCCGCGGATAGCTCTCGTTCGGAAAGCACGTTGGTCATCCTGGCCTACGCAGTGACCATATTTACTAGTGCTTTTCTGCTGTTTCAGGTCCAGCCGCTGATCAGCAAGTTCATTCTGCCGTGGTTTGGCGGCAGCCCGGCGGTGTGGACTGCGGCGATGTTGTTTTTCCAGGTGGTTCTTTTCGGGGGGTATCTGTACGCCCACCTAGCCAGCACCTATTTAGGGCCGCGGGCGCAGCTCGGCGTGCATTGGGGTTTGCTCGTGGCAGCGGCCGTTGCGGTTGCGGCGACACAAATCACACCTGGAGACGCACTCAAGCCCACCGGCAAGGAAAGCTCGCCGCTGGCGCACATCTTGCTCGTGCTGAGTGCCAGCGTGGGCCTGCCCTATTTCACCCTCTCGTCGACCGGTCCTCTGCTGCAGAAGTGGTTCAGCGACGCGCTGGGCGGCGTTTCGCCGTACCGGTTGTTCGCGTTGTCGAATGTGGGATCGCTGCTGGCGCTGTTGAGCTATCCGTTTTTCTTCGAGGTGTACTGGGATGTGCGGCAGCAGGCGCTGATGTGGTCGCTGGGGTTCGTGCTGTTTGCGGCGTGTTGTGCGCTGTGTGCGTGGTGGACGTACCGCGCGCGGCAGTTGTTGCCGATCCCGTGTGCTGGCGGTAGCGACTTCAGCGAGGCGCACGCGGCTCCTGCCTGGTGGCAGCGGGCGAGCTGGCTGGCTCTGCCGGCCTTGGCGTCGCTGATGTTTTTAGCGGTAACGAACGAAGTGTGTCAGAATGTCGCCGCGGTGCCGCTATTGTGGATTCTTCCGCTCAGCTTGTACCTGTTGTCCTTCATTGTGGCGTTCGATCACCCGCGGTGGTATGTGCGGCCGCTGTGCGCGGGCGGGGCGATCGTGCTGGCGGTGTACCTTTCCAATTTTGATGACTTTTCCGAGCAGCTCGGAGCGGCATTGACCCGGCTGGCCGGCCGCGATGAAGACAACCCGATCGTACTGGGCACCTGGATCGAGCAGTCCGCCCTTTATTTTCTTGACCTGTTTTTGATTTGCCTGGTGTGTCACTGCGAGCTGGCGGCTTTGCGTCCCGCGCCGCGGTATTTGACAAGTTATTATCTGTCGATGTCGCTGGGCGGTGCGATCGGCGGGTTGCTGGTGAATCTCGTCGCGCCACACCTGTTCGATACCTTTTTTGAATTGCCGCTGGGGATGCTGGCGGCAGTAGCGGTCTGCGGTGGGGCGCTGGCGGTCTGGCTGAGGCGATGGGGTCAGCGCGCGGGGTGGGGCGCGGTGCCGCTGGCCGCTGGCGCGCTGGCTGCGGTGGCCTGGTGGCAGATCGGATGGCCTGCGCCGCCCGACCCGCAGGCGGACCGGGCAACGCTCTACCGTGGAAGGAACTTCTTCGGTCTGGTCGCGGTGGAGCACCGCTCGCGGAACGATCCGGAGTGGGAGAATCTGACCTTCCTCAGTGGGCACATCGTCCACGGGCGGCAGTTCGTCCGGGCCGACAAGCGGCAAGACACGAACATCGCCTACTGGGGCCCCAAGAGCGGATGCCGGCGAGCCCTCGAGTTCAAGCTGCGTCAGAAACCAGGCTGCCGGATCGGCGTGGTGGGGCTGGGCGTGGGAACGATCGCCGGGTTCGCCCGCCCTGGCGATTATGTGCGCATGTATGAGATCAACCCCGAAGTGATCGAGATCGCACAGCGCTATTTTACATTCTTGCGCGAGTGTCCCGCGCCGGTAGATATCGTCCTGGGAGACGCCCGTTTGCAACTGGAACGCGAATTGGAGGAGACCGGAGGCCGCGGCCAGCAATTCGACGTCTTATGTCTGGACGCCTTCACGGGCGATGCGGTGCCCACGCACTTATTAACGAGCGAAGCCTTTGCCATTTATAAACAGCACCTCAAGCCGGATGGGATTCTGGTCTGCAATATCACAAATACCTATCTGGACTTGTATCCTGTGGTGGCCAAGCTTGCGGCAGCGCATGGGCTGAAGCATACACGAATCTATCAACCGCGCGATCTGGATCGGCTGGTCTACCGCACCTATTTCGTGCTAGTCACCAACGACGAAGAGTTCCTGGCCCAGACGCCGGAAGAGCTGGTAGACATGCCTGCGTCGTTCCGCGTGCCACGCCATGTCCCGCTGTGGACGGACCGCTATCACAACCTGTTCCAGGTCTTGCGGTAGGAGTGGCTGGGCGGCGGGGCGGGGCGCAGAGACGGCGACGGACAAACAGCCTCGCGCTGGCCACGCTTGCCGGCACGATCGACGCGGTGCGCCAGGCGGACGCTGGAGGGCCGCCGCAGGTCGCTGGCAGCAGCGGCCTGGCGATCACCCATCGAGCGTGTCGGGGTAGACGACGATCTCGATCCGCCGGTTTTTCGCCTTGCCGGCCGGCGTGGCATTGGACGCCAGGGGGTGGTTGTCGCCCATGGCCAACACGGAAAGCTGCCGCGGTGGCAGCCGGCCACGCTGCACGAGCTGGGCGAACACCGCTTGCGCCTGGGCGGTCGTCAGTAGATGCGCGGCGGTGGGGTTGGCCGCGAGGCTGTCGTCGGTGTGGGCTTCGACCACGACCCGTTGCCGGGGATACGTCCGCTGGATGGCCGCCGCCACCTCATCCAGGATGCGGTAGCCGTCGGTCTGAAGTTGAGCGGTGCCCGGCACGAACAATTTGTCGCTGGGCACCTCGATCCGGATCACCTCGCCATCCTGCCGCACTTCCAGGCCGGGAATGGAGACCATCCCCAGCGACTGCCGCAGGCTGTTGTTGGCCGTGATCGTCGCCCCGCCGCGCAGCCGCGTGGACGCCTGCAGCGCCTGCACCTGTTGATCGGCCTGCTGTTTGGCCACCTGCAATTCCTTCAGTCGGGCAGCCACGTCCCCAAGCTGCTGCTGCAGCACGCTCACCTGATTCTGCGCCGCTTGCCGCGCCTGTTCCGCCTGGGCAAGCTGCCGGTGCAGCTCGGCATTGTTGCTGTCAAGCTGGGCGATGCGGCGCTCCAGTTCCTGCACGTGCGACTGCACTTGAGCCGTCACCGGCGCCGGCGCCGTACCGCCGGCCAGCGGTTGGAACAGCGGCGCCGCACTGCCGACCTTGGCCTGCTGGAACGGACCCTCCTTGCAGCCGGCGACAGGCACCGCCGCGACAAGCAGCAACCACAGGCTGATCGGCATCCGCCCGGCCATGGAATCTCGCCATCCCCACGCGCAACAAACCACCGCGACCGCCCCTCGCCGTGGAACTGGGCGCGGCCAGCCACGCGATTCCCGCCGCGTGCGTCGCTGGATTGACCGCCCCTCACGCTCCCACGCGGCTGCCGCGTTCAGGCTACCCCCCAGTCAATTCTGCGCCGCGATTAAGCGGCGCAAGCGTACTTTCGCTCGTGGGCGGGGATCGTAGCCAGGCTGCTGCCCGATAGCAAGCGCAAAACCGGCAGATTTTAAGGCCGAGATAGCGTGAGGCCCGCCGGGGTGAGCATCGATCAAGGCTCTGAACGGCGAAACGCAAGCCATCGCCAGGGTTTGCCGGGAAGGCACTTCAGGCCGCCAATCGCGGCCGTACGGGGGCAGGCCAGACGGGCGACGCGGGCGACGGATCTGCTGCCTTGAGAAAGTTGCGGCCGGTGAGGGCGGCATCTGGTGGCAATTCACGCTGGCAGATGGGGCATTGGGCCGTGCCGTCGGCCTGTGGGATGGCTCGACGGTGAGCGTCACAAGCCCAGCAATAGTAAACAGTTATGGCAAGAGTTGGCTTGGCGTTGAACATACAAATCCGCATCATGATCGCGTGGCGACCCTCAGTACGGCTGATTAGGATCGGCGGGGCGAGAAGATAACTTCAGTGGCGGTGCACGACTACGTCAGTTTGTCGCCTGGAAAATCGGAGAAATTGGGTAAACTGTGGCGGTTCATGGTCAAGTTGATTCCTGGCGGATTTGCGACGCGGGCACCGGGAGGGTCGCGTCCAGGCAGCCGGCACTTGACGTCTGCAGGGAATGCTTCCAGACTTCCGGGGAGAGGGCAGGCTATCGGGGCATGGTATTCTTGGCGACGCCCGGACCGGTTTCGGCGAAGCTGAGTGCCCGAGGATCATGCGATGGAAGTGCCTGGCAGCAGTGCGTAGCCGGTTTAGCGGGGGTCGTGGCGGCGGGGCTGATGGGCGAGAGTGGCGGAATTGGCAGACGCGCCAGACTTAGGATCTGGTGGGGAAACCCGTGGGGGTTCGAGTCCCCCCTCTCGCATTGGACGCGGTAATCGCGTGCTTTTGGCGACAACAAGCGGCAAGCAGTGACCAAAAGCCCCGATTTTCCCGGGGGCTTCTTGCGTTTCTTGGCCCACCCGCCGCGGCCCCAAAAGCAGGGTGTTCGGTGCAACAGGCGGCAACGAGCGGCAATAGAGCGCAAGTGTGACGGCACCACAGAAGGCACCTTTTCCGATAAACTCGGCACCACTGTGGGCACCTCGCGGGGGGCGATTCCTGGGGAGCGAGGTGACAGCGGCTCAATGTTTTCCGCCCGCGGAAACTGGTTGGCTCCCTGGCGAGGATAGCTGGGCCGGTGGTGGATGCGGGAGAGCAAGAGAAAGAACAGCCGTCAGGCAGCGCCCTTCTGCTCGGCACCCAATTGACCGTTGACGTTGGACCGTTGCCCCGGAATCGGCGGCAGGGCCTCGACGGCGGCGGCCTGGTCGAAGACGCTCAGCATCGTGTACGTGTTCATCGTCAGGTTGATGTCGCAATGCCGCGCTAGAACCTGCGCCGTCTTCGGCGAAACGCCCGAGCGCGTGAGGTTGGTGATAAAGGTCATTCGCAGGGCGTGGAAATCGATGACGTGGCCAGCGTCGTTTTTCTCTTTCAGGAATGACGACTTCTCCCGCTCCTGGCGATCCACCTCCGTCTTGGCCTCTTTAACCCACGCATTCCGCGCCGCTTCGAGATCCTTGCGCAGCATTTCGGCCGTCCGCTTATCGGAAATCCGAATCAACGGCTCGTCGGGAAGCAGATAGCCTTTTGCGGTGATCCACCCTCGAATGCGCTGCGCAAAATCCATCCGCAGCGGCAGAACGTCGGTCCGCCTGTGCTTCGAGTAGCCGGCCTGAACAGTTAGCGTCGGCGGGTCGGAGTCGAAATCGAACGAGCGCTTGGTCACCGAACCGATTTCGTTGCGGCGGTAGCCCGTGTAGGCGGCGATAGTGTAAAGGATCGCCCGATCGCGGCCTGAGACGTTTTGAATATTCGGCCCGCTCTCGGCCGCTTCCAACAGCCGCGCAAATTCGTCCATTGACAGCGGCCGTCTGACTAGTCGCCGATCGATATCCTCGTTCATCTTGGACAAGTGAGCCAGCCTGTCATCGCCAGCGCGGCGATCACGGACCATCCAGCGGGTGAACATTTTGATGGCCCGCAGATAGTGATTGCTGGTCGAAACGCTCACGCCGGTCGCACGAAGATCAGAGAGGAATTTCTGCACGCGGCTAGCGGAGATGTGGTCAATGCGGTCGAACTTGCACTCGCTCGTGATCGTCTTGATCTGGCTGATCGTTCCTTGGACGTAGTCTTTCGACGACGCTTTGGCGGCCAAGTAGGCCTCGTAGTCGTCGATATGCTCGCGGAGCGGGCGCTTGCGGTGCTTTTCATGCGGGTCCACCAGGCCCGCCGATTTTCGTTCGACTTTGCGAACGAGCTCGGCCAGCATCGTTTGGGCGGCAGTCTTGTCGGTTGCCAGCGGGACGCGCTTTTCGCGGCCGTTCTCGTCGCGAAAGCGCCCCCACCACTTCTTTGACTTGGTCTTGATCTTCTTGCCAGTCCTCGGATCACGAAGGATGACTGGTTTGCGGTACAAACTTGCCATTCGATTGTCTCCTGGTGTGGAATCGCCCGGATTGTTCCGGGGTCACACACTGAGCAGTGCGATCGCTAAAGATGGCAAGGTGTTGGGCCTGGTCTCAGCCCTCGCCCGGCGAACAGCGGCAGCAGCACAAACAGCATTGACAGTCGGGACAGACAGGCGCCGGCGACTGTGGATCGCAATGGCCCGTAACACAGGTGTCCGCGTCAGAACGATCAATTTCGCTGCTAGTCAATTTAGCCCTCCTCGTAAGAGTTCAGAATCCAATCCCTGACCGCACTGACGCAGTCGCTAATGCGGCCTCCAACCGGCTGCAGAACCGGAATCTCCAAATCGCGGGCATGAATGACCTCGGCGTCGGCGCCACGCGAAGCGCCAGGCACGCGGAGCAAGGCATCACAGCGCTCAACGAGCCGCAGGTCGTATTCGAGCCAGAAGTCGTAGGACCGTGGCCGCACCATGTGCCATAGCAGCGTCATGTGCGGGATAAGCGGCGTGACGCCGCGCGGAATGAGCGCATCGGCGATCTTCACCATGCGGCGCGTGTTGGCGACCGGATCGGGATGCGTGTACGGCCCAGCGATGTAAAGGAGCGGTTGTTTGGTCATGTCAGCCGCAGAAAATGGGAACGGAAAGCACCTTGCCGTATTGCCGATCGATCACGAGAAATGTCTGCGTCGGCTGCTGGAACTCGGCGCCAATCTCGATGGCGCTAAGAAGGCCGGCCTCGAAGGCGTCGAAGTGGGCGTGGGCGGGCCGAAGGACACGCTTGACATCGCCGACCCCGCCCGCCGCGAGAAGATCAAGGAGCA
>Ga0101944_10006252_pt1 | contig 12847 bp, 10 predicted proteins | sample DewCreD2012metaG_FD_75245 | JGI IMG/M metagenome (GOLD analysis project Ga0101944, IMG submission 75245) | Hot spring sediment bacterial and archeal communities from British Columbia, Canada, to study Microbial Dark Matter (Phase II) - Dewar... ... | reverse complement strand
GCTGGCAATACCCAGATCAGGTTCAAGGGTATTATCTCAGATATCCCACAATGGTATGCGGGATAACACCCCTAACGGCTTTATGTTAATTTAATTTTTATTCGACTTTAAGTTTCTCTCCAATTTTAATTTTGTTATTACTAATATTGTTAAGTTGCTTTAATCTTGCAACTGACATATTGTACTTCTTAGCAATTGAATATAGAGATTCTCCAGATTTCACAATGTGGATATCAGAATGATTCTTGCTCTTATTGGATACTGTTTCTCTTCTTTCGTTTGTGTTTGTTGATTCATTTTCAGTCAAATCTTCATCCAAATCATAAATACTACTGTTGCTATATATTTTAATTCTGCTTCCTGTTAATATCTTATTATTCTTTATGTTGTTCCAGGAAATAATATCAGAAACTTTTACTTTAAATTTTCGAGCTATCTCTCCTATAGTATCACCTTTTTTTACTTTATAATAAGTCAGATTTGCAGTTCTGTTATTTGAATTATCACCATAAGCAATATTAGTTGGATTATTGTTCGAGTGAATTTTCAAAGTTTTTCCAGCCGCAATTACATTTGATGATAATCCATTCCATCTCTTCAAATCAGCAACAGAAACACCGAATTTATCAGCTATCTCACTAAGTGAATCACCTTTCCTTACTCTGTATTTGAAGGTGGAATTAGCAACAGTGCTGTTATTTCTTGGTGCTGTTTTGCCATCCTTATAAATCTTTAAAACTCTGCCACTGAAAATTTTGTCGCCAGATATATTATTCCAGTCTTTAATTTGCTCAGATGAAACATTATAAAGAGAGGCAATTTGCTGAAGATTTTCTCCCCTTTTAATTTTATGATATACAACTGATGAATTTACATTAGAATTTTTATTAGATATAGAACTATTTACTGAATTTTCAGTATCGAGGTTGGCATAATACTGTTGCTGCGATTCTGGTACATAAATAGTCAAGACTTCATCAACCTTTACTGACCTTGTATATGGGATATCATTCCAGTTTCTGATATCACTTACTCTGCAATTAAACATTTCTGAAATGCCAAGAAGACTATCGTTTTTCTTAACTCTGTAATTTACAGGAACAAATCCTTTAGGAGTGATGGTATTAGTCTCGTTATTATTTTTCAATTCATTATCAATGTTGTTAGCAGCGTATTCTTCAGTTTCAATTTCTTCATTATCAGATTCACTTTCAGAATCATTTTTACTAACTATTATGTTATTTCTGTTTACATTTTCTTTCAATAAAGATTCGTAGGGAGATACATAATCGGAATTATCCTCTGATGCAATCTGAGTATCAGTGTTCATTACATATTCAGTTTCAGTTGAACTATTAACAAGCATTGGTATCTTAATTCTATGACCACTTTTCAATTTTGTTTTCGTTGTTAAATTGTTAGCGTCAGCAAGTTCAACTTTTGAAACACCGTATTTACTTGCAATCTTTGATATTGTTTCACCCTTTCTAACAGTATGAACAATATATGTTCTTTTTGCATAGTCTGGAATATTCTTAATATTTTCAGCAAACTGATTGATTGAACCTTTAGGAATTTTAAGAGGATATCCACCAGGGTAATTCATTGGTGTAGATAATTGAGTTAATTCTGGATTCATATCCTGTAAAGTTTGTAAACTTGTACCAGAGGCAGAAGCTAAAAATCCGAGGTCAATTGCTCCATTGATTGTATAAACATCATACTCATAAGGTTTTTCGAAATTGATATCTGTAAAACCATATTTTTCATATTCCATAGATATTAAAGAGACTGCGATGTAAATAGGAACATAATTCCTTGTCTCTTTAGGTAAGAATTTTCTTATTGTCCAATAATCGTAAGAGTTGGCTTTATTGATTACTCTTCTAACTCTGCCTTCGCCACAATTATAAGCAGCGAGAGCAAGATACCAATCTCCAAGTGAATTATATAAATCCTTTAAGTGTCTTGCGGCTGCATAAGTTGATTTAACAGGGTCTCTTCTTTCATCATAAAAAAAGTCTGTTTCTAATCCATATAATGCACCAGTTGATTTGATAAACTGCCAAAGCCCAACTGCAGAAGCCCAAGAGCGTGCTGTTGGATTAAGTCCACTTTCCATCATACTTAAATATAGCAATTGAAGCGGAACACCTTCTTCTTTAAAAATTTTACTCATCATTGGGAAATATTTTCCTGACCTTGAAAGCCATCTGGCCATCGCATCTCTTCCGCGTCCTGTAAAATAATTGATCCACTGATCTACGTGAGTATTAACTTCAAGGGGAATCTCTGCTGGAATGATAAATTTATTCATCGGGACTTCATCTGTAACTACGATTTCATCAGATTCAGGGACAAACTTTTTCATCCATTCATCATAAGCTGCAAAAGAAATACCTTCAGGAAGAACAGATAAGCCATCAATAAAAGATTTATAGTCTTCTATAATAGCACTTTCTAATTCTTTGTATGCATCGTTTTTATCTATTCCAGGATAGTAGCTAAGATTATTTATAATTCTAAGTGAATTTTCATAGTTTTCAACTGTTTCATTGATGCTGTTGAGTTCTTGTTTTTTTAATGCGGTTAAGTAGAATTGCCTTGCTTCCTCCAATAGTTCAGAAACTATTCCAACCTTTATCTGATTTTGATTTTCAACCTTATTCTCTATCACATTTTTACTGCCACACCCCCAAAAAGTTATGATATAAATCACAAATGGTAGAAATAGTAATTTTTTCAACATCAATACTCCGAATAATTTTAATTGCAATATAAAGTTTGTCTTCAGATTTATCAAGAAGAAAATTATCTCAACTTGTTTTCTTTACAATACTTATCTCATAATGAAACTCTGAATAAAAACATAGTATATGTTGATTATCACTTTTTATTCTTAATTGTCAGATTGAAGCTATTAATATCAGAGGAATTAAAATTATCATTTAATTATTTAAGAACCTTGTAAAATCATTTAAAGAATTTGTTCCTTAATTCTTGAATCAACTTCGTAAATATCAAAGATCCTTGAATATTTATCTATTGCAGTTGGATTTATCCAACTGTTAATTAAAAGAAAAGGTTATAAAGGGCTTTAGCCACATCTGATTAAAACCTATGAATAATAAGAGAGAAAAATAATCTATAATAAGGATTCAATTAAATACGTAATTATATTCTGAGACTTCTGAAATATTGTTCGTTTGTCAGTCTGAGCCTATCGAAGACTGACAATTTCGAAGCAAATTACACTTCGACTTCGTTCAGTGTAACAGCTACTTTGAATTATTCAGAAGTCTCATTCTTTTATTTTGAACTAAAATCAGAGTTTATTGATACGTTTTAAGTTTATTTTGGATAACACTTACAAAATAAATTGATGAACTTTTTTATAACAAATTACGTTTTTAATTTGCAATGAATAAAAAATTATTTATATGTCTGAGATTAAACAAAGTCACTTTTTAGATTTTTATAACAACCTTATCGAAGGTAACAAAGAAAACTGTTCAAATATAGTTAATACTCTTTTAGAAGAAGGAATTAACATTACAGACATTTATATTGAGTTGTTCCAAAAATCTTTGTATAAAATTGGAAAGCTTTGGGATCATAACAAATTATCAATTCCTGAAGAACATTTAGCAACAAATATTATCTCATTTTTAATTGAAAAGTATTCTCCTTCTCCAATAATTTCAAAAAACGAAAAAGCCCTCGTTACTTGCATAGATAAGGAATTTCACGAAATTGGTGCAAAAATGGTTGCTAAAATTTTTGAACTTAATGGATATAAAACTTACTATCTGGGTGCCTCCGTACCTGCTAAGGAAGTAATTAAGTTTATCAGGCAAATTGATCCTCAGGTTATTGCTATTTCATGGAGTCTTTATCTTAATTTGGCAAGATTCTTAGATGTTTTGGATAACATTACTAAAATGTTTGTTAACAAAAAAATATATGTTGGTGGGCAAGCTTTATCCGAAAATTCAGATCAACTATTAAAAAAGTATAGTAACGTCTATCATATATCTTGTGTAAAAGAATTAAACAAAGAATTAGCAAGTGTGTAGTTAATTAAAATTTTTACTTTATTCTTCTTGACTATAAAGCTAATTTTGAACAAACTCTCTTCCTAAAAATTACTTTTTTAGAAAAATATCCTCCAACAATCAAACTCTCTATTAAAACTCAACTGAAGATTTTCTCACTACTTTTTTATGAACTCAAAATAATTTTTTAGTTGTTCAATATTTAAGTAATTTAATCGAGTAAACAAGAACATACTTTCTAATTATTGAAATATTTATTGAAAGTTGACTTGGTGAAAATTATTAGTTTATTACTGAAAACAGTTAACTTTTTCGATGGATTATAACAGAGTTTTTTATTGTAAGAATAAAATTTTGTTAGTTCTTGTTTTATCTTTCATTTAAAGTTTATACAATTTTATATTGAATAAGTTCAGGGCTAAATAACTAAATTTTAACAGTATTTCCAATCAATGATTAAACAAAATTATGTTTTACATTTTTATAATCGCTTTATTTTTTTTAATATTTGTTTTAATGATTTTCATTATTAAAAAGAAGAAAATTTTATTCCGTAAATCAAGATTGAATGAAGAAAAAATTCTTAGAGAAGATATTTTAAAAAGCGTTTATAATCACGAATCTCAGAATTCTGTTTGCAACGTTAATTCTTTATCAGAAAAATTAAACAAGACAAACAAACAAATTCAATCTTCAGTAAATCAATTAATAAACTCAAACCATATCGAGAATGATAATAAAACAATTCGTTTGACTCAATCGGGTAAAAACTATGCATTAAAAATCATTCGTTTTCATAGACTTTATGAAAAATATCTCGCCGATCAAACAAACTTAGATGAAAAAAACTGGCATCATATCGCTGAAGATATTGAACATAATCTAACAAATGAAGAAGCAGATAAACTTGCAGCACAAATTGGAAATCCGGTTTTCGACCCACACGGAGACCCAATCCCTTCTTCACAAGGTGAACTACCTGATGATATTGGAATTCCATTGTCAGAACTGAAACCTGGTGACATATCAATAGTAATCCATATTGAAGATGAGCCTGATCATATTTATCAAAATATTGTTAGCAAAGGAATTTATAAAGGAATTCAAATAAGATTTTTAGGAACTTTTAATAATGAAGTTTCATTTTACGCTAATGAAAAACTCTGCTCTCTTTCATTACAGGATGCAAAAAATATAAACGTTGGATTACCAAAACTTGAAAAAATTCACTTGGGTGATTTTAAAAAGTTATCATCTCTTTCAGTCGGTCAGCGTGGTAAGATTATCGGAATAGCCAAATCTCTTCGTGGACAACAAAGAAGAAGATTAATGGATTTGGGAATCGTTCCCGGTACTGAAATAGAAGTTGAATTAGAAAGTCTCACGGGTGATCCTTTGGCTTATAAAGTCAGAGGAACAACAATCGCACTTAGAAAAAACCAAACAGATAAAATTTATATAGAATCTTTATAGTCTTATGACAAAAATTGAAAATCATAATTGTGCCAATTGCCCTGTACACAATGCAGGAAATTTGAAAAAGCTCGGAATCAATATGGAAAATTTTGATTTCGTTGTTGCTCTTGCAGGGAATCCAAATACTGGTAAAAGTACAGTCTTCAACACACTAACAGGACTTAGACAGCACACAGGAAATTGGCCTGGCAAAACTGTTACACGTGCTGAAGGCGCTTTTGAATACGAAGGAAGAAAATTCAAAATTGTTGATTTGCCTGGAACTTATTCCCTCCTTTCAACAAGTGCCGATGAAGAAGTTGCCCGTGATTTTCTATTATTCGGTCAGCCTGATGTTACAGTAATTGTTGTTGATTCAACAAGACTTGAAAGAAATCTTAATCTCGTACTTCAAATATTTGAAATCACTGACAGAATTGTGTTGTGCTTAAATTTAATTGATGAAGCAAAAAGAAACGGAATTTTTGTTGACGATAGAATCTTATCAAAACAACTTGGAGTTCCTGTAATTCCCACTAATGCTCGCAGCGGAATCGGAATTGATAATCTTACAAAAATGATTTTCGAAGTTGCAACTGGTAATTATGTTTGCAAGCCATTTCGAATGAAAAGTGATTCCCAAGAATTTAACAAATCAATAGAAGAAATTGTTAACCTTTTAGCAGAAGAATTTCCTGAATTACCAAACAAAAGATGGGTTGCTTTAAGACTTCTTGAAGGCGATCAGAATATTATTAATTCAATTCGCTCAGGTGAATTAGGAAATATAAAATTAAATTCACCGACTAATTTAATTGAAGTTGTAAATAAGATTTAATTGTTATGTCAGAAACCAGTAGTCGTGAAAGAATAATTTCAAAAGCAAATAAACTTAGATGGGAGATAGGTGAAAATCTTTACGATACGCTTATGGAGTCAATCTATCAAAATGCAAAAGAAATTGCCGAAAAAGCGATTACTTTTTCAGATAAAAAGCCTCCTTTCAGTCGTGATAGAACTTTGGATAAAATTCTTACAAGCAAATATTTTGGACTTCCTATAATGCTTCTAATGCTTGCAATTGTATTCTGGCTTACAATAGTGGGTTCTAACTATCCTTCTTCTTTTTTAGCATCTGTTTTAGTTGATTATTTACATCCAATATTAAAAAACTTTTTTATCTCTCTTGGTTTTCCCTTGTGGATTAATGGATTAGTAATTGATGGAGCTTATCTTGCAACTGCTTGGGTAGTCAGTGTTATGCTTCCTCCAATGGCAATTTTCTTCCCATTATTTACACTTCTTGAAGACTTCGGATATTTACCGCGTGTTGCATTTAATATGGATGCCCTATATCGAAAAGCTGGTGCTCACGGAAAGCAAGCATTAACTATGGCAATGGGTTTTGGCTGTAATGCTGCTGGTGTAATCTCAACAAGAATTATTGATTCTCCAAGAGAAAGATTAATTGCAATTATCACAAATAATTTTTCCTTATGTAATGGTCGCTGGCCTACTCAAATTTTAATTTCAACAATATTCATTGGTGGACTTGCTCCCGCCTATCTTGCTGGTATTTATTCCGCTGCTGCAGTTATTTTTATCGCTGTTTTAGGAATTGCTTTTAGTTTAGTAGTCTCTTTCTTTTTAACAAAAACTTTTCTTAAAGGAGAGATTTCTGCTTTCAGTCTCGAGTTACCTCCTTACAGACCACCCAGAATTTTACAAACATTATACACTTCATTAATTGATCGTACAATCTTTGTTTTATGGCGTGCAATAGTTTTTGCAGCTCCAGCAGGAATGTTAATATGGTTGGTTTCGAATATCACAGTAAATGATATTTCATTAGCAAATCACTTTATAAAATTTGTTGATCCATTTGCCCTCTGGTTTGGATTAAATGGCGTGATTTTCCTTGCTTACATCATCGCTATTCCTGCAAACGAAATTGTTATTCCAACTATTTTGATGCTAACCGTATCTCAATTAGGATTAAGCCAATTTGGTGCAGGCAGTGGTGTTTTATTCGAACTTGATTCTATTGAAGATACTGCTCAAATATTAACTTCATCAGGATGGACTTTACTAACTGGAATTAATCTTATGTTATTTAGTTTACTCCATAATCCTTGTTCTACAACAATCTATACAATTTATAAAGAAACAAAGAGCTGGAAATGGACTGCAGTCTCTACATTTTTACCAATAGTTTTAGGTTTAATTGTAACTTTTTTAGTAACTCAAATTTTCTATTTAGTAAATTAAACAAAAGTCAAAATGAAAAAATATTTGTTAATCTCCTGGAATGTAAATGGACTCAGAGCAGTTTATAAAAAGGGTTTCATTGATTGGTTCTTAAATACTAATCCAGACATACTTTGTCTTCAAGAAACAAAAGCACATCCAGAACAACTTTCAGAAGAATTATTGAATGTTAATGGTTATAAATCTTATTTCTCTTCTTCAAAACTAAAAAAAGGTTATAGCGGAGTTGCTATTTACACAAAAGAAACTCCTCTCGAAGTTGAACACGGATTTGGAATTCCAAGATTTGACGATGAAGGTAGAATAGTAGTAGCTCATTATGAAAAGTTTACTTTAATGAATATCTATTACCCAAATGGTAAAGCCAGCGAAGAAAGATTACAATACAAAATGGACTTTTACGATGCATTTCTGGATTTTGCTAATCATCTTGTTGAAAAATGTAAAAAGCTGATAATATGCGGCGATGTCAATACTGCTCATAAAGAAATTGATTTGGCTCGACCTAAAGAAAATGAAAACACTTCAGGATTTTTGAAGATAGAACGTGATTGGATGGATAAGTTTTTCTCTCACGGATATATTGATACTTTCAGAATGTTTAATTCTGAACCCGATAATTATACTTGGTGGGATATGCAGACCCGCGCTCGCGAAAGAAATGTTGGCTGGAGAATAGATTATTTTTTCGTTTCCGAAAGTCTTCGTTCAAATGTTAAAAATGCTTTTATTATGCCTGAAGTAATGGGCTCTGACCATTGCCCTGTTGGTTTGGAAATAGAAATTTAATTTTTATTACCTCTGAGAAATTATAGACACGAATGAAATAGAGCTATCTATTCATTAGCACAGATTAGTAATCTGTGCTTCAATGTTTTTACAGATTAGTAATCGGTAATACAATGAATTTGCAGATTTATAATATGTACTACACTGTTAACGTTGTGAATACTTTTTATTTCTGATTAAATGAACTTATCAAACTCAATTTTGTTATACATTTAACTATCCTTTAAAAGTCAATGAAATTTATTCTCGTTATTATTTTAAGTTTTATAAAAATATTAATGCCTCAATCAAAGGCAGTCGCACAGGTTTTCCTTTTTCAAAATCAAGGAAAAAGTCAAATAATATTAAAAGTTAATTTGGAAAAAGAATGGCATCTTTACTGGTGCAACTCAGGCGATACAGGGATTCCAACTGAAATAAACTGGGAATTACCGGAGGGTATCTCTATTTCGAATTCACTTTGGCCCGTTCCAAAAGCTTTTGAGTCAGAAGGATTAGTTAGTTATGGTTATGAAAATGAAGTTATATTTTTATTTGATTTAATCACTAATGACGATAAAAATTTATCAAAGAAATCAATAACTTGTAAAATCAATTCTTTGATATGTAAAGAAGTATGTATCCCTTTTGACGCAACAATTGTTTTTAATTTATCAGAAATAAGAACAATAAAAAATTTATCTGAAATATTGGAACATAATGAACTAAATTTCCCGATAAAGAATTCGTCTATAAAGTTAAATGCTTCCTTGCAATCAGATAAAATTTTACTGGAATTTATTAATGATAATTTAAGTGAAAACTTTAACAAGATTTCTTTTTTCCCTTATGAAAATGGTGTGCTAAAAAATGTAAAATATAATAACTTTGTTGTTAAAGATGACAAGTATCTGATTGACTTATTTTTTGATCAATTTAAAACTCATATACCACAAAAATTGGATGGATTGTTAATCCTTACTCTTGAAGAAAATAATATCGTGACTAAAAAGGCTTATGAAATTTCATTAAAATTATTTCCATAAATTTCTATAAGTAATATTATGTTTATTATAAATATTGAACATTGAACCTTTAACATTTAACATTGGACAATTACATTAACATTTAACATTGAACTTTCAACATTTAACATTAACTAAAAAAAGGGAGACTCTATGAAAACAATCTCAGTTCTTTTTCTTTCATTTTTAATAATGAATTTTGCTTTTGCTCAAAGTGCAGAAATAAACGCAAAAGCTCCAAACTTCACCCTGAAAGATTCAAATGGTAAAGAGCATTCATTAAGTGACTTTGAGGGAAAAACTGTTGTTCTTGAGTGGATTAATTATGATTGTCCATTTGTCAAAAAGCATTACGATTCAGGCAATATGCAATCATTGCAAGAAAAATACACTCAAAAAGGAGTTATATGGCTGGCAATTTGTTCATCAGCTAAAGGCAAGCAAGGACATTTTTCAAATGATGAAATCAACAAAAGATCAAAAGAACATAATGCAAAATTCACAGCATATTTAGTTGATGAAGATGGTAAAGTTGGAAAAATGTATGGAGCAAAAACTACTCCGCATATGTATATAATCAATTCTAAAGGAAACTTAGTATATGCTGGAGCAATAGATGATATTAAATCAACTGATAAAGATGATATTAAGAAAGCAAAGAATTATGTGGCAAAAGCGCTTGATGAAGTGCTATCAGACAAAGAGGTTACTACTAAATCAACTACTCCATACGGATGTAGTGTAAAGTATTAAGAGATGTTTGTTGGTGGTGACTAAAAAATATTTCTTCTTATGATTCTTTGTGTCTTTGTGTCATTGTGGCATAAATCTCTCGCCACGAAGGCACAAAGGCACTAAGGAAATTTTACTTTTTAGTCAGTCACACTGCGTTTAAGATTATTTTCACGCAAAGACGCTAAGTCGCAAAAGATAAAACGATTTAATTCTTCCAGCCATCATAAACAACATAAGATTTAACCATAAACAGAAACCTTTCCGTGTGAATTTTTGCATCGGGGAATAGAGATTTTATTTCTTTCTTTTTAAGAAGCTTTATACTTTTAACGATTTCCTCAGCTAATATTTTATCTCTTTGTTTTGGAAACCATCCTAAATCAAACTTCATTAACAGCAAAACTCTGAATTTAACTGGCATCCAATGGAAAAACGGCATCAGAAAATGCGGTTCAAACGGAAAATAAAAATTTGGTGTTTGAATCCAATATCTTTTCCCAACTCTTCGAATCTCCTCTGCCATTTTTATTTGATCTGACTTTGAGCTTAAGTGTTCTATAACTGAATTAGAGAAAACCACATCAAAAGATTTATCTGCAAAGGCTTTCATATCAACTGCACTACCATTAACATAACTAAAGTTTGGAAATGTTACTATTTGTTCTTCAATATTTAATATGGTAATTATTACTTCCTTTTCTGAATAAAGTTCTGCCATTTCCCAGAATTTTTGTGTGCCTCCAACATCTAAAATTTTAATTGGCTTATCAATGGAATTTAATAGCTTCTTAAAAAATTCAAATCTTCTTTTTCTTAGAAAGTATGAGAGAGAATTCTTCTTATGAGTATTTGCTAAAAATCTAAGAAACTTCATAAAATTTTTTATCAAACATAATTTTTTTACAGAATTTTATAAAGGGTAGGTATTTACTAATCGTCGGATTTTAGTGTAGAATGCTGAGAGAGATTGGGAAGGTATGTAGAACTTTAAAGTTTCTACCATTAATTATGTGAAAACAGGGCAAATTTTCCATTAAAGATAAAAATTAGAACACTAATGACACTGATACGCTTGATTTACACTGATTTAAATCTTTGTGTCTCTGTGCCTCTGTGGTAAATAAATTTTTAACGCACTCAGTTAATAATTTCACTCCTTCGGAGTTTTATTTTTTTGGTTTTATTTTTTTACAAATATACCACCACTTCGTGGTTTATTAAAAATTGATTTCTTCGTGTCTTTGTGACTTTGTGGCGAATAAGTTTTTTTAACCACAAAGAAATTTCATTCTAAATTCTTAATTCTTAATTTTTAATTGTTAATTATGCATTCTACATTTTAAATTAAGATTAAAACCATCCTTTACAGAAAATATTTTTATATATTTGTTATAACAATAATTTAAAAAATATGAAAACAAATAACCAACAAATAGCTAGCTATAACGTTTTAGAATTTATTTCTATCAGATCTTTTACTTTTCAATTAATATTGGTGCTTTTAGGGATATTTTTACCTACAATTTCACATTTATTGGGGCTACCAGTTCGAATGTTATTACCTATGCATTGGACAGTAATATTAGCAGGATTAGTTTACGGTTGGCGTGGTGGTTTATTAGTAGGTTTATTATCCCCTCTAATTAGTTATCTTATATCAGGTTATCCAAAACCTCTAATCTTACCATCAATGATTTTAGAATTGACTACTTACGGAATTTTAACTGGACTTTTAACAGAGCTTGGAAAGTTCAATAAATTTCTTTGCATTCTAATTGCATTAGTTTTAGGGAGACTAATTTTTATTTTATCATTAATAACTTTAAATTCTTATCAGGGAGAATTTTTAGTTTATCTTAAAGAAGCTCTATTACCTGGAATTTTTGCAGGAGTATTTCAGATTATTTTATTACCTCTAATAGCAAATTGGTGGGTTAAAAAAGAGTTGAGATATCTAAAAAATTCTTCAACCTAAACCAAATATTTTAATCTTTAAATTTATTCTAAAATTAGGTATAAACTCGAGTATATGATTTTCTCAATTAGTGATAATTCGTGTAATTAGTGGCTATATTTTACCTTGATATTAAATTTTTTTTGAAATACAACGGATTATTTATGATAATTTATAAAAGAATTTTTCAACAAAAAACGTGCTTATCAATTTATAAGTTATTTTATCATTTATAAAAATAATCCTACAAAAATTACATCACTTTAATATTATTTCTTAAATAACTTTTTTCTAAATTTCATTAAAATCTTAATAAACATTTGTAATTAGTCAAATTATTTATAAATTCTTAAAGGAACATTGGGAAAATTGTTCTTTTTGTATTTGTATAATTCAAACTAATTAAATGAAACTTACTAATACCTATTTTATTGCTAATATTCTCAAGTCTCTTTAAATCACTTTCAGTGGCCTTTAACTTAACTTCAAAAGCAAGTTCTTTATTTAGTATAAAATCAATTTCAGCACTGTTTCTTTTATTATAAAACGTAAGTTCTCCGTATAAACTTAATTGATTAGCTATTAAA
>Ga0101944_10006251_pt1 | contig 12848 bp, 12 predicted proteins | sample DewCreD2012metaG_FD_75245 | JGI IMG/M metagenome (GOLD analysis project Ga0101944, IMG submission 75245) | Hot spring sediment bacterial and archeal communities from British Columbia, Canada, to study Microbial Dark Matter (Phase II) - Dewar... ... | reverse complement strand
CAGGTTTAGATGGGCGATCTGCGCGTCGCGGAGTGCGTACTCGAACGACTGCAGGGCATGCTTGTGCTTACCGTGCCCCTTGGTGAAGAACATTGCCTTGGGAACAAGACTGTCCATTCTTGATTCTCGCTTCTGGTAATGGTTGCCCGAAACCCCGTTTCTTTGTCGTCCTGACACCTTTGCTCCATCCGCCGGCACCGACCGCCGGTGCAAGCGGTTTGCTGCCCGTGAACCGCAATCGCAGACCCCTATATCCGAGCGAGCCACTCTTCTATGCGTTTTCTCATTGCTCGCAGGGCCTTGCCCCGGTGGCTGATCCGGTTCTTTTCCTCCCGCGAGATCTCCGCTGTCGTGCACCCCAACTCCGGCACGTAGAACAGCGGGTCGTACCCGAACCCGCCCGTGCCCCGCGGCCAATCGAGAATCCGGCCCTCGATCGTCCCTTCGGCCGTGGCAATCAACGTATCGGCCGAAGCCAGCACGCAGACGCAACGGAAACGGCCCGTTCGCTTCTCCGCCGGCACATCGCGCAGCAGCTCGATCACCTTGGCGTTGTTGGCGGCATCGTCGCCGTGCCGGCCGGCAAACCGCGCCGAGTACACGCCGGGGGCGCCGCCCAGGGCATCTACCTCGATGCCGCTGTCCTCGGCCAGGGTTACCAGCCCGGTCAGCCCCGCATAGTGCCGGGCTTTGAGTTCCGCATTCTCTACAAAAGTGGCGCCGGATTCAATGGCCTCGGGCAGGTCTGGAAACTCAGACAGTTGGCGAAAGGTCACCGGCAGGCCGCGCAGTACGTCCAGGATCTCGCGGATCTTCCCGGCGTTACCGGTGGCCAAAAGGATTGACGGTCGGCCCTGGCTGCGGCTGGGCCCTGGCTGCGGCTGGCTCATTCACAGGCTCCCGGATGTAGATCAACATCGACGGCGCGTAGACCCGCTGGTTGCCGAGCACCCTCGCTACCTTCAGCAGGTTCTCGGTGTTGTACTTGAATTCCTCGCGCTTATTTTGCAGGGCCAGCACCGCCGGGCCGTAGCGCAACCGCCCGTCCGCACCCCGCTCCACAGCCGTTTCGTCGAAGTGCCCGACGGTCACGACGCTGATGCGGTCGTTGTGCAGGTACCACGCCTCTTCGCCCTGTTCGCGCAGGGCCTTGACGATGGACACGGCCACTTCCTTGTGGTTCGGCAGGCCGGGCTTGTCGAAGCAATGGCAGATCTGAAGCGTATAGACGCCCGGGGCGTTCTTGAGGTTCCATTCGGGCGGACCCGGGTCGGGCGTGGGCATCTCCACCAGCAGGGCCAGTTGGAAGGGCCGCAGTTGTCCCGATTCCATGCTGCGCAGCAGGTTGAGGTCCTCGCGGGCCTTGGCAGGCGGGATGAACTGGTCGGCGGCCTTGTTCACCTCGCCTTTGTAGGCACCGTAGTAAAGACTGCTGATCTCGCCGCGAGTCTCGACCTTCACGGTACTGGCATCCAGGCCCTTTACGTTGCGAAGACCTCGTGCCATCTGCTCGCATCGCCTGGCCCCCTCGGGACCCTTGGCCTCCATGCAGCGGATGGTGAAGATCGTGGCATAGCCGCCGCCGGAGAAACTCGGCAATTTCAGAAAGCCGCCGGACTTGTCGCTGGACGGCCTGGCTGCCGGTTTGCCGCCGTTCGACGGTTTGGCAGCCGGGCCGCCGGCCTCGCAGCCGGCCACAGCCATGACCGTGACGACCGCCGCCAGCAGTGCCATCCTGCCCACCACGTAGATCCTCAAAGGAACCATGCTTCAGCTCCAGTCCGTCCCCGCTATCTCCTCCAAACGCCGCTCCTGTATTACCCAACCCACGACCACCAACACCGGAACATGCGCATAGTCTTGTACGTTGTGTGTCGCCAGCGTCAGGTCCGCCGTCCGACCTTGACCACCCGTCGCCGGGCCGTCAGCTTCTGCAACTCGATCAGCCGGCCGATGCCCTTCGATGCCAGGTCCAGGATCCTGTTCAGGTCCTTTCGGCTGAACGGCTCGGCCTCAGCCGTGCCCTGCACCTCCACAAGTTTGCCGCTGGCGGTCATCACCACGTTGCAGTCGACATCGGCACGGCTGTCCTCCTCGTAGGTCAGGTCCAGGAGTGCCCGGCCCTCTACGATGCCCGCACTGATCGCCGCCACCTGCTCTTTGATGATCGCGCCCTTCCACAGGCCCTGCTTACCCCCGGCGGCCTCCGCCTGCATCAGCGCGACAAACGCCCCGGTGATCCCGGCCGTCCGCGTGCCGCCGTCCGCCTGAAGGACGTCGCAGTCCAGCCAGATGGTATTCTGCCCCATCGCCGCGAAATCCACAACCGCCCGCAATGCCCGGCCGATCAGCCGCTGGATCTCCTGCGTTCGGCCGTCCACGTGCCCGCTCCGGCTGCGGCCCCGCCGCGTATGCGTGCTCGCCGGCAGCATGTCGTACTCGGCGGTAACCCACCCCAGCCCGCTGGCCTCCCGCCACCGCGGCACGGCCGCGTCGATGCTCGCGGTGCACAGAACGTGGGTATTGCCCATCTTGATCAGGCAGGAACCCGCCGCGAACTGGTTGACGCCCTTGATGATCTCGACCGGGCGCATCTGGTCCGCCCGTCTGCCGTCGGAACGTTTTATAGGCATTGCTGGGCTCCGCAGAACAAACGGGTTCGGGGTTTAGGGTTCGCAGTTCAGGCTGGGCCAGCGCCGGTCGCTGGCTGGAACATGGTTCTCTACTGTGCGTTCTATGCCGTCGAGCATCCGTACGCACTCCATATACTCATCCCGGTAGTGACAGCAGACCGCAGTCGTGATGTAGCCTTTGAGCTGTGCGATGTAAAGGTGGTGCAGTGCTTCCTGTGCCTCGCCTCTGGCGCGGTTGACTCCTTCTGTCAAACCCCGCCGTTGCTATTGGTGCCGGTTCTGAACCCCGAACCCTGAACGCTGAACCCTCAGCCCTTGTTTCTGCCTTTACCCCTGCGGCCCGACCACCAGCAACTCCATCAACGCCCGCTGGAAGTGCAGCCGGTTCTCCGCCTCTTCAAACACCCGGCTCTGCGGGCCGTCTATCACCCCGTCGGTAATCTCCGTCCCGCGATAGGCCGGCAGGCAGTGCAGGACGATCGCCTCCGGGGGCGCGGCCGCCAGCAATTCCTCGTTCACCTGGAAACCGGCAAACTCGCGGATCCGCCGCTCCTTCTCCGCCTCCTGGCCCATCGACACCCACGTGTCGGTGTAGAGGACTTGGGCGCACGAGACGGCCTTCTTCGCATCCCCGACGATCACCTCGATCTTCGCGCGGTCGCCCGCCACGGACCGGCAGCGCTCCAACCATTCCCGCTCGAGTTCGTATTTCGGCGGGCACGCCAGCACGAAGTTCATCCCGAGCTTGGCGCAACTCATCGCCAGCGACCGAGCCACGTTGTTGCCGTCGCCGATGAACGCCATCGTCAGGCCGCTCAGCTTCCCGAACTGCTCCAGCACCGTCATGATGTCCGCCATCGCCTGGCACGGGTGCAGGTAGTCCGTAAGGCCGTTGATTACCGGCACGCCCGAGTACTTCGCCAGTTTGTCGACCGTCTCCTGGGCAAATGTCCGTGCCATGATTACGTCGCACATCCGGCCGAGCACCCGCGCGACGTCCTCGACGCTCTCTCGCTTGCCGATGCCGATGTCTTTCTGGTCCAGGTTGATCGCGTGGCCGCCCAGTTGCGACATGCCTACCTCGAAACTCACCCGCGTCCGCAGCGACGGTTTTTCGAAAATCATCGCCAGTGTCTTGCGGCTCAGTGTCGGCGCCAGCCGGCCCGCCTTGGCTTGCTGCTTCTGCTTGATCGCGTACTGTAGCATGGCGTACAACTGATCGCCGGTGAAATCACTCGTGCATATGAACTTCTTCATGCCGGACAGAATCTTCGCCGATGGTGTCATCGATTCGCCTCCTGCGCTTGCCTGGTCACGACTCCCGTAAGGATCTCGAACGCCTCGTCCACCTGCTCGTTGGTGGTGACCATCGCCGGCAGGAGCCTCAAGACCACGTCCTGCGTCGCGTTGACCCGCAGCCCTTCCTTCAGGGCGGCCTCGGCGATCGGACCGGCCGGAATGTCCAGCTCGATGCCGATCATCAGGCCCAGGCCGCGAACCTCCCGCACGACCCCCGTCCGCTCCGCGAACTGCCGGGCCTTGCCAAGGATGTACTCGCCCAGTTCCGCCGCTCGCGGGACCAGGTGTTCGGCCTCCATCGCCTCGATGCTGGCGACAGCCGCGGCCGCCACCAGCGCATTGCCGCCGTACGTGCTGGCGTGCGAGCCGGGCGTCATCTTGGCCGCCACCTCCGGCTTGGCCACCAGCGCGCCCATCGGTGCGCCGCCCGCCAGGCTCTTGGCCAGCGTCATCATGTCGGGCACAACGTCAAAGTGCTCGTAGCCGAACCACTTGCCCGTCCGCCCGAGCCCTGTCTGTACCTCGTCGAAGATCAGGACCATCCCGTTGGCGTCGCACAGTTCGCGCAGGGCCTTCAGGTAACCCGGCGGAGCAACGCGCACGCCGCCTTCGCCCTGGATCGGCTCGACCAGGATACCCGCCGTCTCAGTGTCGATCGCCTTGCGGACCGCCTCGATATCGCCGAACGGCACGTAGACGAAACCCGGCACCAGCGGCTCGTGGCCGATGTGCACCTTCGCCTGCGCGGTGGCCGACATCGCGCCGTACGTCCGGCCGTGGAAGCTCTTCTCCATCGTGATGATTTTGTACTTGCCGTCGGACGTCGCCCGCCGGGCCAGCTTGATGGCCGCCTCGTTGGCCTCGGCGCCGCTGTTGGCGAAGAAGCACTTGCCGCCGAACGAACGCGTGCTGATCATCTCTGCCAGTCTGCCTTGCGGCAGGCTGTAGAACGTGTTGTCGATGTGGATCAGTTCAGCCGCCTGCTTCCGGATGGCCTCGACCACCCGCGGGTGGCAGTGGCCCAGCAGGCTGCAACCCCAACCCGGAAACAGGTCCAGGTACCTGCGGCCCTCGGCATCCCAGAAATACGCCCCTTGGGCGAGAGTAACGACCAACGGCTGCCGGCCGTAGTTGGCAATCACGTACTTGCCATACTGGTCAATCACTTGCTGGGCATTCACCTGCACCTGTTCCATGGTCTATTCCTCTGTCGGTTGGATATTGTCCGCAGTCCGTTGCCTTTTGTCCGTTGGGAAAAGCAAAGATGGTCGGATCAATGGTGCCGCCGGCAACGGACCGCTGACGACGGACAACGGACAGCCGTTCTCACTTCCCCGCCGCGTCCTGGCTTAGAATCTCCGTCCCGACGCCCTTATCGGTGAAGATTTCCAGCAACAACGAATGGGCGAACCGGCCGTCGATGATGTGGGCCTTGCCGACGCCGCACTCCAGGGCACGCAGGCACGCCTGCACCTTCGGGAGCATCCCCTTGTTGATGACCCCTTCCTTGACGAGCTGCTCTACCTGCCAGCGCGCCAGCGAAGGATAATAGGAGTCCGGGTTCTTCATGTCCGCCCGGATGCCGTGCGTGTCCGAGAGCATCACGAGCTTCTCGGCCCGCAGCGCCGCCGCCACTTCGCCCGCCGCCAGGTCCGCGTTGATGTTCAGCCGGCCCCCCGCCCTGTCGCGCGCGATCGGCGCGATGACCGGAATCGTGTCGCTCTGCACCAGCAGCCGGAGGATCTGGGCGTTCACCTCCGTCACCTTGCCGACAAACCCAATGTCGATCCGGCGGTTGTTGTCGCCCTCCAGGAACATCCGCTCCCCGAACAGCACGCAACTGCTCAGGCTGTGCAGGCCGACCGCGTTGCACCCGAACTCCTGCAGCCCCGCCACCAACCGCTTGTTGATCTGACCGCACAGTACGTGCTCGGCGATCGCCAGCGTCCGCTCGTCCGTATACCTCAGGCCTTCCACAAAGTGCGGCTCGAGGCCGGCCTCGTTCATCGCGGCGTTGATCTCCTTGCCCCCGCCGTGCACGATGATCGGCTGCATACCCACGTAGTTCATGAACACGATGTCGCGCAGCAGTTGCCGCTCCGCGTCTCGGTCGTCCATGAGCGACCCGCCCATCTTCACCACGACGATCCGGTCGTAGTATTTCTGGATGTAGGGCAGGGCTTCCGTAAGTACTTCCGCTTTTCTGATGGCTTCCTGCACGCCTCTGGCCTCCAAAGCAGTGTCACTGCAAATCTGACCCGCCTGGAAAAAGGTAGATTTGACCTTTATTGCCTTTGCGCGTCAACAGTCTTGCGCAGTCTTTCCAGCAGATTTGCGGATTGTGGACCCGTCGCGGCGATTCGCAGCCGGCGATGCTCGGCGCCCACCGGCTCCAGCCTCACCCACAGGCAGTCGTCCGGCATCGCCTCCGCCGTCCGGTCCGCCCATTCCACCACCACCACGCCCCCAGCCTTGCACATCTCCTCGATGCCGATGTCCCATAGCTCCTCCGGGCCGCTCAGCCGGTACGCATCCAGGTGCCGCAGCACCAGCCGGCCGGCATACTCCTGCTCCAGCACGAACGTCGGACTCGTCACCTTCGTCCGCCCGGGGATGCCCAGCCCCTCGGCCATGCCCTTCACGAAGTGCGTTTTGCCCGCCCCCAGCGGCCCGGCCAGGGCGATCACATCATTGGGCAGGCTGGCCCGGCCCAGGGCGGCGCCAAGTTGGATTGTTTCCTCAACCGAGTGGCTATCGAGGGTCAGGTCAGCTGCCATCATGCACTGCTCTCGCCTGTGCCGAACTTGTGCCTCCAGCCCTGTGGGGCCATGGGCTTTACTGTCTTGCCTTCGCGAATCTTCATCCCCGCTTCGTCCGTGATCGCCCCGACCCGCAGGACCTTCCCCGCCTGCTCCAGCGGTTCCAATCCTCTGGCCTCACCCGTCAGCACCAACTCGAAATCCTCCCCGTCATGCAGGGCATGGTCCAGTGCCGGCCCACCGTCCTGCTGCGAGAGCCTATGGGCGTCCTCGTGAATCACCTGCTCCAGCAGGTCCCGCTCCAGGATCGCACCGCAGCGGCTCTCATCGCAGATATGCCCAAGATCCGCCGCCAGGCCGTCGCTGATGTCCATCATCGCGTGCACCGCACCCGTCGCCGCCAGTTCCTGGGCCAACTGCACCCGCGGCTCAAACGTCATGTGCCTGCCGAGGATCGACCCGCCGAGCCTGCCGGTCACATAGATCGTGTCCCCGACCCTGGCCCCGCTCCTCAAAATCGGCTGGCCCCGGTCCGCCACCTCGCCCAGCATCGCCACATCGATGGCGGTCGGCCCCTTCCAACTGGTCGTGTCGCCGCCAACGATCTCGCAGCCGTATGCCCGGCCCGTGTCGATCATCGACTGTGCCAGCCGCTTGGCCTCGTCCATCGTCACGTTCTTGTTCAGCGCCACACTGATGACCGCCGCCCGCGGCCGGGCCGCCATCGCCGCACAATCGCTCAGGCTGCACGCGATCGCCTTGCGCCCGACCAGCTCCGGCCCGTGCTCCGCCCAGACGAAGTGCACCGTGTCCAGCCGGATGTCGCACGTGATCAGCACCAGCCCGCTCGCCCAGCGAACCGCCGCCATGTCATCGCCGATGCCGATCGCTACCCGCGCGTCGCGGGGCCGCGTCCGCTCCCGCAACCAGTCGATGAATGTGAATTCGTCGCTGCTCACTCGAACAGCCTCTTCTGCCACCTTTTCAGCTCGCTCTTGAACGATCGTACACCTGCCGAGCCCTTGCTGATGTACCGGCCGACCACGTTCTTCGCGCCCAGCCAATCGTACACGTCCTTCTCGATGACCTCGCTGGCTGCCTTCAACTTCTCCAGCGGCAGGTCCCGCAGTTCGACGCCCTGCTTCTCCGCCCGGCCGACCAGTTCGCCCACCACTTGGTGCGCCTGCCGGAAGGGCACCTTCTTCTCCACCAGGTATTCCGCCAGCGCCGTCGCGTCGAGGAATCCGCCCTCGCACGCCGCCAGCATCTTGTCCTCGCGGAACTCGCTGTGATCGACCACCTCCGCCGCCACCTGCAGGCACAGCAGCGTCGAATCGTGCCCGGCGAACAGGTGGTACTTGTCCTCCTGCAGGTCCCGGTTATAGCCCGTCGGCAGGCCCTTTACGATCGTCATCAGCGCCGCCAGCGCCCCATACGCCCGACCCGTCCTGCCGCGAATCAGTTCCAGCAGGTCCGGGTTCCGCTTCTGCGGCATCATCGATGAGCCCGTGCAGTAGGCGTCGGCGATCCGCAGGAACTGGAACTCCTGCGAGCACCACAGGATCCAGTCCTCCGCCAGCCGCGACAGCCGCGCCGAAAGCAGGCTGCACGCGAACAGGTACTCCACCGCCGCGTCGCGGTCGCTCACCGCGTCGATGCTGTTGCCGGTAATCCCCGCAAACCCGAGGCTCTCCGCCACCGCATCCCGATCGATCGGCAGCATCGACCCCGCCAGCGCGCCGCTGCCCAGCGGCGATACGTTGATCCGCTTCCGCATGTCCTCGAATCGGCCGGCATCGCGATCGAACCCCTCGACAAAACTCAGCAGGTACGCCCCCGCAAGGATCGGCTGCGCCCGCTGCATGTGCGTGTAACCCGGCATGACCGCCGTCCCCTGCCGCCCCGCCATGCGCGCCATCGCCCCCTGAAGATTTCGGATCGCCGGCAGCATCGCCCCGTCGATCGCCTCGCGCAGCCACAGCCGAAGGTCCAGGGCAACCTGGTCGTTCCGCGACCGGGCGGTGTGCAGCCGCTTGCCCGGTTCGCCGATCCGCCGGGTCAGTTCCGCCTCGATCGCCATGTGGATATCCTCATCCTTGAGGTCCCACTCGAACCGGCCTGCCTCGATATCATCCGCGATCGACCGCATGCCCTTCTCGATCGCCGTGAGGTCTGCCTGGCTGATCAGCCCCACCTTCCGCAGCATCCGCGCGTGGGCAATGCTGCCTGCGATATCGTGTCTCCAGAGCCGGTTGTCCACCGTCAGCGACTCGACAAACCGCTGCGTCGCTGCCGCCGGCGCCTCGCTGAACCGTCCATGCCACGACGGCTTCGGTGTATTGCTCTCTTTCTTTGCCATATCTACGTCTCCTCAAGGGGCATCGTGCAACCACCAACGGGCAAAGGCAACTCCACTACCGCTCCGCCAAACCCCTGCTTATAATCCGCTGCTCGTTGTACGCCAAGCCTTTGGCCCGAAAGCAGGAGAGCACTATGGCAGCCACTATCCTCGACGGCAAGCAACTGGCCAGCCAGATCCGCCAGTCCGTCTCAGCCGAGATCGAAGCCCTTCGCGCCCGCACCGGCCGCCGCCCCAAACTCGTCGCCATCCTCGCTACACAAGACCCCGGCGCCAATCTTTACGCCGGCTCGCAGAAGAAGGCCTGCGCTAACGTCGGTATCGACTTCGAGTTGATCAGCGCTCCGTCCAGCAGCTCACAGGCAGACCTGCTCGACCTGATAGACCGGCTCAACTCCGACCCGGCTGTCAGCGGCATCATGTTGCACGTGCCTCTGCCCACGGGTGTCGATCAGATGACCCTCCAGTCGCGAATCCTGCCGGAAAAAGACGTCGAGGCCACCGGCCCGACCAGCCTCGGCCTGCTCGTGCATCGCAAGGCGGCCCTCCTGCCGTCCACCCCGGCCGCTGCCTTCGAACTCGCCAGAATGTCCGGCGTCCCCATGGAAGGGGCCCGGGCGGTTGTCATTGGGCGATCGGTGGTCGTCGGCAAGCCACTCACCCTCATGCTCACCGACGCGCATTGCACCGTCACCGTCTGTCACACCCGCACCAGGGACCTGCCCGCCGTCGCCCGCCAGGCTGACTTCCTCTTCGTCGCCGCCGGCCGGCCGCGGATTGTAGGCCCCGACTACATCAAGCCCGGTGCCGTCGTCGTCGACGTCGGCATCAATCAGGTCACCGAACCCGGTCCCGATGGCCAGGAAGTCACTCGCACCGTCGGCGACGTCGACTTCGCCCTCGCCAGCGAGGTGGCCGGCTACATCACCCCCGTCCCCGGCGGCGTCGGGCCGGTTACAGTCGCGCTGCTGCTGCGCAACATACTCACTGCTGCGAGGCAGACCGGCAAGTAGTCGTATCCGTAGCCGTTGTCATGGACGAGCGGACACGGGTCTCCTCGACAGAAAGGGGCGCTGATACCCGATTTGCTCCGGCTGGCACGCCGCTTTGACCATTTCTAAGTTGGCCTCGCCCCCCGGCGGGCCAACCGGCGCTGACCGGCGACAGCCGGGCGACTATCTCGGTGGCGAGTCTGTAAGTCCAAATACAGCAAACTGTTATGATTCCGTTAGCGGCGAGAGAACCGGCGGTCGCCGGGTTTCTCCCCCCCGCCCGCGGTTCGGCCCAGGGCCGTTTTTTGCCTCCGCCGGGCCGCTCCCATCCACGACAACCCCGCTGACGCTCCGGGCCGACACGGCCACACCCCGTGTCGCGAATGCTCCAATCGCCCGGGCCGCGTTGCCTGCCAATGTGCACTACTCTGGTACGACTAAGGTGCTAATAAGTACAAGAAGTCTCCGTTGCAGTGCCATGTGATGCATTTGCGGGACGCTGTTTTGGGCGCGCCAGGCACTGTGTTGGTTGCGCCGAGTGCTTGTGTCCGCCGGACAGTGTGGGTAGACTCGGATGCGCACAGAGATTTGTAGTGACTGGACATACGGACATTCATCTCGCCGGCCTGGAGGCCCTCGAGGACCACGCTGCTCGCGGTTGTTGCGCGGAACAGGGGTCATCGATCCGCAACGGCTGACCGGGTCCGGCCGGCACGCACTCGAGGACCTGACGGTATGCAGGGACTAATACCTCTGGCGCTCTATGCGGCAACGCTGCTGGGCATGCTGTATGGGGCCGTCCAAGCTCCCGAGCAGTCGTATGTGTTTGCGGCCGGGACGGGTCATGAGGGGCTGGCATGCAGCGTCTGCCACCACGTGCATGCGCCCGTGGGGGTCCGTGGACAGTGGGAGTCGCCGACGGCGGAGATCCCGCGTTTCCCGTTCTACGGCGTCGGCTACGACATGCTCGATGAAAGCAGTCGGCTGTGTTTCAGTTGTCACGACGGCGCGATCGCCCCGGCTGTGCACATGCCGCCGGAGCAGCCCATCGTCAACCAGCTGGGCCTGTCGATCGAAAGTACCGGGGGCAGCCTGCGCATGGGAGGCCATCCCGTGGGCGTCCGATACAACCCCTTGCAGAACCGCAGGCTTGTGCGCGAACCGGGCCTGCGGGCCGGCGTGGAGATTCGGCTGCCCGAGGGGCGCGTGCAGTGCATCAGTTGTCATGATCCTCACGGGACGACCGGTCACGAGGATCTGCTGTGGGTTTCGAACCGTCGCAGCGAGCTGTGCCTGACGTGCCACCAACTGTAGTGAAACCTGGTAGCCATCGGTGTCCAATGCCTGAGACTCCTACGCATCTGGTTCGATCAAGTAGAGATGCATATTCGGACGCGCACCGGCTTCCGGGGGCTGGGGAGATGATAACCACGGCACGCAGACACGCAGACAAGGATAGAGGGGGACAGGGAGAAACGGGCACAGCAACGGGCGCGAAGACCGAGCTAGAGTCCGTACTCCAAGCAAAGACCCGCTTGAAGGCGGAGCAACGAACAACGACCGCAGCCGATGGCGGCTGTGCCCCAAACTACAGCGATCACAGCCGAGGCCGGCCGTGCCACACACACTCTCTGCCGCTGCTTTGCGCTTGTGGCATTCTGGCAGTGTATCCCCTGGTGTTCAGCGGAGGCTGCAGTGTGCCGGCGGGGCGGGCGGGCGGCGTATATGCGCCGGCAAGTGAGCCGGCGTCGGTTGTGTACTACCCCAAGCATCCGGCGCCGGGGCGGGTGGTGGCTCTGGCGGCGATTACGGGGGCGGCCGAGCCGGGAAAGCCGCCTGGCGCCATTCGGCGCATCCTCACGGGGGAGACGGAGCAGCCGGTCCTGGAGTCGGGGCTGGTCCGGCCGGTTTCGCTGGCGGTTCGGGGCGGACAAATCCTCGTCGTGGATGCGGGGCGGGGAGCAATCGTGCAGATCGACCCGGCGAGCAGCAGGATGCGGCTGCTGGAGGTGCGCGGGTTGAGCGGGCCGGTGCAGCCGGTGGCGCTTGCGAGCGATGACAAGGGGCGCCTGTACATCGGGGATGCCAAGGCGGGCGCGGTGCTGGAGGTCGGGTCGGATAACGTGGTGGTGCGATCGCTGCGGCTGGATACCGGCGCGGCGTTCGTGCCGGTGGACCTGGCGGTGTCGGCGGATCGCTTGTATGCGGTCAACCGGGCGGGACGGCGGGTGGACGTGTTCGACCTGGCCAGCGGGCAGCGGGTGGGCGAGATTCAGGCGGGTGAGGCAGGCGCGCCGGCCTTGCCGGTGGCGGTCAGTCTGGACAGTAAAGGGCAGATCTACGTGGTGGACATGGTCGGCGCCCGGGTGCGGGTCTACACGCCGGGCGGCAAACTGGTGCGGGAATTGGGCCGGCCGGGCAACCGACCGGGGCTGTTCGCGCAGCCGCGATCGGTGGCGGTGGGGCCGGATGGGATCACGTACGTGGCTGACGTGGCGACCCAGGTGGTGCAGATGTTTAACCCGTCGAGCCAGTTGCTGACGTACTTCGGCGGGGCTGGGGATGCGGCGGGGGAGATGGGCATGCCCGCCAAGATCGTCACGGATCGCACGCTGCTGGAGGCATTTGCTGCGCGGATGCCGGCGGGATTTGTGCCGCAGTACCTGGTCCTGGTGGCGAACCAGGCGGCGCCGGGGCGGATCGGGGTGTACGCGTTCGGGCAGGTATCTGAGGCAGGAGAGGAGTCGGCTGGATCGTGAAGGCGAAGGATCAACATCTCGTGCGAGTCATCGGCCGGCCGGGCCGG
>Ga0101944_10006250_pt1 | contig 12848 bp, 13 predicted proteins | sample DewCreD2012metaG_FD_75245 | JGI IMG/M metagenome (GOLD analysis project Ga0101944, IMG submission 75245) | Hot spring sediment bacterial and archeal communities from British Columbia, Canada, to study Microbial Dark Matter (Phase II) - Dewar... ... | reverse complement strand
AGCGCCCGGGCCGGGAGGCTCTTGAGACTCAATCGTTCATAGACGGCGGGAAAGACGGCGGCGATCACCGCGATCCCGAACCATATCGCGTATGAGGCGGCCCGGATCGCGACCAGCGTCATGAGGGCGGCGATCGCCAGCGACGCCGCCAGGGACCAAAATGCCGGGTCGGTACGTAACGCCTTCTTGCCTGCCAGAAGCGCCGCCGCGATCAGCGCCGCCGCCGGATAGGCCGCAAAGGCGTAGCCCGAGAGCGGTGATTTCCGCATCAGCGCAGGGAGTGATTGCGCCTCGCTCACGTGCTTCAGCCAGATGGCGTGCAGGGCCGGATCCATCATGGCCAAGGGCCCGTACAGACAACGCGGTTCGAGCGCGATGAATAGGCCGATCCCCGCGCCCGCAGCCGCGGCCGTCAGCGCGGCGCGCGCGCCGCGGCCGCAGGCGAGCTGGCGGCCGGCCGCAGCCAGAATAAGCCCGCTGGCGACGGCGGGGATCGTCCAATTGACGGCCATGGCGTCGCATGCAGTTTGCATCCACAGTTTCGGCGCGGTGCCCGCAGCGAACGCGCAGGCGGCGGTGATGGCGAGCGCGACGCCGTAGCGCGACAGCGCTGCCGCGGAGTTCCCGTCGAGCACATATCGCACGGCCATCAACGCCCCGGCGATGACGACAAAGGCCAGGCCTTCAAGGCCGATGGCCAATGCAAGGCCGGACATGACGCCGGCCATGCCGGCCGCCCAGCGCGCGCGGTCGGACCAGATCGCGGCCGCAAGCGTCAGCACGGCAAGTGCGATCTGCGCGTTGTGATGATCGATGCGGCCGGGGCGGAATTGGATGAACGCCGGGAGCCCGAACAAGAGCAGCAACAAAGCGACGAACGCCGCGGAGCGTCCGCCGAGCCTCAAGGCCAAAAGCAATGTTCCCGCCATCGCCGGTATCAGCCAGAGCAGGGGTCACGCCACCCGCATGAGGCGTTCCGCCTGCTCGCCATCGGCGAGCGTTCGAAACAGCATGAACATCCCGGCAAGTCCGCCGTCGATGAGGCGCGACCAATGGGTGTCATGCCCGAACGGCGGTTGCAGGCGCGGTTCATGCAGATCAAACCAGCTGCGCCCGGCCAGCAGCTCGCGCACCTGCACGAGCCGCATGGCGTCGTCGGTGTCACCCAGCATCTCCGCGGTGTCCCGCCAGTCGAGCCAGAGCAGTTGGGCGATTATGCCCGCCCAGACCAGAGCCAAGGCCCAGACCAGCGGGGGCGAATCAAGCCCGCGGTCTTGGCGCCCCCATCGCGTCGGTTCGGGTGATCTGTGCAAGCGGTCCCCCGGCCGTTGTGCTGCGTTGCGTCGCATGTGGCGATACGCCGGGCGGGTTGAGTTTGACTAAACCGCCGGCGGTGCTGCCAGGCCCGCCCCCGGCGCCATGAGGCGGAAACGTCGCATACGCGCGGGAATGATTAAGGTTAGCGCATGGTGAAAATTATTCATGCGGCTTCGACCGCCGCCGCAACTTTTCCCCAACGCACTTTTGTTAAGCCCTGTCACGCAATCCTGCATGCCAGATCGTGCATGCCGGCAACCCTGTGTGTTGACAGAGTGACGGCCATGTGTCCGCGAGCGCCCAATATCCGTCTCGGTTCGCCGAAATGGCTGCGTCCGTTGCGTCGGCTGTGGCGCCGGGACGAGGGCGCGGCGGCGGTTGAATTTGGTCTGGTCGCGGTTCCGTTTCTGGCGCTGCTGTTCGCGATCATCGAAACCGCCCTGATCTTTTTTGCCAGCCAGGCGCTGGAAACCGCGGCCGCCGATTCCGCGCGGCTGATCATGACCGGCCAGGCGCAGATGCAGGCCTTCGATCAAACCAGCTTCAAGAGCGCGGTCTGCGCCAAGCTGCATGGCTTGTTTGATTGCAACGGCGTCAAGGTGGACGTGCGCAAATACACCTCGTTCTCGGGCATCAACGTACCGAACCCCATCGACGAAAACGGCAACTTGAATGAGGATTTTGTCTACCAGCCGGGCGGTCCCGAAGAGATCGTCGTGGTGCGCCTGATGTATAAATGGCCGATTTTTGTCTCGCTGCTCGGCCTCAACAGTCTGTCCAACATGTCGGGAAACAACCGGCTGCTGGTCGCCACCGTGGCGTTCCGCAACGAACCGTACCAGTGAGGACGCAATGACCTCCCGCCCGGCACCGCGGCTCACGCTCTATCATCGTTTGCGCAAGGTCGCACGCGATCAGCGCGGCACTGCGGCCATGGAATTTGCCCTGTTGTTGCCGCTGATGGTGGTGCTTTATCTCGGTACCGTTGAGATTTCCAACGGCATTGCCGTCGATCGTAAGGTGACCTTGACCGCGCGCACGGTCGCCGATCTCGTCTCTCAGGTCTCCGTGATCAACAATTCCGCCATGAACGACATCATGGCCGCATCCGTCGCGGTCATGTATCCATATTCGAGCAATACGTTGAAGGTGACGGTCACCAGCATCAAGATCGACGCCAACAGCAAGGCGACAGTCGAGTGGAGCGACTCCTACAACGGCACGCCGCGTCCGAAAAACAGCACGGTCACCGTTCCGGCCGCATTGCTGGTGCCGAACACCTGGCTGATCTGGTCCGAGGTCGAATATAACTATACGCCCACCGTGGGTTATGTGATCACCGGCTCGCTCACCCTGCGCGATCAGCTCTACATGGCGCCGCGGATTTCCAGTTCCGTGACCCGCACCGTGAACTGATTTATTTTTCCGCGGTCATCAGCGGCAGCGCGGTGGTCGATTTGATCCGCTCCATGGCAAAACGCGAGGTGACGTTCTTGAGCGGCACGAGCGAGATCAGCCGTTTGTAGAAGGCGTCGTAGCCGGCGATGTCGGGTACCACCACCCGCAGCATGTAATCGACATCGCCCGCCATGCGGTGGAATTCCATCACTTCCGGCATTGCGCTCACCACTTCGGCGAAGCGGTCGAGCCAGGCCTGGGAATGATCGCCGGTCTCGATCGATACGAAGACGGTGATGCCGAGACCGACCTTGTCCTGGTCGATCAGCGCCACCCGCTTACGGATAACGCCTTCGGCCTCCAGGCGCTGGATGCGCTTCCAGCACGGGGTGGAGGACAGACCCACGCGGTGGCCGATTTCGGCCACGGAAAGGGAGGCGTCTTCCTGTAGGGTGGCGAGGATTTTACGGTCGATGGCGTCCATGGGGGCAACGAAAAGAGTGGGTTTAAGTGGCCCAAGCTTAGAACAATATTCTAAATCAAGGCGCAATTTCACGTATAATCAGAAAATAATTCTATTTCAAGCTGGAAAATGGCGGTGGGACCTGCCTGCGGATCTCACTTAGGATCGGGCCTGTGACCGGGCGAGCAGCGCTTCGACCTCCGCCCGCCGCGGCGCGCCGTCGCTGCCGCCGAGGCGGGTGCATTTGAGCCCTGCGGCTGCCGCCCCGAAGCGCAGCGCGGCAAGCTCATCGCGCCCTTCCGCCAAGGCCAGCGCAAAGCCGGCATGGAACACGTCGCCGGCCGCGAGCGTGTCCACCACCTTCAGGGCGAACACCGGCATGCGCCGGATTTCGCCTTGCTGCAGGTAGAGCACGTCCTCGGCGCCGTTGCTCACGGCAAGGAAGGCCCGCGTCACCGGCATCACGCGCTTGAGGCCGGCCTCCAGGTCGTCGCAGCCGGTGGTTTCGCGCAGGCATTCCGCGGAGAACACCACATGCGTGGCGATGCCGAACAGGGGGTCGTTCAACTGCGTCGGACGGTCGGCGTCCAGCACCACGCGGAGTCCGCGCCGCCGCGCCGCTTCGCAAATCGGCCGTACGAAGTCCGGAAAACGGTTGTCCGCCAGCAGCACCGCGACATTGGCCACAATCGCCGCGGGATCGGGATGGCGCGCGGCCTCGATGCTGCGGTCGCGATAGGTCGCGATCATGCGCTCGCCGGCCGCATCGATCATAATGCCGGAAACCGGCGCCTTGGCGCCGCGCACCCGCACCACGGCGGTGATGTCGATGCCCTCCCGCTGCATGCCGGCGATAATCTGGTTGCTGACGGTATCGTTTTCGTCGCCCAAAGGTCCGGCGTAACGGGCGTCACCCCCCAACCGTGCCACGGCGATGGCCGCGTTCACCGCGCAGCCGCCGTTCACGATGAAAAATCCGTCGGCCATGACCTTTCCGCCGGGCGGCGGAAAGCGCGGCACGCGCAGCACAATGTCCTGCACCGCAATTCCGGCGCACAGCACCGGGGCTTTCGTTTCGCCGGGCCGCTCAGCCGTCAACTTCGCCCTCCACCCAGGCACGGATGATGTGATGCGCGATGGCCACAGGAGGCGGGGTGGTCAACCCCTGCGGATGCCGCCGCAGCAGCATCGCCGCCACTTCCGCGCGGTCAAACCAGCGCGCGTCCTCCAATTCGCCGCGGTCCACGACGATCTCGGTCGAACGCGCCTCCGCATGGCAGCCGATCATCAGCGAGGCCGGGAACGGCCACGGCTGGGACGCAAAATATCGCACGCGGCCGCAGGCAAGCCCCACCTCCTCGCGGACTTCGCGCCGCACCGCATCTTCGACCGATTCGCCCGGCTCGACGAAACCGGCCAAGCACGACCACATGTTCGGCACGAAACGGGCCGCCCGCCCCAGCACGCAGCGATCGCCGTCCACCGCCAGCATGATCACCACCGGATCGGTGCGCGGGAAATGCTCCGCCTTGCAGGCCGGGCAATCCCGGCGCCACCCGCCCTGGCTGACCTGCGTGGCGGCGCCGCAATTGGCACAAAAGCGATGCCGCGCGTGCCAGTTGAGCAGCGCCTTGGCCTCCGCCAGCGGCGGCAGATGCTGCGCATCCACCAAGCCCTGCGCGGCGATGGTCCGCAAGTCGAGGACGACAAGATCCGGGCGCGCTTTCAGCGCCGCGGCCGTCGCCGCATCGAGCCCATAGCCGAAACGCGGCGTCCCCTGCATCAGCCCCAGAAACACCAGCTCGGCGGCCTTTCCCAGCGCCCGCGCCTGCGCCAGCGGGAAAGCCGGGTCAAGTGCCTCGCCCTGCTTATTCAGCACGATGTGTTCGCCGCCGAGCACGTAGGCGCGCGCCCCCGCATCGGCTTGGGCCGCTTCGAGCCAAGCGTGGTCGCCGCGGCGCTCGGCGACGCGCTCGATGGCGCTGTCCACGTAGCCGAGTTGCGGTTTCGGGCCGAGATCTGGGTGTGCAGGCACGTGCAAAGTTATTCGGCGGCCTCGCGCCGGGGGCGCGGATAGATCAGATCGTAGAGTTCCGGCCGCTGCCATTGCGGACCCAAAAGACCTTGCTTGACCGCAAACTGTGCCGACGAACCGACCTCATCCCGCGTGGATCGCAGAAAGCGGATGCGTTCGAGGCTCACCTCCACGGTGGCAAAGCTGGCAATTGTACTCTCGTACAGGATTTCCTCCGGTCCGGCCACCATCGCAAGCCCGCGCTCGCCGTGGTGGAACAAATTTTGTGTGGTGACCACGATCGCGAGATTTTCGATCGCGCGCGCCCAGATCAGCGTCCGCCACGTGGCCCACAGCTTGTTCTTGTCCGTTCCCGCCGGCATGAAGATGATTTCCGCGCCGCGCAGCGCCAGCGCCCGCGACACTTCCGGCATATAGACCTCGCTGCACATGGCAAGCCCGACCTTGCCGAGCGCGGTGTCGAACACCGGGAAGTCATTGCCCGGCACCCACTGGAACTCCCACGCCGTGCCGCCGGTATAGATCCACGGGCCGTTCGGATGCGTGCGCTGGTAGCGTGCCGGCGGTCGCCCATCGGGATAGGCCATGCAAATCACATTGTAGGCAGTGGCGGCTTTCGCATCGATCGGTTCGATCGTGCCGAACACCGCGTGCAGCTTGTGCTTGGCAGCGGCCTCCACCATAGCCGGCGTCGGATCGAAGCTCGACGGCATGCGCCATGGGCCGGGATAGGTTTCCGGAAAGCAGATGAAATGTGCGCCTTCCCCCGCCGCCCGCTCGATATGGCGGATGGCGTCGGCGATATTGGCCTGGTCTTTGCCGGGCTGATGCGCGATCGGTTGCACGACGGCGATGCGGAAGGTCATAAGGCCGCTCCGGGGCGGGAGCCTGAGGTGTCAGGCAAATGCGTGGTTCCTTGCACCGAAGGCAGATTGAAGCCCGGCCCGGGCCAGGTCAAGCCAGGCCGGCCCCCCGTGGGTTGAATTCCGCATCCGCCGGCGTTCGCGCCATGGCCAATGCATCCTGTGCATATGGCCTACTCTTGTGAATTGCCTGCGGGTCCTGGCTGCAAATCGGTTGCCGGCGGTGTTTCGTTGCCCCCGTCTTGATGGTAATCTTGATGGTAGATTTTTGCGCTCAAAGGCAATGGCATCGGGTTATGAACGCTGGCCGGAGCGTTCCCGGAACCTGGTGCGGAACCTGATCAGGTGATGCGCTTGTACCGGCGTAGAATGATCATTTTCGCCGGACTTGCGGTTGTGCTCATGGGCGTAGGGACGCTGTGGGCACTTGATACCTATTTGCCGTTTGGACTGTCGGAATGGCAGCGGCCGCAACTGGCTGAAACGCCGCCGCTCAAGCCGCATCTGCCGACCTCGCGAATCATCGTCCCGGTCACTGTGCCTCTGGACGCGATCAGGGCCTCGCTCGACGCGTCAACGCCGCGCACTTTTTCCGGCAAGCGCGAAAATCCCATGTTCCTGCCGTTCGGTAAGACCGACATTATCTGGAAAATCAATCGCGGTCCGCTTGCCGTGAACGGGCAGTCCGAGGGTTTGACGCTGTCGACGACGCTGACCGGGGCCCTGCAAATCACGGAACAGTCCAGAAGTCGCCGCGCCGGAACGACCGCCAGTGCCGTCACCGATCTGCAACGTTGGGTACAGGATCTGATCGCCGATGCGCTCGAGCAGCGCGGCGACATTCGCGCCAATGCGCGGTTGATTTCCCAGCCGGCACTACTGTCAAGCTGGCGTCTTGATCCCAAGCTCAAGGGGCAAATCAATATCCCCGAAGGGGGGCTGCGCATCGCCGGTGTGGCCATCGAACTTACCGACGAGGTCAAGGCCGCCATCGACACGGCGGTTGCGGACGAGCTCAAGCGCATACAGGCCCGGCTGCGGACGCATCCCTTGATGGAACAAATCGCGCGCCGCGAGTGGGCGAGAATGTGCGGATCCATTTCGCTTGCCGGCGTGGCTGCCGGCAATCCGAATTTGTATTTGGAGCTGCGGCCAACCCGGCTGCTCGCATCCCAGCCGCTCATTGCCGCAACCGCGGTCAGTTTTACAGTCGGTGCGGAGGCGCAGGCCCGCGTGATCTCCGCCCCGAGCGCGCCGAACTGCGTCTTTCCGACCCGGCTCGAGATCGTCGAGCCGGTCAGGGAGGGGCGTTTTTCGGTTGCCGTGCCGATCGAGTTGCCGTTTGACGAACTCAACCGGCTGCTCAACCAGCGGCTCGCCGACCGCGCACCGGTGGAGGGCGATCTCTCCGGGCGCATGACGGTGCAGCGGGTGCGTGTGCTGCCTTCTGGCGATCGGCTTTTGATCGCGCTGCGGGTCACGGTGCGCGAGCAAGTGAGTTGGTTCAAACTCGGTTTTGCCGCGACCGTTCATCTATCGGCCAAACCCGAACTCGATCGCGCGCAACAAGTATTGCGGCTGGCCGATCTGTCGATCGACGATGTGCATTCTGGTGCCAGCCTTGGCCTCTTCGGCGCTGCGCTGCGCACGGCGCTGCCGTACTTTGCCGAATCCATTGTTCAGAGTGCGGTGATTGATCTTAAGCCCTTCATCGCCGGGACCCGCTCCGGCATCGAGGCGGCGATCGTAATGTTCGATCGCGCCGACGACGGGATCAGCACCGACTTTGCGGTCACCGACTTGCGCATCGTTGGGATTGAATTTGACTCGAGAATTTTGCGGTTGCTGGCCGAGGCGGAAGGGCGGATAAATCTCACCGTAACCCGGCTGCCGGATCCGGAGCAGCGGCCGCAGTGATGTACCGCCGGTAATAGACCGCCGGTAGAGCTTGGTTCTGCCTTGCGCCGGATCCCGAATGCCGGACCCGTAGGTGTCGGCTTGCTTTCTTTGCCGCGGCGGCCGATATAGGAGGTCGGGAGGTTGGCGGTGGACGAGCCACTCGCCAACCGGGTCAGGTCCGGAAGGAAGCAGCCCTAACGAGCACGGATCGGGTCGCTCGTCAGCCTCCCACCCGAAATGCACGTTGTTGTCCAGACAGGCGCGGTCCAGGCAGGCGCGGGCTTGACCCGCGCATTCATCCAGCGCCTCAACTTGCCGCAGGCGTTCTGGTGGGTGCGAGCCCGACGGGCATGACTTTGGAGCCGCGGGAGATGAGGCCGGCATGAGCGACACCGAGAGCCCCAGCGAGCCGCCCCGGCAAGGCGCCTCTCTCGCAGCGGCGTCCGGCACCGGCGGTTCCTACCGCGTGCTCGCGCGCAAATACCGTCCGGCCACCTTCGAGGATCTGATCGGGCAGGACGCGATGGTGCGAACCATCACCAATGCCTTCGAAACCGGCCGCATCCCGCAGGCCTGGATCCTCACCGGGGTGCGCGGTGTGGGCAAAACCACCACCGCGCGCATTCTCGCCCGTGCGCTGAATTATCAATTGCCCGACAACTCGGTGCCCGGCCCGACCGTGAAGATGCCGCGTCTCGGCCTGCACTGCCAGGCGATCATGGAGAGCCGGCATATTGACGTTTTGGAGCTGGATGCCGCTTCGCACAACAGCGTGGAAGACGTCCGCCAAATCAACGACGCCGTTCGCTATGCGCCGGTGTCGGCCCGCTACAAGGTTTACATCCTTGACGAGGTACACATGCTGTCGGGCGCGGCCTTCAATGCGCTGCTGAAGACTTTGGAAGAGCCGCCGCCGCACGCAAAGTTTATTTTTGCCACCACCGAGATTCGCAAGGTTCCGGTGACCGTGCTGTCGCGCTGCCAGCGTTTCGATCTCAGGCGTGTTGAAACCGGCGTTCTGGTGAGCCATCTGCAGCGGATCGCTGCCAGCGAAAAGATTTCTGCCGAGCCGGAGGCCTTATCCGTTATCGCGCGCGCCGCCGAGGGGTCGGTGCGGGATGCGCTCTCGTTGTTTGATCAGGCCGTGGCGCATGCCGCGGGCACGGTGCGGGCGGAAACGGTGCGGCAGATGCTCGGGATGGCGGACCGCGCCCGCATTATCGACCTGTTCGAAGCGCTGATGCGGGGCGACATGCCGCGCGCGCTGCAAGAGTTGAGGGACCAGTATGACTCCGGCGCCGATCCCGCAACCGTGCTCGCCGATCTTGCCGACTTCGTGCATTTCGTGACCCGGGTGAAGATTGTTCCGTCCGTGGCCGACGACATTTCTCTCAGCGAGGTTGAGCGCACGCGCGGCCGCGCGTTCGCCGCCGCGTTGTCGATGCGGGTGCTTGCGCGTGCCTGGCAGATGCTGCTGAAGGGCCTTGCCGAGGTCCAGAACGCCGCCCGCCCGATCGCCGCTGTCGAGATGGTCCTGGTCCGCCTCGCTTATGTTGCCGACTTGCCGACCCCTGACGAGGCGCTGCGTGCGCTCGATCAAAACGGCGCTGCCGCGCATGCCGGCGCCGTCGCCATCGCGCATTCGGCCTCCTCATCCACCGTCGCCGTGCGGCCGGAGCCGCCGCGGGGCGCCACGCGCGCCTACGCGGGAAACGCGGCGGCCTCCGTTGCGCGCGCCCTCGGCGATCCTGCGCCGGAGCCGGAGCCGGAGGCACCGGCGCCGGTGCTGTCGATTGAGAACTTTGAGGGGCTCGTCGCTCTGGCCTCGCAACAGCGAGACCTTCCGATCAAGACCGCGTTGGAGCGCGACGTCCGCTTGGTGCGTTTTGAGGACGGGCGGTTGGAGATTGCCCTCGAACCCGGTGCCTCCAAAACACTGGTGAATGATCTGCAGCGCAAGCTCAGCCAATGGACCAACCGGCGCTGGATGGTGATTGTGTCGAGCGAGCCGGGACAGCCGACGCTCAAGGCGCAGGCCGCCGCCCGCCAGGCGGCGCTCGAAAACAGCGTGCGCAACGATCCGTTGATCAACAGCGTTCTGGAACGTTTCCCCGGCGCACGCATCGTTTCCGTGCGTCCTGTGCGCGAAGTTCCTATGCCGTCGGATTCGCCGCCGGAACCGGACCCGATATTCGCTCCCGAGCCGGATGACGACACCGACCGATGATGGACCGAGCCATGACCGATTTCTTGGGTCTGATGAAACAGGCCTCGCAGTTGCAGGCCAGGATGCAGGAATTGCAGGCCGAACTCGATCGGATTGAGGTGGAGGGCAGTTCCGGGGGCGGCATGGTCAAGGTCCGACTTTCCGCCAAGGGTGAGATGAGAGGCGCCAGCATCGACGACTCGCTGCTCAAACCCGGAGACAAGACCATGCTGGAGGATTTGCTGGTTGCCGCGCACAACGATGCGCGCCGCAGGGCCGAGGCCGTACTTCAGGACAAGATGAAGGCATTGACCGGCGGATTGCCGCTGCCGGCCGGGTTGAAGTTGTTTTGATCGGGCCTGGTGAGGGTCGCGTCCCCGCGCTCCAATGGTCTTCCGATGAGCTTGCTGCCGCGGCCCGCCCGGAATTCGGTGCGGGCTGCCGGTCTGCGCCGCCGACTGCCGCCCACATACCGGTATAGAGACGGCGGGGAGAGAAGCCGCAGTCTTGCTGCGTGCAAACGTCGTCCCGGGATTGCCGAGGCGATCCGGCAATGACAAATAACGGACATGCCCAAAGCCGTAGCCGGACCCGAGATCGAACGCCTGATCCAGTTGCTTGCCCGCTTGCCGGGCCTCGGTCCGCGTTCGGCCCGACGTGCGGCGCTCCATCTCATCAAGAAGCGCGAACAGCTTATGGCGCCGCTTGCCGCCGCCCTGGCCGCCGCAATGGATAAGATCCAAGTGTGCCATGTCTGCGGCAATATTGACACGCAAAATCCTTGCACCGTCTGCGTTGATCCCGGCCGGGATCGATCGCTGATCGTTGTGGTTGCCGATGTCGCCGATCTCTGGGCTTTGGAACGGGCCGGAGCCCTCAATGCGCTTTATCATGTGCTTGGCGGCATATTGTCGCCCCTTGATGGTGTGGGGCCGCAGGATCTGACGATTGATGCCTTGATTTCGCGCGCCCATGATCCCGCCGTGAAGGAAGTAATCCTGGCGCTGAATGCCACAGTGGATGGCCAGACCACGGCGCATTACATTACGGATCTCTTGCACGGGTCGAATGTCACCGTCACGCGCCTGGCTCACGGTGTGCCGGTTGGAGGCGAGCTCGATTACCTCGATGACGGCACGCTGGCCACGGCCATTCGCAGCAGGACGCCGCTATGACGCGATTGCTCTGTGCGATTTCTGCCCTGGCCCTGCTCGGCAAGCCGGCAATGGCGGCCGATCCCGTCAAAATACCGTTCAATGTGGTTGAGGAGGCCTTCAAGACCGCCGAGTGCACCGCCGGCCTCAAGGACGAGGAGCGTACCGACGTCGGGGATCTCGTCGGCTTGCTCAAACTCGTGGAATTCCCGTGCTGGCACGCGACTTATCAGTCCGGCTCGATTCTGTTCGCGGTCAATCCGGCGGCGCCGGAACGGGCGCGGCTTTTGCGGTTTCAGATCTGGAGCGCCAATGGATTGGTGTGGACCTATAGTCTGACCGAGCCGGATTACGATCCGCTGACCCGGAAGCTGTCGAGCTTTCACAAGGGGCGCGCCGGCGGTGATTGCGGCGCAATCGGTGAGTGGAAGTGGGTGAACGGTGACTTCCGCCTCACCGGTTACTGGTACAAGGACAATTGCGACGGCAAGCCGTTCGATGACTCCAAATCCTGGCGCGTCTATCCGATGCCGCGCTGAGGTCAATCCTTGCGCGCTGCTTCTTGCAGCGGAGCAAAATGCCCGCGCATCTGCAGCCACCACAACAGGGCGAGGCTGGGCGCCGCCGTGAAAGAGCTCACGATGAAGAACAACGGCCAGCCGGTAAATTCGGCGATGAATCCGGCACCGGCCGACAGATATGTGCGGCCGATAGCGGCCAGGGCCGTAAGCAGCGCGTATTGTGTGGCCGTGTGCAAAGGCGAGCGGCACAGCGCCGAAAGATAGGCGACGAAAATGACGGTGCCGATCGCGCCCGTGAAGTTTTCGGCGATGATCGCAGCCCCCAGCGCCCAATGATTGAGCCCGATGGAGGCAAGCCAGGTAAATACAAGGTTTGATGCCATCTGCAGCACGGCGCCGAGCCACAGGCAGGACACAAGCGGATAGGCGCGGGCGATGAATCCGCCGACAAATCCTCCGATCAGCGTAGCGGCGAGCCCGATGCCTTTGACGATGTTGGCGTAGTCGGTGCGGCTAAAACCGAGATCGATGACGAAGGGCGCCGTCATCGTTCCGGCGAAGGCATCGCACAGCTTGTAGAGGATGACGAACAACAGCACCGCGAGCGCCAGCACCAGGAACAAGTAGTGTGGAGCACCGCTTAAGTTGGGACCAGTGAAGCACCCCCTCCTTTGGACTATGGCTATCAGCCCGCCGCGGTGGCATTCTGATGCCGGACAGAGCGCGTCCGGGAGATGATATGCGTCTTGCCGCATGTCCGGTTGCGGGGCTTGTCCTTTACAACAATAACCACGTCCTTGTCCAAATGGTTGAGAAAGCGGCACAGCCGATCGAGCGAGAAGTTTTTCAGTTGCCCGCGCATCAGCGCTGACACCTTGGGTTGATCAATGCCGAGAATGTCGGCAGCAAGTTTCCGGAAGAAGCCCGCAAGATGCATTATGGCGAGATCGAGCACCGTTCGATCTATGGCGAGGCGACGCCGCAGGAAGCCA
>Ga0101944_10006249_pt1 | contig 12849 bp, 8 predicted proteins | sample DewCreD2012metaG_FD_75245 | JGI IMG/M metagenome (GOLD analysis project Ga0101944, IMG submission 75245) | Hot spring sediment bacterial and archeal communities from British Columbia, Canada, to study Microbial Dark Matter (Phase II) - Dewar... ... | reverse complement strand
TGGCAGACGCAGGGGCAGCGCCCCGTTCTGGTGCGGCAGCTCGGCGATGGCCGCACCTTGCGCGGCTGGCTGGAAGACAACCCTCAGCATCCTCAGCGGCCGCTGGCCCGTTTTCAATGGACCACCGACCGACGGCGGAGCGAGGCACCGGCCGAGCCGGACGACGCGGCGCAGGCCCTGCGGCTGCCGCGTTAGGCGTACCCGCTCAGCGCATGACGATCCAGTCGGCCAGCGGCGGACACAGCCGGTCGATCCAGACCAGGGCCTTGCCCGGCCAGGGGAGGATGATCTCCCGGCGACCGACCGCCATGGCCGAGGCGATCCGACGTGCAACCGTCGCAGCAGGCATGGCCCCCAGCCGCCTTTGTGGCCGCGTCGTCTGCCCCATCGCCACGTCGAAGAACTCGGTGTCGGTCGTGCTGGGGCTGACTAGCAACAGGTCGATCCCTTGCGGAGCCAGCTCGCACCGCAGGGCATCGGACAACCCGTGCAGCGCGAATTTGCTGGCGCAATACTCGCTCTTGTCGGGCACCGCACGGTGTCCCAGCACCGAACCGACGTTCACGATGATCGGGCGGTTGCCGCGGCGCAGGACGGGGAGCGCCAGACGAATGAACTCGGCCGGGGCGAAGAAATTGACTTCCATGATCTGCCGCAGCCGCTGGCTGGAGGCCTCAGCAAACGGTCCCAGGCCGCCGCAGCCGGCGTTGTTCACCAACGCATCCAGACCGCCGAAGCGATCGACCGCGATTTGCAGTGCCGCCGCGCGGTCCTCTTCGCGCGTCACGTCGCCCACGGCGAGCTTTAAGGCCGGCGGGCTGCCAAGCTCCGCCGCCAAGGCCTCCAGACGCACCTGCCGACGCGCCATCGCCACGACCTGGCCGCCTCGGCGGATCAGCTCCGCCACCAGCGCCCGGCCAATGCCGCTACTGGCGCCCGTGACAATCACCCGCAGACCGCTCAGGCTGCGACGGGCCATGAGAACACTCCGTATCGGTCCCCGCTGAGGAACGCTGCGCCGCGGGCAGAGGTTCCGTCTCCGGCGGCGGGGCAAAGCCGCGGCGCACTGTGTTTTCGGTGATCGTTCGCGGGAGGACGAACTGCAACAGATAGTCCCGCCCGCCTGCTTTGCTGCCGATCCCCGACATCTTGAAACCACCGAACGGCTGGCGATGCACCAGCGCCCCGGTGATCGGGCGGTTGAGGTACAGATTGCCCACCAGGAACTCCCGGCGGGCACGCTCCAGCGCTGCGGGATGGCGGCTGTAGATGCCGCCGGTCAAGGCGTATTCAGTGCCATTGGCGATCCGCAGCGCTTCGTCCAGGTCGGCCGCTCGCAGCACGGCCAGCACGGGGCCGAAAATCTCTTCCTGCGCGATGCGGGCGGTCGGCAACACGTCGGTGAAGATGTGCGGGCCGACAAACCACCCGCGCTCGACTAGCGGCCCGGGATCGACCGCCAGGACCAAACGCCCTTCCTGTTTGCCGATCTCGATATAGCGCTGGATCCGCAACAGTGCCTCTTCGTCGATCACCGGCCCGAGCTGGCAGCCAGGGTCTTCGGCCGGGGCGATCTTGAGGCTGGCGGTCGCCTCGATCAGCCGCTGCAAAAACGGTTCATATACCGGTCCCACGGGAATCACGCGGCTGCAGGCCGAGCACTTCTGGCCTTGAAAGCCGAAGGCGCTGTGCACCACGCCCGCCACCGCCTCATCCAGGTCGGCGTCGGCGTCCACGATGATGGCATTCTTCCCGCCCATTTCGGCGATCACCCGCTTGACGTGCAGCGTCCCGTGGCGGGAGACCTCCGCCGCGCGGGCGTTGATCGCCAGGCCCACGCTTCGCGATCCCGTGAAGGCGATCACCGCCACTTGCGGATGCTCGACCAGTGCCGCGCCTGCGATCTCTCCCACGCCAGGCAGGTAGTTCACCACGCCCGCCGGCAGCCCCGCCTCCACGAGCAGCTCGACCAGCAACCTGGCGACCACCGACGCCTGCTCGGCCGGCTTGACGACCACCGTGTTGCCGGTCACCAGGGCCGCGACGGTCATCCCCGTGAGGATCGCCAGGGGGAAATTCCAGGGGGCAATGACCGCCGCCACCCCACGAGGCAGGTAGTGCAGGACGTTTTCTTCCCCAGGCACGTCGATCCGCTCCTGGCCCTGCAGCTCTTCCGCCTGCCAGGCATAGTACTCGCAGAAATCGATCGCTTCGTTGACATCGGCCGTGGCTTCCCGCCAGTTTTTGCCGCACTCGTAAACCTCCCAGGCGGCGTAATAAAACAGCCGCTGGCGGAGCAAGGCCGCGGCCCGCCGCACCAGCGCCGATCGCTGCGCAACGTCGGTCGCGGCCCAGGCGGCCAGCGCCTTGTGCGCCACCGCCACGGCTTGCAGCACATGCTCCCCCGTCGCCAGCGCGAACGTCCCGACGATCCGCGTCTTTTCCGAAGGGTCGTGCGACGTGCCACGCTCCTCCGTGTCGACATCGCGATCGGCAATCCGCAAGGGACAGTGCCGGCCAAGTTCACGGCGGACCTGTGCCAGGGCCTGTTGCATCCGCTGCCGGTTCTCGGCCCGGGAAAAGTCGACGGGCGGCTGGTTGGCAAACGAGGCACGCGCGGCGGGAAGGGGAGGGGAGGCGGTGGGAGGCGTCATGATGGCAGCAGGTTTGCGGAGTCGGCCTGGTTCAAGAGCGATCGAGGGACCGGAGGTGGACGACAGCGCCTGGCGATCGGCGGTTGCCAGAGCATTGGAAACTTCGGCAGATGGCGAGGTCCCGCCAGTCGCCGGCAGGCTCGCGGAAGTATCGGACGGACCGGCCTGTGCGGAGCGGCTTGCGCCTTGGTCTGGCAACGCCGCGGCGGGCACGACGGCCATCCGCTCGGGAGGTGCCTCCTGGGCGGCGATTTCCTGCGGCGCGCGGAGCAGCTCCTCGACAGGCCGATGCTCCAGAAAACCGGCCCGCAAGAAGGAGTCGTTGGACGTGTTTTCCAAGAGGCGGCGGACCAGGTAGGCCATCCCGGGAATCAGCTCGCCGTAGGGCATATAGACCCGCAGCCTCTGTCCCCGCTCGACGAGCACCTGCTTTTCCGGGTCCGCCATGCCGTAGAGCATCTGCAGCTCCAAGGCGCCCGGCGGTAGCTCCAACCGTTCTGCCGTCGCCATGCCGTGCGCCAGCGAGCGGAGGTTGTGCGAACCGAGGGCGGGGCGGAAGGCGTCCAGATGCCGCAGGACCCAGCGCGTGGCCCGCTCGAAGGCCAGGTCGCTTTCCCATTTCTGGGTGTACACCGGGATCGGCCAGCCCGACGCCCGGGCGCGGATCACCTCGTAGTCCCAGTACGCCCCCTTGACCAGCCGGATGCCGACCGGTGTGCCGCGGCGGCGGGCCAGGTCGGCTAGCGCGACCAGGTCGGCCGGCGTCTCCCGCAGATAACATTGCAGCACGATCCCCACATCGGGCCAGTCCGCAAACTCCCGTTCACTGAGGATCGTGTGGAAGAGATAGAGCGTGAGGTCCTTTTTGTCGTAGGACTCCATGTCCACGTGCAGGAATGCTCCCACCCGCCGGGCCACGCGGCACAATTCCCGCAGCCGGTCACCCGCACGACGCAGCACTCCTTCCGGATCGATCGGGTCGAAGTGGCAGTCCAGGGCCGACAGCTTCACCGACAAGTTCATCCGCGGGATCGGTCCGCGGTGGTCGCGATCCACAAGCCGGTCTTCCGGCCAGAGCGCTACCTGCGGCGCGACTTCTTCGAGCAACTGCACGTAGGCCTGGAAGTACTGCTCGGCCTCGCGCTGGCTGATGACCGTTTCTCCCAGCCGGTCGAGGGTGAACGCCCGCCGCAGCGTACGCTCGCGCCGGGCGACCGCCAGCACTTGCGGGATCGTCTCGCCGGCAATGAACCGTTTGGCGAAGTCCATCGCGGCCAGGCGCGCGGCCCGGGCCACCGCCGCTCCCGTGAAGGGGAGCCGCCGCACCACCCCCAGCGCCACGCCGATCGTGGGAGGCAAGCGGTCGCGCACCTCGTCCAAGTAGGCGTGCAGGTGCTCCACGACCGCCTCGCTCGTGGTGAGCATCGGCAGCACGTCCACGAACCGGAAGAGCTGTACCTTCAGCCGCTCATCGCGCATCGACCAAGCCAAAAGCCGGTCGTCCCACCAGCGGCGCTGCCAGATGTGCGACGCCTCGTGGGGCAGCGCCGCAAATAGCGCACGGCCCAGTTCCTGGGTCCGCGCTTCGATCGCCTCGCGCAGTGGAGGCGATAGATCGTCCCACTTCAGCTCCGTCGAAGCACAGCTTGCAGGCACGCAGTCAGTCGCCGCCGCAGGCAGCGATATTCGAGGAAGAGGCACCTCCGCGCCGCCCGGTGCGGCCTGGTGTCATTTTCCGCATCTCGGCAAGCGCACCGGCATTATATCGAGGGGCTGCTCCCAGGGCGCCCCAGCTCGTGCAATACCGGGCTCCGACACAGCGTCGACGAGGCGCCCGGCCATAGCTTCCCGCCTCCGCTCCTCGCCGGTGATCCGCAGAGCGGTCGTCCCTGCTCGGCCAAGTCGAGCGGTTCACGGGCCGCAGCACGCTACGGCTGGCGGGTGAGCACCACGTAGCGGACCTCCATCGCTTGACTGCCGGGGATTTTTAAAGCCCGCAGCGTCAGTGTGCCGCGGGTGGCAGGCAATTCGAGCGTGCCCATCCGCCACGGCTGGAAATCCTTCATATACGACTCCCCACGCCGCGGCACGCGGTCGTGCTCCGCGCCGTAGGCTGGCGGATCGTGCGCCTCGGTCAATGTCGCCACCAGCCGGGCATCTCCCAGCGACAGCTCCACCGTCGATCCGACGTCCGCCGTCGGGCAGGTGTAGTACACCACCGCCTCGTAGCGGCCGGGCGTGGCGACCTGGATGTCCCAGGTGATGCGGTCGTCCGTGCTGGTCCAATTCGTAAAGTACGAGCAGTTCGGAGCTTGCGCACTGCGCCGCACCTGGCCATGCGGCACGCCGTCGCGGGCCGGCAGCGGCGTGGTCTGCGCATAACCGACCGTGAACGGCCGGGTATCCGGCCCCATCGGCAGCCCCAGCTCGCGCCGCCACGCCTGGGCCTCCTGACGCAACCGGGCCGCCAGCTCCGGTTGTTCCATCGAGATGTCGCGCCGCTGTCCCGGGTCGCTCTCGAGGTCGAACAGCGCCCCATCCGCATCCAATCGATAGCGCTGCGTTCGCAAGCTCAGCCGGCCATTCCAGTGCTGCACCAGCGTCCGCTCCGGCCAGTCCACCGCCTGACCGGTCAGCAGCGGGGCGAGGCTCTTGCCGTCTAGCGGTTTGTCCACGGCCAGGGGAATCCCCGCCAGCTCCGCCAACGTGGGCAATAGATCGATCGCTCCTGCGATCGGCATGACCTTGAGCCCGGGCGCGATTTTGCCCGGATAGCGGATCAACAGCGGCGATCGCACGCCCCCTTCATCGGTCGAGCCTTTCCGCCCTTTCATGCCGCCGTTCCATCGCCAGCTATTGGGGCCATTGTCGGAAAAGTAGACCACGATCGTCTGTTCCCGCAGGTTCAGCGCGTCGAGCTTGGCCAGCACGCGCCCCACGTTGGCGTCGATGTTCTCGCACATGGCCAGAGCGGCGCGCGTGAACTCGATCTCCTCTTGCCGGGGCTGGAAGTGACGGAGGGTCAACTCCTTGTTTTTGAAGCGGTCCCAGAACGCGTCCGGCACCTGCATCGGCGAGTGCGGCGTATTGTACGGTATATAACAGAAGAACGGCCGATCCTTGTTCTGCTCGATGAATTGCAAGGCATGGTCGGTCAAGTCGTCGATGATGAACCCCTTGCCGCGGACGAAGCGGCCGTTGTGCTCCAGCGGCGGACTGAAATAGTCCCCCCAATGGCCGGAGCAAAAACCGTAGAACTCTTCAAACCCGCGATCGTTGGGGTGATAGGGGGACTGCAGACCGTTATGCCACTTGCCGAAGGCGGCAGTGGCGTAGCCGGCTGCCCGGAACACTTGCCCGACGGTCCGTTCATCCAGATTCAGCCGTTCCTGCCCCGTGGAAACGCCGCGCACTCCACCCCGCGGATGATACCGCCCCGTCAGGAACTCCGCCCGGGTCGGCGAACAGACGGGGCATACGAAGAACCGATCGAATCGCGCCCCGTCGCGGGCCAGCGAGTCGATATGCGGCGTGCTCAGGTTCGTGTTCCCGTGGACGCTGAGGTCCCCCCAGCCCTGATCGTCGGCCAGGAACACCACCACGTTCGGCGGACGGCCTTCCGACACGCCCACACAAGCCATCGCACCGACCAGCCCCAAGACCGCCGTCCCAACGATTGCGCGCATCGCCAACACCTTTTCCGGATTCAACTTCGCCACCATCGCGCACATCACGCCGCATCCCGCGACAGGTCCACACCTGCGCAAGACCCACGCGCCTCTTCCGCGCCGCGCCCGTCAACGTGCGCTTCGATGATCATGGCCAGTTAGGGTTTGATCCGCGGCAGATTCGCCAAAAGCCGCTGCATCTGTCCCACCACGTCCCGATAGGCCGGGTCCTGGGCCAGGTTCCTTGTTTCATGCGGGTCGTGGTCGTGATCGAACAGCACCGCACCACCTTCTCCGCCCGTAAATTCGCTGTAGCGCCACCGCTCCGTGCGGACGGAATGTCCCACGGCCGGCCCATTGCGGCACACCGTATAGGCGGGGTGCGGCCAGCTTGCCGTCGGCTCGCGAAGCAGTGGAACGAGGCTGTGTCCTTCCAGGCCGGCCGGCAGCGGCAACCCGCACATCTCGCACAAGGTGGGATACAGGTCCACAAGCTGGACCGTTCGGGGGCTTACGCCACCCTTGGCCACGTTCGGACCAGCCACGATCAGCGGCACCCGGCAAGCGACTTCCAAGACCGAGTTGTGCTTGGACCATTTCCCCTTTTCCCCGAGGTGATAGCCGTGATCGCCGAAGAACACGATCAGCGTTTTGTCGCGCAGCTTCAGGCGATCCAGGGCGGCCAGCACCCGAGCCACCTGCCGGTCCACGAAGGTGGTGGAAGCCCAGTACGCCCGGATCATTTCGCGGGCGGCATCCGGCGACGCGTCCCGGCCGATGAACAGATCACCGTTGCGCATCGGCAGGGAGGCTGCGGGGAAGCCAGGAGGCAGCGTGGGGCGCGGGGCGAAATCGGGAGGCAAGGGAATCCGCTGCGGATCGTACAGATCGAACAGCTTGGCGGGCGCGGTCGGCGGGCTGTGCGGCTTGGTGAACCCGACGGCCAGGAAGAACGGCTGCGACTGAAGCTGTTCCAAGAGCTCGACCGCCCGCGTGGCCGTGCGGTAGTCGCCGTGCGACTCGCCATCTCCTTCCAGCTTCACGATCCGGTCGGAGAGCATCGGATCCTGCCCTTTCCGCGTTTTGGGATCGACACGCTTTTCCCCGCCGATCGTCCACGAAACCTCGTCGTCGATCCCGCCGTGATAGATCTTGCCGGTGCGGGCCGTCACATACCCGTGGGCCTTGAAATGCTGAGGCAGCGTGACCCAATCGGGGTGGGCGTCGCGGAAGTACGCGCGGTTGTCGGTGACGCCCGTCGTGCCCGGATGCCGGCCCGTCAGCAGGCTCGTGCGCGACGGATTGCACAACGGGAACTGGACGTACGCCCGATCGAACCGGACGCCGCTGGCCGCCAGCGCATCGATCGCCGGCGTGTCGATCTGCCGATTGCCGTAGCAGCCCAGTTCCGGTCTGAGATCGTCGACGGCGATGAACAGGACATTCAGACGCTGCTCGGCCCGCGCCGGAGCGGCCAGGCCCAGGCACAGCGCCGCCAGCAGCGAGGCAACGTGCATCATTCCACAGCCCACTGGATACCAAGTGCGTCGCGCGCTCATCGCTCCCTCCACACTCGACCGAGGATTGTGACCGCTGCGCCCCCGACACGCATGCTGACGTGGCCCCATCGTATCGCCCGCGAATTGGGCACGTCAACCAATCCAAACGGCCTCCGCCGGCGGAGCGTCTGGCAAGCCACCGAGCTTGCATCTTTTTGGCAGCGTGGCCCTGAGTGGCGGGTCTGGGTTGACATTTTCGGCCTGGCAACGAGCATGAAGGAGAGGCGGTTCACACTTGCCCGGGGTGACGATGTCGATGACGCCGCTCTTGTCGCGCTGCTTCGGTGCTACTTGGGGCATCCTCGCCGCAGCTCCGGGAGATTTGCTTGCACGGGCCGTGCGCGGGCTGCGCAGAAGCGTGCTGCGGGACATGGTCGCCGTGCTGTTTGCGCTGATCGCCAGCGCTGGGGCCTTCGGCTGGGAGGATCCGCCGGCCCGCGGCATCCAGCTCACGCAGCCGATCGTTTCGGTCTGGCGGATCGGGGTAGAAGTGCAGGCGGGAGAGGGGGGGGCTAGCGGGATCATCGCCACTAGCCCCATCCCCCGCGATTGGCCCGAACAAAAGGTCGTGCGGAAGGGCGAGGAAAAGACGCCGAACGTGGCGCGCGTGGCGCTGCGCGACCTGGAGGAAGGTGTCCGGCAGATGGTGGTCACCATCCCGCGGCTGGCGCCGAACGAGACCGCACGAGCGGTGATCTCCTTCCAGATCACCAAGTTCACGATAGAGCCGCCGACTCAGGTCGATCTGTATCGTCCGCCGGCCAGCGCGGTTGCCGCCTTGCGGAAGTATTTACAGCCTAGCCCGTTCATCGAGAGCCGTGATCCACAGATTGTGGTGCTGGCCTCGCAGATCGGCGAAGGACGGACCGGGTGGGACAAGGCCCAGGCCCTGTTCGACTGGGTGCAAGCGAACGTGAAGTATGAGTTCGCAGAGACGATCAAGCCAGCGACCGCTGCGCTGGCCGACCGGCGGGGAGATTGCGAAGAGCTTTCCTCCCTGTTCATCGCCCTGTGCCGGGCCAGCCAGATTCCCGCCCGCGCGGTCTGGGTGCCGGGGCATACCTATCCCGAATTCTATCTGGTCGACGACCGCGGCCAGGGACACTGGTTCCCCTGCCAGATCGCCGGGGAGGGACAGCCGTTCGGAGCGATGCGCGAAGAGCGGCCGATCTTGCAGAAAGGAGACCACTTCACCGTGCCAGGCCAGCGCGGACCGCAGCGCTACGTCGCGCCGCTGCTTTCGGCCCGCGACGCCGCCGCTCCCCTGACGCTGCGGCCGATCCTCGAGCGGGTCGCTCCATGATGCTCTGGCTGGTGCCTCCCCGCTTCGCAACCGTCCTTCCTGGTCTCACGATCCACCGGGCCTTCAGCCACCGGCTAGGGGCGAACGTGCCCCTCGCGCAGCAGGCGGTCCACCCATACCAGGCCGATGATCGTCTTGGCATCCTCGATCTGGCCCGACCAGACCAGGTCCATCGCCTGCGCCCACGGAAGCAACCAGTTTTCGATCTCTTCTCCCTCCTCACGCCGCGGCGGACCGGCGGCCAGTCCCGTGGCCAGATACAGATGCATCCGCTCATCCAGGATGCCGGGGGAGAGATAAAAAGCGTGCAGCAGCTCGATCCGCGTTGCTTGAAACCCGGTTTCCTCGGTCAGCTCGCGGGCGGCGGTCACTTCCGGCGGCTCGGGCGGCTCCAGCGTGCCGGCTGGCAGCTCGATCAGCGTCTTTTCGACCGCGACCCGCCAATTGCGAATCAGGCAGACCCGTCCATCGGCTAGTAGCGGCACGATCACGCATGCGCCGGGGTGTTGCACGACCTCCCGCTGCTTGACCTGGCCGCTAGGCAGGGTGGACGTCTTCCGCACGACACGGAATTTCGTCGCCGTCAACAACAGTTCAGCCGGAGATGCCATGGATGCACTCGTGTGCGACCGTTGGTCGCGCGACAGGTCGGTATTCGCTGGCGGCCGGCGGGCCGCCACACCTATGCACACCTGATCAAAACCAAGGTCAAGCGGCCCGAGACGGCGCAGCGTCAGAGGGCTTTGCCAGCCGCGTACGCCCTGCCTCGGCCGACCCGCCCCAGATCTCGCGGATCGCAAAAGGCGGCCGGCCCACAGACCCATAGTAAATCCGCGCGCTGACCTCGCCGAGCAGTCCCAGACTGATGAACTGAATGCCCGCCATCGTCCCCAGCACTGCCAGGAGCATCAGCGGGTTGCCTGTCATATCCACACCCCAGCCCAGCTTCATCGCGCAGGTCCCCAGACCGGCCAGGATCGCGATGGTCAGGCAGGCCAGGCCGATCCGCCCCAAAAGCTTCATCGGACTGGCGAAATAATCCAGCATGTATTTCACCGTCACCAGGTCGAGCAGGACGCGCACCGTACGCGACAGCCCATATTTCGTCTGCCCATGCCGCCGCGGATGGTGCCGCGTCACCATCTCCGCGCAGCGGGCTCCGCGGGCATGCGCCAGGATCGGAATGAATCGATGCATCTCCCCATACAGCTCCAGCTCCTGGGCGATCCAGCGGCGCATCGCCTTGAGCGTGCAGCCCAGGTCGTGGATCGGAAAGCCGGTCACCCGACTGATCAGCCAGTTGGCGATCCGCGAGGGGAGGGTGCGGGTCCACCAGCTATCCTGCCGCTGCTGCCGCCAGCCGTGCACCAGGTCATAATCTTCCTCTTCGAGTTTTCGCACCAGGGCAGGAATGTCGAGCGGGTCGTTCTGCAAGTCGCCATCCAGCGTCACGATTACCTCGCCCCGTGCATGCTGGATGCCCGCCATCAGCGCCGCCGTCTGGCCGAAATTGCGGCGAAACACGATCACTTTCACCCGCGGATCGCGGCGAGCCAGCTCACGAAGCTCCTGCGTACTGCCGTCGGTCGAGCCGTCATCGACCAGCACGATCTCCCACGGCCGGTCCAGACGGGGCAGCACTGCCGCAAGCTGCCGGTACAAAGGCCACAGGTTCTCCCGCTCGTTGCAGATCGGCACGACGACCGACAGCGACATCCTCGACGCCTCCCATCCCTCTCAGCCCGCAGTCCCATCTTCCCAGTGCCGCCGCCAGCTCCGCGGGTTCCCGCATCTTTCGGGTGTCACCACACTCTCCACGAGCGAGATGGCACGTTCCTCTCGGTGGTCTAACGATGCCCGAACGCCGCAGCCAGCGACACCTGGCCCTCTCAGGACGATCCGAACGTGCTTTCCACACGAGGCTCCGGACTGGGCGACGAAGTGTACGGCCAGCCGGCTGCCCGTGAAACTGCAGTTTTCAGCCGCTGCCCCGCCAGCCTCAAGACCTTGAGAACCTGCGTGATCTCTTCATGGCCCGCCCGTCCGAGAACCGGGGTGCGATGCTTGTCGCGCACCGCTGTGGAACGCACTTGTGATGCGCTGCCTCCAGCGATCTGGCATCGTCACCGCGAAGCCGAACCGCGAAACAGAAAAGACGAGTGGCTGCCGGATCGAGGAGGCGGTGAGAAACCACAGTCAGCCAGCGCTAGACATTCCGCAAACTCGCGTTAAGCTGCGCACTTTACCCAATTCAACACAGTTCGGTCGCCGCAGATTTTGCCGAACGTCATCGGATGGTCACTCAGAGATTGAGTTGTATTTTCCAGTTTTTGTGTAAATCATCTTGAAATTTCGCCCCGAGAAAGGACACTGCCGATGCTCGCGATCGCTTCGCTCGTCGTAACTGCTTATCTGGCTACCAATAACGACTACGGCTCGTATTCGGAGGCCTTCGACCAGGCAAAAAGCCAGAAGCAGCCGCTGCTGGTGCTCGTGGGTGCTGCGTGGTGCCCGGCATGCCGAACGATGGAGCAGCAAGTCCTGCCGCGTCTGAACCGGCAAGGTCGGCTGAGCGGAGTGAGCTTCGCAAAAGTGGACACCGACCAACAACCGGAATTGGCCCGACAACTGATGCGGGGAAACGCAATCCCGCAACTTATCGTATTCAGCCAGCGGCCAGATGGCAGTTGGTACCGCGATCAGCTTACCGGAAGTACGAGCGAGGCGTCTGTGCTGTCGCTCATTGAGCGGGCCAGCGCTCAAATGCGAGCGTCCGGGCCTCGATCGGTCAGCGCGATCGGCAACTGAGGCCGCAACGGGTGCACGGCATCACCGCGAGAAGCTTCCGTCGGGTCGCCATTTCCTTAGCCACGGCTCCGTACCGGCTGCTGTTCCTAGACCGCTTAGCAAGTGAAACCCCCAGTCCTACCGTCGGGTTGATTCTCTGCTTCCCGATGCGATTTTTCCCAACTGCGCTTTCTCACGACGTCTGGCTGACGCCAAACCCTCTCCTGCGCCTACATTTTCATCTCGACGATTTCCAAAACGTTTGCTATCTCCCGCTCAGGCCGTGGTTACGCCTGGGCTTGAGCGGAGAAGGACGCATCTGTGAGACCGAGCGGGCAGGGGGAACTCTTCAGACAGGCGCGCAGGTCCGCGAGCAGCTTCGCCAAACTGGCAGTATGTCTATGGTCTTTTGCTTGGCTGACAGCCGGTGCCACTGCGCAAGAGGTTCGTCCTGTTCTGACTCCTAGCGGGGAAAAAGAACTGGAAAATAATGACTTGATCGCGCCTCGGGTTGAGACCGCTTTTGGCCTCGGTCCGACCGATCTGGCGAATGCGGCTGCGCCTTCCACTCCGCCATCAACCGCTTCCTCTAAAGAGGAGGATCTCGCGGCCTTGCGGGCCAAATTGCAGACGCTCCTCGAAGCGGACGAGAAGCGACGCGCGGACGCGGCCCGCAAACCGACCTTTCAGCCCGCCGGACAGGTCGAGGTAGATTACCTGTGGCTGACCCAAGACGCCGCGAACCTCTTGACGGTGGGGGATGCTCAAGATGGTGTCGATTTTCGACGCGCACGCCTGACTGCTCGGGGCGAGGGCTTCGATGTGATCGAATATGCCATCGGTTTCGATTTCGCCCTCCCAGGACGTCCGACCTTTCT
>Ga0101944_10006245_pt1 | contig 12854 bp, 8 predicted proteins | sample DewCreD2012metaG_FD_75245 | JGI IMG/M metagenome (GOLD analysis project Ga0101944, IMG submission 75245) | Hot spring sediment bacterial and archeal communities from British Columbia, Canada, to study Microbial Dark Matter (Phase II) - Dewar... ... | reverse complement strand
AAGCCAGCAGCCGATGGATCTCCGGCACAATGGCGATTCTATTGGCAGCCTTGTTGTTTGCCTATCTGGTCGATCCCCAATTCAAAGTTACCGAAGTGCGGTTTAACGGCTTGCAGAGGCTCTATTCCGGCGATATCGAGCAGGTACTCGATCTCGATGATAAACCGATATTTGCAATCGATCCCCAGCAAGTGAAAGCCGATTTGGAAGAATACTACCCGGAACTGATCGCTCCGGATATTCAGGTCGGTTTACCGGCGGTGATCACCATCAAGACAAGCGAACGTCAACCGCTGATTGAATGGGATTACAACGGCATCACGTTATGGATTGACCAGGAAGGTTTCATCTTTCTGCCACGCGGTGAAATTGACCGCAGCCAGCTATTCTTGATCAAATCGGATTCTCCCCCCCCTCCCGCACCACCGCCTGCATTAACAGAAGAGGAAATCATCCACCTGCCAACGCCAACACCCATGCCCGAAAACTATTCTGTTCAAGAGTTGCAGCCAATTGTCCTGCAAACATACTTTTATATGGACACCGCCATTATCGAAGCCGCAGTAAAACTAAGCCAATCCCTCCCGCCGGGCACCGGTTTAGTCTATTCGAACGACAACGGCATCGGCTGGCAAGACGCCCAAGGATGGGATGTATATATCGGCTTGGATCTAGATCACCTAGATACAAAGCTTTCTATTTATCAGGCAATTATCAAAAAACTTACCGAACTGGGAATAAAACCTTCAATGATCAGTGTTGAACATATAAATTCGCCTTTTTTTCGGAATTAATTTATTGGATGGGAAAACGCCATGGATGAACCTATCGTAATGGGAATTGATATCGGAACAACAAAAATATGCACTTTAGTTGCAAGGGTAGAAAACGAGCGCAATCTGCGTATCCTGGGTGTAGGGATTGAACCTTCACAAGGGATAAAGAAGGGCACCATTGTCGATCTGGCTGCTGCAACCCAAGCTATCAGCCGCTCCATCGAAAAAGCCCAGCGATCGTCTGGTTTAGAAATCACCTCAGCCCTGGTCAGCCTGGCTGGATCACATGTATCATCGGTAAATAGCCGCGGCGTGGTCGGTATCTCCGGTCGGGTCATTGACCAGGATGATGTCCTGCGTGCCTTAGAAGCCGCACAAGCAGTGGCAATTCCCCATAACCGCGAGATCATTCATGTCATCCAGCGTGGATTCATGGTCGATGGGCAGGATGGCATCCAGATGCCCATTGGAATGCACGGTTACCGCCTGGAAGTCGAAGCTCATATCATAACCGCCTCGGCCTCGACCGTCGAGAATCTCCGCCAGGCAGTCCAATCCGCCGGTGTGGAAGTTCAGCAGTTTGTGCTAAATCCGCTGGCATCTGCCGAAGTTGTCCTTTCGGAAACAGACCGGCAAATGGGAGTGGTGGTGTGTGATATCGGCGGCGGAACAACCGATATGGCAATTTACATTGACGGCGATGTCTGGCATACCATGGTGCTGGCTGTCGGCGGTAATCATATCACCTCCGATATTGCAGCCGGTTTGCGGTTATCCATCCAACAAGCAGAGGAAATCAAGAAACAACACGGGCACGCCTTAGAAAGAGACATTAACCCCGACGAGTCATTCGTGGTGAACGTGATTGGAGAAGATCAACCCGCCTATGTCCGCAATATCGATCTGGCGCATATCATCGAAGCCCGCGCCGCAGAGATCTTCCAATTGGTTTTGCAGGAAATAAAACGTTCCGGCTATGATGGGTTGTTACCGGCTGGTATGGTTCTCACCGGGGGAACAAGCAATCTGCCCGGCATACGCGAGCTGGCAAGCGATATATTAGGATTACCTGTGCGGATTGCCCGACCGGAGAACTTAGTCGGCTTGGCGGATCAGCTCAATTCCCCGGCCTACTCCACCAGTGTCGGCTTACTCTATTGGGCATTACTCATGAATGAAACCTTTGCCCCGCGCCAACGCAGGCGATCGAAGAAAGGAGGATCAAATACTCAAAGTTTAAATTGGGAATCGGTCAAACAGTTTATCAAGGATATCTTACGGCAATTATGGCCATGATGAGATAAATAACAAACTTATATAATTTATCATTCATATAGATTTATTGTATAATATTAAAGAATTACATGGAGGAACAAATATGGATATGATCAATCAACCACAACCAGAATCATTTGCCCGCATCAAGGTAATCGGTGTGGGCGGCGGCGGATGTAATGCAGTGAATCGGATGATCGATGAAGGCTTGCAAGGCATCGAGTTTATCGCAGTGAACACCGATGCCCAAGCCCTGCTGCAATCCAAAGCCAATATCCGCGTCCGCATCGGCGATAAATCCACGCGCGGTTTAGGCGCCGGCGGCAATCCCGAAAAAGGCAAACAAGCAGCAGATGAATCGCAAGAGGAACTTCGCCAGGTGCTCAAGGGAGCCGATATGGTCTTCGTTACCGCCGGTTTGGGCGGCGGTACGGGAACCGGTGCTGCCCCTATCATCGCCGAGATCGCCCGCGAGCTTGGCGCGCTCACCATCGGCGTAGTAACCCGCCCGTTCAGTTTTGAAGGCGCACGGCGCATGCAATCTGCCGAAATAGGAATCAGCACCCTGAAAGAACGTGCCGATACCCTCATTGTCATCCCCAACGACCGGCTGCTGCAAATCGTCGATAAACGTGCCAGTTTACAGGATGCCTTTCGCGTTGCCGATGATGTTCTGCGCCAGGGCATTCAGGGTATCTCAGAGTTGATCACCGTCCCCGGCTTGATTAACCTGGACTTTGCCGATGTTCGTACCATTATGTCCGAAGGCGGCGCTGCTTTGATGGCAGTTGGAAGAGCATCCGGAGAAGACCGCGCCCGTGTGGCAGCAGAAATGGCAATCTCCAGCCAGCTCCTCGATATCACCATCGATGGTGCCCGCGGTATTCTGTTCAACGTTACCGGTGGTCCAAACCTGACCCTGTTCGAGGTGAACCAGGCAGCAGCTATCATCAAAGAAACCGCCCACCCCGATGTCAACCTGATCTTCGGTGCGGTGATTGACCCCAATATCGGCGACGATATCCGTGTAACGGTTATTGCTACCGGTTTTGATCGCACCGGCGCCCTGCCGGTCAAACCGCAAACCCCACAACGCCGCGTGGAAGACCCCATCCCTACCCGCACGGTCGAAAGTTCACGGCACACCGCTCCCCCACCTTCAACCCGCCAGACGACATCTTCCGCCAATGAATTTGAGCCGCGAATTCTCAACACCGAAGATTTGGATATCCCGGCTTTCTTACGCAATCGCTCTCCTCGTTAGAAAACCAGGCAGGTACCTATGAAAGCGATCCCAGGCTATTCGGGGGTGAACAAACCCCCGAATAGCCTCCTGCGCTTTAATTGGTGATCTTAAATTCCTTGACAATACCACCGTTTGTTGCGTATAATATCAACCGCTTGGCAGAAGGAAATGTTCCTCGATAGCTCAATCGGCAGAGCGAGCGGCTGTTAACCGCTAGGTTCCAGGTTCGAGTCCTGGTCGAGGAGCCTTTTTTATTTAAAATCGCTTTCTTTCCGCCGCCGTGAATCACGAATGTACCGCGATGACAGCCGCCCCCTCGGTTATCTTTCTCAGGTCGCTTGTGGTCAGGCGGAAGACGGCGTTGGGGGTACCGGCAGCCGCCCATACCTCATCAAAAGCCATCAGATCTTCATCAATAAACGTTCGAATCGGCTCACTGTGTCCAACCGGAGGTACGCCGCCAATCGCAAAACCGGTCCGTTCCCGCACAAAATCCGCATCCGCTTTTCCAATCGGCTCACCGACCACTTCCCGCAGCAGATTTTCATTTACCCGGTTTGCCCCGCTGGTCAACACCAGAATCGGATTTCCACTCTGAAGCCCCTTGAACACCAGGGATTTAACAATCTGCGCCAATTCACACCCAACCGTATTGGCAGCTTCTTGGGCAGTTCGAGTGGATTGAGGCAGCTCAACCACCTGGCAATCCATTCCAAAACGATTTAGCGCTTCCTGTACTTTCATTGCACTCGGACTCAATTTCATATCCACAGCATTCCTCCAATCTTAAGACATCGATGAATTAAGGCTGTTATGATTATAAATTATTCCTATTAGATTGAGAGAATTCGCGAAAAAGATCAAAGCAGGTACTTTTCTATTGGGCGGAGGGTAATCATCGTATGATAAAATTGGGATGTTGACCCCTAAATCGAACAATAATTTCACCGAAACCAGGAGGGCAGTTTCTTATGACCCCAGCAATTCGAATTCACCCCCAGAATCCAAAAATCTTTGAATTTCGCGGCAAGCCGCTGGCACTGATCACCGCAACCGAACATTATGGATCGGTCATCAATCGTCCTTTCCGCTTCGAACGTTACCTGGCAGATGCGGCGGAGAAAAAAATTACGTTAACCCGCTTATTTACTCTCTTCCGCGAGTTACAAAGTTTCTGCAACCCCTATTCCACCGCCAAGCCGGAAACCCCCGATTTTATCACCCCCTACCGCAGAGTAGGACCCGCCAAGGCGCTGGATGGCGAGCCACAGTTCGATCTGGATCAACCTAACCCTGAATATTTCGACCGGTTACATCGTTTCCTCAGCCTGGCATCGGATTACGGCATCATTGTTGAAGTTACCCTGCTCAGCAACACCTATGGCGATCCTGTCTGGATGCTCAATCCGCTAAACCCCAAAAACAACGTCAATCAAATCGAAACCATCCACTGGTCCGAATACATGACCTGCCGGCATCCAAAGCTGTTCGAACGCCAGGTGCAGCATATACAAAGAATTGTCCGCGAAACCAACCGATACGACAATATTATCTACGAAATCTGCAATGAACCGGGCGGCAATGTGGATGAAGCCGGCACCCCCTCCGTTGATGAGGTCAATCGATGGCTGATCGCTTTGGCTGGGGTCATTCGCGATACCGAAAAAGACCTGCCCAACCGCCATCTGGTGAGCGGACAGGAAGCTTTTACCTATTCCCCCTGGGAGCAATCCTCTACGTTATCCTTCCGTAATTTTCCGATCGACATCGTCAACATGCACCCTTTGCCTAATACCACCTATGACGGGAAAAGCTACGACCAGGGCACATTTATGTCAAAACAGTTGAAAATTCGGGCGGTGCGCGATTTCTGCCTGGCTGCGTACAAAGAACCCAAACCATTGAACTTGGACGAGGACAATGTCGCCAGTCAATATAAGGACCCTGACGGCTGGACGATTCACCGCAAACGGGCTTGGATTACAGCGCTCAGCGGGGCGCACTACGATATGATCGACTTTTCAATCATCAACTACTCCGAGACCGGTACCGAGGCTTCTCAACGCCACATCCGCTCCTGGATCAAGAACCTGTCCGAATTTATCCACTCCATCGACCTGGTGAGAGCCAGACCCGCAGTACACATCATCCAAAGATGTCCCTCTCATACCCTGCCGGCAGTTATGGCGGTAGAAGGAGAAGATTATGCCATCTATCTGGCGGATGAACGCGAATTGGACGATCCGGACGCCGGAAAGCCCATCAGCGGTGAAATCGTGATCGACCTGCCGGCGGGAGAGTATCAAATCGCCTGCTATTCGCCGGTCAGCGGATTATATTCCCCCTGGATACCCCTGCCGGGTGGTCCATCAACCCGAATACAAATCCCGACCTTCTGCCATGATCTGCTGTTAAACATTTGCAGAGGAAAAAACAATGCGTCCTGATTATTCTCCCCTGACTGTTGATCTGAACCGGTTTCCCGACCTGGCAGTGATCTATTACGGAATGCCGGCAGTCAGTCTGCGCGGCTTTTTCACAGCTCTGGGTTTGAAACGCCGTATCCAAACAGCATTAAAAGATAAACCGGAAGGTCTATTACACTATGATTTTCTGATCTACAGCCTCTTCCCCCTGCACGTTGGAATGCGGCTTTATTGGAAAGACTTTGAGTCTGCCGAAGGATGGGCGCGGAAAAATGCCGAACATCTCAAATGGTGGAAGAATTTCACCAATGATTCCGCCGGCACCGGTTTTTGGCATGAAACATACTGCATGCGCGGCGGCATCGAAGCTGTCTACAACAATGTACCCCGCCCAACCGGCTTGATGAACTTCTCTCCAATTGTGCCGGCGAAGGGAAAAATGAAGATGGCAAAGAGCCGTCTGCTGGCTATGCAAGCCGTTGTCTCACAGGCAAACAATAAAAAATCCGATCAATCCCCAGAAAATGAGGTGTAACTTGCCTGCTAAAACCCAACTCCCTGCTCCCGATAGTTGTATTGATCTCGCCCCGTTTGCCCAACCCTCTGCCTGGACAGATGGTGAAGGCTCACAATTGAAAACAACCATTCTATCCCCAGATGAGAATGGACTTTATCATCCCCTGCCCACTACCCAAGCGGATTGCTGGCAGGTTGGGCTCGAATGGCAAGAAACCCAAGAAATCATCAGCGCTGGATTGGTATTTTCACAGCCAATACCGGCAGACACATCCATCTATATCCAATATTGGCGGAAGAATTTCCCCACTATCGCACCCGAACGCCTGCCCGGCGCACGCCGCGGATGGATCGGCTGCGACGACCCTTTCCATGGAGAATGGGTAACCGTCCGCGGAGAAGGAAATATAGAAGGAGAAAGGTATCATTTCCAGTTTGACCCCCTCGATCTAGCTGAACTCCCCAAAGAACCTCAGAAACTTGAAGAAGCCGAAGATTACCTGCCCCTCTTTCGCCGAACGCTCAAACTGCGGGCACTCATCTGCACTCACGAACATCCTGGTGTGCGTTCATTTCAGGCGTACTCGTGGCGTCATTGGAGGAAACAAGAGTTTCATGTTTTGTTTGGTGTCAACGGAGAAAAAGCGGGCGATTGGTCGGGGATGGCTGAACCCTATTTGGGGTACCTGATCGATCTGCAGCCCCTCTATTTTGATAATTCCGATAAGCTGATCGGTGAAAACATCTGGCAATGTCAGGTGAAGGATCGACCCAAGGGTTTGAAGATGACCGTCTTGGGCATAAACGGCTCTGCTGACGATCAGTTATCGACTTTGGTAACAATACGCACCCAAATCCATTCGTTCACCTTTCGGCTAAATGACTTAAAGCGGGGACCTGTTCATATCCCCGGCTATGATATTCTAATCTACACCTCAAATGAGAACGCCAGCCCAAAGGAAATCCTGCAACAGACTCAGACCGGGATACGATCCATTTACGACCGGGTTGCAGACCAGCCAGAACAAACCCTCCAACGCGCCATGGGGGAGACTCCCCGGCTGGATGTCGTCAAACAAGCTCCGTATGGGCGTTATCTTCCACTGGGGCTGGAAGACGGCAGGCAGGAATTCGCCTTGCGCTACAATGGAGAACTATTCATTGATAAACGAGCCCTCAAGCTGGCCGGCAGGGATGCTGCGCGGCTGTTGTACCCCGGTCATGTATACCGTTTTCGATTTGGCAGCGGCGACCCGCCGAACTTCAGAGAGAACGAACAGGCTACAACCCAAAGCCTGGAAGAAGGCTGGCTGCCCATTATCTACAGCACCTGGCAGGATCGGGAAATAAGTTACACGCAAACAACCCTGGTCGCGCCTATCTCGGGACAATTCCCCGCCCCCAACCAAGCTCGCGGAGATGAGGAGACCGCCGCTCATCTCCGCTTCACCATCCGCAATACGACTAGCGGAAAAAAAACCTGTTCGCTTTGGATAGCCACCTCTCCTCAGGAACAGCTCATTCTAAAAGAAGACGCGGTTTATGGTATTGGCAGAGTTGTGCCGGCAACACCTGTACAACGCCAATTTACCATTGCGCAATATAAGGAACCTCGCTTTCGGTTTAGAATCAACCACAATCAACGCGGTGATTTATCTCTGACCGCTTTGGATGAGACAGCTCCCTTCTCGCACACCGCCGCCAACACCCTGTTATATCAGGTAACCCTGCAGGGATTTGAAACCCATGACCTGTATCTCACCATCCCCTTTGCAACACCCACAAACCCCGAGCAGATTCCCGCCGATACTTCCGATTCATTCCAAACTTTATTGGCGAATACTGCCACCTATTGGAAGCAAATTATAGAAACAGGCATGCAGGTTGTTTTACCCGATATGATCTTGGCGGATTTTCATAAAGCGGCTCAGGTCCATATCGCCATCAGTTCCGATAAGGATCCTGTTTCCGGTTTAACCGTCCTTCCTCCCGGTACCTGGGCATATCGAGCCTGCGGGAATGAAGCTTGCTGGCAGATCACGATGTTGGATCAAGCCGGACAACACGAAAGGGCTGAACAATTATTAGAAATTTTCCTCCGTACCCAAGGGGTATATGGTTTAGACGGAAATTTCACCACCACCCATGGCGCGCTGCAGGGGCTGGATATGGATGACGGCGAACCCATGCGTACACATTTTGCCTATAATCTCGACCACGGCGTGATTATGGAATGTTTGGCGGATCACTATCTGTACAGCGGCGACCTCGGTTGGTTAGAACGGGTTGCGCCGAATCTGATCGCCGCCTGTGATTTCATCATCCGAGAACGCGCTGCCACACGCATCTGCCAGCCTGATGGAAGACCGAATCCAGCTTGGGGATTAATGCCTGCCGGTCACCTGGAGGATAACCCGGAATGGCGTCATTGGTTTGCCGTCAATGCCCATGCCTATCATGGGATGTATAAGATCGGCAGTATTTTAAGAGAGGTCAATCAGAATGAAGCCGAGCGCATCCTCGCCGAGGCTGAAGCCTATCGAGAAGATATCCGAAAGGCCGCTTTGCGCGCGATGATCGAAGCGCCGGTTGTTCAAAAATTGGATGGGAAGTATATTCCCCAAATTCCCAGTCGAACCCACCTGCGCGGACGCGAACTCGGCTGGTTCCGTCAGGCAGCTTATGGCGCCATCCACTTACTCGAAGCCAATATCTTCGCTCCTAACGACCCGGAAATGACTTGGGTGATCCAAGATCTGGAAGATAACCTCTACCCCTCCCGAGCGTGGGGAAGACCGGTCGATTTAGAGAGAGATTGGTTCAGCCAGGCGGGGATCACCATCCAACCGAATTTGACCGATATGGCAATCGATTACCTGCGGCGGGGGGAGATCAAGCATGGGCTGCGTGCCCTCTTCAATAATTTCGCTACATCTCTCTACCCGGATGTGCGGGTCTTCACCGAGCATCCGGTGATTGAGCTGGGTCATGGGGTAGGTCCCTTCTATAAATCTTCCGATGAAGCCAAAGCATTGATTTGGCTGCGATCCTTCTTGCTGTATGAGAACAGCGATGAAATCTGGATCACACCCGCCGCTCCCCGCCATTGGTTTCGCCCAGGTCAACAAATTGCGTTGAAAAATGCAGCCAGCCATTTTGGCACGATCTCGTTCCAGATCGATTCTAACTCAGGCAGCATCCAAGCCGAAATCACCCTTCCGGCTCGAAAAATCCCGTCGATTATCAAGATGACCCTTCGCACACCCGAATGTCAACCCATCGTGTCGATCAGCCTCAATGGAAAAAATTGGACAAGATTCGATCCCCAATCGGGTGAAATTCAAATTCCCTATTCACCGCAGAAGATTAACCTCACCGCTGCATATTAATTTTCATTTGATATCAGCCGATTCTCAATTCAGAGATTGATTTTCGCATACCAAACCGGCAATGTAAGAATTTAATGGTGAGAAAGATGGATATTGATCTGATGACATTCATCATGGTAGGTTTACCTAATTAGGACTATAATCGAGCCGATGGCAACTACAAAAGAAAACGAAACCCATAAATCGAATGTCGCACTTACCTCTGTACTGGCAGCGGTAGGATTAACCGGCATGAAAGTGGTCGTCGGTGTCTTGACCGGCAGTCTCGGCATCCTCGCTGAAGCAGCACACTCCGGTCTTGACTTGATTGCTGCACTCATCACCTACCTTGCTGTCCGCATCTCCGGCAAACCGGCCGATTCAGACCACCGCTATGGACATGGAAAAGTAGAAAATCTCTCCGCGCTCTTCGAAACACTGTTACTCCTGGTCACCTGTGTTTGGATTATTTATGAAGCCTTAAAAAGATTGTTGTTCCGCCATATTGAGGTGGAGGTATCTGTCTGGTCCTTTGTCGTAATGATAACCTCCATCCTTGTTGACATCAACCGCTCGCGAATGCTTTACGGGGCTGCTAAAAAATATAACAGTCAGGCGCTTGAGGCAGATGCCCTTCACTTTAGCACCGATATATGGAGTTCCAGCGTTGTGATCTTGGGCTTAATCTGTGTCAAGCTAAGCGAATGGTTCCCCGCCGTCTCGTTCCTAAAACTAGCCGATTCCATCGCGGCGATGGGGGTAGCTGTGATTGTCATCTATGTCAGTATCGAATTGGGCATTCGCACCGTTCAAGGCTTACTGGATACTGCCCCCAAGGGAATGCCGGAGGATATAAAACATGCTGTCGAGCAGGTTAAAGGCGTTAATGACTGCCATCAAATCAGAATCCGCCGTTCGGGACCATACCTGTTCATTGATGCCCATGTCCTGGTTGAACCACACCAGACATTAGAGGAAGCTCATCTGTTGATCGACAAAATCGAAACGGTTATTCTAAAGATCGCCCCCGGAGCTGATGTAACCATCCATCCAGAACCGATCCCGCACGTCGATTAACAAATTCAACCTGCAATCGTTAAGGGATTGCCTGACAGAAACAGAATTATTTGGGTTGAAGGGAATATCGTTGAAAAATTCCTAACCAACCTAATCATTAGAGAATCCCAACTCAATACGCTGTTATTTCCCCATTCTCCATTGTTGAAACCCCCAAGGCAATTGCCTAGAGCGGGTATAGGAAGCCAAAATTGCCTTCTCCAACGGTCTGGCGCAGCTGATCGAGGATTTTATCCATATCATCGTAAGGTCCAGGGATAAACACCGGTTTGCCTTCTTGTCCAAACTCGATATCCTCAGGCGGCGGATATGTCCCGGGCGGGTCGAGAACCAGACTGGCTTTTTCGAAAAGAGCATGCGGAGGTAATCCAAAACGAGCAGCAAAATCGATAGCCCCATAGATTAAGCCGTTAGCATAAGCCGGGGTAATCAATTCCCGCTGGATTGCAACCATTTCAAGTTTACGCTTAAAATTCGCCTTTGAATAATTCATATTATAGAAACAATCCTTTACTCCCAAACACAATAAGTCGACCACAAAGATCGCAAAAACGAGCCGATCATTCGGTTGAACGCGGGTAACCATTACCTGGGTTAAGCCGCTGCCCTCCGTTCTAAAGCGCGTTTCCAGCCAACATTCTCCATACGGATAGGTACGTGCTTGCAGCAGATAAGTATCTACATCCCGCCATTCCACCAGTTTCGGCGGTTTATATGGTATCGTCTTATGGGGAACTTTGATTGATTTTTTCTTTTCCGGCATAATCCATTCCTTTTATTCTTCAAAAAAATACTCGTCCTGCCATTGCCACCTGGGCTTCTTTTTTCGCCGCAGGAGTATTTTAATACCATTCCAGATGATTTCCAATGTCGCCCGGTTGATCGCCGAAATAGAATTCTGGATATCACTGTAGTACGGCGAGTGCGGGCTGTATAACGATTGCAAAAAAATAATCGTGGTCGAGCGTACGGCTTCGCCTGCCAATCTCATATCTGCCCACTGGCTGGCATATCCTGCCAGAAATTCATTCGGAGTAACACTCGGCGGCGCCGACAAACCCAACCACGCAAGTCCTCTGCGAAGCCGGATATAAAGCTGCTGCGCTTGCCGATTCGGGTCAATACCCTGCCATTGCTTTCGTAGCCAGTACCAAACCAGAAAAACCACTCCGCCCGCGATCAATATCACCCTCAGGCACCACAAGACCGTTGAGGCACGCCAACCTGCTGGTTCATCTTCTGCCAGAACGGTTGTTACGACCGGCGGGTTTGCCGATTGTGCCCCAGGATACTCGAACGGCTCCAGTGATACCGTCGGTTCAAATTCCACCCAGCCAATCCCGGGAAAATAGACTTCCACCCAGGCGTGAGCATCCGACATCCGAACAACGAAATAATGGTTATTCATATCAAACGTCCCTGTGCTGTAACCGGAAACTACCCGTGCCGGTACACCGCTCAAGCGTAATAAAACCGTCATGGCAGAAGAATAATAACTACAAAATCCACCGGGTGCCTCAAATAAGAAGTAATCAACGACATCTTCCCCTTTCTTCATCGGCGGAACTGTATCCAGATAGGGATAAGTCTCGCGGAGATAATTTTGGATACGGATCGTTTTCTCATACGGTGTCTTGGCACCTGCTGTAATATGCGCTGCCAAATCGCGCACCCTGTCCGGGACCGATTCGGGCAGCTGCAAGTATATTTCTCGGATTTCTTGCGGGTAATTTTCGCCGGCGTTTTCAAGAAGCTGGCGGGTAATGCGGTTGGCTAAAGAAGTAACCTGATATTTCGTCACCTCTCCCCAAACCGTCGCACTATCGTCCGGTGTGAAGTATCTCAACCGCACGCCCTCACCGGTTGTGATCGGGTTGTTCACCGAAAATAGTTCTCCGCTATGGTCAACCGCTAATTGGTATGTTTGTATCAGAGCGAATTTTCCCGGCGGAACAGATTCCAATTCGGCTACCACTTCACGGTTATGACTCTCCAAGGCAGGTTTCCATCCCTTGCCGGTGTACTCAGCATAAATATTCGAACGCCAGTAATGTTTGGGAAGATCAAGATCGATTTGAACCGGGATGTAATTTACTTGAGGTGGAACGACGACATCACTAACATTAACCCACATCACTACCAGTGAAGAACGCGGCAGAGATTCACCCAC
>Ga0101944_10006242_pt1 | contig 12855 bp, 6 predicted proteins | sample DewCreD2012metaG_FD_75245 | JGI IMG/M metagenome (GOLD analysis project Ga0101944, IMG submission 75245) | Hot spring sediment bacterial and archeal communities from British Columbia, Canada, to study Microbial Dark Matter (Phase II) - Dewar... ... | reverse complement strand
GCCTCAACCACCTCCTGTGGTGCAGCTGGAATTACCTTTCGGTTAGGTCGCCCATTTAGGACAGCAGGAGGCCCCATCATGGCGACCACCACCTACTTTGGCGCGCAAAACCCGCTCTCTATGGGGATTTCCCGGTCACCGCCTCATTCCGGGCCTGTTTTGGACAGCAGTGTCTTCCGGTACACAGTGTGCGGCGGAGCGTTCTCCTTGAGCACGACCTCGACCTCGGCGGCCACCCGCCGGCCGTCCTCTTCCACAGTCACGCACAAGGTGTACGGCGCCTCCAGATGGGCCACGCCCTGTACATATGCGTGACTGTGCAGGATCCAGCCTTCATTGAACTGCAGTCCGCCTCCGGCGTTGATCAGACCGGCCGGCTTGTCCTCCTGGTACGCGATGAAGTTGGTGAAGTTTCGCGGGTCCTTGTCACCGTGCAGCCAGAACTGCGGCGCGGCGCTGAAGCCGTTGGGTACCGAACCGCGCGCCGTCGGCGCCAAGTCGCCCACCGGACCGAACCAGGACTTGCCGACGCCTTGGATCAGACTGCGCGCATCCCACGCCGTGTCCTGGAACGCATTCGGCACGCCGGGGTTGAGGCCGGCGATGAAGTTCACTCCGGCGATCGCGTTGAGCTGGAAACGGCTGTCCCGCAGGAACGCGCCCAGCTGCATGAAGTTCTTCGTGCTGAATCCGTGCAGACAGGACGAGCCCATCAGCGTGTTCTGGAAGTACTTCAGACCTCCGTGCTGCGGATCGCGGTAACAGGCGACCGGGTAGATGCCCAGGGGATTCCTCGTGGTCGCGGGGCGGGCATAGCTGTAGCCGTAGGTCCGGATGACGTTGAGCCACGCGGCGGCCTTCGGATGGTCGGGTGCCAGCCGCAGCAGGTGCATGAAGCCTTCCAGATTGCAGGCCTCGACGTTCCCTTCCCACCAGTGCCCGCCCTGTGCGAACTCGATGAAGAACGACCGGTCGTCGCCCTCGAACTCGTAGAAGTTCCCGAAACACCCCTCGATCGGATTCCGCCAGTCCGTGAATTGACGCGCCGCCACGGCATCCGCAGACTCGATCGCCTTGGACAGATACATCTCTTCGCGCGTGATTTCATACAGCAGCGCTGAACCCTGGATGAAGGGCAACCGGTCGCGCGTCCGCAGCGTCTTGGGCCGCTTCCAGTCCTTGTCGGTGATGTTGTAGACGCAGCGGCCGAAGGTCTCCTGTATGCCGTGCGGGAACTTGAAATCGTCCTCGGTGTGATATGGCCGATGCGTGCAGAGGCGCCACGCTTTCTTGCTCACCTCCAGGTATCGCGCGGAACGCTCGGGGTCGATCTTCTGGAAGAAACTGCTGGCTCGTGCCATCAGTGCCATCCCGTAGGCGGCGTCCAGGTACGTGAAGATGTTTCCCGCCCACGTGTCGTTCGCGTTCACCAGGAGCGAGTGGAAGAACATGCCGTCCTTCAGCGGATCGTCGGATTCACGCTGGCTGGCGGCGACGTAATCGGCGCCGAGGAGCGCAAGGTCGATCATCCGCTTGCGGTCCTTTTCCGGAAAACGGTCGCCCAGTTTCTCGTGCAGGTCCATCAGGGCATATACGCAGGTGCCCACCGGTTCCAGTTCGGCGTAAGGCGAACCGCAATCCATGTAGATTCGGACTCCGGGCCTGGTGTACTTGCCCTTGATGCCCGCGCGTGTGTCGTCCAGACCTTTGTGAATCCGGTGTTCGAGCTGGTCCAGCGCGATGACACCGAGGTCGGTCTTCTGGAAAACCCCGTCCTCGACCTTGAAGACGGAAGACGTCAGGCTCCCGGTCTTGACGTAGAACTCGCCCGTCGTACGCAACGGCGTGAAATCGAGAACCCACCAGTAGGAGCCCCATTTCCGGCCCCAGGACTCGACCTTTCCGCTGAACACCGTCTCTTCGGTAGCGGCGTTGACGACGGAGAATTCAAGCGCAAAGACGCCCTCGGGCGGCGTCTCCTGGAGGCTCCGGAGGTAGACGTGCTTGGTGTTGCGCGGGTGATAGCCGATCTGGGATTCCAGGATGCTGACGGGGCTCTTTTTCCAGAGGGCGTCACCGGAAGCGGCTCGCGCAAAGGCCGGCAGGCATGCGAGTAACAAAAGGGAAAAGACCCAGATCGAAGCGCCTTGCAGACCCATCGTGTTCAAGCCTCTTTTCCGCTATTCAAGTTACCCCCAATACCGGTGCCAGGCCTGTTGCTTTACGCGCAAGAGTGCCGTTGATTATGCGCAAGACTGTTGTAGTGCATGCCTCAGGCTCGCGGCCGCACGATCGCGACGACGATTGGCACCGGTATTGTCTGCGAGAGCCTGTTTCCGAACGGCTTGAGTACCGCGCCGCAGAAGTTCCAGACCCATTGTTTGCGCCTGCGGGTCCGGCTCTTCGTTGAGCGCTCGTCACAGATCTCCTCCGGATATACTCCTCGCTCGCGCCTCGATCCGAACCCGCATCCGCGGCACACTGGGTCAGGAACTTCTGCGGCGCGGTACTTGAGAGGTCGAGAAGGGGGACGTTGCACCTTCGGCGGTGGTCTCCGTGGCCGCGACGTGTTCGCTGATCTTCAGCTCGCCGACTGCACTTTGCGCTGGGGGCGGATCTTCTGTTTGCACTCGGCCATCCGTGCCCTGCGGCAGATGGTCACTCGCCGACGCTGGCGTGGCGGCGGCGGAACTCCACGGGCGTCTGCTTCTCGTAGCGATACAGCACCCGGCCCAGATGCGCAATGTTGCTGAAGCCCGAAAGGCGTGCGACTTCCCCGATCGAACGATTCGTCGTGGCCAGGTAGAATTTGGCCAGCGCCAAGCGCGTCCGGCGAAGTTCCTCGCCCGGTCCATGGCTGAAATGCTTGCGGAACAGCGTCTCCAACGAACGCTTGGAGACGGCCACATGGTCAACCACCTGCTTGACGCCGATCGCCTGCGCGGCGTTCTGGCGGATGTAGCGGAGGGCGCGGTCCAGTTCCGGACAGTCGAAGGCGACTGTCTGCGTTGAAGCGCGTTCGATCACACCAGGCGACGGTACCAGGAACTCTTCCTTCGAGAGTTTGCGCCCCTGCATCAGCTGGTCGAGCATCTCGGCAGCCTTGTAGCCTATGGCGCGGCTGGGCATGATCACGCTGGACAGCGACGGCTGGCAGAGTTCGCAGTGGAAGACGTCGTTATTGAAACCCAGGATCAGCACGTCGCGCGGGACGTTGATGCCCCACTCGACACATCGCTGTGCGATCATGCGAGCCCGATTGTCGTCGGCGGCCAGCAGGCCGACCGGCTTGAGCGCGCGGTCCAGCCAGTCGCGAAACGCGCGGCCGTCGTTCTCCGATACGATGGTGTGCGACAGCGATTCGAACCGTGCATTCCGACCCTTCAACGTGTTGACGAAACCGTCCTGCCGCTGCAGCGCGTAGTGGTCGCCCAGGTCGGTGCCGAAGAAAGCCATGTTCTTGATGTTACGCTCGAGGAAATGCTCCGCTGCCAACCGGCCGGCTTGGGCATTGTCCATGGTGACACGCGGCACGGGCGAGGATGCCAGACAATCGCAATAACTGACCTTGGGGCCGGGCACGTCCGCGAACCGCCGGAAGAAGTTCATGTCGGTCAGGTCGAGAATGCAACCGTCGACATCCTTGAAATACGAGGGCGAAAGGGATTCGATCGCTGTTTTCTCCAGACGAACCAGCAATGTCCAGCGCTGCTCCTCGGCGTACGAGCGAACCCCTCGCAGCGTTTCGCGCTGGTAGCCATATTCGGTCGTTGTCGCCGCAATCAGGATCCGTTTCATCGCAACGCCTGCTCCACTTCGTAAAACGCCCCCTGTTCCCGAGGGGTTACTTACGTCATTTGCGCAAAACCGCAAGACTCCGAAACCAGTGACGTTCGTCAAACGGTCCGTCCCGTGAGATAGGGTCGATGCAGGACCCCGCGCCGTGGACTTTCCTTGCCCATGGCGCTGCGTCTGCTGGCCCGGCTCTTCGTTGCCCGCTCGTCACAGATCTCTTCCGGATAGGCTCCGCGCCTGCACCGCGATCCAAACCGAACCCGCGGCGCGGTATTGAGAGGACGGCATTGCCTGAAGTGTGCGCCAGAGCTGGACTCGAAGATAAGCGGAAGAAACTGCAGGAAAAGCGGGTCGCGCCGTACGGGCTACTTCTCTTCGGGGTTGCCGTAGTGGAAGAGTGCACCGGCGGGGATGTTCTCTTCATTCTTCTGGCCCGGGCGTTTCCATTTGAGCCGGAAGCTGGAGTTCGAGACCGAATCGCTGTGGACGATCTTGATGGGGTGATCGCCGTCCTGGAGATTGACCTTGGTCGTGATCTGACGGTCCCACTGCGCGTTCCCGATGCACTTTCCGTCGATCCACACGCTTAGAAAATCGTCACCGATGAAGATGAACGTGTACTCGCCCGGTTCCGATATGCGTAGCACGCCCATGGCCTCGGTCTCGAAATGGTCTCCGGGAACGCCCGCCGCCGGACCGTTTCCGCCATAGTCGTGTTCGAGCGACGTCAGGGGCTGAGCCACATGGAGTTTCTTCCTGCGGTCGTTCAGTTTTCCCGAGAAGTAACGCGCCAGCAGTCCGGGCTTGAGCACGAGTCCCTCCGCCTGCTCGCCGGTGGGAGCGACCGGCCGGGGAGGCACCTTCAGTTCGGCCAGCAGCGCGACGGCTTCCTTGCCCGCGGCGGTGGACGAATGGTCGGACACGAGGGCGTTCAACCGATCCTGATAGGTCCAGGGATCTTCGGGCGCGGCGGCGAAGGCCTGTTTGGCCTGCAGGAGCAGCGAGCGTGCCACCATCTCGCGCGGGTTGTAGTCGTCCACCACGCTTTGGGGCACGAGCTCAGGCTTGGGCGCACTTCCGGCCGCAAATTGGCTCTTGGGTTCGGCCGTCACCTCGGCTCCGGACATGACCACGGTCTTTGCGGCGACAACCGGCGGCCGTTCCTGTCCTGCCGGTGGTTTGGTGGGCGCCGTCGCCGTCATCTGCGTTTGGAGTTGCGTCCGCGTTTCGGCCACCGCGACAGGCTGGACGGCCAACGGCTTGACGGCCGCTTCATGCCGAGGAGGTCCGTCCGAGGTGCGCAGCAACAACGATCCTCCGCCGAGCAGGATGAGCAGGGTCAGAGCACCGCCGACCCGGAGAATTCTGCGACTCGGCGCTGGCCGGGGCGCGGCACCTGCAAACCGACGTTCCGAACTCTTGGCGGCTCCAATCGAAACAGGGCGAGACGACACGCTCTTGCCGTCGCGTCGGAGCACGTTCAGGGCCGGATCGGATTCGTACGTAGGGGAATGCGGTGTCAGCTTTCGCACTTGGCCGGGACTTGGTCGCTTCTGACCGCAGCGCGTGCAGATGGCCTTGTTCTCGTGGTCCAGGCGGACGACGCCGGATTTCAGATCGGCCATGGCAATGCGGGCGCCGCATTTGTCGCAATAATACAGCAGGCAGGTCGACTGAATGGCCGTGTGGTTCATCCCGCAGCTCCCGCCGCGCCGTCATCCTCCATTTTACACCATTGCGATGTGCAGCAGACGATGGTGGCGCGCCGAATTATGCGCAGAGAAGCTTGCGATTTTGCGCAGGCCCGTTCGCCTACTCGAACCTGAACCAGTCCATCATCTGGACATTTTCGTTTGGGAAGACCAGGAAGAGGTCGTGCCGGCCGGTCGTCTTCTCGATCTTGCACGTGTTCTGCTTGAAGGGCAGCGTGCCGATCAGCTTTCCGTCCGGCGCATCCAGGCGGATTTCCACGGCGGCGCCCTGATGCGGGTCTATGAAACGTTCATTGCCCGGAAGGCCCGGCACCAGGAAGGCGCCGCCCACCCGGATGTAGTGCAGTGTGACCGTGGCCCAGAAGTTCCCATAGCCCTGCATGGCGGGCGCCCAGGGCTTGTCGTCCTGGACGACCTTGACCAGGAACTGATTCCAGCCTTTCTTGAACGTCATGTCGACCCGCTTGCTGTTCCCCACGTTTCCGAGCTGCGAGAAGACCTGCACTCCATTCAGCCACACTTTGACGCCGTGAGCGCCGCGGATCTCGACATCGGTTTTGCCGCCGCTCTTGGCGTACAGGCTCGCGCGCATGTACGCCGCGCTGTTGGCGTTGTTCTCGCCGTTGACCACGTCGCAGTTGACCACGCCCAGCGGATGCCTGACGGTTGCACGGCTCACCAGGGGTTCGATCACCGGCTTCCATTTGACCGCGTCCGGTTCCTTCTCGGGCGCGAAGGCGACCTCGAAGAGTTCGGGGCCTGTCTTTCCCTTCTCGTTGTAGGCCGGACTGACTTCCCAGTAAGGGATGGGGCGCCAGTCGTCGCCCAGTTCCATGGCGTTGACGGTTGCGCCTTCCACGGTCTTGTCGAACGTCTGTTTGGGCGCAACCCATTCCAGCCGCGTGCGGAACTGCGTGCGCCGGCCCTCGCCGAAGTCCACGCCGTTGTAGCGGGTCCAGGAATTCCTGTACAAGGGGCTCCCGTGCCGCGACCGGACCTGCTGGTTGGTGATGCGATTCTTGAAGATACGGCTGAAATCCGCCGCCTTCCGCGTCTTGCCGGCCGGCTGTCCGATGATCTTCGCCAGATCGAACGGGAAGCCCTCCTGGATGCCGATCTTGCTCATGTCGGTCTGCTTGAATCCCAGTTTCAGTGCCGGGGAATCCGGCTTCAGGAGGTACTCGGTGTAGTGCGCGTCCCACCAGGGGCGTTTGCGGTCGAACAGCGGGTCGGCGTAAATGGAATCGGCGTCAATCCCCTTGGCCTTGTTCCGCCCGGTCACCTGCTGTTGGATCTTCTCGGCGCCTGGCGAAGAGGGTTCAGCGCGGTCCAACGGCTGATAGAAGTATACGTTCTTCTCTGCCGCCTTGAGAATCGGACGCTGCTCGCCGCCCACCTTCTCCGTTCCCTGGCCGCCTTCATAGAGGGTCTGGATCTGAGCCGCGACGATGTTATTCGACCAGACCATGTGGTGCGCCTGTTCGATGTAGGGCCCGATGGTCGCCGCGGCGCTCAGGTCGCAGTCGGCAATGATATTGTAGATGTTCAGTTGTTCGTTGCCTTTGGCCATGATGGCACGGGACCGTCCGCCGCCGGTGATCCAGTAAACGATGTTGCCGCGCACGGTCGCCAGGTGGGAGCCATCGTCGTTGAAGAGCACATGCAGCCAGTGATCCCATCCCGAAGTGTTCACGCCGTCGTGGCAGGCGTTGTATTCCCACACGTTTCCGGTGCCGGCGCCCCACATGGAGATCATGCCCATGTCGTCACCCGAGCGTGCGATCTGGGACATGTCGTTGTAGCGGACGATAGTGTTCCGGGAATGCAGCACCTCCGCGCCCTGGTTGGCTTCTGTCACCACGTACTCGCCGTATAACTTCAGTTCCTGTACGTCGTAGGGCGCGATCTTGTCGGGATTTTCAAGCGTCGCCCCGGAGTTGACACTGTAGAAAGCGTTGATCAGCCTCGGCCGCCAGCCCTTGAGCGTCACGCCATAGTGCGTGATGCCGTGAAAGACGTTGTGTTCGACCAGGTTGTCGCCGCTGAAGTTGAAGTACATTCCCGCCCCGTAGTTCGAGAAGCGCCCGATGTCGTGGAAGACGTTGTTGCGGACCACGTGCTTCTTGTTGACGTAGGATTCGGCCACCGTCTTGAACGGTCCGCGCCCGCATTCCCAGCCCATGAAGAAGAGCCCGTTGCAGCCGGCGTTCTCGATCCAGTTGTTCTCCATCCGGCATTCCTGCGCCCAGCGGTTGAACATGACGCCCATGAAACCGGCGCCGTACAAACGGCTGTTCCGGACAACGACATTCCGGGCGTTTTCGATGTAGAACTGTCCATGGCGCATGTCCGGCGCGATGACCGAATCGCAGAGCGTTTTTCCGCCCCACGGTTTGCCGTCGTACTCGCCGTCCCAATTGCTCGCGTACGAGTCGCCTTTTTTCCACTCGGGGGCGAAGTCCGAACCGATCATGTGCAGGCCGTCGAAGACGATGTTTCCGGCAATCTGCTCCATCGAACGGCCCTTGATCGAAAACACATCCTTCGCCGTACCCAGCACCAGAATCTGGTTCTCGATGGGCAGGTTGCGCGGGTGGTAGATCAGCCGGGTTCCTTCCCGTTTCCAGTTGCCCTCCGGCGCGTCCTGGAACGTGTGGAAGATCCCGCCATTGGCTGCCTGGTCGTTCTCGTAGAGCATGAAGTGCTGCTGCAGGTCCGGGACTTCCGCGACGAATTCCTTGTCGTTCAGCTTGGTCCAGTTCGTGATGCGCCGGCCGCCGAAGATCCGCGTGCCCAGATCGGGCGCGCCTTTGTAGGTGATGGCGCGGCCGTCGCGCCCGCTGTCGCGGTCGTCCAGTTCGATGGTCTTCTCGACAAAGTAATTTCCGGCGCCGATGTGTACGACGATGTCTTCCTTCATGCCGCCCGCGATGGCTTTGCGAACCGCATCGCGCGCGGCTTCGATGGTGGCGAAGGGGCTCTCTTTCGTGCCCGGGTTGGCGTCGTTGCCAAGGGCGTCAACGAAGAAATCGCCTGCCGTCAAGACGGCGCAGCCTGCAAGGAGAGCTGCGCCGATGGCACTGCGAAAGGAACCGAGGTGTGCCGACCAATGGGTTTTCACGAAGCGTCCTTTCCGGGCAAGCAGCCCGTTGAAAAAAACCTCTTCTTACTCTCTCCCACAAAGGGGAAACAAAAGCCCCTTTTTGAACGGGCTGCAAGGGCATGCCCTGCGGGTGGATTTTCTCGAGGCGAACATCCTCGACTGCTGCCACCACCTGCCGCTGTCAAGGCGCAGATCGGGGCGCGAATGCATTCTCGCCAGCGCCGACCTGAAGGCCGGTCAGGGCAGTTCCATCGGCCGCCCGGATTCGGAGGTAGGATGCCCAGTCCGAGTGGTCCTGAGTGATCTTGACCAGGAGGGTGTTCGCCCCCTTTTTCAGATGGACCTTCGCCTGGTCCTGCGCGATCGCGAGCGGACGGCAGACCGCATGGACGAACGTCTCATTGCCGTTGATCCAGATTTTGACGCCGTCGTCCGAGCCGATCTCCAGCAGCGCGTCCGTTGCATTCGGGACTTCCGCGGTCGAGCGAAGGTACACGGCGCAGCGGGTGTAAGGACCGGGAACCTTTGTTTTCTCGAAGAAGCCGGCGATGTTGACCACGCCGTCTTCGTCGCTCGTCACATTCTTCCATTCGGCGTCCGGGGCGGGGCCTTGCTCGGGCGGGAAGACGTGGGCGAGCAGGTCATTGGCGCTCTTGTTCCCAGCCCTGTAGATCTTCGAAACCTGCCAGGACGAGACGACGCCGACCATGGCCTCCGTTCGAGCCTTCTTTTTGAGGGCCGCCTCGGCCTGGGCCTGCTTCCATCGATCGGCATTGTAACGATCGACCTCGTCGAGCTTCCTTTTCAGGCTGACGGCGGCCTCCGACGAATCGGTGTTGGTCAGTTCACGCATCCATTTCAGGACCTCAGACTTGGATGTGAAGGCCCAGGCATGCAGATTCAGCTCCTGGAGGAAGTTGGCGCGGAATCTGGGATCGAGGTCCTTATAGACCGTCTGTGCCACGGTCAGCGCCTTGCCGTAGACTGGCTGGAATCGATCCCGCAACAGCCGGATCGGCTCGAAGATCCGCCGGTATACGCTCGGGCTCTGCTTCAGTTTCTCCAGCGAATCCTGCGACATCTGCTGGTAGGGACCGAAGATCGGAGACGGCGTTACTTCGCGTCGTACACGGAAGACGATATCGAACTCGCGCGCCGCCGTGCCGTTCTTCGCGCGGAAACGCATGGGTTGTGGACCGCCCACGGATCGCGGAGCTGTCCAGGACAATTCGCCCGTCTCGTGGTTCACTTCGACGCCGGGCAGAACCTGGACCGGTTCGTACAGCAGGTGCCCGCCGTCCTTGGTGCTGGCTTTCAGCTGGAACTTGAACGGTTTCCCCGTGACCAGATCGACCGGCTCCTGCGACGGCACTTCGATGGTGTTGTCGCCCTGGCCGCCGGCGACTTGGATCTCCATCGGTTCCGTTACGCCCAGCTGCTGTTCATTCAGCGCCGAGAAGTTCACGCGCCACGACCCGTTCGCTCCGTTCGGCTTCCACTTGAACCGGCCGTTCTCCAGGATGGCGCCTGCCGGGGCGTTGGCCATTTTTAGCGTGAACAGCGCGGGTGTGGCGTGTTCGACGATGACCGGCACGTCGACCGTGCCATCCGCCGCAACGGCCACCAGGGGCGTCACGGCGATCCGGGGTTTTGCGTGCGGCACGACGGTTACGCGCCAGCCCTTGTTGCGTGAGAGGAAGCTGAAGTCCCGACGTATCGTATCGGCCTGAACGTTCAGGTTGGCGCCCAGCTGATGCACGCCCGGCGCGACGTTGTGCAGCACATGGGAGACTTCGCCGCGGTCCGAGGTGGCGATCTGCGCTCCATCGAGATACAGATCCAGACGCGACTTCAGCCATTCGGGCGGCTGGCAGAGCAGGTCGATGGCGGTCAGACGGAACTCGATCTGCTCGCCCTGCCAGAGCACCAAGTCTTCTTTCGCAGGCTCTACCGCCTTGAAGAGATCGATGTACCGGAAGAAATTGGCTTCCAGGGTTTCATTGCAGACGACGCAGTAGGCCGCGCTGTTTCCTCGCATCACGCAGGACTTTTCCGGACGATAGGCCCGCTTGATCCAACCAGCGCCTTCAGCATTCTCGACGTTTGCTCCAGAGGGGCGTTTTTGCGGTCCCAGCGCCCCTGGCCAAGTCTCCTCGAGCCAGTAATGCCACTTGCTGAGCCGAGGATGCTCCTCGGCCGTGACGTTGACGGAATCGAAAAGCGCCGAAGGAGGCCCGTCAAAAGGCGTGTTCCGTTGGATGTACTCGTCGCCCAGCCCGGCGAAACCGTGACCGAGTTCATGCATCGATGCCATGGGCTCCACCGCGGCGCCTTTATGGTGAACGATGACGCCCCAGTAGCCGTTGGAGGAGGTGGAAAAGCTGGAGTTGTGGATCACGACAGTGATTCCGGAATCGGCCGCATATCGAGAGTACTCGATCGCCAGCCCGTTGTCGCAGTGGAGGATATTCCCCTTGAATCCCTGCACTTTTACCCGGGACACATCAGGGCTTTCGTCTGCGACGAAGACCGCGTGCACATTGAAAAGGCTCTTGTAGCGATCCCACGGGGGCTGCGCGAAAAGTCCTTTTACGAGCGTCTCGCAAAGCCGATAGAACTCTTGCATCCGATCCGCATGGAAACCGGCAGACACGATTACCAAGTCGATGTAGTTTGGACCTTCACCCATTCTTAAGAGCGTCTTGATTCCTGCGATGCCCTTTATGTCTCGTAGGTAGCGGGCGTAGCGGTCAACCTGCTCATGGGGCCCTTCGGCAGACACGGCGGCCATGCTCGCCAGGCCAAGCAAGAGGGCGACTCGACAGGCGAAGGCGCCTACCCCGCGATTTGTTCCCGGTCGCTGAAACCTCATGAATTTCTCCTTTGCGGCAGTGCAGGTTTCCGGTGGCCGGGACTGCGTTTCCCAGTCATTTCGGCGCCCCCTTGAGCCTGCTGGGCAGAACGTTCTCATGCCTACACCCAATTACCTCTATAGCCAAAGCCAGAGGGACTGAATTGCGCGTAAAAGGGGCTGCGCTTTTGCGCAGGGCCGCAGCGAGAAAGCGAAGACCGACCATTAAGCCAGGCCGTTGATGAATGGCGGGACGGATTCACACCGCGACTTGAGTGCCGCGCCGCGGAAGTTCCAGACCCATGGCGCAGCGCCTGCGTGCCCGGCTCTTCGTTGCTCGCTCGTCACCGATCTCCTCCGAATAGGCTCCTCGCTCGCGCCTCGATCCGGACCCGTATCCGCGGCGCACGGGGTCAGGAACTTCTGCGGCACGGTACAGAGCTTCTTCATTGACGCTGAAGGCGAGCGAGCGGACCGCTTGACATCGACTACGGTTTGGCGGCCGGTTGGGCTTCCAGCGCCTGCTTGAGGCCTTCGATCACGTCCTCCACCGGGCGTACGACGGCCAAATCGCCGCCGGCGCCGCCCAGCATGAGGGGCATGCCCTGGTCGCCGTCTTCGCCGGGAGCTTTCTGGATCAGGAGGACCCCCAGCGCTTCGCCGTCGGCCGTGTAGACCATGCAGCCCGTGGTTTCGGAAACGTCGCGCGTGCAGATGTAGTACGGGCGCGGTCCCTTGATGCAGGCACGAACCTTGCCGGCGTTGACGAAGAGCGCCCGGTTGGCATTTTTCCCCAACCGGCCGATCAGGAAGACGTCGTCGAGCGGTTGGGGCGGGGTGGGGTGCGGCTTCAGCGCGACGTGCGTGTTGGTCTTTCCGGGTTCCTTGGGGCGGATGAAGGCCAGGTCGAGGTCGGTATCCTTGAGCACGACTTCCGAGGGGACTTCGCTGCCGTCGGCGAGGAGCAGCGTCGTTTCCTTGACGTTCATCTCGATCTTCATCCCGCGCATCATGCGCGAGATCATCGAGGAGGGGTTGAGCGCGGTGGCGCTTACGACGGTCAGGCCGGAGGGATCGACGACGGTCCCGTCGATCTCGCTCTTCTGTTCCCGCTCCACGTTCTGGCCGCGATTGTCGATCTTCATTTCGGAGACGACGCGCACCCGCACGGCGCTGGTGGCCGTCTTTTCCGCCACCGCGCGCGCCCGGTCCCACGCGTCCCCGGCGTGAAGGGCCAGCGTGGCGCCGAGCGCCAGAAGAGCCGCACCGATCGGTCGAACGCGCTTCATGAAATCCGTTCCTCCTCAAGGACGTGGCCTGCTCATTCCCAGACGGGGAAGATCTCGACGAACAGGGTCGCGATCCCGCGCCGGACGAAGAAGACGACATGCCTG
>Ga0101944_10006240_pt1 | contig 12856 bp, 7 predicted proteins | sample DewCreD2012metaG_FD_75245 | JGI IMG/M metagenome (GOLD analysis project Ga0101944, IMG submission 75245) | Hot spring sediment bacterial and archeal communities from British Columbia, Canada, to study Microbial Dark Matter (Phase II) - Dewar... ... | reverse complement strand
TCACCGAGCCGCTGCCCAGCGGCAACTACTATCCCGAGCCGTATCTGATGGGCACCGCCCCGCCGGGCACCCCTCCCGACTTTTATCTGGATGACCCGCTCAATCCCAGTTCGCCTGGCACCTTGCCGGATGGTCCGCTGGACAGCCCCAACCCCTTGAGCGGGCAGAACACGGCCGGCCGGCCGATCGCCGACCAGCAGATGGCGGCATCGGGCACCTACCTGGACTGCTCGGCGGTGTGGCTGCAGCGGCTGGCCGACCCGACGCTGCCATATAACCCGCCGCCGCCGGACGCCAACTTCAACCCGGCGCTGCCGGTCAATCCCTATCTCACCGTGGACTGGATGACGGTGGATGTGACGGTGTTCAGCGGCGAGGAAGATACCAGCCGACAGACCAATATGGGCCAGCCGATCGATCCGGACGACCCGGACCCGCGCAATGCCCAGCCGATGTTCCTGCGGTCCCGGCAGCGCGGATTGCCGCAGGGCGGTTATCCGGTGGCACCCCCCAACAACCCTCGGGCCAACCCCTGGCCGCCGCTGACCCACAACGGCAACCCGTTCCCACGAACGTCCCTGCCTGCGGTAACAACCAGCGCACCTTATTTCAACGTGCAACTGTCCAACAATCTGACTCCGACCCCGGGCACGTACGATCCGGCCATCGACCGGCACACGCTGGGCTATCTCAATGAGCCGGTCGAACAATTAGCGGCGGCCGTCGACCCAGGGACGTTCGGACAATATCCGGGCGAGCCGGCCTATCCTTTCCCCTGGCTGACCTGGAACAACCGGCCTTATACCAGCCCGATGGAGCTGCTGCTGGTGCCGGCCAGCACGCCGGGACGAATCTATGCCGAATTCTCGGTCCTCAATACGGGACCGACTCCGGGCAGCCAGGTCGAAAGCATGCTCACATCTCCGCCGGGTGGAAATCCGGCCAATGCGACAGTCAATCCGTTCGACCCGGCGCATCCGAATACCTGGCGATCGCCGTTCTTGCACCTGCTCAATTTCTTCCATTCCACCACGATTCCGAACCCGCCGCCCAATCCTCCGCAGCTTCCCAGCGCGCTCTTGTTCCGCCTGCTGGAGTACGTCGAAGTTCCCAGCCCGTATCAGGGAGCCGAACGGTGGTATAACCCGACGGTCTTTGCCAATGACGCCACCGGCCAGTATTATCCGCCGTTCAGCAAGCTGTCGCGGTTCCGCGATCCGGGGCGGGTCAACCTGAATACGGTTTTCGACCCGCGGGTGTGGGATGCGCTGGTGGCGCGCTTCCCTGGCTTGTCCGAACAGGATAGTCTGAAGCCCAACTTCTTCACCCAACATGTCGCCCTCAGCCGGCAAGGCTACACCGGCAGTGGGCTTTATAATATGGACGCCAACTATCCGACGCGGTTTGCCAATCCGTTCCGCCCGGCCGACAGTGCAGACCTGATGCCCAACGTGCCTTCGGGGGCGGGCTCGATGCGGAAGACCAACCCGGTCGCAGCGACGTTGCTGCGGCCTGACCCGCAGGATCCTACCAAGCCGCTGTTCCAGGTCGCCAAGGATGACACCCGCTGGTACGACCCACAGGGGCCGGGCAGCCCGCCAGGGCCGCCGAACCCCAACGCCGGCATCTACCAGGACATCCATCGCAACCCCTATTTCCGCTATCTGCCGTTGCTGAAGCTGGGCAATCTGGTCACCACGCAGTCCAATTGCTTCGCGGTCTGGATCACCATCGGCTATTTCGAGGTCGAGCCGGTGCCAGTCGACTCGGCACACCCCGACGGCTACACGCTGGGGCAGGAGGTGGGGGCCGACTCGGGCGAGATCACCCGCCATCGGGCGTTCTTCATCATCGACCGCTCGGTGCCGGTCGGGTTCTTGCCGGGCAGCCGGCTCAACACCGATGACTGCGTGCTGGTGCGGCGGCTGATCGAATGAACGGGCGAAAGCCCCAAGGCCGCGATCGCTCACCGCTGGGCCGCGAGGGAGCGCGGCCCGCCGGGGCCTGGTCTTCTCACAGCGCCCCACGCAAGCGGCGGCCTCTTGCAAGCCCCGGTTGCAGAAGCAACCGGGGGTACCCAGTGGTGGACTAAGCACATACGAAGGGTAGCCCAGGTTGCTGGGCAACCTGGGTTCACAAGAGGCATCACCTGCAGGAATGCGCTCTGTTGCGTCCGCTCGCCTCGCACGACTCGGCCACCACGGAGCGTGGCCCGCCAAGATGATCTTCCGCGAAGCGCGACGAGACCCAGGACGCCTCTTGCAAGCCCCGGTTGCAAAAGCAACCGGGGCCACCCTGTGGTGAAGAACTCTTTACCCCCACCACCTAGGTGCGATGAGCCTGAGGGGGCCTCTTGCAGGCCCCGGTTGGCAAAGCAACCGGGGCCACCCTGCGTGGAGTCTGAAACGTCCCGATGTTCGCCGGGAAGGATTGACGCCCCTCGCCGACTCACTTCCGCTGCGAGCCGAGATAGCGCCCCTGGGCGTCGTAATAGCGGGTCGTCCCGCCCGATGTGACAGCCCGCCCAGCATACACACCGCGGGCATCGTAATAGCGCACGCCAGAACTCGACGCTTCGCTGCGGCCGGCATAGCGCCCTTGCGCGTCGTAGAAACGGGTCTGGTTGCCGGACGATTGCGTGCGGCCGGCGTACGCACCACGGGCGTCATACATTCGCGTGCCGCTGTCGGAGGGCACAACTCGCCCCGCATACCCGCCCCGGCTGTCGTACAGCCGGATCGAGTCGCCATGGGCACTCGCCCGGCCGACATGGCCGCCCCTGCCGTCGTAGAATCGGCCGCTGGAACGCGCCGTCGCGGCCGGCATGCCGGAAAGCAACCTGCTAGGCGACCCGTCGTCGGCCCAGGTGAGGCTCATCGCGAATAGTGCCAGCACTGCCAGGCACGTAGAGACGATGCGGAACATGCCTTACTCCTCGGCGGGACGAGTGCGGCGAGGCTGTATTACCCCCTCTTTATTGGAATCATTTCAAGAGATAAACAGAGACAATGGTTTGCCCCGAATGTGGCCGGACAGGTAACATCTCGTTGTCGGCCAGGTGCGCCTCACCGCAACAACTTGAGGATGGCACGTCGGAACCCGCCTGTCAAGGGGGTTCTTGGGACGATTTCAGAGGGATTCTGGTGGGCCAGCGCGGAGGCGGTCGGCGCGGTCAGGCGGTTTGGAGGAGGGGTGCGGCCGGGACGGGGAACTGGCTGCAGAGGTGGCGGACCTCAGCGCGGATCCGCTGGGCCAGGGACAGGTCGTCCGGGTTTTTGAGGAGGTCGAGCATCCAGCGGCCGATCTGCCGCATTTCGTCGATGCCCATGCCACGGGTGGTCAAGGCGGGGGTGCCGATGCGGATGCCGCTGGGGTCCAGAGGCTTGCGGGTATCGAAGGGGATCATGTTCATGTTGACGGTGATACCGCAGCGCTCGAGGACCGCAGTAGCCAGTTTGCCACCCAGCCCCAGCGGTGTGACATCGACCAGGAGCAGGTGGTTATCGGTGCCGCCGCTGACCAGCTTCAGGCCGCCGGCCAGGAGGACGTCGGCCAGGGCGCGGGCGTTGGCGATGATCGCTGCGGCATAGGCCTTGAAGGCGGGCGTGAGGGCTTCGCCGAAGCAGACGGCCTTGCCAGCGATCACGTGCATGAGGGGTCCGCCTTGCAGGCCGGGGAAGACGGTCTTGTCGAGGGCGGCGGCGTGCTCTCGCTGGCAAAGGACCAGACCGCCGCGGGGGCCGCGGAGGGTCTTGTGGGTGGTGGTGGTGACGAAATCGGCGACGGGCACGGGGTTGTCGTGCAAGCCGGCGGCGACCAGTCCGGCGTAATGGGCCATGTCGACCATCAGGCGGGCTTGCACGTCGCGGGCGATTTCGGCGAAGCGGGCGTGGGGGATTTCGCGGGGGTAGGCGCTGGCGCCAGCCACGATCAGCTTGGGTCGGTGTTCGCGAGCCAGGCGGGCCACCTGGTCGAAGTCGATCCGGTGGTTGTCGGGGCGCACGCCGTAGCTGACGAAGCGGAACAGCCGACCGGAGAGGTTGAGCTTCATGCCGTGCGTGAGGTGGCCGCCGTGGGCCAGGTCCAGCCCCAGGACGGTATCGCCCGGTTCGAGGAGGGCGAAATAGACGGCCTGGTTGGCTTGGGAGCCGCTGTGGGGCTGCACATTGGCATGCTGGGCGCCGAACAGTTGGCAGGCGCGGTCGCGGGCGAGGTTTTCCACCGTGTCGACATGCTCGCAGCCGCCGTAGTACCGCCGGCCGGGATAGCCCTCAGCATACTTGTTCGTCAGCACGCTGCCGACCGCCTGCATCACGGCGGGGCTGGTGTAGTTTTCGCTGGCGATCATTTCCAGGCCATCCTGCTGCCGATGTTCTTCGGCCAGGATGGCGGCGTAGACTTCGGGATCGTGCTGCGCAAGCAGGTTCATCAGTGCCGGTTCCGGTGGGCAAGAGGCATCCTCGGCGCCAGTCCCGATTGTCAAAGGGAGGTGCGATTCCGTCAATTGGACAGCGCTGGGGGTGATCGGGTCCGGCAGCAGCCCTGGCGGAGGGGCTGTTGTATTGGAAGGGGGGGCGGGCCAGGCTGGGTCGGTTGGCGGAAAAATGCCGCGGACAAGTGCATTTTCGCGGGGTGTCGGGATAAAATAGGAGGCGTGCGAGCGAGCGAGTCGCTCGCCAGGTCCCTGAGGGGACTGGCCCAGCGTCCATACGAAAGGAGCGTGCGTGGCAGTCACGTGCAGCCAACCGTCCGTCCGGCCCGGTGCACAGCGGAGCCTGGAACTGGCTCTGGCCGCGGCACGAGAGGCCGAAGAGAACCGGGGCCAGGACGTGATCGTGCTCGACCTGCGCGATCAGAGTTCGGTCTTCGACTATTTCGTCATCGCCACCGGCACCAGCAACCGGCAATTGCGGGCGATGAGCGACGCCATCGACGAGGTCTTGCAGCGGCGGATGGGGCATCCGCGGCTGGGGATCGAAGGGTACCAGCAGACGCGGTGGATTCTGCTGGACTACGGCAGCGTGGTGATCCATCTGTTCGACGAGGCGACCCGCGACTATTACCGCCTAGAAGATTTGTGGGCGGGGGCGCGGCGCGTGCCGCGGTAGGGTTCCCGCAGGTGCCTTGACCGCTCAGGCAGGTGGCGCGACCGGCGGCTCTGGCCTCGGCATGGCCGATCGGCTACCATGCGCTGGTCCGTGGGCGGGGAGGATCGCGCCCGGGTGTGCCTCTGGCAAGCCCCGGTACCCAGTAGTGGACTCAACACATACGAAGGGTAGCCCAGGTTGCTGGGCAACTTGGGCCACCCGCGACACGGCCTGGATCGCGCGGGGTCCGCCACGGGAGTGTTTGAGGACGCGAAAGCGGTTTTTTCGAGGCTTTTTGGGGAGTTTGACGTCATGTTCGACCGACGCGCCTGGTTGAAGACGGCTTCGGCGCTGGCCCTGGGTGCGGCCGGCGGCACCTTGGCCCCTGCGACGCGGGCGATCGAACCGATCCGCCGCAATGGCCAGCCCAAGTTCAAGTTCAGCCTGGCGGCGTACAGCTACCGCAGCCTCTTGCAAGGCAGTGGCGGGCAGCCGGCCAGCCTCACGCTGAAAGAGTTCGTGGACGACTGCGCGGCGATGGGTCTGGAAGGCACGGAGCTGACGTCGTACTACTTCCCCAGCCCCGTCACGCCGCAGTACCTGCATGAGCTACGGCAGCACTGCTTCCGCCTGGGGCTGGATGTGTCGGGCACGGCCGTGGGCAACGACTTCGGCCATCCGCCGGGCGAGCGGCGCGACGCGGAGATCGCCAAAGTCAAGCAGTGGGTCGATCACGCGGTGATGCTCGGCGCCCCCGTGATCCGCATCTTCGCGGGGCACCAGCAGCGGGGGCAGACGCCCGAAGAGGCGTACAAACTGATGGTCTCGGCGATCGAGGAATGCTGCGACTATGCCGGGCAGCGGGGCATTCACCTGGCGCTGGAGAACCACGGCGGGCCGACCGCCACGGCCGAAGGGCTGCTGCGCTTCGTCCGCGATGTGCAGAGCCCCTGGTTCGGCGTGAACCTCGACAGCGGCAATTTTTCCAGCGCCGATCCGTATGCGGAGCTGGCCCAGATCGCGCCGTACGCGATCAACGCCCAGATCAAAGTGGTCATGCGCGGCCCGGACGGGAAGAAGGAGCCGGCCGACTTCCGCCGTCTGGCGGCGATCCTGCGGCAGGCGGGCTATCGCGGCTATATCGTGCTGGAATACGAAGAGGCGGGCGATGTGCGGCAGGAGTGCCGCCGCTACCTCGACGCCATCCGCGAGGCATTTGCATAACCGGCCCGTCATCCGCGCCGTGCCGGCAACCTCAAGAGGCACCCTCTGGCGAAGGGCCGGAGCCGGCATCCGCGCCGCCGGAGGCACCGTCATCGCGAGGCTCCTCCTGGGGCGTCTGTTCCGGGGTGCCACGCTGTTGTGCCTCAGGCCAGAGGCGGTGCTGCCAGGTCAGCCTCAGCACTTGCCGCAGGTTTTCCAGCGTCCGCGCGTTGCGGATGACGATCTGGGCACGCCGCCGCTTTTCCTCCAGCGGCCACTGGGCCGCCTCGCGGGCGGAGAACTGCTCGGCCGACCAGCCGCGGGCCACCGCCCGCTCCAGCCGCAGGTCGCGTGGGGCGTCGATGAAGAGGATCTTGTCGCAGTAGCGGTCCCACCCGGCTTCCAGGAGCAGCGCCGCATCCAGCACCACCACCGGCGGCGGATCCCACGAAGCCTCGAGCTCGGCCAGCGCTTCTTTCAGCCGCTGGCCAATGCGGGGGTGGGTGAGCTGTTCGAGGAAGCGGCGGTCGGCCTCGTGGCCGGGGGCGAAGACGATCTTCGCCAGGTCGCGACGACTGATCTCCCCCTGGGGCGTGAGGATGCCCTTCCCGAAGCGGCGGACCAGGGCATCGATCACCTCGCCCTGGCGGAGCACCTGGTGCCCGAGGGCGTCGGCATCCAGCACGGTCGCCCCCAGGTCGCGGAGGATCTGCGCTGCCTGGCTTTTGCCGCTGCCGATCCCGCCGATGAGTCCCACCACGAGCATGTGCATGCACTGCCTGTTCGCGTCCTGCGCTACCGTCCATCCTACGCCTTGTTCGCCTCCGTGGCGAAGGCGGCCGCGGCGGATCTTCGCGCCGGGCCGCCCAGGGACGCCACCCGCTTCAATCGCCGCACTCGGCCCAATTGGTCCCCGTGTGGACATCCACCTTCAGCGGCACGCGCAGCGGCACGGCCGTGGTCATCTCCTCGACGACCAATTGCCGTAGCGCAGCCTCTTCGTGCGGCGGGAACTCGAGCATCAGTTCGTCGTGGATCTGCACCAGGAGGCGGGCAGCCAGCTTTTCCCGCTTGAGGCGGCGGTGGACCTGGAGCATCGCCTGCTTGATGATGTCGGCGGCCGACCCCTGGATCACGGTGTTGATGGCGATCCGCTCGGGCAGGTTCCGCTGGCGCTTGTCGGCCACGGTGGCCGGGTCGCGTACGCCCTGGACCGGCCGGCGGCGGCCGAGGATCGTGCTGACATAGCCGTCGCGACGGGCCTGCTGGAGCGTTTGCGTTAGGAAAGCGTCCACCCCGGGGTAGCCGGCGAAGTAGCGGTCGATGAACAGGGCGGCGTCCTGCTGATCGATCCCCAGGCTGCGGGCCAGCCCGAACGGGCTTTGGCCGTAGATCACACCGAAGTTGACCGCCTTGGCGCTGCGGCGCATCTGGGGCGTGACTTCCGCCAGCGGCACGCCGTACACCTCGCTGGCCACCTGGGCGTGGATGTCGCGGTCCTCGGCAAACGCCGCCATCAGTGCCGCATCTTGCGAAAAATGCGCCAGCACCCGTAGCTCGATCTGGGAATAGTCGGCCGTCATCAACCGCCAGCCCTCCTCGGGCAGAAACGCCGAGCGGATCGCCTTGCCCTGCGGCGTGCGGATCGGAATGTTCTGTAAGTTCGGGTCCTGCGAGCTGAGCCGGCCGGTGGCCGCCACATCCTGCTTGAACGACGAATGAATCCGCCCCGTCTGCGGCAGGATCAGCTCCGGCAGGGCATCGACATACGTGCTCTTCAGCTTGGCCAGGTGCCGGTATTCGATGATCTTGGCCGGCAGCGGATGCAATAGCGCCAGCTCTTCCAGGACCTCGGCATCGGTGCTGGGGCCGGTCTTGGTCCGCTTGACGACCGGCAGATGCAACTCGTCGAACAATAATGCTCCAAGCTGCAGCCGCGAGTCGATGTTGAACTCTCGCCCGGCCAGGGCGTAGATCTCCCCGCGCAGTGCCTCGATCTTCTCTTGGAACTGCGCCGACAGCTCCCGCAGCCGCGCTACATCCACCCGGATGCCGTGGTACTCCATCTCTGCCAGCACCTCGATCAGCGGCACTTCCAGCTCTGCCAGAAGCCGCTTAAGGCCCAGCGCCTCCAGCCGCGGGGCGAGCACCTCCGCCAGCCGCCAGGCCACGTCCGCGTCCTCCGCCGCATACGGCACCACTTGCGCCAGCGGCACCTCGTCCATCCGCCGCGGCGTTTTGGTGCCCAGAAGCTGGTCGATCGGGATCGTCTGGTGGTTCAAATAGCGGCGGGCCAGGTCGTCCAGGTTGTGGCTCCGCTCGCCCGGCTCCAGCAAGTAGTCGGCCACCATCGTGTCCATCGCCAGCCCTTGCACCTGCACGCCCTGGCCGCGAAGGACGATCAGGTCGTACTTCAGGTTCTGGCCGATCTTGGCCACGTGCGGATCGGCCAGCACAGGCCCCAGCCGGGCCAGCACCTCGCCCAGCGGCAACTGCGGCTCGCCCGCCGGCGCTCGCACCGGCACATAGCACGCCTGCCCCGGGCCCCAAGCCAGCGACAAGCCGACCAGCTCCGCCTGTCGCGGGTGCAGCGAGGTCGTCTCCGTATCGATCGCCAGCTTCGGCGGCCCGGCGAGCTGCGCCACCAGCTCGTCCAGTTCCGAGAGCGTGGTGATCGCCCGGTACTCCGCACGCCAGGCCGGGTCGCCCACCTTCGTCAGACCCTGCAGTCCCTCGCTGGCGACCGACGCTGCCGTGGCAGCCTCCCCGGATGAGGCGGACGCCGCGGACGACGCGGTCAATGCGGTGACGCTGCCCGGTTCGTGTTCCCTGGTCGGCTGCGGGGCGGCGGTGCCCGCAGCGGATGCCGACCACGAGGCTTCGCCTGGCGGCGTGCCCGTGCGTCCCTGAAACTTGCGGATCAGCCCGTCGATCCGCCGCGCAAGCTGGCGAAATCCGCACTGGCGGCAAAGCTCCGCCAGTGCCGGGGCATCGAACCGCCCCACCCGCGCTTGCTCCCAGTCGATGGAAATCGGGACATCGGTCCGCAGGCGGGCCAGCTCCCGGCTGCGCAGGGCCTGCTCGCGATAGGCCAGCAGATTCTCCCGTCGGCGGGCGCTGGCGATCTCGTGGGCATGCTCCAGGATCGCTTCCAGCGTCCCGTAGCGGGCCAACAGCTCTTGCGCCGTTTTCGGCCCGATCAGCGGCACCCCCGGGATGTTGTCGGTCGGGTCCCCGACCAGGGCCTGAAAGTCGATCACCTGGTCGGGCGTGATCCCCCACACCTCCTCCAGTCGAGCCGCGTCGAACAGCTCGCTTTTGCGAAGGTTCAGGATCAGCACCCGATCGCTCAAAAGCTGCCGGCAATCCTTGTCATTCGTCACCAGGATGCAGCGACCGCCCGCCTCGACCACCTGCCGCGCCAGCGTGGCCAGCACGTCGTCCGCTTCGTACCCCTCGACCGCCAGTGCCAGCAGCCCCAGCGCCTCGATGAACCTCCGGATCACCGGCATCTGCAGTTGCAGGTCGGCCGGCATCTCCTCGCGCGTCTCTTTGTACGTCGGCGCGATCGTCTCGCGAAACGTCGGCGCTGCTGCATCCAGCGCGCAGACCAGATACTCCGCCTGGTGATGCTCGATCAAATCCAAGAGGTCGCGGACAAAACCGTGCACCGCCCCCACCGGCTGCCCGGCCGGGCCGCTCATCTCCGGTAAAGCATGAAAAACTTGATAAATCAGCGAATGGGCATCGACACAGTACACCGTCTTGCCGGCCAGCGGCCCCGTCTCGGCGCGTGGCCCGGCCGCGGCCGATTCACGCGCGGCAGGTTCGGCCAGCGGGGACTCGGCGCTGACAGCTTCGCCCACTGAAGACTCGGCCGGGGCAGACTCCGCCTTGGCAGATTCGCCCGCGGCAGACTTCGCCGGGGCGGGCATGCCTGAGGCCGACTCTGCCGGCAGGCCGGACGCGTCCCGTCCACCGGCAGCCAAAGCCGACCGTGCGGCGGTCTGGGATGTCGCGGCGGCCGCCTCGGGCGCAGATTCCTCGAAGCCCACAAGCTGCTTCTGGCGGCCTAAGTTCTTGCTGTGACTAAAGTTGTGCACACAAAGGCTCCGCAAGCCCGCATCGAGCTTTCGCTTGAGGCAGCGGACAAGACACCCCGCGCAAGGTGCCGCGGGCGATTTCATCCTAACGCGCCATGGCCTGGACAGCCATTGTGCCAGTGCCAGGCGGCAGGCAACTGGGGCCAGTACGCGAGGTGGATTGGGCGACGTGAATGTTTTCGGCGCAGTGCGGTTGTCTTCGCGCCAGGCCTGCCGCCGTAAGTGTAGCCCAGGTTGAATGCTCCCGACCTGTCAAGCCCAGGTGGTTGTCTCCTGCGCCGTGCAGCCCAGGTTGCTGTGCAACTTGGGTTCACATGAATGCACATTGCCTGGCTCGATCGCCTGAAACGTCCATCGGCGCATAAGCGACCACAGACCATCCCAGGAGCCACGCCATGAAAATTGTCATTCCCGGTGGCAGCGGGCATATCGGTCGCATCCTGACTCGTGCCCTGGCGGCGGAAGGGCACCAGATTGTGATCCTCACGCGGCAGGCTGCCCGTCCGCCGGCGACCGACGCCGCCTGTCGCTTCGTGGCGTGGGATGGACGGACGGTGGGGCCGTGGGCGGCCGAACTGGACGGGGCGGACGTGGTGATCAACCTCGCCGGGCGGAGTGTCAACTGCCGCTATCACGCCGCCAACCGCCGCGCGATCCTCGAGTCGCGCGTGCACTCGACGATGGCCGTGGGGCAAGCGATCGCTGCCGCATCGCGTCCCCCGCGCGTCTGGCTGCAGGCCAGCACGGCCACGATCTACGCCCACCGCTACGACGCGCCCAACGACGAACGCACCGGCATCCTCGGTGGCTTCGAGCCGCAAGCGCCGCCCGCGTGGAACTTCAGTATCGAAGTGGCCAAAGCGTGGGAACAGGCCGCCTGCGCGTGGACCTTACCCCACACGCGCCGGGTGCTGATGCGCTCGGCCATGACGATGAGTCCCGACGCGGGAGGCGTGTTTGACGTGCTGTTGTGGCTGGTCCGCTGGGGGCTGGGCGGCACGCAGGGCGATGGTCGGCAATTCGTCTCGTGGATCCACGATGAGGACTTCACGCGGGCCGTGCAGTGGCTGATCGAGCACGACCTCTCCGGTGCGGTGAACCTGTGCGCGCCGGCGCCGCTGCCGAATGCCGCATTCATGGCGGCTTTGCGTGCCGCGTGGGGCACGCGCATCGGCCTGCCGGCCGCGCGCTGGATGCTCGAGCTCGGCGCCTGGGCGCTGCGCACCGAAAGCGAACTGGTGTTGAAGAGCCGGTGCGTCGTGCCGGGACGATTGCTGGCCGCCGGCTTCGCCTTCACGCAGCCGGAATGGCCGGCGGCGGCGCGCGATCTCGTCGCGCGCTGGCGCACGGCCGCCCAGGCGACGATGCGCTGATCAGTCGCCGAGGTACCATGGCTTGGCGTCGAAGCTCGGCGGCTTGGGTTCCAGGCCCCACTGCTGGTTCGGCTCGCCGCCGAGGGTGAATTCCAGCACGTTGTCCTTCCCGTGCGGCACCAGTTCGCCGGGGATCCAGGCGCCGGTCCACGGCTTGCCGTTCACGGTCAGCGATTGGACGTAGGGCTTCAGCGGTTCGCCACCGGTGGTGCGGATGGTGAGCGAACCGAGCGCCCCGCGGCGGATGGTGATCTCGTTGGTGAGCGGCGCGCCCACGGCCCAGCCATCGATACCGGTGATCGGTTGGAAGATGCCCAGCGCGAGGAAGAACCCCATCGATGACATGGCGCCGAGATCGTTGCCGCCCGGGAACTTGGGTTGCAGCTTGCTGAATTCGAGCGGATCGCCCGGCTTCCACTTCCATTCGTAGTGCGGCACCTTCTCCAGGATGCAGAACTGCCGGATGAAGGCGTGGCGCTGCATGCGCTGCGCCACCCACGGTGCGCCGAACCAGTTGGGCGCCCAGGGGATGTAGTGGTTGTCCTCGTTGTGCAGGCTGAAGGGCTTCTCTTCGAAGACGCGCAGGGCCTCCTCGGCGCCGCCCATGCTTGCGGCCAGGCCGGCGAGGTTGTGCGGCACCATGAACTGCATGGCCTCGGCGTTCGATTCGGCGTAGCTGCCCGCCATGAAGCGCCGCGTCTTGGCATCGACGATCGCCTTCCAGTGCTGCGCCTGGCGCAGCATGCGCGCGGCCAGCTCGGGCTTGCCGAGATCGCTGGCCAGACGGTGCACGGCGAAATCGGCGATGGAATAATCGAGCGTCTGCGATTGCGAACGGCCGCCGGTGCCGCTGATGCCGTTGAGCGATTTGTCCGGCCGTACCGGATCCTTGCCTTCGCCGCCGCCGCCGGCGATGCCTTTCTTCAAGTAGGCTTCCAAGCCCGGCCGCGACCAGAACCGGGGCGAGCTCTCCACGCGCGGCGTGGTGGCGACGCGCTCCATCACCTCCAATGCCGCCTTGGCGTCGAAGCGGCGCGCGCCGAGGGCCCACGAATGGCCGATCATGATCGCGGACGGGTCGCCCTCCATG
>Ga0101944_10002963_pt1 | contig 12861 bp, 6 predicted proteins | sample DewCreD2012metaG_FD_75245 | JGI IMG/M metagenome (GOLD analysis project Ga0101944, IMG submission 75245) | Hot spring sediment bacterial and archeal communities from British Columbia, Canada, to study Microbial Dark Matter (Phase II) - Dewar... ... | reverse complement strand
GCCGGGTCGTTTGTGCAATCCGTGGTGTCCATGATGTCGCCGCAGGTCGGGCAGTCGGTAGCGCAGGTCTGCGTGTTTTCGCCCATCTCGCAGGCGCTGTTCATGTTGCAGGAACCGCCCGCGGCTTCGCACTGCATGAGCGTGCCGTTCCACATGCACGCCGGGTCGTTTGTGCAATCCGTGGTGTCCATGATATCGGCGCAGGACATGCAGTCGTTCATGCAGGTCTGCGTGTTCTCGCCCATCTCGCAGATGCTATTGAAGTTACACATGGAAGCGTTTTCTTCGCATTGCATGAGAGAGCCGTTCCAGGTGCAGGCCGGGTCGCCGATGCAGTCCACGGAATCCAGCATGGCCGAGCACGAGGGGCAGTCCACGGTGCAGGTCATCATGCTTTCGCCGGTCTCGCAGATGCTGTTGAAGTTGCAGCCGCCAGCGTAGTCACTGCAGGTCATCATGCCGGGATCCCAGACGCAGTTGGAGTTTTCACAGGTCATCTGGTCCATGATCTGGGCGCATGTGGAGACCGTTTCCTCGCACATCATCATTCCGGTGTTCCAGGAACAGTTGGGCGCGCCGTCGCAGCTTGACTGGTTCATGTACATGGAGCATGGCGTGGTTGTGAAGTAACACATGTTGTCGCTGAAGTTCCAGTAGCACATGGGGTCGCCCGCGCAGGTCATCTGGTCCGCATAGCCGGAGCAGTTGCCCATGCCCGCGGGTTCGCACATCATCATGCCGGGATTCCAGACGCAGGACGGATCGGACATGCAGGTGGGTTCCGTGACATAGCTGGAACATATGCCGCCCGAATACACGCATGACATGGACATGGAGTCCCACATGCAGGCCGGGTCGTTGGAACAGGCTATCTGGTCCACATAGCTGTAGCAGTCCGAGACCGAGCCGGTCACGCACATGTTGTTCATGGAGCTCCAGGAACAGTTGGGATCGGCGTTGCAAGTGGCGTCGGTGGTGTACATCTCGCATCCGCCCATGCCGGCGTAGTAGCACATCATGTTGCCCGCATCCCAGGCGCACGCCGGGTCGGCGGCGCAGGTGGGTTGCGTTACATAGGACTGGCACCCGCCGATGAAATCGGGCACGCACATCATGTTCATGGAATCCCACACGCAGCCGGGCGCCGTCATGCAGGTGGGTTCGGTGACATTCATCTCACAGCCGCCGGCGCCCTGTGTCCAGCATTCGTTGTAATCATAGTTCCAGAAGCAGCCGGGATCCGCGCTGCATCCGGCCATGTCGCTGCCGTAGTTGGGGCAGGCGCTCATGTCCGGGCAACCGTCGGGCCGCAGGGCGGCATTAACCCAGAGGTACGGGCACATGTCATTCATGTTGATGATGCCGTCGCCGTCGCAGTCGCCTTGCATGACCGAGGCGTCGCACATGCCCGCGCAGTCGGCCTGGCACGATGCGCTGCTGCTCTCGGCCATGTCGCACAGGCCGTCGCCGCAGTAGCAGTCCGAGCATGTCGCGGAGTTTTCAAATCCCGGGTCGCAGTAGCTGTTGTTGTCGCAGCCGCCCGCGGGCATGCACTGGCCCATGTACATATCGCAGATGTTGCTCTGGCAGTCCGCCGCCGCGGTGCAGGGGCAGCCCTGCTGGAACGGCGCGGTGGTTCCGCACCAGCTATAGTCCATGGGCATGCACTGCATGGTGGCGTAGTCCGGGAAGTAACCGGCGGGACACTGGCACATGGTGTAGTCCGGGCTGGGAACCATGCCTCCCGTGCAGGTGTTGCCGCACGACATGGTGAAATCGTTCCAAAGGGGCGTCGTGCCGCCGCATCCGCAGTACATGTATCCATAAGAATCCGTGAGCTGCTGCATGCCCGGGGGGCACGAGGAGGAGCACATGCCGGAATACGGATCGAAGAAGCCCGTTGTGCACACACATTCGCCGGTGGCGGCGTTGGGAACCATGCCTGACGAGCAGGTCTGCACGCAGCCCATGACGCGGGGGTCAAGGTAAGTGCCTGACGGACAGGATGAGATCGCCGGGCAGTAGCTCTGGTTGGGGCTGCCGAAGCGGCAGGGGCAGGGATCCCAGAAGTTGTCCGCGCCGTCATAGTCGCAGTCTCCGGCCGCCGAAAGATCGCAGTTCGGCGCATCTGAGTCCGCCGGACACAGGGCCGAGCCGGTGTCGTTGAAGCACGGGCTGGCGTCGCTCAAGTTGTCAATGCCGTCGCGGTCGCAGTCGCCGAACTTGCCGTAGTCGCAGAACTCGCCGGGCGTGCCCGCGGGGCACACCGTTGCGCTGGTGGTCTGGCGGCAGGTTCCGGACGAATAATCAAGGAACATGCCGATGGGACAAACGCACTCGTTGAATTCGTTGACCACAAAGCCAGGAAGGCACGCGGACACGCAGGTGTTGCGGTAGGTGCTCCACAGGGGCTTGTCCGGCGGGCACACGCAATCGCCGTAAGGGTCGGCCACTTTCTGTGTTCCGTCCGCAAGAACGGGGCAGGAGGACGCACACTGCAGGGCGCTCCAGTCCCGCAGGCCCGAAGCGCAGTAACAGGTCTTGTTGATGGCGTCCGCGGTCTGTCCGCCGGTGCACGCCGCCACGCATCCACCCATGAACTCGTCAAAATACTGTCCCGCGGCGCACTGGGCGAACGCGGGGATTTTGCACATGAACAGGGCCGGATCCCAGGTTGTGCCGCGCGGGCAATAGCATGTTCGGGTCACGGCGTCGTATTCCTGGCCGCCGGTGCACACGCCGGAAGCGCCTGCGGCGGGATTCATGGGCGTGGAGAGTCTGTTGAACGGGTCGGAGCCGTAAACGCGCTCAATGTCGTCCGGGAATCCGTCGCCGTCAGAATCCACATTGCGGATGGCGCCGATAGTGATCGGAGTGGACGCGCTGTTGTTGGGATCGGATCCATAAGACAATTCAACTATGTCGGGGAACCCGTCGCCGTCGCTGTCGAAGAATCCTGCGCCGGGGTTGCTGGCCGGATTACGCGGATCCGTGCCCGCGGCGAGTTCCGCGGAATCCGAGTACCCGTCGCCGTCCGTGTCGCGGTTGAACGGGTTGGTGCCTAGGTTGATTTCCATGGAGTTGTCCAGGCCGTCCTTGTCGCAGTCGCCCTGGGGCTGGCTGAAAGGATCGCACCCCGTAACGCACGCGGGATCGGATTTGGTGAAGTTCACGGCCATGTCGAAGGGATTGCAATCGTCACGGTTAAGAATGCCGTCGTAGTCGCAGTCCATGTACGGGTCTTCGACCCGGCAGCCCATGAAGGTGTCTTCGTCAATGCGCCGGTCGCCGTCGTTGTCAAGGCCGTCCGGGGCTTCCTCGTCAATGAGGCCGTCGCCGTCGTTGTCTATACGGTCATTGGGAATCACGGCTGCAGCCGCGAAATTCATGGCGCAAGCCGCATCGGTTTTCAGAATTTTCATGCCCGGATCGAAGGGATTGCAGTCCTGGCCGTTGGCCACGCCGTCGCGGTCACAGTCTGCCGCGGGATCGTTAAAATCGCAGGCCAGATCCTCATCAATGAGGCCGTCGCCGTCGTTGTCCCTGCCATCGGGCAGTTCCTCGTCCACGAGGCCGTCGCAGTCGTTGTCGAGGCCGTCGCCCGGGGTCATGGCGCCGCCGCCCACAGCGCGGGCCGCTCCCGTGATGCACGCCGGAGGCTGCAGATCGAGGGTCTTGATGTTGCTGGCCAGGCCGCCCATCATGGCCTGCACAAACAGGGGACCGGGGCCTGCCATAATCATGGTTTGGGCATTGGCATAATAGTTTCCGTCCGTGGCGGTCACGCCGTATTGCGGGTAAAGCATGGCGGACTGCAGGAACTCGCCCGTGTTGGGATTCACGATGTCCACGAGCAGGCCCGCGGGGATAGGGGTGGACGCCTGGACCGTAACCGCGGCGTTGATCATGGTCTGCCCGTACATCCACTGGCCGCTGGGCTGAACCATGAGCTTCACCTGGGAAATGTTCACGCCCGCGGCGGCGAGGTTGCCCCCGGTTCCGGGAGTGAGCACAATCTGGGTTTTCTGGCTATAGCGGTCCTGGGCTTCAAAGAGAAGCGGCTGGTTGCAGTTGGCGACCCGGAATCCGTCAAAAGTGAACGAGCCGTCGCTGGTGACTCTGGCCTTGTCGCTGTTGAACAGGCTCACGCCGTTGAGATACACATCCGCGCCGGGATCGGTGAGGCCCGCGATGTTCACCGTGGGGCAGGCCACGAAGCCTTCCTCGGGGCTGGTGATGATGAGCATGGGCGGGCCAATGATGTCAATTTCCACGGAAGCATTCGCCGCCTTCTGCGAGGCCGGGTCGAAGCAGTTGATGGTGATGGGCAGCGGACCGTCGGACAGGTCGCCAATCGTTCCGCTGAACGCTCCGCTGGGGGAGGCGTTGAAGGGTGTGCCGTTGACATTGCATTCCGCATTGGGCAGCGTGGTTCCGGTGAGGGCGATAGCGCCTTTGGAGACCGGGAACTGCGCGCCCGCGGAGGGCTGGCTGATGGTCACGAACATGCCCGCGGCGCCGCTCGCGCCGCAGCCTTCCTCGGAGCAGCACTTGTTGTCAGAAGCGCTCCAGAAGCAGCCCGCGCTGGCGCAGCCCTGCTGCTCGCGGATAGCCGGGCAGTTGGCGTTCGTTGCTCTGGCGGCGCCCACTGCATCGTCGAGGCACACGCCGTCTTCACAGGATCTCGAGCAGCACTGGTTGTCGTTCTGGCAGGACGCGCCCGCGGCCGTGCAGACTTGGGATCTCGGGGTGCACTGGCCATTGGAACACACCAGCCCCCCGGCTTTGCAGCACTCGCCGTCCGCGGCGCAGGAGCCGCCTTGGCTCACGCAGGCCGCGGCCAGCGTGGCGGCGTCCACAGCCGAGCACTTCCCGGCGTCAGAGCACTCCCCGCTGCAGCACTGTTGATCAATGGAGCACTCCGCATCTTCCGGGTAGCAGGCGTTGCCGATGGAGTTTTCCTCGTTCAAGCACTGCCCATTTACACACACGCCGCTCCAGCAGTCTTCGTTGCTCTGGCATGTGAATTTTTCATCGTCTTTGATGGGTTGGGGCGAAGACGGCGGCTGGCCGGGATCAATGGTGACGAATGTGCCGGCCGGCACCTGCACGGTCTGCCCCTGGGCCGAGGCTTCCATGAGGCCGTCGTAGGTGTACAGCTCCGTGGCGTTGTCCGGGGTGTTGGCCATGTCGAATGTGGTGCCGCGCACGCCGGCCACTGCGGTTGGGGTGTTGATTGTGTAGCTTGAGTTGGGATTGCTCAACTTCTCCGCACGGCCCTTGACCTTGCCGGTGGTCAACTCCACCTTGGTGTTCACGGTCTTGGAGCGCGGGTCCACATCCATGTCTTTGATTGTGAAATTGGTGTAGGGTGTCAGCTTGATAACATTTTTTGTGCTCCACTTGATCACGACCGTGGACTTGGCGCCGGTTTTAATCTCGGCGCCGGTTTTCACGGTCATGCCTTCAGTGGCTTTCTTCCATGTCCCGCCCGGTGCGTGCACCTGCACATCGCCCACAATGGAGGTGAGCGTGGCGCTGACAGGAACCGCCGATGCGGGCGCCGCGGCCAGGAGCGCAAGCCCCAGAGCCAGCGCCAGCATCAAGCCCGTGCCGATCATTTGTTTTCTCATTCGTGTCCTCCCCGGATATTCTTGCATCCGCATGTTGCGCGTTTCTTAATTGAATATAATAAATCAACCGTATAACATGGCATAGTGTCAGTTGAGTCTGGAACTGTTCCGGTCATGCGCGGACCTTGTAAACCAACTTGATTAAAGCGGATTCATTATAACACGCAAACCCATATTTCAATAGCTCCGAATGAATATAATGGACAGACATGTCTCCGCTCATACAGCAAATTGTAGATGAAAACCCAAACAAAGTATGTGATTAAAGTCACATTCCGGGCCGTGATTGGCGTCACGCCGGATGCGGTCAGTACATGCGGGTGCGCAGCCCGGCTTCGTCCTTGATGGTGATTTTATTCTTCTGGATGGCCAGATACCCCATGGTTTCGAGAGTTTTGAGCGCGCGGGTGAGGGTTTCGCGCGTTGTGCCGATGAGGTTGGCCAGCTCGGTGCGGCTGTAGCCGACCTCGACCAGAGTGCCGCCGGCGCCGCGCGTGCCCTGCTGCTCGGCCATATCCAGCATGAGGCGCGCCAGGCGGCCGCACACATCCAGAAACACCAGGCTCTCGATGTGTTCGTTGGCCTTGCGCAGCCTGCGGCCCAGCACGCCCACGATCTTGATGCACAGCTCGGGATTGGCTGTGATCAGCCGGAGGAACTCCTCGCGCTTGATTTGCAGCACCTCGGTTTTTTCCTGCGCGACCACGGACGCGGAGCGCGGCTCACCGTCCAGCAAGGCAAGCTCTCCGAAAAAGTCCAGGGGCTTGAGGATGCTGACGATGTACTCCTTGCCCTCGTCGTCGGTGAGGATGACCTTGACCTTTCCGCTCACGATGGAAAAGAAGGTGTCGCCTTCATCCGACTTGTGGATGATGGTCTGGTTTTTGTCGAAGGTTTTCACGCTGCTCACATCTCCGAGCAGCGAAAGCTCCTGTTCGTTCAAACTCTGGAACAGGGGCACTTTTTGCAGGGCCTGTTTGGGTACGGTCATGGGGTCCGCCTCGTTGCCGCAAAAGTAATGATAGACTTGTATATCATAGCATATCCGGCGGGAAAGAAAAGAGCGGAGGGGAGCTGGCGCTGCTGGCGTTACGCCTGGGCGTCCAGCTTCGCGCGCACGAACGCGGACAGGCCGCTAATGTCGAAAGGCTTCTGCAGGAAACCGAGCGCGCCCTGTTCGATAAGGGCCGCGGCGTCGCCGTCGTCGCTGTAACCGGAGCACAGGCACACGGGCGCGCCGGGGCTGATCTCGCGCAGCGCGCGGAACGCCTGCGCGCCGTCCATGTCGGGCATGATCATGTCGAGGATCACGAGATTGATGCGGTGCGCGTTCTCCCTGAACACCTCGATGCCCCGTGCGCCCGATTCCGCGGCCAGAACCGAATAGCCGATAAGGGACAGGGCCTCCCTGGCTATGGTCAGGACATCGGGTTCGTCGTCAATCACAAGAATGGTTTCCGATTGTTTGCCCGGCGCCAGCGAGCGGGCGCGCGCCGTTTCCGCGACCCGCATTTCGCCGGAATCCGGCGCAAGGGGCAGCAAAACGCGGAACGAGCATCCGCCTTCCGGGGCCTGGTCCGTATACAGCGCGCCTCCGTGATTGCGAATGATGCCCATGGAGGTGAACAGCCCCAGGCCCGTGCCCTTGCCGCGGCCTTTGGTGGTGAAAAACGGGTCGAAAATTTTTGTGCGGATTTCCTCGGGCACGCCCGGCCCGGAGTCCCGGATTTCCACAAGACATGTGCGGTCCGGAGACAGAACAGCGCCCAGAGCGGCGGGGATGTCATCGGGCGCGGCCCGGCGTGTTTCAATGACGATCTGTCCGCCGTCCGGCATGGCGTCGCCCGCGTTGATGCAGATGTTGAGCAGCGCCTGCTGCACCTGGTTGGCGTCCATCTTCACGGGCAGGGGGCAGCCCGCGGCGCGGTTCACGACCGTGATTTTGCGGGGCATGGTGCGGCGCAGCAGATCCGCAAGCTCCCCGGTGACCAGGCTGATGTCCACGGTTTCAATGTTCAATTTGTCCTTGCGCACGAAGGTGAGCAGGCGTGTGGTGAGGTCTTTGGCCTTGCGAGCGATTTCCACGATTTTCTGGTAATTTGCGTAATCCTTGCTTTCGGGATCGCGGTTCACGAGGGCGAGGTCGGCGATGCCCATGATCACGGCGAGCAGATTGTTGAAGTCATGGGCCATGCCGCCCGCAAGGGTTCCCACGGCTTCCATTTTCTGGGACTGGAGAAGCTGCTCCTGCAGGGCCTGCCGCTCGGTCTCGGCATTCTTTCTTTCTGTGATGTCGCGCACGCAGACCAGGCCCGCGGGCGCGCCATTCCAGGTTATGGCGGTGATGTTGATCTCGACGCTCACGGTTTCGCCGCCGGGCCTGACGAGGGCCGTTTCCACAAGCTGCCGCCGGGCGGAATCGTTGATGAACCGGTCGAGGATTTTTGTGAAGCGCGGGCGCTCGTCCGGCGCCACGAACTGGATGAACGGCGTGCCGGTTATCGTGTCCGCGGGTTCATCCGCAATTTCCGCGAACCGCGCGTTCACGAACCGCAGGCAACCGGCCTGCAGGATGCCGATGCCGTCGTTGGCGTTGTCCACCACGCTTCTGTATTTGAGTTCTGACTCGGCCAGTTCGCGGGATTTCTCGCGCAGGGCGGCTCGGGACTCTTCGAGATGCGCGGCCATGTGATTGAACCCCTGCACCAGCAGAGCGGTTTCGTCCCTGTTCCGGGAATGGGCGCGGGCCGACAGATCGCCGTGGGCCACGCGGTCCATGCCCTGCACCACTTCGAGTATGGGGCGCGTGAGGTGGCGCGACAGAAATATCGCCAGGATCACGCCAAACGCCAGCAGCCCGCATAGAACGGCAAGGGACTGAAGAAAAATCGTCTGCTCCTGGCGCGCAAGGTTCTTGACCAGATAGCCCATTTTCACGGTTCCGCGCGCGCGGCCGTTTACTGCGATGTCCATGGAAAGATGGGTCAGCCCCGCCGCGGATACCGCGCCCAGATCCACATCCCGGGCGGATGCCTCGAAATTCTTTTCGTCCACGGGTTCGCCCGCGGAATTCGTGATGCGGATGCCGTTGCTGCCCATGAGCGCGTGATTGAACGCATAGGCGCGCGGCGTTCCCGAATCATCCTCGATCACGATGTAAACCAGTTCGAGCAGTTCCGATGCGCCGTCCCTGGTGTACAGGCTCATGGTTCCGCGCACGAAGTTCTGCACGCGCGCCCAGTCCGGCGATTGGTCCTGCGTGCTCAAGGAAGCGATGTGGGACGCGGTGCGGCGCATTTCGGCGTCGGCAAGGCGCTGGCGCGCGCCGCGGCTTGCCGTATAGGTGACAAAAGAAAACAGAACCATGCAGCCGCCAAGCAGCACGGCCAGGAGCACGGCGATCTTGGCGTGCAGCGGCAGACGCGGCGCGCCGGGCGCTTGTCCGGGCGCTTGTGTGGTTTGGTGTGTCATCTCATGCTCACGGCCCGCAGGCGTATTGACGCACGATAGAGACTAGTCGTAACATCCCTTTGTTTTGTTGACAAACTTCCTGTTTTATAAATCCTGATGCCGTTTTCCGCAAGCGTTGGACACAGTCTCCTCGTTTTGCGGTCATCGGCCCGGTTTCCTGGAAACGGCTGCGCGCGGCGCCTGGGCGCCCTGGAGCTTTGCGGCGAGCCGCCTCGCGCGCTCCGCGGCTTCGGGGTCATCCTTTTTTTCCGCTCTTTTTGCGAATTGTTCGAGCGCATAATCCGCATGCTTGAGCCATGCGGCGGCCAGGCGCTTGTTGCGCGCGCGTTGCGGCAGCGAGTCGCGAAGACCGATCAGACGCTGCGCATATCCGTCAAACCCCATGCGTGCCGCGGCCAGTGTGTCCAGATCCAGCAACAGCATGGGATGTTTTTTGAGCAGGGGCTGGAAATCCCGCCAGGCCAGATCCGTATCTCCGGCCAGAGCGCGTTCGCTGGCTGCGCGCCAGGCCAGGTAATCCGCATATTCCGGATGCTGGCTCATGGCGCGCGCGCGGAGCGAGGCGTATTGCGCCGCGGCGCGGCCGTGATTTCCCCTGCGCGCAAGATGCCAGGCGGCGCGATATTGTTTGCGAACTTCCGGGTCTTCAAATTCGAGAATGCGCCGCGCATACAAACCCTGATCCGTGCCCACGAAAAGCCAGTCCGCGTTCACGGCAACCGTCAGATATTCGCTCGCTTCAAGTCCGTCCGCTGCGCCGAAATGCGTAAACTCTCCGGTGAGCCGGTCATAACGGCTCACACCTTTTTCGTGGGCGATCCACACGAACGGCCCATCCACGAACACTTTGTTGACCCGTTCGCCAAGACCCGGGTCATCAAGTTCGTTGAACCGCACGATATGGCGGGTCCGCACATTGTAGCGGTAGAGGCCGGTATTTTTTTCGCTGGGTGGCGCGCTGCGTTCGCGGCAGCCGATCCACAGCACGGCGCCGCCGTCGCCGCTCATGGATTCGATGTCCATGACGCCGCCCAGCTCCACATACACGAAACCGTCGTCCTTGTCGTTGTAGCGGCGCAGCCCGAAGTCCGCGGAGATCCACAGGGCGTCTTCGGCATGCACGATGTCCGTCACATAGGGACTAAGCAGAATGCGTTCCCCGGGGTAAAGCCTCCAGCGCCCTTTTTCGAGAACGCGGATTCCCTGCTTGCGCACCCCGGCCCACACCTGGCCGCGCCCGATCCACAAGGCCTCGACATTCGTTTTCCTTAACACATCGTCTGTTTGCGGTTTCGTCAGCCACTTGCCGGTTGTGGCGTCCAGTTTTCCGATGAAGTAATCGCCGCCGTACCACAGAACCCCGTCCTTTTCCGCCAACTCCAGAATCTGGGTGGCGGGCACTTCGTTCTTTTTGACTCCCGGAGGAATGAAAGTTTTGACTTCGAGCGAATCCACGCTCACGCGGCTGATTCCCAGGGAGTGCACGCCAACCCAGGTGCCCTGCTCCAGCGGCAGAAGACTGATCACCGTGTTGCTCATCAGGCCATGCGAGGTGTCCAGCAGCCGCCAGGGATTCACTGCGCCGCTGTTCTCCGCCACGCATGCGTCCGCGCCCCCGGCGCCGGGATTCCGCGCCAGATATTCAATCTGCGCAAAGAGACCCTTGTCCACCAGCATCAGTCCTTGGGGGAACCCGAGAAACACAAGGTCTCCGATCACGCCCAGAGACAGCACATTGGATGCGATGATTCCGGAATTTTTGGTGATAAGAAGCCAGTCGTTTTTGCCGGGATTGAAAAGAGCCAGTCCCGATTTTGACCCCATAAGATACTTTTCGCCGTAACGCGCCATTGTCATGGGCAGAAATTCCGGAAATCCGTCGGGCTTGTACACAAACCCAAACTTCTTGTCCGCGAACCGGAAAAACACCTGGCCGTTGGCCTTGGGCATGACGATGCGGTCTGGTTCCACATTCAACTCAATGCCAATGGAAAGGCCCGGCCCGGGAGTCCAGCTTCCCGTTGATTTGCGCGTCTCCGGATCAAATCTGTACAATGTGCCGGGGCTGTCTTTAATGGTCCCGTTGCACCAGACCGCACCCTTTGCGTATGCTACATTAAAAAAATATCCTTCCTTAACCAGAGAGAACGACTCGGAGCCTGTATCGAATGTGTACAATCCCGTGGAAGTGGCCAGCCAGAGGGAATTACCGCGCAAAATCATTCTGTGGATGGAGTTGCTTTCGGGGTTTCTTCGATTTTTGAAGGGAGTCCATGCGCGGGTTTTCAGATTGAGGCGCAGCAGCCCGCCCTGCGCTCCCACGAAAACCGTGTCCCCGGCGGGAACAATGTCCTTGATGAATAGGTTTTCGTTGAATCTGGAATAATCGTAAGGATACAGCTCCCAGGCGTCCGCCTCGGGTTCATAGATGGCAATGCCATAGTCACGCACACCGATGTAAGCCCGGTTCTTGTGAATGCGGATGACATCAATGCGTTTGCCGTCAAGAGCATCCGGAACCGGGCCGCGCGCCCTGGCCTCGATCCACTGCGGCCGCGAAGCCTGGTATTTGACATGTATGGATTTCACGGGCGCTCCCCGGCGGCATCCTGAACCGGCAAGGCACAGCAAACCAAGCCCGAATGCCAGGATTGCCAGAAGAACCGTGAGCGGGAGTCCGTGCTTCTTTTGCGTGTCCATAAGTCAGCCCTAATTATTCATTATTTATGGCAAAAAATCTACGCGGCGGGCAGAAATCAACGGACGGCAAGCGCCAGGAAAGTTGCAGGCCCCGGCGTGTGCCGCTATATTGGGTTTGGCGGCCGCGCCGCGGATGCCGCCGCGGACGCAATCACAAATTTGCAGCACGGCGAAACCACATGGCGTCAGCCAGAGACATACAAACGATGCGGCGAAGGATTTCGTTGGTCCTTCTGGCGCCCATGGGCCTCGCGGCGCTTGTGCTTTTCAATGCCGGGCCGTTCATTCTGAATGCGTTCGGCCGGGGGATCCCGGTACGGACGCTCGCCGGTCCCGCAGCAGCGCTCGGCGCGCTGTGGATTGCGGGCATGATATGGCCGCGCGCGTTCTGGAACGCCCGCGCCGGCGCCGCCGCCGCTCTGCTCATTCTCTCCAGCATGGCCTTCTGCCGCCTGACTATGCCGGAGAACGGCTACTCAATCCCGCCACCGGTGAATAAAAACGGACCGCCCGCGACCTTCAAAGATTACAACCTGATCGTCGTGAGCCTGGACACGCTGCGCGCGGATCGCGTGGGCGCGTATGGCTACCGCCGCAACACCACGCCCGCCCTGGACCGGCTCGCGCGCGAATCCGTGCTGTTCGAAAATGCGGTGTCCTCGGCCCCGGCCACATTGAGCAGCCACGCCACGGCTTTCACGGGCCTGTATCCCGGAGCGCACGGCGCGCAGGTCATGACCCACTCCGCTCTCCCTGCCAGCGCTCTCACTCTGGCCGAAATCCTCAAGAGCCGCGGCTACGCCACCGGAGGATTCACAGGCGGCGCGCAGTTGAGCCGCAACTTCGGCATGGCGCAGGGATTCGACGCGTATAAAGATGACGCCATGGATATGGCTTCCATCTGGCCCGAGGCGCGCCGGTGGCTCGACGCGCGGACCAGCCGGCCGTCGATCAGGTTGCGAGACTCGCCGAGTTGCTCTGCCATCGGGCCTCCCGGGCTGTGGCGTCGCGGGGCACGCTATCGGACATTGCGGGCGTAATGCAAATGAAGGACGCG
>Ga0101944_10006239_pt1 | contig 12862 bp, 12 predicted proteins | sample DewCreD2012metaG_FD_75245 | JGI IMG/M metagenome (GOLD analysis project Ga0101944, IMG submission 75245) | Hot spring sediment bacterial and archeal communities from British Columbia, Canada, to study Microbial Dark Matter (Phase II) - Dewar... ... | reverse complement strand
TCGTTTCGCAGCTAGTATAACCAGTGTGTATCTGCTGTCGGCTTTATCTTCCAGCTTATCAAACGATGGGAATATCATCATGTCTTGCAACAGTCTTCTCCTTTTGCGATTTCGCACGCTGATGCCGTCGAACCAAAATGTAGGCTCGATTCAATTGTCCAGCCGCATCCTAACCAAGTAATTGTAGTGCCGAAGGCTTTTTATGTCAAATGCTCTTTTCGTGTTTCCGATGGAAAAGCTCGAAGTCTTTAGAGTTAGAATTGGAAGCTTCTGCCAATGTTTATGTACAAGTAAGAGTCATCGTCGCTTCGACTCTTTATGACTCCCGCCATCAAGCCCCATTCATCCTCGCGTCCAAATGTATAATTAAATCCAGCCGACCATGCTCCATCTGCGCCGCTTATCCAGTCTGCAATCAGTGTAAATCTGTCCGAAACCGCTCTTTCGACGCCCAGCATAACGCGGCATTCATCTTCGATATAATCCACTCCGATATGCGCTCTTACCGGCTCTGTGTCTGATGAAAACATTATGTAAGGGTTCAAAGAGATGTCTTGAAGCCCTATTCCATTTATCCCAAACGCCGCCGTCCACTTTGAATGTTTCCTGATATGCTGTTTTAAGAAAAACACTCCTTCGCCAACAGAATCCGTCGCAAAGTCAAACCCGCATTCAAAACCGTCTTTGACTCCGAAGCAGCTTTCAAAAACACAGTCCGATAGAAAACCGCCGTCGCCGCTGTTTGGTGTAATGGCTGTGTCTATGTAGCACTGATTCTTATCAATTACATCAGCCGTTGGTATCTGTATGAGTGCGCATGGCGCCGACCACGACTGGCAGCATAAAGCGACAGTCAGCAAAATTGCGGCAAATAACCCTCTAATCATCTTTCTCCTACCCGCAGGTTTCGGTGTTTTTTATTGATTTTCGGCAGCGGCAGTTAAAATCTCGAAAAGATTGACAAACCACCCTGCTGCAATTACCATAAAGTATAATAGTTTTTGCGGCTGTAAAACTACTGCGGAGATTCAATTTTCATCGTATGCGTCAGTTAATATCTATTTTCAAGGGTGAATACAACACACTAAGAGAGCTTGAGCGCAAGAGCTACCGTTTGTTTTATCTCGGCGCAGGATCTGTTGGGGTGGGCATATTGCTTACGCTCTCAGGGTTTGGACTGCTTACTTTCATCGGACTTCCTCTGATTATTCTTGGCATACTGATATTTCTTGTTGGAATGATCTGGATTGTTGGTCTGCAGAAACAGCCTACGGTGCCTATTTACTGTCCTTACTGTGCTGGAAGAAATGACCTTTTTCGAGGACGGAAAGAGTTCTTTTGCGATATGTGCGGGCGCAGGATCGTTATAACGCCAGCCGGAGAGGCCGTTCCTGGCGAACCTGAAGATGCGGCGGATTGATCCTATATGCAGGCTGGCGCGTAATATCCTCGAAATGTTCTTTCTGGTAGTTAAAGTATGAAAATTGCGCACATTGCCGACGTTCATCTGGGGTATCAAGCTTACAATCGCGTCACCAGCCAAGGCGTAAACCGACGGCAGGCTGATGTCTTTAAATCGTTTCGCGAGGCAGTGTCTAAAATCGCTGAAATAAACCCCGAGCTTTTGATCATAGCAGGCGATTTGTTTCATATGGTGCGTCCTTCGAACCTGATTATCCGCCAAACATATTTGGAGTTCCTTCGTTTTCGCGAGAACTGCCCAGCCAAGATAGTGATCATTGGCGGCAACCACGATTCGCCAAGATCAGCCGACACTGGCTGCATATTGGATTTGTTCGATACTATACCTGATGTTCACGTAGTGCAGAGCGATTCCCGCATTCTTAAGTTTCCTGATCTGGACACATCTGTTTTCTGCATACCTCACCGCGCGCTGGGGTCTTTGTCTGAAACGAAAGTCGAACCGGATATTTCCAGTTCGCACAATATATTAACCCTGCATGGAACAGTTGAAGGTGTTGGCGCTGATTATTACGACGCCGGACGCCCAATCTCTCACTCACAGATAAACTTGGGCGAGTGGGATTACGCGGCGCTGGGGCACTATCATACTTATACCAAGATTGCCGAAAACGCGTATTACTCGGGCGCTACTGAGTTTACCAGCACAAACATTTGGGAGGAAGCAGATCAGCCAAAAGGGTTTATTGAAGCTGATCTGAGCGAGCCGCTTTGTGTAAAATTTCACAAAGTTACAACGAGAGAAGTTGTGTCTTTGCGCCCTATAGACGCCAAAGGTTTGGCTGCTGCGGAAGTTGACGCTTTAATTGCCGAGCGGCTTGCCGGCATATCAGGCGGGTATTCTGAAAAAGTAGTGCGACTAGTGGTAGAAAATTTGGACAAGGCTGTTATCCCTGATATTGATTATCGCGCTATACGCAGATATCGCACTGAAGCGCTTCATTTCGATATTGTGTTGAGGCCAGCGCGCAGAGTGTCCCAGTTTGAGTCTTCGACTGACGGGCGCGCGGCTCGTTCCTTAGAAGACGAATGGAGAGAGTTTGCGTCTGTGTACCAGATACCTCCAGGGCTTGACAGAGAGATGTTCGTCAATATTGGCTTAGAGTATATGAGGGAGTCAGATTAGGTTTTTAAGACATGCGGCTGATTTCGCTAGAACTTGCAAATTTTCGCCAGCATAAAGCCACAAGGATAGAATTTCCTTCCGGCGTTACTGGAATAATCGGACGCAATGGGTCGGGTAAGACAACGCTGCTTGAGGCGATAGCTTGGGCGCTTTATGGACAGGCTGGGATACGCGGCAGCAACGACACTGTGAGATGCCGCTCAGCCGAAGGCAGCTCACCGGTTGAAGCAAGGCTTGTCTTTGCGCTTGGCGCTCATACATATTTGGTCGTTCGCAGGATGGAGCCTTCTGGAAAATCGTCGGCTCAAGTTATCGTTGACGATACCCCTGTCTGCACAGGCGTGCGTGATGTCACTGACTATATCACCAAACTTCTTGGCATGGATTACCAGGCTTTCTTCACCAGTTTTTTTACCGCACAGAAAGAGCTTGAGTTTCTGCGCGGTTTGAGCGGGCAGGATCGAGCGAAGGCTATATCGCGTATGCTGGGCTTTGAAAGGCTTACTCATGCTCGAGATCGCGCTAATCAGGCTCGGCTGGATATAGAGAAAGAAATCAGAGGGCTTGAACAGGGGCTTGGCGATCCTGAAGAGATAAAACTCCGCAGGGCAAGTGCGTTAGAGCGCGTCCAGGAAGAGAAGCAGCGTCTTGCTGATGTTGAATCCTCTCTATCGGCTGCTGCTGAGCAGGTTGAAAAACTAAAGCCGCAGAAAGAGCTTTCTGACGAGAGATCGCGCCGATATTCGGAGCTTGTTAGAAGACTTGAACTGGATCGTTCTCAAAAGAAGCAGTTGGAAGAAAAGATTACTTATGTGCGCAGTCAGATTGCCCAGCTTGAAGCCAAGAAATCCGAACTTGAAGAACTCCTGCCTAAAGATGAAAAATATCTCGAAGCAGGCCGAGAGTATCGTGAGCTTCAGAAGCTTAGAGATGCTCACTTAGAGCGCGAAAAACTGCGCGCGGAGATGGGTGCTGTTGAATCAGACATTGCTGCGCTTAGCGCCCGAATAAAGAGCCTCCAAAACGCCGAAGCAGAGCTTGAGAATGTCGAGTCCAAATTGGCCGAAACAGAAAAAGAACTCACAGAGCTTGATAATCGCATATCTACTGAAAAAGAGAAACAGTCCGCGCTGCTTCACAGAGCAGAAGCCGAACTTAAGCATCTCAATGAACTGAAGAAAGAGGTTGTCGAAAAGCGCAGAACCATCATCGAGGCGGGCGCTGAAGGTATTTGTCCTACGTGCGAGCGTCCTTTGGGCAGTGAACTGCTAAAAGTTATCGAAGGGTTTGATAGGCAGATTGCGAGACTCGAAGAAAGAGCGGCAGAGCTGTCAGAAGAAATCGAAAAGCTCCGTGCTGAGCCTGAGTCTGTCAAGTCGACTTTATCTGCGCGCGAGGCTTTGTCAAAGACGTTGGAAGAGCTTACAAAATCGCGCGGCAGTATTGCTGTAAAGTGCGCAGAACTTTCGCGAATAAGGGAAGAGCTTTCGGCAAAGCAGTTTAGAGTACGCGAGATCGAAGACAGAATCAAATCCATACCATCCGGTTTCGATCCTGTTAGATTCAGCGAGCTTCACAAGATTGGCGAAGAGCTTCGTCCTGTGCATGAGAAAGTCGTTGCGCTTAAAGCTGAGGTTGCCCGTTTGGAGTCTCTTAGGTTGGAGGAAGAAGAGACTAAAAAATCGCTCAGCGGTGTGTCGCGGGAGATAGAGAACTCCGAGGAGTCTCTTAAAGAACTCGATTTTACGGAGGAACAGCACAAGAAAATCGTGCAGGCTTACGAAGAGGCTTCGGAGAGATTCACTTCTGCGCGCATCGCTGTTGAAAAAGCAAGGGGTGAGCTAAAGGCTGCCGAAGAATCACTTGCGCTGGCGGAAGACGAAGAAAAGAGATTCCAAGCGCGCTCGGCAATGTTGAAAGCAAAGCGGCAGGAAGTCCAATATCTCAAGGCAGTTTCTGAGGCTATGGCTGCTCTTCGCGCAGATCTGTCCAACCGCGCCGCGCCGGAACTTGCAGCGGCAGCAAGCGAGATATTAGCCGAGGTTACCGATGGCAGATACACCACATTAGAAGTTAATGAGAACTACGAAGCTTGGATTCGTGAGGACGGAGAGATAAAAGAAGTGATCTCCGGCGGCGAGCAGGATATTGTAAATCTCGCACTTAGACTTGCTGTTTCGCGCATGATAGCAGATCGCGCCGGCCAAGACTTGTCACTGCTTGTGCTGGATGAAGTATTCGGCTCGCTGGATGAGATGAGAAGAGAAAATCTGGTTTTGATGCTCAGCACGCTTAAAACTAGGTTCGACCAAATAATATTGATTACTCACATCGAATCAATACACGATGCAGTTGACAACTGTATATGGGTTGATTACGACGAATCTACGCGCACGAGCAGCGTAAGCGTAGGCTCTACGGATGCCATTCCCGACTTAGTTGCTGTTGTTTAGTTGGTATCTGGAAGAACTCTCCATGACACTCGTTCATACTGTCCAGTAGTGGGATAGTATGGAGGTGGATATTCTGCCAATCGGGGGTCATAACTATAGTTTTTGGCGTAGCCAGTTTTGGTTACTCCGGAACTGGAATCAAATGTTCCAACAGGACCTCTGCTTTTCTGAATTATTCCCCCTATCACCTTAAGTGTTCCAGTCGGTGTTTTTGTGCTGTAATTAGCTACATAGAAGCTTCCATCAGTTGTTTGCCCTCCGGCCAACATTACTCCATCGATTTCCAAGTTCGCAGGAGCACTTGACGAAATAATTATGTTTCGAGCTACTAGTCCTAGAGTTCCCGCAGTCAAGTTCACGGGATCAGTTATGCTCTTTGTCTTGTCGGGTCTTGTGTTGTAGTAGAGATTGTCTGTTATCGTTATATCTTTTCCATTTAGAGTGTCTGTAGCTATTGTGAACGCAGACCTATAAGTTATCTCCCCATTGTTTACTAGGTTATCTGCTATTACTCCCTTAAGTGATGTTATGTTGCCACTACAGTATATTACTCCATTGATTATAGGCGAACCTGATGGCGCGCTACCTGACCCTACTGGACCGGTGTAGGTAGTAGTACCAGTTGCTTTGTTTAGTGTGACAACGGTTGTATTTGAACCTTGTTTGATGGTAAATTGTTGATTGCCGGATGTGTCTATCGAGAGCTGTAAAGTACAGTCGCCGCATATGTATATTCCGCCGCCACCAGGCATGTTGGATCTTATCCAAACACCTGAAGAAGACGTTGGAAATCCGGTTGTTGAACCCCATGCAGCAATCTTCTGATTATCTGTAGATGGCGGTAGCAGTATAGGATCTACCCCCAACTTGAAGCCTTTGCTCCCGTTTGCGAAGATTAGACGGAAGGTTGTTTCGTTTTTAGGTCTTGAAGGGCTATAGTTGATTGTTGAACCGGCTCCAGTCACCATATCTAAAAATATAGGTGACTTTGAACCATTGTAGTTTATATTGAAATTCGAACCCCCGGTATTGTTGCTGTGTACTGGACCGTCTACCAGTTCCCCAGCTTTCCACCATATAGCGCCGCCGCTAACACTCGAAGTTTCTCGATCAGTAAAGTAAGCATATCGGCCAAATGAAGCTTGTTTTACCACCACTTCTATTATTTTTCTTTGACCATTAGCAGTCCCTGTTGATACTATCCTATATTGTTTTAGGTAGTTTGAAGGGTTGTTTGGGTCTGGGTATATGACTACACTGTAAGTTCCGTTCTCCATTGTCTGTGGTGATTCGCCGAATGGAAGTATAGGTGAGGTTCCAGATGGCGGCGTTGCCTGGTCGCGGAGCCAGAGGATGGCTTGCTCTGCCCCTGACTCGGCGATGTTGAACGCCAGCGTACCCATCTGCTGCTTGTTGCTCAAATGTATGGCGTTTGTAGTAACCATTAACAATGTCATAACAAAAGCCACCATTATAAACATCGAGATTACGGTAACCAGCAGGATGTTTCCGTGCTGGTGATTGGCTTTATGCATGACTTTCAAAAACAGGGTTATAGTTTTCATTTTAGTAGTTCCTCAGGTATACGACTCGCTGCGTAAGCTCTGTGCGTTGCGGGCCTTCTGCGGTATTGTTTAGCGTTATTACAGTTATCTTTACTGATCGAGCAGTGTCTTGTTCGAATAGCAATGACAGAAAAATGCCTATCATAGGCTCCGTTTTGTGTTTTGATGGGAAAGATTATTTGTAATCTAGCTCCGTTATCTAATATAGCTACAGATTTTGCCTCACGCACATCCAGTACCATACGCTGCATAGCGATAACAGCGTCGGTATCAGTGTAAGCTTGAGTTGTGGTACGGTCGTATACTTTTACTGATGTCAGAAACATAGCAATTGCACACGTCGTTACCAAACCAAAGATAACCATGGTTGTCATAATTTCTGTTAATGTGTAGCCGTTTTCGTTTTGTCGCGGTTTCATGGTTTTGTTACTCCACGTTGGCTATTAGTGCGCTTACAGATATTGTGCTTGTGTGCGATTGATATGTGGTCGGCTTCCAAGTGATAGTTACTATCACTTTGACTGCCTTACTGCTGATTGATTGTATGTTTATGGTGGCTGTCGGTTGCGGCAGGTAATTTGCAACTTCATCTACTACTGTGAATGAATATGGTAGGTTGACAGGTGTATCGTCTATTATCCCTGCGTCGTTTAGTTCAGTATAGTTAAGCCTGCCGAATCCAACTGCTCTCATCTGATCTATCTTATGTTGGCACAGGCTTATTGCTTGTGCGTAATCGCCGTTTATATTAGCAGCTTTCCTGGCACCTGGCAGTGCTGAGGCAAATAGGAGCATAAGCGCACCTATCACTGCCAATGCAACTATTACTTCTATTAGGGTGAACCCACTTGTATTTCTGTCTACGCGCAATGTAAAACCCTACTGCTTTTTAGGAGAGTTGGTTCTCATAAAGAGTTTTTCCATTATTTGGATATCAGTTATCTAAATAATTTTTGTGTAGAGCAATTCGAGCAAGATTGATATAAGCTGTGATATTTCAATTTTGTTATGTAATTATTGAGGGCTCTCAATGCCGTCTGCGAATGCTAGATGTTCTCGCTTCATAAAGAGCCGCTGTCTCCGCGCCTAGCATTATCACTATGGCAGAGCAGTATATCCACAGCATCAACACTATTACTGCACCAAGCGATCCATACACCGTGCTGATTTTGGCGAAATGCTCCAGATAAAGCCCGAAAGCCTGCTTTGCAGCTTCCCACATCGCCGCTGCCGTGATACCGCCTACAATCGCAGGTTTGATCGGCGTTCTGCGGTTTGGAATTATTTTGTAGATGATTGTGAATGTAATCGCAGCTATTACAAAAGAGACAAGCAGAGCTGCCAACTTTTCTGTCCATCCTATGAGAAGGGGTGCATTCTGCACTGCAAGTCTCAGATGAATATGTTTTAACGCTTGAACTCCGGTTGTGATTCCAATTGAGACTATCAGCATAACGCCTGCTGTCAGCATCATTCCAATCGCAGTGATCGTTCTCGGCAGGAATCTGCGCGGTTTGCAGTTCCACATCATATCGAAAGCTTTTTCCATTCCGACGAATGCTTGAGCGCCCGACCAAAAGAGCATTACTGCGCCGATGCCTGTTGCAGCGGTGCTTCCACGCATGATTTCTTCGAGAAGTCTTCCGGCATCACCGCTGCTTATGGCAAACGGCTTGTGAGTTAGAAATGCTGACAGCGCTTCGTATGCCCTGTCGTGTGATTTGAGCACAAATCCAAGCGCGGCACCTGCAAGTAGCAGAAGCGGTCCAAGCGATAGAAATACATAAAAAGATACTGCCGCCGCCGCGGTTGTGCCGTGGTGTGCATACATCCGAACCAATATCTCGTTTATAAACCCAACCGCTCTCTGCCAGAGAGTGCGCCGCTTGAATATGGCAGGTTTTCTCATCTTATTTCCTACCTTTGTGTAATGCTAGTCTACAACCTATATATGTTTTGCGTAAAGCAGGGTTTCGACGTGTGTTAGAGAACGATGCGCGCATTGGTTTTTGTGTAAAAGTATGTAAAAAAAACACGGTCTCGGCGAGCGCCGAGACCGCTTTCAGGAAAGGAGAGAAAGGGAGTGTCCAATGTTTATGACGAAAGTTATTTCACAATAGTTCCCTAATTGTCGCAATTTTTTGACAAAAAGTGTCTTTTTAGAGTTATGAGGCAGAACGAAAATAATATGGAATAAAAACCATGCATATTGTCTGCGAATATAGCAGGCGAATTTCCCGATTGTAAAGATATGGAGCGCTGCTGACATAATAAATGGTATGAGAAACAGGCGCGGGGTTGGTCTTGTAGATATCATATTAGCGATTACGATTGTTGGGGCGGCTGCTATGCTGTTCTCTGCAGCGTTTCCTGGCAGCTTCTCTGCTATCAGACAGGCAAGCGAAACCAAGGAAGCAGCGGTTATCGCGCAGAGAAAGATCGAACAAGTTAAGTTCCTCGGCTATGAAAATCTGGATTACGAGAAACTTTTAGCCGCTGAGATTATAGATGAATCGCCTTCCTCATCGCCGTATTCTTTCACTAACGTTGATTCGCTGTCCGAAGTTCTGACGAATCCTAGTGGGACGCTGGCAATCACTGACAATAACTCGTCTGTTAAGTCTATTGTTGTGACGGTGCAGTGGAATTCGGGCGGAATATCTAGGAGCGTTGTGGTTCGCAGTCTTCTGTGTGATAAGCGCACAAAGAGAGGTTGATAGCGGTGTGCAAAAAGCTTTCTAGAAACTCCGGATTCACAGCAGTTGAGATAATGGTTACGGCGGTGCTGCTTGCCATGATAGGCGCCGCTGCTGGAGCGATTATTGTTCACTCGCTCAGAGGATATTCTCAGGGCGCGAGCAGAACAAGCTCCGACGGTGCCGCCTTCACGGCAGTTCAAGCCATTAGCCAAGATCTTCGCGTGGCTACATCTGCAAGCGTTTCTAATGGACAGCTTACAGCTTCTATTCCGCCTATGGTTACTGATGCAGGCGGCAACGTGTATTACGATCCGGATGGCACTCCTACAACCTACCGCTATTATCTAAGCTCTGGGGTTTTGTATAGGCAGATTGGCAGTAATGCGCCCCAGGTTTTGGCAAGAGACATCTCATCAGTTATTTTCAGCGTCTCTGGCAAATTGGTAACTATTGTGGTAAACGCCGATAGTCAAGTAGGCTCAGTAAAATCGCCTGTAGAGTGTAAAGCCAGCGTTATAATGCGGAATTATAGGGGGTAGAATATGGCTGGTGGTTCGGGACGATATTTTAAAAACAATCGCGGCAACGCTACATTGATTGCTATTGCCGCGCTGCTGATGCTTACTGTGATTTCGTCAGCGTTGGTTACAACGGCTGTTTCATCTTTGACCATAGCTAAGAGGCAGTCGCTCAATGTGCGCGCGATGCAGGTGGCGGAGGCGGGCATTGATAGAGCGATCTCATGGCTTAGAGGTGAGCCAGCGCCGGATGGCTCTACCGACGGAAGCTTCCGCAATCATGTAGGAGCGTCGAGTGAGAACCATACTCAGTGCGCTTGGTATGCAGAGCAGCTGTCTGCAAACGAAAGTTTCAAGGTATGCATTCGTGATGCGCCTGGTGGGGGCGGTAAGGTTATCATAAGAAGCGAGTCATACGTTACTTATGGCAGCGCGAGTGCTTCTCGGGCAATCGAAGTTGTTGCAGAACGCCGCGCAGAGAATGTTTCATGCTGGAATAACGTCATATTTGCCGGTGTTGGGCAGGCTGGACATAGCATAAACGGCAACGTTGTTATGCGCGGCTCTGTGCATCTGCTGGGCGACGGAGAATCTTTTACAGATTTAGACAACGATTACCGATGGGATGACGACGAGCCTTACACAGATTCCAACAAAAATGGCTACTATGACCTTGGAGAGCCATATACCGATGTTGACGGTGATGGCCACCGCGACGCCAGAGAACCGTTCATAGACGCAAACGGCAATGGAGTCCGCGACCCAGCCCTTAAGATAACAGACTTGGCCGAAGAGCTGTCCGGTACTGCTGATATAGGCAACAACTATAATGGTATGTCGTCAACTTTGCTCGCCAAGATACCATCGTGTCCGACCACCACGTTTGCTGGAGAGACTGTGCAGTCGCTTTCCGCAAAACTCAGGGTCAAGCACGGTCAGGTAAGTATTTCAGGTTCCGCCGTAGCGGGTTATCCACAGCAGACAGGTAATTCAGTGAAAGAAACGCAGGATGGTGCTTATGTTACGGATGGATACACTGGCAACAAAGGCGCTTCGTCCGTATACTCAGACAACGGCACCTCTGCGGATTATGATTTAGGCGACGGTGTTGTTACTTTTCCCACATTGCAGGATCCATTCCCTCCTTATGGAACATATATGGATTATCTCTACAGCACATCTACGGTTGTAAATAGTTCGCTTACTCTCAGCTCTTCAAACTATAGTGTAAGCGGTCCCAATGGAAGCCTTACATACACTGCATCCACTGGTCTTTTGGTCATCACTGGTAAGGTGTATTTTACTGGAGACGTAAACATAAACGCGAGCAAGATTATCTACCGCGGCAGGGGCACAATAATATCCGCCGGTGATATTAATATCAACTGCAATGTGCTGCCTGAAACCAGATTCCCTACCACTGATGCTCTCGGCTGGATAGCCGCAAAGAATATGACGGTTGGCGGCTCAGCTCAGCTTACTCTTGCAGGAGCGTTCTATGCTCAATATAAGGTCTACATTCCGAAACAAAGTGAAGTAGCCGGCTCTATGGTCTCCAGCTATTTCAGCGTTAAGAACGTTCCTCACCTTTATCAAGTGCCGGCGCTTGCAACAAACCTGCCTCCAGGTATGCCGGGCGGCGATCCTATATGGATTATCACTGTTGACATAAAGAGCTGGCGTGATGTTACTGGATATTCCAAGTAGCGGGTGTGAAGGGAATTTGACTGCCTCTGTCTAATACTTGTTCAAGAAAATAGGCAGAAGGTATAGGTTGTTGCTCCTTTGAATGGTCACAGTGCGGAAGTTACTTTTTTGGGCACTGGCACGTCTCATGGCGTGCCAATGATCGGCTGCAAGTGTTCTATATGCACCTCCAATGACCAACGAAACCAACGAACGCGCACCTCTGCGCTTATACGTGTTGGCGGCTCAAGTCTGCTTATAGACACAGCGCCTGAGCTTCGCCTGCAGTGTTTGACAAACAATGTAGAGCAAGTTAACGCCGTTCTGTTCACGCATTCTCATGCAGACCATATCTTTGGTTTGGACGATATACGCCGCTTCAACGAGATTCATATGCGTTCTATTCCCTGCTTTGGTTCGCGCGATACACTTTCGGTTATCAGAAAGGCGTTTGAGTATGTGTTCGTTCCTACGCAGATTGGCGGCGGCAAACCTATGCTCGATCTTATCGAAGTAAACGGCGTGTTTGAAGCTGCGGGTGTAACTGTTGTTCCAATCCCCGCTCTGCATGGCGCACTGCCTGTTTTGGGATACAGGATCAGCGGACTTGCTTATCTTACCGACTGCAGTTTTATGCCCGAAAGCTCGTTTCAGTTGATGGAAGATTTAGACCTGCTTGTGCTTGGGGTTCTTAGGCATGAGCCGCACGAAACGCACTTTAGTTTGGAAGAAGGCTTAGCTGTTGCCGATCGAATAGGTGCGCGGAGAACCAGATTTGTTCATATATCGCATAGCCTTGACCATGAACGCACCAATCGAATCCTGCCGGATGGCGTCGAACTTGCCTATGATGGGCTTAGAATGCAGTTCCGATACCCGTAGCCGCCGCTTGGTTGTATCCAGAATCCCCTAGAAGACTGCGGTAAGGATGTAAAACCTTGATTGACACCTCTACTGCACTAAGGATATACTGAGGCGTAGTTAGATGTTTTGCGAGCCGGCAGGGTGGGGATATGGGGCGGCATGAGCCTGAAGAAAACAAGTCACATCGCAGTGATTCGGTCGGCGGAGTGATTCACGAAGTTGGCGACGAGTTAGTCGCTGTTGTTTCCTTCCCTGGCGAGATCACTTACCGCACTGTTGAAAAGTTTCTCAGCTTCTTAGGCGGCGTATCAATACTATTTTGGCGTTCAGTGTCGCTTATTTTGCGCGGCTCGGTTGATGTTAAGGAAACCGCAGCCCAGATGTCCGTTGTAGGCGTTTCTTCTGTACCGATAGTTGTTGTTACTGTCGCTTTTTCCGGCATGGTTTTAGCCTTTTATTCAGCTATGAC